>Ga0068852_100000529_pt1 | contig 25147 bp, 22 predicted proteins | sample KBSCornC22_FD_66594 | JGI IMG/M metagenome (GOLD analysis project Ga0068852, IMG submission 66594) | Corn rhizosphere microbial communities from Kellogg Biological Station, Michigan, USA - KBS Corn C2-2 | ecosystem: Host-associated > Plants > Roots > Rhizosphere > Soil ... | reverse complement strand
CTTGCCGTTGCCCTTGCGGCGGGTGGCGCGGAGCGGGATCTCGCGGCGGCCGGTGAGGTAATCGGCGGTGAGGCTGGCGGTGCAGGCGAGGAGTTCGTCGAGGGTTCCGGCGCAGACCACTTCGCCGCCGTGGACTCCGGCGCCGGGGCCCATGTCGATGACATGGTCGGCGGTGCGGATCGCTTCCTCGTCATGCTCGACCACGAGCACGGTGTTCCCGAGGCCGCGCAGGCGCTTGAGGGTCTCGAGCAGGCGGTCGTTGTCCTTCTGGTGGAGGCCGATCGAGGGCTCGTCGAGGACGTAGAGGACGCCCGAGAGGCCGCTGCCGATCTGCGAGGCGAGGCGGATTCGCTGGCTCTCGCCTCCCGAGAGCGTGCCGCTGGTACGGTCGAGGTGGAGATAGTCGAGCCCGACATTGTGGAGGAAGCCGAGGCGCTCGTTGATCTCCTTGAGGATGGCCTTGGCGATCTCGTTCTGGGTCGCGGTCAGCTTCTCGTGGAGCGCGGCGAACCAGGCGAGCGCGTCGGCGACGCTGCGGCGGCTGGACATGGAGATGTCCTCGCCCGCGATCTTCACCGCGAGCGCCTCGGGCTTGAGGCGGGCGCCGTGGCAGACTTCGCATGGTTGTGACGACTGGTAGCGCGACAGCTCCTCGCGCATCCACGCGCTCTCCGTCTGGAGCATCCGCCGGTTGAGGTTGCCGATGACGCCCTCGAACGGCTTCTTGACCTCGTAGCTGCGCTTGCCGTCGATGAAGCGGAGGGTGACGGGCTTCCCGTCGGTGCCGAAGAGGATCACGTCGCGCGCCTGCTCCGGCAGGTCCTTCCACGGCACGTGAAGGTCGAAGTCGTAGGCGCGGGCGAGGCTCGACAGCACCTGCATGTAATAGGGGCTCGGCGGGTTGGACTTGGCCCAGGGCACGACCGCGCCCTTGGCGATGCTGAGCGCGTGGTTGGGGACGACCAGGTCGGGGTCGAAGACGAGCTTCTCGCCGAGGCCGTCACACGCGGGGCAGGCGCCCTGCGGCGCGTTGAAGGAGAACAGCCGCGGCTCGATCTCGGCGATGGTGAAGCCGCTGACCGGGCAGGCGAACTTTTCGGAGAAGACGATTCGGCCGGACGGCGCGTAGTCGAGCTTCATGCCCGACTGCGATTCTGCGCCTTCGACCGGGTCGGCCGGGTCGAGATAGACGAGGCCGTCGGCGAGCTTCAGCGCGGTTTCGAAGCTGTCGGCGAGGCGCGGCTCGATGCCTTCGCGAACGACGATCCGGTCGACCACGACCTCGATGTCGTGCTTGTACTTCTTGTCGAGCGCGGGGGCTTCCTCGATCGCGTAGAACTGGCCGTCGATGCGGACCCGCTGGAACCCCGCCTTCTGCCATTCGGCGAGCTCCTTGCGGTACTCGCCCTTGCGGCCGCGGATCACCGGCGCGAGGAGGTAGTGCCGGCTGCCTTCGGGGAGCGCCATCACCCGGTCGACCATCTGGCTGACTTGCTGCGCCTCGATCGGGAGGCCGGTGGCGGGCGAATAAGGAATGCCGACGCGCGCCCACAGCAGGCGCATGTAATCGTAGATTTCGGTGACGGTGGCGACCGTCGAGCGCGGGTTGCGGCTGGTGGTCTTCTGCTCGATCGAGATGGCGGGCGAGAGTCCGTCGATATGCTCGACGTCGGGCTTCTGCATCATCTCGAGGAACTGGCGCGCATAGGCCGAGAGGCTCTCGACGTAGCGGCGCTGGCCTTCGGCGTAGATGGTGTCGAAGGCGAGGCTCGACTTGCCCGAGCCCGACAGGCCGGTGATGACCGTCAGGCTTTCGCGCGGGATGTCGATGTCGACTCCCTTGAGGTTGTGCTCGCGCGCGCCGCGGACGGAAATGTGAGTGAGCATGGGTGCGTTTGTTCCGGCTATGTTCCAGGTTATTGCACCCGCCCCCGATGGTCAACGCGTGCTTCCCGCTAAATGGGAATTGTTGCCGCGGATTGCCAGCAGTTCCAGCGGCTTGTCTCGCGACTGACGGAAAGAACCGTTGGACAACCCACGATATTGCCGCCAATCAATGTGCGGAGATCGAACGGGGTGGGGTGTGATGCGTAGAGCGTTGCGGTTGGTTCGGAGCGCTGCTCCGGTTGCGGCATTGTTGTTGAGCGCCTGCGGAGGCGGCGGCGGGGGCGTCAATTTCGTTCCTGCGCCGCCGGTGACGCCACCGCCGCCGGCTACCCCGACGTCCTTTCCGGTGACCCAATCAGCGTCATTCGACACGATCACCGCGCAGCGAACGACGCAGACCAACGGTGCGCCCAATCTCATATCCGTCGCGTCCCAAGGGACCACTAGCCTCGGTTCGGCGACGACGTTCAGCTATGATCAGAAGAACGGCACCTACACCATCACCGGTCCCACGGATTCGGCGACATTCACTGGCGCAAGCGCTTCGGTCGATGGCAATTTCGACAAGTTCGACGCGCAGTCCGGCAACATCACGGACGAGCTGACGCTCTTCAAAAATGCGGCAACAACAGATTACAGCGGAATTCAGCTGACCTATGTCAGTTTCGGGAAATGGTCACACATCGATAGCGGTAGCGGAAAGACCGAACTCACTTATTTCGTCTTCGGCTTCCCTACGAGCGCATCCGAGATGCCAGCCTCCGGGACGGCCAGCTACAACACTTCCGTTTCCGGGAACGAATACCTGTACAGCAATCAGGGGCAGACCGGGCCCGCAGATTTGAACGGCTCAGCGACATTCGATGTCGACTTCGGGACAGCTAAAATCGATACGACGCTGACGCTGAGTCGCGCCGACAATTCGCTGGGCGTGGGGACGTTCACTGGAACGGGGTTGGTCAGCGCCAGCCAGTTTTCGGGCACGTTCGCATCGACGGACCCAAATTTCACAAGCGGCACTTTCACCGGCGGCTTCTTCGGCCCAGACGCCAAGGATATGGGGTACACATTTGACATTCGGGAGCACAATCCCGACCCATATTCGGGTGCTGCGCTTCCTTATCTGCTCGACGCATGGATCATGGGTTCAGTTGTGGGCACGAAAAAATAGCGCCTCAGCGGTCTCTCAGAAGGCGCGCGTCAATCCGACGTTGAGCACGGTTCGCGCATAGTCGTAAATCTCGATAGGGCTACGGTTGCGTTCCCATGTGATCGAGGCGGTCGGGGCAAAGCCTTTGTACTGGACCTGCCGCGCCGCCATCCCGATCGTCGCCCGGTACAGGGTCTCGTCGCGGCGATCGAGGTAGAGCAGCAGGCGGCGGTCGGCGATCAGGCGTCCTCCGGTCAACGCAGCAGTGAAGGTGACGCGTCCGGCCTCGTGCCAGCCGAACAGGGAGAGCTGTCCGGAGGTTGTCGAGTAACCCGGATCGCGCAGCGCCTGGCGAATTCCGGTCAAGCTGAGCCCTCCACCGGTGGTCGTCGAAAAAGCGAGCTCCGTTCCGATCGAGCCCGCAAAGCTCTGGCCGCTTTCGAGCGGATTGAGGTGGTTCCAGATCCTGCTCGCGGCCGCTGCGCCGCGCAGCTCGGCAGTCGCCGAGATGGGGCGTGCAACGTCCGTCTGGAGCGTTGCCGCGTCGGTGAACGGCGCGCCGCCGTACCAGCGACGCGACGCGCCCGCGCGGACGTTCACCTGATATTGGCCGCGCTTGAACTCGGGGCCGAGGCTCGCGCCGAGCGTCACGTCGTCGAAGCGCGACTGGCGGTAGAAATCGCCCGACCCGGAGACGGTCCCGAGCAGGTCGGTGCGGCTGCCGAGCGGGAGGCGCCGATAGACCTGTCCCTGAACCGCCAAGCCCTGGCCCGATTGGGCGCGCGCATTCTTGTCGAGCGTGAAGTCGCCGATGACCGTTCCGAGCGTGTCGGAACGGGTCGCCCGGTTGACGTTGCTGTCGCTCGCAAGCCCGATGTCGATCGTACCGCCGAACGACTTTCGGGCGCGCAGCGCTTCCGAAAAGCGATCGACCTGCCGGGCGACGGCGGGAGGAAGCTGGCCGGCACGAGCGGCGCGCAGCTCGCGCCGCGCTCCTGCCTCGTCGCCCATCATGACGAGGACGCTCGCGAGCTCGAGGCGGACCGGCTGCGCATTCGGCTGCTCGTCGAGGATCCTGCGCAGCAGCAGCGCGGCGTCGGTGAGCTGGTGCCGCGCCTTCAGCAGCCGCGCCAGACGGAACCGGGCTTCGTTGCGGATTGCACGGGCGGGGTTTGACGATAGCGCGCGATAGATTGCCTCCGCAGTGGCGAAGTCGTGCTTGCGCTGCGCAAGCTCGGCCGCTTCGAACATCTGCGCAGGGGTCAGGCTGAGCGAATGGTCGGCCGCTTTCTCGCGCTCGGTGATCCGAATTGGCGCCGGTTCCGCAGGCGCGGTCGACGCTGCAATCAGCAAGTGCAAAATCATTCCGGGGCCGGCCGCCGGTTCTTTGATGACACGAAGAAATTTCCTTCCCGGCGAGCGGCTTAGTCGCTCACGTGAGCAACGCGCAACGGTCTTTCTCGCCAGAAAATCGCGTCGGCGATCGCCGGCGGGCCGGCTGCAGCCAGCGCCTAGATCATCCCGCAGAAGGGCGGCGGGGCCTTATCCGAGCAGACGTCGGGCTTGGTGTGCGTCGTCTTCCAGTAATGGATCAGGTTGAGGCGCTGGACGAGCGCGGGGAAGGCGGGGTCGCGGCGGACGCCTTCCATGCTCGGGTACCACAGCCATTCGTAGGCGCCGGCATTTCCGTTGCGCGCGTCTGCCTCCACATATTTGATCGCGTCCGCATTGTCGCCGAGCGCGCCGAACAGCGGCACTTCCGGCATGCTGATCCAGTCCGGCTTGAGTGCATTCAGCTCGGAAATCGCACGGGACTTGAGCGCCGGCGCAGCCGAGTCCAACGCCGCGAATGCATCGGCGTTCGCGCGGACATTCTGCGAGAATATTCCAAACTTCGGATCCTGCATCGCCTTGTCCGCACCGGCGTTCTTGCCGGTGATTGCGGCCTTGGCGACGATCAGATTGTCGGCGAGTCCCGGCGCCGAGGCAAGATCGAGCACCGCATCGAAGCGCTTCGCAGCCGCGTCCGGATCGCCCTTGATCAGCATCGCCTTGCCTGCGGCGAACTGGCTGCCCCCGTTCAGCGGGAGGACGTCGGTCGACCGGTCGAACTCGCGCATCGCGTCATCGATGCGGCCGACCCCCATGAGGAAGCTGCCATAAGAATGATGCTCGCAACCGCAGGCGAGCGCGCGCGCCGCGATCGCCTTCTTCAGTAGCGCCTCGCGGCCGAGCAGATCGTTTGGATCGATGAGATCGCTCTTGATCTCGAACGCCTCGCTGTTGGAAGCGTCGAGTGCGATCGCCCGGTCGGCCGCCGCGATCGCCTGCTTGAGCAAATCGTCGCGCTTCTGACCCTTGGCTTCCCCGTAAGCGGCAGCCCCCGTCGCAGTGGCCAGTCCGGACCAGCCCCAGGAGAAATCCGGAACCGCGGCAACGATCTTGTGCATGATGTCCATGTCTTTCGTGGGCGAGGCATGGACGCAGTACTGGAGATAGGAAGAGAGCAGTGGATCGGGCAGCGCCTTCGGATAAGTGGAGGCGCCGAACAGGCCGCAGCGAACCACCTGGCTGACGTCGACGCCGGCCCACCGCGCGACATGCGCGAGACTCGCGGAATCATAGCTGTAGCTGTTCGACCACAAGCTGGTGCCTGTCCGCTCGTCGGTCATTCGGACGATGATCTTCACCTTCTCGCCATCCTGGGCGACGGTGCCGCCGACGGCGTAGGCCGGCCCGGAGCCCGCCGGCGGCGCGGCCGCGGTCGACACGCCGATGACTCCATCGGTGTTGAATGCGGCGTCGATCTCATCGTTAAGCGCGGCCGGAAGCGTCGCGGGAAGGTTGGGGGATAGCCGCGAAAAGCCGGTCAGCCGAACCTGCATCGAGTGCGCGGCGGCGGGATTCGGCCGAAGCACGACCCATCCCGCAATCGCGGCGACAGCGAGCAGCGAGGCGGCGCCGGCAATCACGACCGAGCGGCGCGAGCCGATCCTCGGGCGGCGGCGCGGTGCGGCCGCCGCGGTGGCGCTCGGCATTGCCGGCGATGCGCTCGCCTGCCCGATCTTGCGGACCAGCGCGTCGATCGAATTGTCCCAGCCCGCGAAGGCGTCGATCCACTGGCGGGTCGACAGCTCGTACGCGAAGGCGTTGCTCGGCTCGACGTCCTCGATCCGGAGCGCGATGACGGTCACGCCATAGCGGCTGGCGAGCGACAGCTCCTTCTTGATCTCGTTGGAATTGTTCGCCGCTTCGGAGAAGACCAGCACCATCCCGCGCGAGCCGCGCAGCGCCTGGACGATCGATTCCTGGTAATTCTCGCCCGGTTCGACGTCGCGCGTGGAAATCCAGCATTTGAGTCCGCGCCGCTCGATCGCCTTGCACACCGCAAGCGCTTCCTTGCGGTCCGCCGTCGCGTAGCTGACGAACACCGGCGCCGCATCACCGCGCTCCGCACTCGATACAGATTCGGGCTTATTCACGGCCTGGCCCCCCGCCGGAAAGGCCATGCTTACGGCGCATCAGCAAGAATGAGAAGGAAATTAACCCAAAGGGTAAGCGGCGACTTCTTCGTAATGGGCGCCGTGCCGCGACAGGCGGCTTTCGAACAGGATGAAGCGGTCGACGGCGAATGGCGGCGAAGCGAGCCCGGCGCGCCGTTCGAGGAAGCCGTGCACCTCGCGCGTGCGGCGGCCTTTCCAGCGGGCGAGCGTGATGTGGGGGTGGAACGCCCGGCGCTCCGGCGCGAGGCCGATCGATTGGCACGCGCGCTCGACCTTGGCGGCGAGGGCGGCGAGCGGCGGCTTCGGCTCGACCCCGGCCCACAGGGCGCCGGAATTGCGTTGCTCGAAGCGGCCGACGCCGGCGATGCGCAGCTCGAGCGAGGGAGCGCGGATCAGGCCGAGCGCATCGGCGAGATCGTCCGCCGCGGGGCGGTCGACTTCGCCGACGAAACGCAGGGTGATGTGGAGCTGCTCGTCGTCCTGCCAGCGGAAGTCGGCGCTCTGGTCCATCGCGTCGACCAGCAGGTCGCGGATGGGCTCCGGCGGCCGAATGGCGACGAACAGGCGGTGCACGGAGGCTAAATGCGGCCGCGCACCAGCGCGATCCAGCGGCGGGTCAGCGCGACGGTCTCGGGCGGCAAATCGTCGAGCGGGAATTCACCGGCCCGCTCGATCTCCCACAGCCATTGGTGCGGCCGGTAGCGGACGTCCTCGACGATCACCAGCGCCGCGAGGTCGCTCTTGTAATCCACGACATGCTCGAGCTCGCAGGCGAGCCGCACGCGGCCGTGGGCGGTCATTCCGATTTCCTCACGGAGCTCGCGCAACCCCGCATCCTCGGCGCTTTCGCCGCGGTGGCGGCCGCCGCCGGGCGCGCGCCAGCCCGGCGCGTAGCGATGCCGCACGAGGACCAACTTGCGATCGGGCGTAAGCGGCAGGCAATGGGTGCCGAGCGTGCGCGGACGACGGATGCGCCAGCTCAGCTTCAACACCTTGTAGATCGCGGTCAGGACGACGCGGAGAGCACGGTCGAGGACCGATGAAGACGTCCCCTCGGGCGGCGGAGTGTCGAGCGCGCTCAGGGGAGGTCGACCCCTCCTTCGGCGGGACCGGCGGTGAGCTGCGCCTCGGCCGGGACCGCGACCGGCGCGAGGCTGGCGGCGACGAGGCGGCGGTTGAGCGCTTCGAGGTCGCTCGCCTTGAGCTTCTGCCACGCGGCCCAGTCGGCGTTGAGCTGGGCGATGGTCTCGGTCGCGGTCTGCCGCAGCGCCGGCGTCGGCGCCGCGTCGCTGCCCTCGGCCGAGGTCTCGAGCGAGGCGAGCGTGCCGCTCTCGTTGCCGAAGCCCGCGTGCGGCCCTTCCGGCGTGTCGATGTTTGCGGCGAGCGTCTTCGCGTCGGCGAGAAGCGCCGGGTCGCGAATCTCGGCCAGGCGCTGGGCGAGCGCGTCCTTGACCGCTTTCTGTTCGGCATAGCCGCGCCACGCGATCTCCATCGGCGCGTAGAGGCTTTCGGAGAATTGCCGGGTGGCGCTGTAGTCGGCGTTCACGACGCGCGGGTCGGCAACGATGTCGACCGGCACCGACTGGCTCTTGCCGTCGACCGTCAGCACCGCGGTGTAGCGGCCCGGCTCGACCATCTGGCCGCGCGGATCGAGCGGGGTGTCGAGCCCCCAGACCGCGGCGATGGTGTAACTATAGTCGACCGCCTTCGGCCGCGGACGGCGCATGTCCCATACCCAGCGGTGTTGGCCCGGCGCGGCAGAGAGCGTCGGCTGCGGCTTGACCCATCCGGCCTGGAAATAGCGGTCGGCGGGCAGGTTCTCCGGAGCGTCGGCGCTCGAGAAATGCTGCACCACCGCGCCGGAGGAGTCGCGGATGTCGAGCGTGATGGGACCATGCGGAGCGCTTCCGAGCCAGTAATCGATCACCGCGCCTTCGGGTGGGTTCTGGCCGACCGGAGTTTCGGGCGTCAGCGGCGTGTCGTGGTTGTTGTCGAAGCGGACTCGCACGGCGGGGGCGGGGACGAACAGGTGGAACGGCTCGCTCGCGCTGGCCGGCTGCAGCTGGCGCAGGAGGGCGAGGTCGCCGAGCACCCAGATGGCGCGCCCCTGGGTCGCGGCGATCAAATCGTCGCCGTGGACGAGCAGGTCGCGCGCCCAGGCGGTCGGCAGGCTTTGCTGCAGCGGCTGCCAGTCGTTGCCATCGTCGAAGCTGACGAACACGCCGGTCTCGTTGCCGGCGTAGAGCAGGCCCGGGCGGATCGGATCGGAGCGGACCGCGGTGACCACCTGGCCGGCGGGAAGGCCGCGGGTGATCTCGGTCCAGCTCTTGCCGCCGTCATGGGTGCGGAAGACGTGCGGCGCCCAGTCGTCGATCCGGTGGCCGTCGACGGCGACATAGGCCGCCTGCGGGTCGAGACTCGAGATGTCGATGCTCGCGATCTTGCTCCACGGGCGGATTCCCGGAAGCGTCGTCTGCGTCCAGCTGGCGCCGCCGTCGCGGGTCATGCTGACGATGCCGGTGTCGCTTCCGGTCCAGACTTCGGCGGGAGAATTGGGCGACGGCTCGATCGAGACGATAGTGCCGTAGCCGCAGGGGAGCGCGGCCTCGAGCGTGACATCGCCGTCGCAGTTGGTCGCGCCGGCCTTCTTGCCGACGAGGTCGGGGCTGATGATCGACCAATGGTCGCCCTGGTCGATGCTTTTGAACAGCACGTCGCCACCTTCATAGAGCGCCGGCGGACCGGATTGCGAGGCGACCAGCGGAGTCACCCAGTTGAAGTGGTGCGCGACGGTGGTCGGCCTCAGACCGTAATTGCTGAGCGGCCAGGGCGAGACGTCGGTGACCTGTCCGGTGCGCGCGTCCCAGCGGCTGACCCGGCCGCCAAGACCCGAGCCGTAGACGATGTTGGGATCGACCGGATCGGGGATGTCGTAGTCGCGCTCGTCGCCGCCGACCGGGTGCCAGTCGCGCCAGGTGATCTGGCCGTAGTCGCTACGGCTGGCGATCGCGACCGTGCCGCTGTCCTGCTGGCCGGCATAGACCCAGTAAGGGAAGCGGTTGTCGGCGGCGAGATGATAGAGCTGGCCGGTCGGCTGGTTGTACCAGCTGCTCCAGCTGCGGCCGCCGTTGACCGTGACCGACGCGCCCTGGTCGGAGCCTTCGGCGATGTGGCCGGGGTTCTTCGGATCGACCCAGATCGAGTGGTAGTCATCGCCGCCGGGGCTTCCGCGGAAGATGTCGCAAGTCGCGCCGCCGGCCGTGCAGCGGCGGATCGACTGGCCGGTCAAATAGACGACGTCGGGGTTGCGCGGATCAACGGTGACGCGGTTGAAGTAGTAATTCGAGAAGGCGCTTCCGGGATTGACCCGCTTCCAGTGCGCGCCGCCGTCGTCGGAGCGCCACAGGCCGCCGTTGGTCTTCGAATCCACGTCGGCATAGACGCGCACCTTGCCGCCGGCGCGCGTGACCGCGAGGCTGATCCGGCCGAGCGCGCCATTCGGCCAGCCGCCGCCGGTCAGGCGATGCCAGTGCGCGCCCTGGTCATCCGAGCGCCAGACGCCGCTGCCGGGGCCGGAGATTTCCGTGAAATAGCTCTGCCACGGATATTGCCGCGCTTCCCAGGTCGAGGCGAACAGGGTGCGCGGGTTCTTCGGGTCCGACGCGATGTCGTTGATGCCCGTGTAGCCGCCCGGCGCGAGCGGGTGGGTCCAGGTCTTTCCGCCGTCGGTCGAGCGGAAGATTCCCCGCGCATCGCTCGGGCCGAAGAAATGCCCGACGGCGCCGACCACGACAATGTTCGGATTGGTCGGGCTGACCCAGATGCGGCCGATATACTTGGTGTCGGCGAGGCCGAGGTCGGTCCAGGTCCGGCCGCCGTCGGTCGACTTGTAGATTCCGCGGCCCGACTGGACGTCGTAGCGCGGCTCCGGCTGGCCGCCGCCGGCGTAGATGACGTCAGGGTTCGAGGGTGCGATCGCGATCGCGCCGATGGCCGAGCTCCCGCCCTTGTCGAACAGCGAAGTCCAGGTGCGGCCCGCGTCGTCGGTCTTCCACACGCCGCCGCCCGAAGCGCCGAAATAGAAGGTGTTCGGCTGGCTCGGGACGCCTTCGATCATCTCCGCCCAGCCGGCGCGGAACGGACCCAGCAGGCGCCAGTGGAGGGAGGAGTAAAGCGACGGATCGAGCGGTTGCGCCGCCGCGGCGGAACCGCAGGCAATCAGGGTCGAGAGCAACAGGCGGGGGATGGGCTTGCGCACGAATGCACCTCGTTGATGACGGAGCGGCAACGACCGTAGGCGGAGCGGCGAACGGCTGCAATCGGGCGGCGCTTGACGTTGGACAGTTCCAATCTGCCGTTGGCCGTGTCAGAAGTCGCGGCAGGGGGACTGATGAGCGGCACGAGCAGGCTCACGGAACAAGAATATCTCGAGCTCCTGAAGCCGCTGGCGAAGGAGCTTGCGACCATGGCGCGCTGGGTTGCCGAGACCAACCAGCGCGTGGTGATCGTGTTCGAAGGGCGCGACACCGCCGGCAAGGGCGGATCGATCGACATGTTCGCGCGGCTGCTCAACCCGCGCCAATGCAGGGTGGTCGCGCTTCCTTCCCCGAGCGAACGCGAGCGCAGCCAATGGTATTTCCAGCGGTACGTCGAGCATATGCCGGCGGCGGGCGAGATCGTGCTGTTCGACCGTAGCTGGTATAATCGCGCGGGCGTCGAGCGGGTGATGGGTTTCGCGACGCCCGAGCAGGTGCAGGATTTCCTCAACGCGACTCCGCAGTTCGAGCGGCACCTGACCGATGACGGCATATTGCTGTTCAAATACTGGCTGTGCTGCGACCAGGCGGTGCAGGAGGAACGATTCCTCAACCGGCTCAACAACCCGACCAAGCGATGGAAGCTGTCGAGCATCGATCTCAAAGCCCGGGACCATTACGACGATTACACCGAAGCGCGCGAGCTGATGCTTGCCGCGACCAACACGGACTACGCGCCGTGGACGTTGGTCAACTTCAACGACCAGCCGCTCGGTCGGCTAACTCTGCTGCGGGACGTGCTCGACCGCATTCCGGATACGGAGCTGCCGATGGCCGACATTCCATGGCCGCCGCTGAAGGATGAGCCGCACAAGGAGCGTTTCGGCGTGCTGCAGGCGATCGCGTCCTACCGTGCGCCGGTGCCGAAGAGGCGCGCACGCACCAACTGACCAAGAACCACAGCAAAGCATCCGGGGGGAAATGATGCGTGCATCCAAGCTGCTGCTTCAGATTACGATTTATTATCTCGCCATCGGCCTTGTCCTGTTCCTCGCGCTTCAGGTCTGGCCCGACCTTCGCCATTATCTGCCGATCGGGGGCGCCGAGCAGCTGATCACGCAGCCGACGAAGAACCCGCTCCACGCGAGCGAGGCGGTGCGCGCCGCGCATGTCGCCAATTTCGGGCAGAGCGTGTTCTGGCTGGTCGTCGCGATCATCGCGGCGATCATCGTCTCGCTTCCGGTCAGCTGGGTCTACATGACGGTGCGCGGCGGCGACGAGTACGACCAGTCGCTGGTCAACACGATCATCGTCCTTCCGATGGTGGTGACCGGGATCGTCATCATCGTCCAGAACAGCCTCGCTCTGGCCTTCTCGCTCGCCGGGATCGCGGGGGCGGTGCGGTTCCGAAACTCGCTCAAGAGCTCGGGCGACGCCTTGTTCATCCTGCTCGCGGTCGGCGTGGGTTTGAGCGCCGGAATCGCCGCGATCGAGCTCGCCGCGGTCATCAGCATCGCGTTCAACTATTGCTTCGCGGTGCTGTGGATCACCGAATATGGCGAGCGCGCGGGAATGAAGCGCTTCCTCGCCGACTATGACGGCATCGACCACGCGGCGCCGCCGGAGCCGGAGAAGAAGAAAAAGAAATAGCCGTCGTTAGCTGGCGCAGCGGCGCAGCAGCTTCGCATTGACCGCGTCGTCGGAGGCGATGTCGGCGAAGAAGCCGTCGAGGTAGCTGAGCGCCTTCGCTGCGCGCTGCGGGTCGAGGCCCGGGGTCGAGGTGACTGCGGCCATCATCTGCGGCCGTGCGTCGCGCATCTGCCGCGCAACGGCGAGCACCTCGGCATTGTCGGCGCAATAGCCGCGATAGACGCGCTGGCGGACGGAGCTGATGTGCAGCGCGTCGGGCGGAGTGGCGTAAGGCGCGTCGACGAAGCCGGAAAAATCGAAATCGTACGGGATCGGGATCGTCGCGGCGGGCGCGAGCGGGCCGATCAGCTCGGCATTGTGGCAGCAATCTTTGCCTGCCGGCCCGGCGCGCATCGACCAATCGTGATTGGCGATCATGTGCTGGAACAAGGCGTAGCGCGCGGCGTCGGTCGGGCTGAGGTCGCTGATCGGGATCAAGTCCGGCGCGCGGGTCTGGACCGTGCCGTTGCGCTTGGCGACGTCGCTCAGGTCCTCGAGGAAATAGCCGACACGGCTGACCATCGGGCGGCCCGCCTGGTCGCGGTAATCGACGTTCGCGAGCCGCACGTCGAAGCTGTGCGGAGTCAGCAGATTGTACATTTTGTAGGCCGAATATTCGAGCAGCACATATTGCTGGAACGACGGGTTGTTCTTGCAGTGGGTGACGAGCTTGAGCTTCTTCTGCCCGGCGAACAGCGACGTCGGCGGAGGCGGCGCGGTGAACTGCACCCTGAGCGGCGGGAAGTCGCAGATGTCGCTCGAGCGGCGGGTGATTCCGCGCGCGCTGAGCGCGACCGGAAGGGCGTTGCCTTGAGGATCGGTCAGAGTCCCCTGGACGACATCCTTGCCGCGGTTGTGAACGAGCGTGCCGAGCTCAGCCTGGATGACGATGTGGATCGGGTCCGAGGCGGCGAACAGCGGCTTCGGCTCGGCGGCGAGCGCCGGCGCCGAGACAAGGAACAGCCAAAAGGCGAGCAGCGCGACAAAGCCCCTCATTGCGCGGACCTCCCAACAGTGTGCGGGACCATCTTCCCGCCGACGATTTCGAGCCAGCTGAGCGGCCCCCCGTAGTAGCGCGAATTGCCGGTATCGATGCGCGCCAGCCGGCCGTTGCTCAGGAACTCGATGCCCTTGAGGTCGGGCGTGTGGCCAATGACCAGCCGCTGCGCCCCGTAGGCCGAGAGAACCGCGTCCAGCTCCTGGTCCACGCTGAGCATCTTCGGCGGCGGGCTTTCCTTGGCGCGGACCTCCTCGGCGTCCTTGTCGACCGTCACCAGCCCCCGATACCAGAGCGGGCCGAGCGGATCGTAGAGGATGGTCGACGGTCCGTCGTCCGCCGACGCCATGGCGGCAGCGACACGGCGGTTGATTTCGTCGAGCGAGAGCTTCGAATATTCGGCGCTAAGACCGCCGTGGACGAACAAGGTGCCGTCGATCTTCACCACCGCGGGATTGTGCGCCGCCCATTTGCCGAACTCGCCCAACGGGCTCCACGCCTGGCGAAGCTCGATCCATCCGAGCGGGTGCTGCGCTATCCACTGCTCCCGGATCTGCGACGGCGTCTGGTTGGGGTTTTCGGCACGCGCGGCCGCTTCGATCTTCTGCCGCGACGCGAGGTAGAGGTCCTCGCGGCGCGCGGGCGAGCGATCGTCGGCGAAGGCGGCGTACTCGCCCGCCGTCGTGTAGCGGTTGTCGCCGAGCAGGCGCATCGCTTCGTGGTTGCCGAGCACGACGACCACGCGCCCCCCGGCCCTCGGCGCTTCGGCTTCGAGCTGCTGCAGGCTGCGGATGATCTGGAGCGAGTCCGGCTCCCGGTCGACGACGTCGCCGAGCTGCACCAGCGTCGTCTTGCCGCCCGCCCAATGCCCGTCGGGGCCGATCAAGCCCGCGTCGCGAGCGATGTCGAGCCACGCATTATAGTCGCCGTGAAGGTCGCCGACCGCGACGATCCGCTGCGGCGGCCGCGCCGCTTGGGCGGGCGCAAGCGTCAGCAGGGCCGCAAGCGCGAGCAGCGCCATGCGGATCAGCCGCCCGGCCGCGGATCGTGCCTGAACCGCCCCCATCGACGCGCAATGTCGCACCGAGTGGAGCGCCGGGCAATGCCGTTGTAACAGGGCGGCATGGCAATCGCTTTCTACGACGCGGCGGAGGTTGAGGCGCTGCTCGATTATCCCGGCTGCACCGAGGCGATGCGGCGCGCGATGATCGCGCTTTCCGCCAGCGAGCGGCCGCAGCCGCTGCGGCAGATCTTCACCGTGGGCGATGGCGAGATGTTCGGGACCATGCCGGGCGAGCTCGCGGCGCTGTCGACCTTCGGCGCCAAGCTGGTGAGCGTCTTCGCCGATCCCGAGCGGCCCGGATGCACCCGGCACCAGGGCGTGGTCGTCGCCTACGACGGCGAGACGGGCGCGGTGCGCTGCATCGCCGACGCCGAGCCGGTGACCAAGATCCGCACCGGCTGCGCGACCGCTGTCGCGACGGATGCGCTCGCGCGCGGCGACGCCGAGGTGCTCGCGCTGTTCGGCACCGGCGTCCAGGCCGAAGCGCATTTGCGCGCGGTGCCGCTGGTACGGCCGTTCCGCGAAATCTTGCTGTGGGGCCGGTCGCCAGACAAGGCGCGCGCCTTCGCCGACCGGATGAGCGAGGAAATCCACCAGGCGATCACCCCGGTCGACGACGCCGAGCAGGCGGCGCGCATGGCCGACGTGATCTGCACCGTCACCGCGTCGCGCCAGCCGGTGATCATGGCCGACTGGGTTCGGCCGGGCACCCACGTCAACCTCGTCGGGTCGAGCTATCTCGGCCCGGTCGAAGTCGATCCCGCGCTGCTACCGGGGGCCCGCTTCGTTGCGGATTACCGTCCGGGCGCGCTTGCGCAGGGCGCCGAGCTGGCCGCGGCGCGCGAAGCGGGGCTGATCGGCGACGGCTACGAGGTGCTGGAGATCGGCGACGTGCTCGGCGGCAAGGTGCCCGGCCGCGAGGACGCAGAGCAGATCACGATCTACAAGTCGCTCGGCCACGTCGTGCAGGACCTCGCCGCGGCGGCCTACCTCGACGAGCGGGGGAGCGGGCGCCGCTAGTCAGCGGCAGCAGGTTTGCCGAGGCACTTGCCGCCTTGCTGAGAAATCCTTTCGAATCGTGATTTGCCGTCGAAGTCGAATGGCAGCTTTCGACCCATTCCTGCCATTAGGTTCGACGTGCCATTGCGACGATAGCGGCTTCTGTTAGCTTGCCCCCGCCGGGGGGCCAGTAACCGCATGCATTTCCACTTACCCAAACCGCTGCACGGCTGGCGAGAGTTCGCGGGCGAGGTGGGGATCATCGTGCTGGGCGTGCTGATTGCGCTTGGCATCGAACAGGTCGTGCAGGCGGTTCACGACCGGCATGTTGCGCGCGAGGCCCGCGACGCCATCAACTTCGAGATTGGCGGCGTTCTTGGCGAACTTCAGAAACGCGCCGGAACCGAGCGGTGTATCGCGAGGCGGCTTACCGAACTCGACAATTTCGTCGCTGCCGCGGGCACCGGTCATGCGACAAAGCCCCTACTGTGGGTTGGGCGTCCTCAGACTTGGACAATCGAAAACTCCGCTTGGAATTCCGCGTCACAAGCCGGGCGCACCGCGCTGTTTTCGGCCAGGGACCAGAATGAGTATGCGAGCCTTTACGCATCGTTTGCAGTCATCGATCAGGCTCAGCAGCGAGAGCAGGACGTATGGGCTCAGCTTCGCGCGCTAGAACGCCAGCCATCCATCTCGCCGACTTCGACGTTCGCAATCCGATCCTTGATCTCGGAGGCAAGAACGTTGGATTGGCGAATACGCCTTGGCTACGTTCAGGCGGAAATGGAGGCCGCTGCGCAGGGTATAAGACCGCTCCGAGATGACCGGTTCAGAGGCTCAATCTCAGTTTGCGTCCCTTCCGACACGCCGCGCGACCGCGCGTTGCAAATGATCGCCGGTCGGTACGGAGAGCCCTAGCGGCAGCTTTCCACCCATCCCTGCCATTAAAGGCCGAAGGCTATGAGATAGGGGGGAGAGGAAGAAGGTCGGCGATTTCTTCAACTGAAACTACGCGGCGATCGGCCCGCGCGTAATTCTTATCCGTCAGCATGTCGCGGCCACCTTTCCTGAACGCTTGGAGCGGTTTCGAATACGGCCTGGCGAACTTTCGATCTTCAAACAGCAGACTGACGGGACGCACGTAAAAGTCGCTTCGATGGATCATGATTGAGCGGAGTGGCAACCAGCCGTTCTCGCCTAGATTGCCTGTCATCGCCCGCCGCAGTGCGTTAGTCACGATGTCAACAAGTTCGAGACCTGGTTCAGCGTCCGTTGAGAAACGAAAGCTTTCTTTGAATAGCAACTGCAGATCGATGCCCGCTCCAAGCTTCCGGTTTGTATCTGGCACATGGTCACGCAGATAGGCAGGAACCTCTTGAAGAATGAAGCGCTGAAAGTGACGATAATCCCCGCTATCCAGCATAGCTCCGGGCCGCTTCAGAGAGATTGCTTGAAGCCAGATCACGATAGTCTTTGACCACCAATCCTCCCAGTCGGTGACGCACGCAGGGTCCTTTCCATCGACCACCCAATGAAATGCAGCCAGCTCCTTTGGATTACGCTGGCAGTGGTACACAACCATCTCTTGAAGCACGCGATGGAGGAGATCGATGGTCACCATCATTTGTGCGTACAGGGGCGAAGAGAACCGAGCCATTCGTCGCTGAAGATCTTCCACTGCGGCTCGCAGTTCGGGTGTGTGGCCATCCGTCAGGTTTGTTGCGAGGCTCTCCACTCCTCGATTTCTGTGCTTTGCGATGTCCTGCTCCGAATGCGCGGCCATATCGATGATGGAGGCGCACAGGATCGCGCCATTCTTCCGCAGCAGTTCCACGACGGATGCAATCTGTTCCTCATTGAGTAGACTGCCTTTCACTTCTCCCGATCGCTTCGGCAGGCGCAGTCGCAATTTTGCGTATTTGCGGAAAAGCAGCGGCCAGCTGAAATGATGGCAAGATGAGTGCGCCCAACGCAGAGATCGCCGGCTTGTCAGATCCGGTACCTGCGAAATTGCCAGACTCGTCGATAAAGATGTGCATGGCCGCATACCCGCCTGATCAACTCGACATACAATTCGGCGTCAGCAGCGCTGCCGAAGTTCCGCGGGTGTGCAATGGGCGGCGTTCAGGCCACCGGTCTAACGGCAGGAATGGGTGGAAAGCTGACGTCAAAACTCTGCGTCCTTCATCTCGGCCCGAACGAACAACGCCAAGCCGACAACGAAAATGGCAATCTCGATCCAGAAGACGACAGTTAGGGGATTGATCGACCTGTCGTTGGGCCCATCGGCGTGGTCGCCAAGTGCTAAGCCGAAGTTCGTCATGACGAAAACAATGGCCCACACGATCCCAAACGCCATGCATCCGAAACGCCGCTGCTTCATGTCCGGGTTCTGGGCTAGTCGCCAAATGTCTGCAATGGGTCGAAAGCTCCGTCAGCCCTTACGGCAGTTTTGGGTGGAAAGCTGCCATTAGGAAAGCGCGCTCAGGAAGCCTGTGGCGGCGCCGCCCATGATTTTAATGACGTCGTGATACCGTGCACTTGTCAGGAGATCTTGCGCACGATCCCGTCGGAGCTCGCGACTGGTATCCCGAACTTGTGCACGCTGATCGTGCTCGTTGCCGCTCGGCCGCCTGGCAGCGGAGTAAGCCACTCTTCGACGGACAATCCACCGTTCATTCGGAATCGAAATCGATAACGGTTATCGATCTGATCGATGGCGACTGGTCCGATCGCCTGTGACATGGTTCCGACGAAGTGGCCGGGTGCGATTCTTCTTACCAACCACTGTCGTAAATAGGGCTGAGCGCCCTGGTCTTCGACCCGTTGGACCATACTGAGCGAGCCATCCGGACGAAGCTCGCCACGACTGACGCAATGGGTGTGCACGGGGCTGTGCATCAGCACCTTCAGTGTTCCGACGGTGTCAGTCACGCCTTCGAAGAAACTGAACGGATCAGTAGTCGGTTTTGCGGCGATGCCGGCGTTAGGCAGGAGCAAGAAGGTCGCCAGCGCTGCGACGGCCCAAGAAAGCCTCTTCATTCGAGCCTCATCATTCGACCAGCCGAGTGGAGTGATTGACGGGAATTGCTGAACCTATCCTTGCCCTCGCCGAGCGATGCCTCGACGGCATTCTAATTCTTGACCTGACTCCACGCTTTCTGTCCGTCTGGCGGAAGCTTGTCCATGTGCTTCAGAAATAGAGCCAAAGTCCAAATCTGCCGGTCAGTCAGACTGCGCCCCCAAGCGGGCATTCCCGTAAGCCTGATGCCATGCTTGATTTTCCAGTACGAGACACCGTCGGGGTCGTCTTCTACCCCGTCGGTCGCAAACTGCGGTGGAGCCGGATAAAGGCCTTTTGCGACAGGAGAGGCCGCCGGATCGCCCGCGGCGGTGCCGTGGCAGATTGCACAGTGCTGGCCATAGATCGCAATGCCTTGAACGAGGTTGGCGTCGGTCAGGGGCACGGGATTGGCCTGCCTCGGCGCATTATTCCGGAGCGTTGCATCGAGCGAGGTTCCTGCAGCCCAGAGTTCCAGACCGCCGGGCTTCGCGTCGGCATTAGCCGGAATCAATCCACTTTTTAGAAGCACGTACCCGGCGATGCAGAGCACCACGATGGTGCCGAGGATGCCCGCGATAAAGCCTCGGATCATGTTCAACCTTTCGCCAAGTTCAACCTTCGCACTTTACGGTCGATCGGCGCAAATGTGCAGAAAAGGAGTTCTCACCGGCTTCCGCGCACGTCGCCGAAGCTCAGGGTGAAACACACAAACGCAATGATGCTGCCTGTGTCGAACAAGATAGCCGCCGCGACGCGGTGCAAGTCTGGGAACATGAACGGAATCGCGGCGAGAGCTACCCCGAACCCAGCGCACGGTACGAAGTGACGGGACCCTTCTTTGAACATCGCTATTATTTCCCCGTCCCCTTTGGACAGCATCTGTATGTAGCGCTCTGCGCCTTTCAGCAGAGCATTCATCGCATGAGAAAGTTGTAATCACCGCGCGTCCGCGGCCAACCGCTGTCGCTTCGAGGTTGCCTCTCTATCCTGATTCAAGGTTGACCGTCGGACGTTTTGGCGACGGGGTAATTGGTACACCTTGGCGGCAGAAGTGGGTCGATAGCGGACCTTCGGCTAATGGCAGCTTTCGACCCATTGCGGGAATTAGCTTGTCGTCATAGCGACTCGCCCGTGTTCGACGCGTTGTGGCACCTTCGCGGCTCGGTCCGCTTGGAAACCCTGGCCACAGATGGGGACGCGCTCGACCGGGTCGAGGACTTCTTAGAAAAGCAGCGAAAGGGCGTAAGCGAGCGCAGCACCGACTATGTGGCCTTCGATGACCCGCTCTGGAGCGACCCATTCGGACCTAACTGGCTTGCAATGGTCATTTACGACCGTGGGCGGTTCTGGATTGAGCAGGGTCTCGAGGGGAGGCGGTTGCGCTACGACCTTCGTAGCCTCCATGGCATGGTGTTCTGCCTATTCGCGGCGTTTGTGGCGTTCTTCTTTGGCCGTGCAGGGGATGGCGTCACCGGAGGACTGAAGTTCGCTGCCGGGGCGTTCGTGTGGCTATACGGCATGAACATCCTGCTGGCGTTTGTCCGAGTGCCGTCCGCCATCCAAAAGGCTGTCACCCGCACTTAGCCGAATGTCCGCTTTCCACCCAAAGTTGCCGTTAGCCTTTCGGGCAAATTGCGGACCTATCGTCGCCCCTACAAGGCCATCAAACAGGCAGCGGCGAATTTCGCTTGATCCATTTGACGACGACGGCGGTGGACATGCCGGTCACGCTGGGCAGTTCAAGGAGCTTACGCAGGGTAAGATCCGACAGATCGTCGATATCTCGAACGACCGCCTCGACGATGAAGTCGTGAGTGCCGGTCGCGCCCGCGCAGGAGACAATCTGTGGATTCGCCTCAATTGCCGAAAGCAGCTCTTTCCGGTCGGTCTCCGTCCTCTGATTGGTCGAAATCATAACGATCGCCGACATCGAGAAACCGAGCTGCCGTTGATCCACGATCGCTTGGTAGCCGAGGATCACGCCGGCCTCTTCGAGCGACTTCATGCGGCGTAGGCACGACGTTTCCGACAGACCAATCCGCCGAGCCAGCTCGGAAGCGGAGATGCGACCTTCGGATTGCAGCAGGCGCAGGATTCGACGATCCGCATCCGAAAGGTGCGTGGCGGATTCCTTCATCTTCTCGCTCCCGAAGCAGCAATTCCGGCAAACTAGCCCATTCTCATTTCAATGAAAGCCCGGAAGCGGCTGCCTCTGCGCGCTATGGTTGTTCCGGTAAGAAGGCTCCTGACAGGAGGAATGTGTGAAGCGCCAGTGGCTTATTTCGTTTGCGGTTGGACTTTTGCTGCTCCCGATGGCGCCGTCCTCGGCTGGGCCGATCATTCAGGGTGTGCCGCCTCGTAATCTCACAGATCCGCGTTCTGTCGTTTCGCTGCCGCTTGCGGGAGCTGCGCCGGTTCCGGTGGCCGATCTGTTCTTCACGCGCGGAGGAATCGACGATGGAATCTGGATTCCGCACGCCAATGCGGTCGTCGTCACTACGAACATCACGGGGCGATACAACCTGTGGACGGTTCCGGGAGACGGCGGCGCCCCATTCCAGCTGACGCAATCCGACGACCGGCAGTTCGGGCTGACCGCTTCGCCCGACGGCAAGTGGATCGTCTTCCAGTCGGACCATGGCGGCAACGATATCTACGATCTTTATGCGACACCCGCCGCTGGCGGAGTCACCGTCGCTCTAACGACCACGCCCGACGTCGACGAAGGCGATGCGGTTTTCTCGCCGAACGGTACCCAGCTCGCCTTCACGCGCAGGCCACTATCCCAGTCGGCGATCAACATTGCGGTCATGGATTTCGCCACGCGACAGGTGAGACAGCTGACCCACGAAGCGACGAAGGATCATGTGTGGAGCATCGCGGCATTTGCGCGCGACGGCAGGTCCATCCTCGCCAACCGAATCAATGCGGCGGGGACCGAGTCCGAGGCCTGGATGATCGACGTCGCTTCCGGCGCGCAGACGCGCCTGACGCCAGCCGCCGAAGACAATCTTGCAACCGACCTCTCGCCTGACGGCCGCTACGTCGCGGTGAGGACGGAAAATGCGAGCGGAGTACACCAAGCGGCGCTGCTCGATCTTAGGGACAAGTCGATCCGCCTATTGAAGCCCGATGCGTGGCCTCAAGGGACGGGCCATTTCTCGCCCGACGGCCGCATCCTCATATTCGGAAGCAACGTCGATGGACGGATCACGGTCAACAAATTTGACTTCGCCTCGGGCAAGTCGGCGCTCCTCGGCTTTCTCGACGGCGTCAGCGAGGAGGAGAGCGACAACCAAACGGCCTTTTCGACGGATGGATCGCGGATCGTCGTGGGCCACCAGGCCAGCAACACGCCTTTCGATTATTGGGCAGTGAACGTCGAGACCGGCGCCGCGACACAGCTGACCCGACTGGGGCTTGCGAGCATCGATCCGGCTCGCATACCGAAGGCTGAGGTCGTTCACTACAAGAGCTACGACGGGACGGTCATTAGCGCCTTGTTGTGGATGCCGTTCAACCTGGCGCGCGATGGAACGGCTCCGGCTGTCGTCCTGCCTCACGGGGGACCGAGCAACCAAACAGTCGATTCGTGGAACCCCAATCGAGCGGCGATGGCTTTCGTGTCCCGTGGCTTTGTCGTGATTGCGCCTAATTTCAGGGGCTCGACCGGCTATGGCCGCGCGTTCCAAGAAGGCGATCATATGGATCTTGGCGGCGGCGATCTGAAGGATGTCGTCGCGGCCCGCCAGTTCATGATTGATACCGGCTACGTGGACCCGAAGCGGGTTGGGATCACGGGGGGGTCCTATGGCGGATTCATGACGCTGATGGCACTCGCGAGGACGTCGGACCTTTGGGCGGCCGGGGTCGATGAGTACGGCATCATCGATTGGCGCGCGATCTGGCGCAACGCCGACCTTCCCGACCGGCAGTATCTGGAGAGCTATCTCGGCGACCCGGCCAAGAACGAGGCCACCTACGCGGCGTCGAGCCCGCTCACCCACATGAAGAACGTGAGAGCGCCGCTCCTGGTGCTGCAGGGCGAGAATGACACGGGAGTCACGAAGGACCAGGCGGAGAAGGTCGTTGCGGTGATGGAAGCGAACCACCGAACGGTTGAATCGCATTTTTACCCCGGCGAAGGCCACGGCTTTTTCAAGCGCGAAGACCAGATCGATGCGCTCGAGCGCACCGTCGGATGGATGGAGAAATATCTAAAGAAGTAGCTGGTCCGGCCGCTCCACTTGACCGATGCCTCTTAATGGCAGCTTTCGACCCAAAGCAGACACTGGTGCGGCCCATTGCGGACCTAAGCCCTTCTGGTAGGTTATCGTAACCGCTGGGGGGGCCAGCTCCATGAATTTCCATATGCCTAAGCCGCTGCACGGCTGGCGCGAGTTCTTTCATGAGATCGTGATCATTGTGCTGGGCGTGCTGCTGGCGCTCGGATTGGAGCAGCTTGTCAGCTCATTTAATAACCGGTCCAGCGCCGCCGAAACTCGTTCAAATATTCGAAGTGAGCTGGCACAGAATTTACGGTTACTTTTGCGGCGGCAACGCACGGGAGATTGCGTGGAGCGCCGAATGCAGGAGATCGCAGCATTCCTAAATGCGTCCAGTCGGGGAGAGCGACCCTCCCAGCCCACTTGGATCGGGGCGCCGTACGCACCGCTCGCCGGAAACGCGGCGTTCAAGTCGACTCAGAGCGCTGGCAAGTTCATCCTTCTGTCGTCGAGCGAGCAGCAGAAGATCCAGGCGTTCTATGTCGATAGCGACGACTTCAATGAACAGAGCACCCGTGAATGGTATGATTGGGCTCAGCTCAGATCTCTGACCAGCGGCGCAAGATTGACTGACACTGAGATCACTCGATTGAGGCAGGCCCTGCAGGATGCACGTGGCGCGGATCGGCTTATCCGGGTTGATGTCGCCGATTACGCGAAATTGGCTACGTTGGACGGTATCGTCGCGCACGATCATCAGGTGCGTCCCGAGCAGCTGACTCCTGCGTGCCTCCCAATCAACATGCCCTATGCGGAAGCCTCCGCCAGATCCGCCGGAACCATTCCGGGAGATCTCCAATAGCCCATGAATTTCACTGATCGAACGGCCCTACTTTCCACCGATGCGACGGTAGTAGCGTGCGTCCCCTTTCGACCCATTCTTGCCACAAGCACTAGTGGCAGCTTTCGACCCATTCCTGCCATCACGCCCTTCTGTTACGCTGACGTAACCGCTGGGGGCCGGTCGCATGCATTTCCATCTTCCCAAACCGCTGCACGGCTGGCGTGCGTTCGTCGGCGAAGTGGGGATTATCGTCATCGGCGTGCTGATCGCTCTTGGCGCGGAGCAGGTGGTTGTCGCAATTCAGGAGCGAAGAGCATCTGAAGCGGCGCGGCAGAGCGTGCAGGCGGAAATCGCTGCGAATGTCAAACGGCTGCTGGGCCGCGCACAATTGCAATATTGTCTGGATCGGAAGCTGAATGAGGTTGGCGAATTGCTTGCTGGAGCGGGTGAAGGCACGCCAAGCCCCCATCCGGCCTGGATCAGCCGTCCAACATTCTGGTTTATGAGTACGGGTAATTGGCAGGCCGCAACTTCTGCTGGCCGCGCTGCGCTCCTTTCCAAGGATGACCAAATCCGCCTTGGTACCTTTTTTGCGGACTTCGACTTTCTCAATCAAGAACAAGAACGCGAACAAACCGCCTGGGCGCATTTGAGAGGACTTGAGGACTGGAAAGGCCCGCTCGGACCAATTGCTCGCTTCGGTTTCACGCAGGCTCTGCAAGATGCGCGCTACTCGGATTATCGGATCAGGGCAGAAACGATAAATCTGATGGACGGAATGCACAGAGTAGGCATTCCAATTCCAAGTCCGTCTTCGGCGCATACTAACGCCATATGTGTCCCGATCACTACGTCGCGGGTGGCCGCAGAGGCGATAACAAGACGGAGCGGGCCCGGTCTGGGCGACCCTCGATAAGCCGGCGGAGTGTCCGTTTCCCACCTATTCCTGCCATTAGCCCACGCTCATTGCCCCGATAGCAACATCTGTTAGCCTGCGCTCGCTGGGGGCCAATCTGCATGCATTTCCACCTTCCGAAACCGCTTCACGGCTGGCGCGAATTCGCCGGCGAGGTCGGGATTATTGTCGTTGGCGTGCTGATCGCCCTCGCCTTCGAGCAGGTGGTGCAGTCGATCCATGACCGCCTGGTCGCAGATCAGGCGCGCGACGCGATCCGGGCAGAGGTGCGGGAAAACCTCTGGTGGCTCGAGTTTCGTGATGGCTACGAGCCCTGCATCGACAGCATGTTGTCTGAGGTTGGCACTGTGCTGGCTCGTGCCCGGGAAGGCCAACCGACACCGCTGATCACGACTCTCCGCTTCCCGGTTTACGTCAAAATTACGTCGCTTCGCTGGACCGCGAACGCGGAGGCGGGCCGCACGAGCCTATTTTCCGGCAAGGAGCAGCGACTGCTCGGCAACATGTATTTCACCACCGAGGATTTCCGCGCCTCGCAAGATCAGGAGGAGGC
>Ga0068852_100000528_pt1 | contig 25157 bp, 28 predicted proteins | sample KBSCornC22_FD_66594 | JGI IMG/M metagenome (GOLD analysis project Ga0068852, IMG submission 66594) | Corn rhizosphere microbial communities from Kellogg Biological Station, Michigan, USA - KBS Corn C2-2 | ecosystem: Host-associated > Plants > Roots > Rhizosphere > Soil ... | reverse complement strand
CCGCCCGCGACTCGGCTCGTCCGATCGCGCCTGATCGGCCGTCCCCGCTGCCGGGCCTGTGCGCCGCAGCATGCCGCATCAAGATCCACGTGTCGGCCGCTGCCGATGGTACGCGGCGCGCCTGCTTCGCCAGCGGAAAGTCGAGAGACGGGACTTCGCGCAACCCGGCGGCTCGGAATATCCCACGATTCCAGGATTTTGAGCGACAATGATTGTCAAATCAACAATTCGTCCGGAAAATCGATAAGTCATAAGATATTACATATTAAGTTTCAGAAAATGATCAGACAAATATTCTAAATCGACGCAAATATTAACGATGTTTTTATTTGCCGATCTTTTTCTTGAGGAGTAAATTCAAACTATCCCCGCCGCGAAATACATCGCGACGTGTTAATTTTTGGGGGTGGGTATGGGTAGCTTTGGTAAATTCAGCGTGGTGGCCTGCTTGACCACCATTCTCTCGGTCTCGTCGCCCGCTCATGCGACGGACACCTTCGCGCAGTTCGTCCAACTGTTCCCGAAGGCGCGGATCTTCACCTACACCAACACCAACGGCGGCATTAAGGCCAAGCTGGGCACTTTGAGCGGCAGCGACGCCGTGCTGGTGTCGAACCTTGGCTCGCTCGTCTCGCCGTCGGTCACGGTGGTGAACCTGACCGCGACCGCAACCGCATTGCCCGTCGTGGGCACGGACGTAACGCAGCTCTTTTCCGGATCGCTGACCTTCACCTTGCTCGCGCCGCAGCTCGGCTTGAGCGGGTGGAGCACCAACGCGCTGACGGTGACCTTCACCAACGCGGTCCTGGATGCCGCGATCGGCGGCGGCGCCGCGACGCTGCAGGCGAATTCGGGATCGGGCTCGACGATCAGCTATATGTCCGACTTCGCCGATCTGACCGGTGCGACCGACGAGGATTTCGCGCTCAGCTTTTCGGGCGCGTCGACCACGCTGGCGATCGCGGGATCGCGGCTTCCCAACTTCCGCATCAGCGGAACCGGCACGTTCGCGGCCGCCTTGCCGACGCCGGAGCCGGCCAGCTGGAGCATGATGGTGGGCGGCTTCGGCCTGATGGGGGCGCTGATGCGGAGCCGCCGCAGCATGGCCGCCTCGTTGGATTGAGTCTCATCGTTCGACGCATGACGATTTGCCGCAGCGCGTTGGGCCGCGCCCTGGCCCGTACGATATTGGTGCAAGCAAAAACGGAGGGGCGCCGTCAGCCGTGAAAACATGATGGAGGAGTTGCCGCGGCGGCTCCTCCCACGTCAGCGAAGCGCTGTGGCGATCCAGGCCTGCCGGACTGGATTGCCGCGCCCCTGCGGGGCTCGCAATGACGCCGCTCCGGGTGCCAGATTGCCGCCGTCGGGCAGTCATACCCGGCACGGCAGTGGGGGGATGGCCGGACCTCACCACTGGAAGATCGTCCCGACCGCCATGACCGCCGACAGGCTGCCAGAAATGTGGCGCAGACACCGAAAACGGCCATCGTGAACCAATATTCTTCGACCCCGACGTCGGCGCGATAGAGGCGCGGTACGCGTCTCGACCTCACCCCGTTTCCAGCAACGCGCGAACCAAGACCAGATCACGGCCGACGCCAGCCCGCTGAAGACGGAGCCGAGAATGCCCTGAATTCCCATCCTCTTGCGGTCCTCACATGCGATTGGCGATCCACGCCATCCGGAAGCGCGGCTCGCCCCGTCATTAACCATTTCTCAGCGGCATGTTGGTACCGGCGCGGACCTTGTCGAAGTGAGTGGCGCCTGTGTTCAAGTCGTTGCGTTCCCGTGTTCTTTTTCTGGCCGCGCTCGTCTGCGCCGGCAGCCTCGCCGTATCCGCGCTGTTGCTGGCCGGCGCGCGCGATGAGCGGAGCTCGTTCCTGTGGGTGCGCCACACGCAGGAGGTGATCAACCAGCTCGACATGATCGACCGAGATCTCCGGACGGCCGAGGCCGGCCTTCGCGGTTATTTCATGAGCGGCGGATCGCTCGCCTATCTCGACGATTATGACGCGCGCTTGAAGCAGGCCAAGGCTGGCGCGGACGCCGTGCGCGCGCTCGTCACCGACAATGCGGCGCAGGAGCAGAGCGCGATCGAGCTCGCGAAGGAGGTCGATCAGCGCGCCGCGGCAATGGCCGGCGTGGCGGCGAAGGCGCGCACCCGTGCCGGCAAGCTGTCGCAGGATCCGATCAGGGCGGGCCGCGCCAAGCAGGCGTCCGATCGCATCTCACGCCGCATCGCTGCGATGCGCGACGTCGAACGCCGGCTGCTAGACCTTCGCGCCGCGCAGGCGGATCGTCTCTCCAGCTATACCAGCCTGCTCGTCCTATTGAGCGCGCCCTTGTTCATCGCGCTCGTGGCCGGGGCCGCCTGGGCGATCATCCGCGGGATCGAACGGCCGCTGCTTGCGCTGCTGGAGGCGGTCGGCCGCTTCGGCGAAGGCGAGCGCGCGGTGCGCGTGTCGCCGTCGGCGGGGCGGAGCGAATTCGGGCGGCTGGGGGCGGCATATAACGCCATGGCCGACAGCCTGGTCCAGGCGCTGGAGAAGCAGGAGGCGTCGGAACAGGCGCTCGCGCGGGTCAATGACGAACTGATCGCGGGCGGCGAGGTGCTGAAGCAGCGCAGCGGATCGATCGAGCTGATCAGCAGCATGTCGCAACGGCTGCAGGCGCTGCGGGAGCCGGGCGAGCTGAGCGAGGTGCTCGAATGCTTCCTGCCGCAGGTGCTCCCCAACCTGTCGGGGCAACTCTATCTGTTCAACAATTCGCGCAACTTGCTGGTGCGTGCCGCATCGTGGGGCGGGGTGGTCGAGGGGCCGGAAACGTTCGCGCCCGACGATTGCTGGGGCCTGCGCCGCGGACTGCCGCATCTGGTCGGAGCCGAGACGCGCGACGTACGCTGCCGCCATGCCGATCCGGATTGCGCGGCGGATCAATTGTGCAAGCCGGTCATGGCGGGCGGGCAGATTCTGGGCCTGCTCTACGTCCAGGGGGCGATCGGAACCGAAGATCGGTTCCGGCTGGTGCTGGTGGCGGAGAATGTGGCGCTGGCGGTGGTGAACGAGAATCTGCGCAAACGGCTGAAGGAGCAATCGATCCGCGATCCGCTCACGCGCCTGTTCAACCGCCGCTATCTGGAGGAAGCGCTGACGCTGGAAAGCGCGCGCAGCAGCCGCAACGATACGCCTTTGTCGGTGATCATGACCGACGTCGACCATTTCAAGCGCTTCAACGACACGCACGGCCATCCCGCGGGCGACGCCTTGCTCAAGGAGCTGGCGGGGCTGATGCAAGCCCAGTTCCGTGACGGCGACATCATCTGCCGTTATGGCGGCGAGGAATTCGCGATCATCGCGCCGGGCGCCGACCTGGACCTGATCGCGCGCCGCGCGGAGGCGCTGCGCCTGGCGGCGCATCAGCTCAAGGTCAGCCATGACGGGCGCGATCTGGGGCCGATCACCATGTCGTTCGGCATCGCATCGTCACCGGGCAGGGGCGGGCCGACCGGACATGACCTGATCGCCCAGGCCGACCATGCCCTCTATCGCGCCAAGCGCGGTGGGCGCGACCGGGTCGAAGTGGGCGAGCCGTCGCAGACGATGCGCAGCGCCGCGGCCTGATCGGCGCCTTCTCCGGCCGTGATGCCGGGCGGAGGGCACGCGACGGTGGAGCTGTGGCAGGTTGAACGCGAGCCACGCTAGCTCGGCCTGGCGGCGGGCCGCGGTCCTTGCGACCTCACTTCCGAGTCATCGCGAAGCGTGCAGCGCTGTGCGATCCAGGCCTGCCGGACTGGATTGCCGCGCCCCTGCGGGGCTCGCAATGACGCGGTGGCCGATGACCAAGCCTCGCCAAGCAGGGATGCCGCTCGTCGCTCGGGGGCATCTGCGCCCGATCGTCAGGCGACCCCTTCGATCCGATAGACATTGCCGCTCGCCGGCTCGCGGTAGAAATCCACGCGCGCACCGTCCCAATGATAATCGAGGTGCCGCGCCTGGATCGCGCTCGAGGCAAGGTCGGGATAGAAAAGCGCGACGCATTGGCCGCCCTCGAGCCGCCGGCTGGGATAGACGATCCCATCGGAACCGCCCGCGCGCAGCGCCGCGCCGAGCGCCTGGCTGGCTGAATAATCGTCGCGCCGCAGCGCATCGGCATAGGCGGCTTCGTCGCGCAGGTCGTGCGCGACGAACGCGACGTCCATCACGATCTCGCGAAATTGCGAGGTCCAGCCGGGCGGTTCGGCGGTGCGCGCCATGAAGACTTCATGATGGTGGATCGTCTCGGCCAGCGCGGTCTCGAACCGGTCGGCGACGTAGAGCACGCCATAGCGCCCGTCGGAGAAACGGCTCGGCCGATCGGGGCTGATATGGGTGAAGGCGGCCATCAGGTAACTCGCGCCCGGCCCGCCGACGCGCCGGTTTGGTGGGACCAGGTCGAGCGCGCCCAGGCTTTCCATCAGGCGTGGGTTGGTCTTCTGCTCGGCCGCCAGCAGCAGCGGCCAGTCGGCGGGATCGGCGATATCCTCGAACAGCGAGATGGGCGGGAAGACGCTGCGGATGATGCGCCGCGCGCGGTCCCAGGCGATCGCGGTCTTTCCCACCGTCGCGGGATCGATCACCAGCCGCCGCGCTCCGCGTCGAGATAGCGCCGCACGCGCATCAGATCGGTCAGCTCGCCGCCGAGCATGACGTCGAGCGCGGAGCGGCCCGCGAAAATGTCATTGCCGGCCCGGATCCAGCGATAGCCGCGTGCGGGATCGCTGAAGAGGATGCGCAGCGCCTTGTGGATACCCATCAGGTTGGACAGGCGCGCCTTGCCGTCGCGATCGATCCGCCCCTGCTCGCCCGCCTTCCAGCGCCGATAGGTGCGCACCGGCAGATCGAGCAAGGTGGCGGCCTGGTCGTCGGTCAGCTGCCACAGCTGGAACAGGCGGACGGCGGCGCGGAACATGGCGGCGGCTTCGGCATCGGTGATCGGCTCCGGCCGGAAGGGCAAAGCGTGCGTATCGATCAGGGTTGCGAGCGCCATCGTGCGCCTCCGTTCTGCCTTGTGGCAGTAATTAGGCGTTTACAGGCCAAATGGCAAGGAGAATGAATGGAAGCCAGTCTTCGTTCGCCTCTCCGGCTTCACTTCGGCTCCTCGCGCCGGAACCGCTCGGGCAGGGCAGGAGGCAGCGAGACGCTGGCATCGGGATCGAGCAACAGCTTGCCCAGCTTCAGCGCAAAGGTGAGAGGATCGTTGCCGCCGCCATAACCGTAGCGCAGCGCCTCCGCCTTGCCGCAATGGCGCTGCCCCTGGAACAGCCCGCAACCGCCGGAAGACGGGTTTTCCGCGGTCGCGCGGGGGATTTCGCCGCGGACATGGTCGGTGGCTCCGTCGGGGTCGCGTTCGTCGGGCAAGGGCAGGCGATAGCGGTCTCCGTCCCGGCTCCGATCCGCGCAGACGACCACTTCGCCCGTCGTGCTGGATCGGCATTCGCCCCGGCCGGTGAAGTCATGCGGCAATTGCGGCGGGGGATCGGGTGACGGAGCTTGCGCGGCTGCGGTCGACAAGCCGATGCTGCTCATCGCGAACAGGAATCCGACCCGGCGCGCCACCTGCATCTCTGCTCTCCGGGACGGACCGTAATGGGCCGTTGTCTCTTGAGCCAGTCGCCCGACGCCATTTGTTACCCTTACGGGGTGAAAGCCTGTTCCGACCAACCTGGCGGCACTTGCCCGGGTGGCATGCCTTGCCGATACACCGATGATCCGCACGATCGGAGGCGCGGCATGGTGATGGCAGATCGGCCGGTTGAACTTTCGCGGCGGGCCCGGGTCGGGCGCCGGCCTGTCCTCGTCTTCGTCGTCGTCACCCTGCTGGTGTCGTACGGACTCGGCATTCCCGCCTTGATGATCGCCGGCGCATGGGTGCCCGGCATCAACGGCGTCGCGAAGCTGTATGTGGGCAGGTTCCTGGTTGTCGCCGGGCCGACCTGCGGGGCGATCGCGGCCGTGGCGGCCACCTCCGGCCGCGCCGCGATCGGGCCATATCTGCGCCGCCGCCTGTCGCTGCCACCCGCTTGGTGGGCTTTGGGCCTGCTGCCGGTGATCGGCCTTGCCGCCGCCGCCATCGCTTATGCGGCCGCCGGCCTGCCCCTCGCGGCATTCGCGGGGGCGATCGGTCGTGCCTGGCCCTTGTTGCTGATCCATCTGGTCCTGCAGATCCTGATCGTCGGCCTGGGCGAGGAATTGGGCTGGCGGGGATGGCTGCTGCCGACCTTGGCCGCCCGGATCGGCCTTGCCCGTGCGACCGCGCTCACCGCGCTGATCTGGTACTTATGGCATATGCCGATCCTGCTCGGCGGCGCGGCCGATGCCTTCTGGTTCGCGCTCGCCATCTGCGGCCTGTCGATCCTGTTCGCGCTGCTGCTGTTCTGGGCACGTGGCAGCGTACTGGCGTCGGCCTGCGCGCACGGATCGGTCAACGCGCCCCTGGTCTTCCTCGGCGCGATCCTGCCGCAGGCGGATCACCGCCTTGCCTGGAGCTACCTGTCCGGAATGCTGGCGATCGCGGGGTCGATCGCCTTGCTCTGCACGAGGCGCCAGTGGGGGAAAACGATGCTGGAGGATCGGCGATAGGACGGCCGGTCGTGCCGAAGGGGCGAGCACATCGCCCTGAGCCTGGCCAAAGCGGATCGTGCATTGCGGGCCGCCACGCCATCTGCCAGCCTCATCCAACGTCATGCAAATCATTGATGGAGTTGTCGAATGTCGGATCTTACTGCGACGATTCAGGATGTGTCGACGCGCTGGATGCAGGCCTGGATAGATCTGGATCATGGCCGGTTGGACGCGTCAATGGCACCCGACTTCGCGCTGATCGTCTCGGCGATGCCTGCAAAACGGATGGAGCGGGCGGCGTGGCTCGCCGCCTGCGAGCGCTATCGTTGCACCGAGTTTCGCTATTATGATGTCCAGGTCAGGGCATTGAGCGGGGGTCTGGCGGTGATGTCCGCCATTGCGGAGCAGCGGGCCGAGCTCGACGGCGTCGACCGATCCGGCAAATTCTGGCTGACCGACCTCTGGCGGCGCGAGGAGGACGGCCAATGGAGAGTCTGCGCGCGTTATAGCTCCTTTCCGGAGGCGGAGGGGCAATCGTCCGCGGCGCTGGACAATCTCAACCGCAACGGTGCTTAGGAAGAGCCGCGCGGCAACCACACGTCTCCCGATCGGATGGCGCATGGCGATGATCTTGGTGGTGAGTGACGCCATGTCGGATCGTTGCTTTATTGTGACGGCGTGGATCCCGTAGTTGCGGTCGAATTGATCCCTCTTTGCGCCGAAATCAATCCAAAACGGTGACTTCAATTCATCTTTCCATCAGTTTGTCGCTGGTCTGTCACGCTTGGCCTGTTAATTCTTTGTCCGGCCGGGGGGAATCGGCAAGGGGATGCACAATGAAATCGCGCTTTATCGCCGCTGCGGCGGTGGCTGTTGCACTGTCGGCGCCGGCTTTCGCCGGCACGACATTATATTCGGCTTATCAGGGGTCCCAGCATGGCGTCACCGAGCGGAACGGCGACAGCCCGACGCTCGACCAGAGCCTGGCTTTCTCGACCGGTATCGATGCCAGCGGTATCGCGGTCACCGGCACCGGCAACATCTATCTGTCATCGTCCAATCATCTTTACAATTATCAGTCGAACGGCACTCTGGTGCAGGACTTCGCGTTTCCGGATCCGGCGATCAACTATACCGCCGTCGCAACCAAAGGGTCGACGGTTTATGCCACTTATACCGGCAGCCAGCATGGCGTGACCGAACGCGATCTGGGGCTCAACCAGTTCGCTTTCTTCAATACGGGCGTGGACGCGACCGGCATCGCGGTCGGCGACGGCAGTCATCTCTACATTTCGGCGGGCCACGACCTTTACGATTATCTCACCGACGGGTCGCTCGTGCGGGACATGACCTTTCCCGATCCGGCCGTGCTCTACACGGGCATCGCCTTTGCGGATGACCTGGTGTTCGCATCCTATTCCGGCGACCAGCAGGGCGTCACGATCCGCGATCTCGGGCTGAACCAGATCGGGCTGTTCGGCGTGAATTTCGACATCAGCGGCATCGCCGCGGGGCATAATCACGACCTGTTCCTGTCGTCGGGAAACAGCCTCTATCATTATACCACCGCCGGCACGTTGCTCGGCAGCGAGACCTTCCCCGACAAGAACATCTTCTACAAGGCGGTGGCGGTGGCGCCGGGCGTGCCGGAGCCTGCCTCATGGGCGATGATGCTGGGCGGCTTCGGCCTGATGGGCGGAGTGATGCGCGGCCGTCGCAAGGCGGCGGTCAGCTTCGCCTGAACATCTCGGCGTAACGAAAAGGTGCCGCCGCATCTGGGGCATGCGGCGGCACTTTCGCGTCCTACGGATGCCGATGGGCCTCCCACCTTTTTGCGAAGGATGTCGCGCCTCCGCAAGCCGAGCCGGGCAAGGGCGAGGCGGATCTTCCCGATTGCCGCCACGCGACGCCTGGATCATGCTGTTGTGATGGGCGGCGACAATCTCCTTTGGCTCAGCCAGTGGTACCTTTCCCAATGCGATGGTGATTGGGAGCATTCCTACGGAGTGAGCATCGAGACGCTCGATAATCCGGGGTGGTCATTGAAGATCGAACTTGCCGATACCCCGTTGGAGGGACTGAAATTCGATCGCGTTTCGCATGGCGAGCCAGGCCAGAATCTAGAGGCGTATCGGCGGAACGGAAGCTGGTGGATCGCGAAAGTGGAGGGAGATGTTTTCGAGGCCTCCTGCGGCCCGCTGGACCTGTCAAAGGTGGTAGGAATTTTTCGCGCATGGGCTGAGTTCCCGCGGGTTTGAGCGACCGCTTTGTCAGAACCGGTTCCAGCGAATGGCTGTCTCGTTTCGACTCTGGCCGGCCTATTTTCAGTTGCGATGGAAGGCAGATCGGCTTGCCCTCCAATCATCGCCCGACTGTCCGCGCTTCCTCGGGCTGGCGGAGGCCGTTCGTTCGTGTGACAAGCGGTCATGAGCCTGCTGGCCTATGATTGGATCGCATGTGCCGCCTTGGCCCTGTGCGCGGGCGCCTTCGGTCCGGCGTCGTGGACGGTGCGGATCCCCCTTTGCGGGGCAATCGGCCTGCTCGGATGGGCGGCAAGCTTTCCCTTGATGCTCATCGGTACCCGGCTCGGCTATGATACCTCGCTGGCCGAGGATTATATCAACGGCACCGATGTCTGGAATTCCGCCATCGCGATCGCGGTCGCGGCGGCATGGGCTCTGCTCTGGCTCTGTTGCGGGCCGGCTGCCGCTTCATTGTGGCGCAGGATCGTACGTGCCGTCCGCTGAGACCGGGACAGGCGAGGCGTGACCGCGCGCCGGATCAGGGCTGCCACGCTGACCGGCTTGGGGTTGGGCGTCGTCTTTGGCGGGCTCGCCATTCTTGCGGCCATCGGGTCGGCCGGCGCGGGACATGGGTCCTATGTCGCGGCCCGCATCCTGTTTCCCTTCTCCATGCTTCTGGTGCTGGTGGAAGGTTCGATCGGGCCTGTCGCCATGGCGGTCGGATTGCTGCAGTTCCCAACCTACGGAGCCCTGATCGGGAGGGCGGTCGTTTCGAAGACCTATGGGGTCCTCCTTATGCTCGCGGCGGCGCATGCCGCAGCAGTGCTCCTATGCTTCTCCGGCATCCTCCGGGGTTTTTTCTAATCGCCTCTGGCGGAGCCTTCGCTCAACGGACGAAATCCTCAATCTCGCCATTGGCGAATATCCGCCCGGGCGGCGTGTGCGAAAAATCCAATCGAACCGTCTCGCGGATGCCGGGGGTATGAAGCAGGACCTGCGTTCCCTGCACCGTCGCGGTCAGGAAGGGCGGGGGCGAGAGCCGATATTGTCCAACATAGTCGCTTCCGTGGAAGACGATCAGCCGTTGCCCGCCATGCATGGTGCCCCCGCCGGCGGGAAGAAACCGGTAGCGATAGGTGTAAATGGAATATCCAGTGACGGCTGTCCGGCCGGCCAGGTGGAACGACGCGTCGCGGCGTGAACAGATCAACGGGCCCTCGAAATGGCCGCGAACCAGGGCGTCTCGCTTGCCGGCGAGGCATGGAGCCGGCGTTGAAGCCGCGACAATATCGGCGATGGTGAAAGCGATCACGGCGCCTGGAATGATCGCGTTCATTGGTCGCATGCTCCCACGCTCGCCTATGGCCGCGTTCCGTCTATTTTGCCGGAACGGATTTCAGGTCTTGGGTTTCCTGACCCCAGCGTACCAGAAGGTCGATGCCGACAGCGCCGCAATGGCTGCGAACGTCAATGTTGTCGCGAGGCCCGCGTTTGCCCACAGGCGGGACAGGCTGAACGGGTTTTCGCCCACCGAAAGCGGCTTCAGAGTCCGGCGGACCCAGATCATGAATCCAATGCCGAGCAATAAGATTGGTAGGACGACGAGTCCCAGATAATGCACCAATGCCGTTTTGCGCAGTCGCCGTAACAGCAGGTGGATGGGAAGCCCGATCAACAGCACCGCGCCGTACAGAAATAGAGCCAGGAACACGATTCCGATCAGGCCTATCAGCAATGCGTCCGCGTCTGGCGCGGCGACCGATCCTGTCACCACCAGGACCAGTGCCAGTGCGAGTACGGGCAGCGGCGCCAGCGCAAAGGCTCTCATCTCGCGCTCGCTCATCGGCAGCCCCACCGTCCTCAATGGGGTACGACTATATCGCGCAACGACGGCTTTCCAGCCTGAGCCTACCATTTGCGCAAAATCGTGGCGATTGGAGCTTTGGAACTGCTAACCTCGGCCCGAAGCGGCACGACCCGCGACGAACCAATAAGTGAGCCCTGTAACCGCGCCGCCACACTGGAAGAAGCTCGCCACGCGATAAAGCTGATCGGCGGAGCTCGGATAATCCGGGTCATCGGGCGGTAGATCAGGTGGCCCTAACAGCCAGGATGCGAGACATGGCGATCGGCGAACCGAACTCGAAAATCCGGCTCATCACGACGACCATCCGCATTCCGGCAAGTGTGACGTTGCCTTCGGGACTTTGATTTTCAGCCTGGTGCCCAACAATACGCATTGGCCGAAATGACGCGCTGCCCTTTCGACATGGGGCGCTGTGCGACGTTGACCTTCATACGGGCCGGCACCACCATCAGGCGATGCGCTCGGTCGGCTCCATCCTGCTCCTGTCGCTCATCCTCCCGACATCCTGTGCCAGGCCCGTCTCCAGCGACGCACTTGGTCCACTGATGGTCGACCCGGGCTGGCATCGCTCCTGGGACGAATATCGCAACTATGTCAGCTACGGGTTCACGGATCAGTCGCACACGGCGTTCGTCGGCGCCTGCGACAAGGAGCCGGTCTTCGGCCTGAAGAATGGCGATTACAGCTCTCAGGCCAAAAGCTTCCTGCTGACCGTCGATGACAGGACATGGAGGCTCGACGCCTTCCAGGGGATGCACGGGCGTTCCCTGCCGGTGGAGGGAAGCGAGATCGTCGAAGCGCTCAGGGCTGCCAAGCGGCTGATCCGCTTCACGGTCGACGATGGCTGGACCCGGGAGTTCAAGCCCGCGCCCGATCTGTCGCAGATGATCGAGCAATGTCGGTCGCTTCGACGGGTAGATCCTGACGCAATGGGGCGCCTGGCGCATCTCGGCGATCGTGCTTCGAGCGCGATCCGATCTGAGCTTTTGGATCGTCACGCAGCCTTCACGATCCCGCTTTAACCCCCTATGGCCGCACCGGGGGGCATGCTCGACGGAGTTTGCCTGTGTTGCCTTTGACGTTTTCTGGTTCGAAGCCGCGCGCGTCCAAGCTGCTGTGGCTTGCGCTGGCCTGTACGCTGGCGGGGTGCAAGGGCCACCCGGCCGGCACCGCCGAAGGAGAGGGAGGCAACGGCATCGCCGCCGCCAACAGCGCATCGCCGGCCCCGATCGCGCCCGAGGCGCCGGCCGCGGCGCCCGAAGCCGCCGCTTTCTCGATCGATAATATTCCCGTGTCCAACGCGCCGCTCGGCAAATTCCCTTATTTCGGCCTGCCCGCGCGCTATGTCGTCCAGAACCAGGCGATCACGCGCGATTATGGCCGCTTCCCCTTCTGGACCGGCAGGGATTTCAACCAGGTTGAAGGCAAGGTCTGGCTCGCCAGCATCGTCGGCGAGAAGGAATCCGATTACAGCGCCTTCGAGATCAAGAAGAATATGGAGGCCTTGTTCGCCCAGGCCGGCGCGGTGAAGGTCTTCGACGGGCGCATCCCCTATGATCGGATCAAGGCGCTGCCCGAACAGGAATTGCAGGAGATCAATCCTGGCTTCGGCGATGCCTATAACAACCCCGCCGAAACCTGGGTCATCCGCCGGCCCGACAAGCAGATCTGGATCCACTTCGCGCAGGACAGCGCGCATTCGGGCATGACGGTGGTGGAGACCAAGCCCTTCGTCGCCACCGCGACCTTGCTTCCCGCCGATCAGCTCAAGGCCGATCTCGACAAAAACGGAAAGGCCGTCATCCACGTCAATTTCGCGACCGACCAATCCGCCATTCTGCCCACGTCGCGCCCGCAGGTGGATGCGGTAGTCGCCTTGCTCAAGCAGAATCCCGGCCTCCGCCTGGCCATCAACGGCTATACGGACGAAACCGGCAGCGACGCGCATAACCTTGCTTTGTCCGACGACCGCGCGAAAGCGGTGATGGCGGCGCTGGTCGGGGCCGGCATTCCCGCGTCGCGGCTCGAGGCCAAGGGTTATGGCAAGACCAACCCGGTCGCCGCCAACAGCGATGAGGCGGGCAAGGCTGCCAACCGGCGGGTGGAATTGATCAAGTTGTAGGCGTGCCGGCCCCAGTCGAAGCTGGTTGCGGGCCTTCGCCTTTACCCCAGAAGGTGCCGCACCAGATCGGATGGTTCGGATCGCCGCCCTCAAACTCGATCCAGATCGGCGCGCCGACCGGGGGCAATAGCGACGGGCCGTCGTGCAGCGCATTGAAGGCTATGCACGGCATGGCCCAGTTCAGCTGTGCGGCGGGAACCGTGGGTATGGAGATCTTGACGCGGCCCATCTGCAGGGGATCCAGGTTCGCCGTCACGTACGCGCGATATTTGCCGTAGAAACGTTCCATTTCGCCCTCTTCGATCTGCCAGGAGGTCGTCTCCGGACCTTGGCGCATGTCGCTTCTGCTGGAAACTGTCCCGCGCCACGTTCCGCAGGGCCTTCGCGAGCGATGCGATCATCCGGCTATGGCGCTGCGCCTTCCCGCGCGTGGTGCATCACCTGCTGCGGGCGATGGAGCGCGCGCCGACCTGCAAGTCGCCCGGGCTTGCCGACAATGACCAGCACAGTGTCATGCTTGGCAGATCTGCGAGGCCTTACAGGTTCCGGCCCGATCCGCGGCGCTGGGAACCTATGCCGATTACGGCCAGTCGGGCCCCGATCCTCTGATGAGCGTCGACGCCGGCTTCTCCGCGCACTTTGCCTTCTACAAGAACTACCTGGGCTTCAGCTTCGACCCCGATGGCCGCCATTATGCCATCTACACGCCCGGCGGGGCCTGTACCGCGCCCACACCCTGACGACTTGACGCTTATCCCGCTCTCCTTTGCTGATCGGGAAGGCGACTTTCATTGACTTCTTCCTTGGTGAGGCAGAGATTTCCGACGGGGACTATAAGGGGCAAGACAGTGGCGACATTGGCGGACCGTTCATTCACGCCGACGACCGGGGACGAGCGTTTCTTCCTGCGTGCGGCGATCGCGATGGCGATCATCGTCGTCGCCGGATTTTCGCTTGATCTGGCGACGGGCCGATCGACCTTTCACTCGCCGCCTTTGCTGCATGCGCACGCGATCACTTTCATGGGATGGGTGGTCATCTATCTGCTCCAGAACGTCTTCGCGGCGACCGGACGGATGGAGCTGCATCGCCCGTTGGGATGGATCGGTACGGCGTGGATCGGAGCGATGATCGTGCTCGGTTTCCTGGTCACCATTGCGATGGTGCGCCGTGGCGACGTCCCGTTCTTCTTCAAGCCGCTGCAATTCCTGGTGTTCGATCCGGTCATCATCCTGACCTTCGCCGGCCTGACCTGGGCCGCGGTGATCATGCGGCGCAGGACCGACTGGCACCGCAGGCTTCATTATTGCGGCATGTCGCTGCTGCTCGGCCCGGCTTTCGGCCGGCTGCTGCCGATGCCGTTCCTGATTCCCTGGGCCTATGAGACGGTGGTCGCCGCCTGCCTGATCTTCCCGCTGATTGGTATCTGGGCCGATGTCCGGCGCAGCGGCCGGATCCACCCGGCCTGGCGCTGGGGCATCGCGACGATCGTCGGATCGCTGCTGCTGACCGAAGCGCTGACCTATGGCCCGGTGGGCGGTGCGCTGTACCGCGCCGCGACGAACGGGTCGCCCGGTGCCCAGGTGCCGCCGCTGCAATTCCCGGCGCTGCCGCCGGGGCTTTGAAGCGAGGGCTGGCCGGCTGCTCAAATCCTCCCCGATATTTCTCGGGGAGGGGACCGCTTGTAGAGGGGGGAGGGGCAATCCTGTCGCGCGAGATTCCCATTCCCTGCGCCAAAGGAGCCCCTCCACCAGCCTTCGGCTGGTCCCCCTCCCCACGAAATCGTGGGGAGGATTTGGAATCACCTCAATCCGTGAGCGCGAACCAGACGACGGGGTCCTGCGCGCGCGGGCCTGAACGATGCGGCGGCGCGATGCCCACCGCCGCAGCCTCGATGAAGGCGACGCGGGGCCCATGGGCGTGGCGGATCGCCTCGACGATCCGGTCCCACACGCCCGCCTCGCGCCACCGATAGAAGCGACTCTGGCAGGTCGTGTGCGGGCCGTAGCGCTGCGGAATCGCGGCCCATGCCCGGCCGCTGCGCAGGCGCCAGACGATGCCGTTCAGCACGCGGCGATCGTCGACCCGCTTGATGCCGCGCGTCTTGGTCGGCAGCACCGGCCGGATCGCGTCCCAATCCGTATCGCTCAAATCGGTGGCGGGAAAATCCGCCCGTCCGTCCGCCATATCGGATCAGCCGTCCTTCACCTCTCTACGCCGTCCGGATCAGCCGCCCCTTAGGAATATTACGGCGCACACCGCCACAAGGATCGCCATGCCCACCGCCACGGCGACGATGGAGTCCGTCAATTTGTCGCTCACACATACCCCCAAACTTCATGCGCGCGACGATAGCAAAGCCGATGCGGTGTGGCGCGGAACTGTGCCCGATTTGGAGCAAAATCCTCTGCATGGCTGGATGGTTAGCCCCACTAATGAAGCGATAACCTTTTGGGCCTTACAAGGGCGGGAGGGGCACCCAAAAAAACCGCATCATGTGAGACCAGAACGATGGGCATGATCTTCCGCCGTCCAAAGCAGGATGGCCCAGCCGAAACCGCGCCGAAGCAATCGGACGCGCCACCCGCGCCGGCGGGCCACGCCAACCATGTCTGCGGCGAGGCGCTGCGGCTGTTGGCGTCGCAGGACCTGCCGCCCACGCCTGAAAATTACGAGCTGGCCTTCACCGCGGTCAGCCTGCCCAAGAGCCTGACCGCGCGCGCCTTCGACGCGATCCTGATGAGCGGCGGCACGATCAGCCCGGCCGAGGCCGAGCGCATGTCCAAGGCGCTCCGCGCCGAACAGGCCGCGAAGAATGAGGAGGAACCGCTGGAGCGCGCCCAGCTGCGGCTCGAGGCACTACGCGTGTCCGAAGCGACCACGGCGGTGATGGAGACCACCAGCAATTTCGGCCGATCGCTCGACGAGGGGATGGAACGGCTCGCGCCGGAAGGGGAGTCGGTGCGCGAACTGATCTCCGCCATGATCCAGCATGTCGGTGAGACCGAGAAGAAATTGTCCGCCGCGTCGCGCACGATCGACAATCTGCGGACCGAGATCGAGACCGCGCGCGGCGACGCCGCGCGCGACGCGCTGACCGGCATTCCCAACCGGCGCGGGCTGGAGGAAGCGATCGCGGCCTTGCCCAAGACCGGCCAGCATTGCCTGGCGATCTGCGACATCGACCGGTTCAAGCGCGTCAATGATACTTACGGCCATGTCGTCGGCGATCGCGTGCTGAAGCTGGTCGCGAACAGCCTGAAGGACAGCTGCGGCACGCATCTGGTCGGGCGTTGGGGCGGCGAGGAGTTCATGGTGCTGCTCGCCTCGACCGACGTCGCCACCGCAACCGCGACGCTGGAAAAGGCGCTGGCGGATCTGTCGCAGCGCAACGTCAAGCTGCGTGCGACCGACCAGCCGCTCGGGCCGGTCACCTTCTCCGCCGGCGTGGCGGCGTTCACCGGCAATGACTGCACCGCGGCGGTGCAGGAGGCCGATGCGTTGCTCTACCAGGCGAAGGAGGCCGGCCGCGCGGCGGTGTTCCGCGCGGGCTGAAGGGTGCGGGGTCTGGAAAGGTTCACGCGGAGCCGCGGAGAGGCTGGGGAGGGCATGCCGTCCCCGGAGGGAGCCCCACTTTCGGCATCGGCGGAGAGCTTCGGGTCCGGTAAAGTGATTCCGAGCCAGATGGACGCATCTCGCGACTCGGAAATCGCGGTAAAACAATAGGCTAGAGCCCGCGCTCCGATGCAATCGGAGCGTGAAAGGCCCTAGGATAACATTCCCCCGCGAAGGCCGGAGTCTTGTGGCAGCTCGATCTGTCCCTGACTGCGCCTGGGAATGGTATCCAAGCGCGTCACCTGTCCGTTCAGAGTCAGGGCGTTTCCAGCGTGGTCTGCAGCGCGACCGTTTGCCAGGCGCCGTGCTGCTTCACGTAGACCCGCGTGAACCGATAGGCGCCGCTATAATCCTTCGCATTCTCCACGCCCTTCTGGCTCGCGCGCCCCGTGACGATGGCGGTGGTGCCATAGATGCGAACCTTCAGGTCGGAGATTTGCCGCGCGTCATATTTGAATGCGCCGCTGGCAAATCCTTTCACGATCTCCGGCTTGTTGCGCAACTCCCCGCGGATCGTGATGAAGCTGTAGTCGTCGGACGTCATCCGGGCGAGCGTAGCCGCGTCGCCGCGCAGGATCGCCTCGTTCCGCCCGCGCTCCAGCCTCAGGATCGTCTGGACTGTTCTTTGCTCGCTTTGTGTTGGCGCGGATCGCACCGGCTGAACGGCGGCGCCGAGCATCGTCAGACACAATATCGCTGAAACGGACCTGAGCGTCATTCGAGCCTCCGAGATGAGCAAGTGCAGATAGCATGACGGGAGCCCCGATGTCCCGTCGACGAGCTCCCGGCAAACGCGTCTAGGGTGCTTTCAGACTTGCCACGTACCAGTCGGGCTCGCCGCCTGGCTGACCGAACCAGCCCCAATCGACGAGTTCCTGGACGAAATGCTTCCGCACATAATTCGTCGACTGGGGGCGTTCTCCGCCACTCCACCACAGACCTGAGCTGCGGAGCTGCGCCCGAACGCGCCGCTCGGTCTTTCGGCTCAGGACAAGGCCGCCATTGGACGAACCGAAATCGTGCACGAAGGCTTCGCATGCAAATGATCCACCGGAACCGTCCTTCACTTCGACCGGTGCGGTCACCCTGATGCCCAGATCCTCCGCCGCCGCCCGCCACTGCGCGATCAGTCGCTGGTCCAATCCGCTCAGGTCCATCACCTCAGCCTAGTTCTGCCGGCGCAGATCGCCAGCCTCTTGGGCTCGCACCCCGTCAGCGAGGGGCCAGCACCACATCCATGCCGACGCGCGCATCCGTCACTACCTCTTCGCCGGTGCCGCCGTTCATCATCGCGATCATCTGGGTCCAGACCTGCGGCTGCTCGCTCGTGGCGGCGGGATCGAAGACCCGGACGATTCGCGCCACGCGCAGCCCGAGCGCGCTGGAATAAGCGTCGGCTTCCCGCCGGGCCTTGGCGACCGCCTGTGCCACGGCCTCACGCCTGGCGGCGCTGTCGTCGCGGAGCGTCAGGATGATGGGTTGGGCGATCACATCCTCGCGTTCGGACAAAAGCTTCCGAACGGCGGCCAGCCGCGTCATGTCATTCAGCTCGATCTGAAGGCCGACGCTGGCGGTCTTGCCGTGGCGGGCCACCGCCAGCATCGCGGCGGCATTGGCTGCCGCCGGTTCATCGTCATCGTCGGAGACGGGGTTGCTGATGAACCCGACCCGCGTCATCCCACCGGCGGGCTGGACCGTGATCGCGCTATCCGGCACGCCCGCAGCCTTCAGCTTGGCGAGCACGTCGCGCAGAGCAGCGTCACAGGCGAGGCGGGCCGCGGCGGCATTGGCGCCATGCGCGAACAGGCTGACGTCGAAGCGCGCAATCTCAGGCCGGTTGCGGACCTGCCCAAATCCGGCGACCTGCGCCAGAACTTCGCCGGGCGCGAGCGGAGGCTGGTTCGGACCCTGGGCGGCAAGCGGCGCCGCGAGCGCGAGCGCCGCAGCCAAGGGCAAGGGAATTGCGCGCATTTGGATGGTCCCCTCTGTTCGGCATGCCGGGCAATGTCGGCTTTTCTGCGATGGACAGCATAAGAGGGAGGGATTGGGCATTGGAAGCGGGATTGGGGCCGATCTGGTCGTGAGCGACAGCCATCGGGTGGTCGGCTGCCGCCCGTAATCACTTCCTCGAGCCAGGGAGTGCCTGCAACCGGACGGAAATCGGCTCTTGCCGGGTGTTTAGCGGGCACTTAGGTCAGCGCGAAATACGGGGTGCCCGCGACGTATAATACAGGTCGCCGCGCCTCTCTTGTCCTCTGGCGGCATGCTTAAGGTCGAGCCATCTACCATCGAGTGCGGCCAACACCCAGTTGGAACGCTGCGAGACGTGCGGTTCACCGGAGTGCTCCAGAGCGTCCAGTTCGGCCCTGAACCGCTCGTCATCGACGTTGGCAGCAGCGCGGCAGTAGTGCACGAACTCCCGCCGGTGATCATTCTTCTGAACTACGCTCAGGATGACCGCTTGTAACCGACTCGCTTCGCGCTGATCGAGCTTCCGCCGCTTTAGCTCCCTAAGAAGCTTCTGTTTCATATAACCAGACCCAAAGAAGAGCGGATCGGCTTCCAGGAAGTCGAGCATGTCGGTGGTGTCGATCTCGGACGCGCGCTTTTCGCCGCGATTCACCGCTTCCAGACCGCCGGCATATGCTCGCGAATAGGCTGCTCGAAACGCCTCGATCGCGTCGAGCCAGCGCCGCGTGCGCGGATCGTTGCTGTCGTTCCTGTCTCGGACTTCTTTGAAAGCGGCATGCACTTCTGCTTGCGCTTCATTCACGTCGCGCCCGCGCATGGTGTATCCAAAATCACGCATGGAGGTTCGCCCTGACATCCTCTTGGGGGGCTTAGACGGCTACCGTTAAGAACTCTGCAAGTGGGGTCGGAAGCTGCCGCCGATCCTACCCGGCTCGGGATGGCCACTCGGTGATGGGGCGGGCGCCTTCCGACGGCATCGATGGGCCAAGCCTAAGGGCGAAATCCCCAAGGCGGGATCAGCGCCGTCGCGATCACAAGGCTGGTCCGCGTCGAGTTCCTGAGACGGGCGTGGCATTTGAGCAACCTCGCGGACGGAACACCCATCCAGGTCGCGCAGGCAAGCCCGGACGGGAAACAGGATCCCCCGGTTTTCTCTTCCAGGCACCCGGTTGAGGATGTCTCCAGGAAGGCTGGACTTGAGATGGATGCCTGTCTGGCGGGAATATCAGCCTCGTCCAACGTGGCGGTCAAATTGTCCGACTATAAAATGGTTGGATTGTATTTTTGGCCGGTAGGTATTTGGTACGCTACCATCAAACCAAGCAATTGAATTATAACAAGATTATTGGTATTATCTTGGACCGGATTGTTAACGCTACCCCTCGCTTGATTGACGCCTGCCGACGCTCCCGACGATAAGTACGACAAATACCCGACCCAAAAAGAGATCGGGTGAGTCAGGAAAGGGGAGCTATGAAACATTTCGCGTTGCTGCTGTCGGTTGCGCCGTTCGCGCTTACGTCGACCGCCATTCAGGCCCAGGCGACCGCTGATCCCAACCACAAACATACGCAGAAAAAAGCGAGCGACGCGGCAATCCAGCAGAATGCGCAGGAGGCTCAGTCGCAAGGGCCGGGTGCGCCCACTCCGGTGAATGCGGGCGCGACGCAGGGTGCGGTGGACGACATCGTCGTGACCGGGCTCCGCGCCAGCCTGGCGAGCGCGCAGAATGTGAAGCGTAACTCGGATGCCATTCTGGATGCCGTGGTCGCGCAGGATATCGGCAAGTTGCCTGACGACACCGCCGCGGAGAGCCTGGCGCGTATCGCGGGCGTCCAGGTCAATCGCTACAATGACGAAGTGAGCGGGGTGCTGGTGCGCGGCCTGCCCGACGTCGCCACCTCCTATAACGGCCGCGAGATCTTCACGGCGGAGCTGCGCCGCGTCCAGCTTCAGGATTTCCCGGCACAGGCGCTCGCCGGCATGGAAATCTACAAATCGGGTACCGCCGATCTGATCGAGCCCGGCCTTGCCGGCCTGATCAATGTCCGCACGCGCCGCCCGTTCGACTTCAAGGGCTTCGTCGTCGCGGGCGGCCTGCGCGGCACCTATAATGACGAGAGCAAGAAGCTCGATCCCGGCGGGAACATCCTGGTCTCGGATCGCTGGGATACCGGTGCGGGTGAGATGGGCATCCTGGTCAACGTGACCTATGCCCAATCCCAATATCATAACGGCGTGCGCTACAACGGCACCTACATCACCGACGTGAGCCCCGGCTCGGTCGTGACGCCCGCCTCGGTCGGGCACAATTTCCGTTATCCCTACAATGTCGGGCTCTACAATGAGGGCGGACGGCGGTTTCGCCCGTCGGGCAATGTCAGCCTCCAGTGGAAGCCCGCCTATAATCTCGAGCTGTACGCCGACGGCATTTACCAGGGCTATCGCGGTCGGTCGGTCGTCGACAATTGGGACGACGATCTGCGCGGCAACGATCCGACGCTGAAGGACGTGGTGCTGGTCGACGGCACGCGCCAGGTCAAAAGCCTGACCAAGATCGGCGGCGTCCGCCAGCAGGCCTATCGCTCGACCGGAGCGGACCAGACCAACACCTATCAGGGTGCGGTCGGCGGCAAGTGGACGACGGGACGCGCCACCATCTCGACCGATGTGGCGTACGAGACCAGCCATTATTCGGCCCGCAACTGGAGCCTGGATTCCGCGCTCACCGGTCCGCAGGATGTGACCGCCGATTTCCTGCACGATGCGGGCGTCGCGTTCAGCCTGCCCAACTTCGACGTGTCGGATGCGACCAAGTATCTGTGGCGCGGTTATTATGAGCGTCGCTACCGTTCACGCGGCGCAGGCCTGCAGTGGCGAACCGACCTGGTGCTCGATACCGGTTGGGATTTCCTGCACACGCTGCAGTTCGGATGGCGGCTGACCACCCGCAATGCGAATTTGGACCAAGGGTCGCGTTACGCCTACACGGAAAGCCTGAAGGTGCCGTTCGCGAGCCTGCCGATCGGTCCGCTCTCGCTGACGCAAAATCCCTTCCGCGGCGACGTCCAGGGCTTCACGCAATATCTGGCGCCGGCGCGCGGCGGTGTTGCCGACGATCATGAGAAGCTTCGCGATCTGTCGCGCCAGGCGCTCGCGCAGATCGTCGCGATGAATCCCAACGACCAGGGCTATAAGGACGCGGCCGCCGCCTTCGCGACGGATGACGTCCAGCTCGATCCCTCGGCGACGTTCCATGCCAACGAAAAGACCTACACGACCTACATGCAGGGCAAATACGGCTTCAGCCTGGGCTCGGTCGATATTGACGGCGTTGCCGGTCTTCGTCTCGTCATGACGTCGGGCACATATTCGGGCACCTCGCAAATCTATCGCAACGGAGTGCGCACGGAGACGCCGCGGTCGATCAGCCAGGATTATGTCGACGCGCTTCCCAATGCGAGCATGCGGATCAAGTTCACGCCCAAGCTGCAGCTGCGCCTGGGCTATACGTTCACGCGGACCAAGCCCGACTTTGGCGCGCTGAACCCTGCGCTGAACATCACGCAGGTGGTGCACGATCCCAACCAGCCGACCAGCCCGAACGATCCCAATGCCAATATCGGCGCCTATGGATCGGGCGGCAATCCCGACCTGAAGCCGCTGACGTCGCACAATTACGACGCCAGCCTGGAATATTATTTCTCCAAGACCGGCTTTGTCAGCGCGGCGGTCTTCTATCGGGATCTGTTCGGCTTCATCAACAACTATACCCGCTATGTGACCGACCCGGCTTACGGCATCATCCAGCTGAGCCATCCGGAGAATGCCGGCCAGGGCAAGATCAAGGGCGCGGAGGTCAATTTCCAGACCTTCTTCGATTTCCTTCCCGGTGCGCTGAGCGGTTTCGGCGTCCAGGCGAACGTGACCTATCTGAACGGCAAGAACCGCATGCCGAACTTCAATCAGGCTACCGGCGCCTTCACCTATGGCGATTATGTCTACATCACCGGATTGTCGAAGTGGACGTACAATCTGTCCGGCTTTTACGAGAAGAACGGGATCACCACCCGGCTTTCCTATAATCGCCGGTCCGACTTCGTCCGCTGGTACGGCACCGATATCGATGGCCACATGACCAAGAACGGCACGCGGCCGATCAGCCGGCTGGACTTCTCGTTCAGCTACGATCTCAACAAGAAGATCACCGTCAGTGCCGACGTGAACAACATCCTGGCAAAGCCGTATAACGATTACACGACCGACTATTACGGCTATCAATATGCGCAGGACGTCCGCGACGAGGGGCGCTATTTCGGCCTCGGCGTCCGTTTCCGCTTCGGCGAATAAGATCGGGGGAGTGCAACCGGTGCCCTAGCGCCGGTTGCACTCGTTCCCACAGCGAACATGAATGAAAGGGCGGACCCTTGGCTGGTCTTTTGATGGGTTCGATCGACCGCCGCGGTTTCGTCGCGGGCACAGCCGCTTTGTGCGCCGGCGCAGCCTTGGCCCGTGCCGAGGCGCCGCGCGAACGCATCGTCAACCCGCTCGTCCGCCAGCGCGCCGATGCGCAGATATTCCGGCACAGCGACGGCTATTATTATATGACCGGATCGGTCCCCGAATATGACCGGCTGGTCCTGCGGCGGTCGAAGACGATCGCCGGCCTCGCCACCGCGCAGGAACGCGTCCTGTGGCGGCATCTGGCCAAGGGGCCTTTGTCGGGCTTCATCTGGGCACCGGAACTGCATCATGTCGACGGGCGCTGGGTGATGTATTTCGCCGCCGGGCCGAGCGGCGGCGGCGAGGATGTGTTCCGCATCCGCACGCATGCGGTCGCCTGCGATGGCCCCGATCCGATGACGGGCACGTGGGATATACTCGGCCCGTTCCAGATGGCGTGGGACAGCTTCACGCTGGATTCGACCAGCTTCGTCCATCGCGGCCAGCGTTACTTCGCCTGGGCCCAGCACGAGGACGGGATCGACACCAATTCCAACATCTATATCGCGCCCATGGCATCCGCGCTGACGCTGGCGGCGAAGCCGGCCCGGCTTTCGGTCCCGACGCTTGATTGGGAAATCCAGGGCTTCAAGGTCAACGAGGCGCCGGCCGTGCTCCACCGCAATGGCCGCCTGTTCCTGACCTATTCGGCCAGCGCCACCGACGCGCGTTATTGCCTGGGCATGCTCACGGTGCGGGACGATGTGGACATCATGGACCCCGCGCGCTGGAGCAAATCGCAAGTCCCGGTCTTCAAGACGTCGGTCCGGAACAAGGTGTTCGGCCCGGGGCACAACAGCTTCACGGTGGACGAACAGGGCCGCGACATTTTGGTCTATCACGGCCGCGATTATGCCGAGATCAAGGGCGATCCCCTGTTCGACCCCAACCGCCATACGCGCGTCCAGCCGTTCGGCTACACCGCCGACGGGGAGCCCGATTTCGGCGAACCCGTCGCCAACGGTCCGCTGGTTTAGCCCGAAGGGACTGCCTCAGATCACCGGGCGCCAGCCCGGAGTTGGACGCTCTGCCGGACGTTTCGATGCCGGGCGCTCTGAACCGGCTCCGTGCCGGACACGTTGCTCGGGCCGCCCAAGCGGCGGGACATGACCCGTCCCGCGCCGCACCCGTTCCAATCGACGGGCTCAAACGCGCGTGCGGCTTACCTTGAGCGCCACGAAAAGCCCGAGAATGACCACCAGTCCGATCATCCCCGTGGCGACGGGATGGTGGCCGCCGAAATCATTGCGGCCGAGGCCGAGGGCGCCCGCGACCAGTATGAATATGATCGCTACCCATGCGTGGCGTGTCATTGCGGCCCCCGGATCCGGCGCGATCATCGCAGCGCCGATCGTCTTTCTATCAGCGCGGCGGCAGCGTTCGCAATTGGACCGGAGGCCGTCATTGTACCCGATCTGGTGGCAAATGTCGCAGAGCGGCGGTGGTGCTTCGTTCGCTGTCGCCTGTCCGCTTGAGATGAGCCAGTGACTTCCGGGGCTCGGCTCCCTTGCGCGCTCTTCGTGATCGCCTCGATCATCGAGCCGGAATAGACCTCGCCCTTGGCTTCCGATGCGTCCATCATCGCCTTCCACAGCCGGAAAATGTCGGTCTTCTTGTCCGTGAAGCGCTTGAAACCGCAGGCATAAGTGCCTCGATATGTGTCCACGGCGCCCTTCAGCGCCTCGCATTCCCGGATCAATTTGGTCGAGTAGGCCTCCGCGTCGGCGAGGCTAATGAGTCCGGTGCGCAAAAGCCCCGCCAGGGCAATGGCCTCGGCTCCGCCCTCGTGGACCCAGGGTTCGTCTCCGCCGATGCCGCCGCGGCGAACATTGTTTTGCCAGACGTGCGCCAGTTCATGGGCGATCAGCTCCTTGAACAAGGCCTGCGCCTGCGGCGAGTCGCGCAAAAGCGCCGGCCCACCCACGCGATAGACGACCTGCTGACCGACCGCGCCTCCCTTCATCGAAAGCCCCGGACTATCGAAGTCGGAAACCGACACCATGACGAGCGGCCGGTAGGGCAATGGCCGCTCAAACGCCTGGGCGTAATAGTCGGTGATCGCCCCTGTCGTCTGCCGCAGCATCTGGCTCATCCACTCGGGAGTCTTCGGATCGATGATCAGGTTCGCGACCCCTGCGCGCGCCGGATGCGCGGGCCCAAAATAAGCGTCGCTCGGCTGGCCGGGATTGCGGTCGTGGGGAGCGATGACGGTTTCGCTGCCCAACCCCTTCAGACGT
>Ga0068852_100000524_pt1 | contig 25217 bp, 20 predicted proteins | sample KBSCornC22_FD_66594 | JGI IMG/M metagenome (GOLD analysis project Ga0068852, IMG submission 66594) | Corn rhizosphere microbial communities from Kellogg Biological Station, Michigan, USA - KBS Corn C2-2 | ecosystem: Host-associated > Plants > Roots > Rhizosphere > Soil ... | reverse complement strand
CGGCATAACATCAACGGCGGACTGATGCCCATTAACCTCGAAATCGACGGCAAGGCCGTCACCGTCGACAACGGCGCCACCGTCATGGACGCGGCGACCAAGCTCGGCACGTTCGTGCCCCACTTCTGCTATCACAAGAAGCTCTCGATCGCGGCCAACTGCCGCATGTGCCTGGTGCAGGTCGAGAAGGCGCCGAAGCCGCTGCCCGCGTGTGCGACGCCCGCCACCGAGGGCATGAAGGTGTTCACGCATTCGGCGCCCGCGGTGCAGGCGCAGAAGGGCGTGATGGAGTTCCTGCTCATCAACCATCCGCTCGACTGCCCGATCTGCGACCAGGGGGGCGAGTGCCAGCTGCAGGACCTCGCCGTGGGCTACGGCGCCTCGTCCTCGCGCTACCGCGAAGACAAGCGCGTCGTGGTCAACAAGAACCTCGGCCCGCTCATCGCGACGGACATGACGCGCTGCATCCACTGCACGCGCTGCGTGCGCTTCGGCCAGGAGATCGCCGGCATCATGGAGCTCGGCATGGCCGGGCGCGGCGAGCACTCGGAGATCCTGTCGTTCGTGGGCCGCACGGTGGATTCGGAGATCTCCGGCAACGTGATCGACCTGTGTCCCGTCGGTGCCCTCACGTCCAAGCCCTTCCGCTACACCGCGCGCAACTGGGAGCTCTCGCGCCGCCGCTCGGTGAGCGGGCACGACTCGCTCGGCTCGACCATCATGGTCCAGACCAAGCAGGATCGCGTGATGCGCGTGCTGCCGATCGAGAACGACGCGATCAACGAATGCTGGATCTCGGATCGCGACCGCTTCGCCTACGAAGGCCTCAACTCCGAGGAGCGCCTGCTGCGCCCGATGGTGAAGCGTGCCGGCGAGTGGACCGAGGCCGGCTGGCCCGAGGCGCTGGAAGCCGCGGCGCAAGGGCTGCGTGACGTGGTCGCGCGCCATGGCGCCGATGCCCTGGGCATGCTGCTCGCCCCGCACCTCACGCTCGAGGAGCTGCACCTGGCGGCCACCCTCGGCCGCGGGCTGGGCACGGGCAACATCGACCACCGCATCCACCAGCGCGACTTCCGCGCGAAGTTCGAGAGCGTGCCGTCGCTCGGCATGGCGATCTCCGAGCTCGCGAAGCAGGAAGCGGTGATGCTGGTGGGCTCCACGCTGCGCAAGGAGCAGCCGCTGCTGGCGGCGCGCCTGCGCGGCGCAGCCAAGCGCGGCATGGCAGTCACCACCGTGCACGTGGCGAACGACGAGCTCCTCATGCCGCTCGCCGGCCGCGTGTCGGCGAAGCCGGGCGAGCTGGTGGGCGCGTTCGCCGCCGTCGCCGCGGCGGTCGCCCAGGCCACGGGCAAGCGCGTGAAGGGCGACCTCAAGCGCGCCATCACGCCCGCCGAGCAGGCCGTGGCGGCAACGCTCGTCGGCAAGCGTGGCGCGATCATCCTCGGCCAATATGCGCAGCAGCATCCGGATTTCGCGGTGCTGCTCTCGATCGCGCAGGAGATCGGCCGCATCACCGGCGCCGCGGTCGGCGTGCTGCCCGATGGCGCCAACGCCGTCGGCGCATGGCTCGTGGGCGCGGTGCCCACGAACGGCCTCGATGCGCGCGCCATGGTCGCCGCGGCGCGCGCGGGCTACCTCGTGGCCGGCGTCGATGCGGAGCTGGACATGGGCGCCCAGGCGCTCGCCGCGATCGCGCAATCCGAATTCAGTGTCGTGCTCTCCGCGTACCGCAATGCCACCACCGAGCGGGGGCATGTGATGCTGCCCATCGTCCCCTTCACCGAGACGCCGGGCACGTTCGTGAACATGGAAGGCCGCGCGCAGACGTTCAACGCGGTCGTGAAGCCGCAAGGCGAGGCGCGCCCGGGCTGGAAGGTGCTGCGCATGCTGGGCTCGCTGCTGCAGCTTCCCGGCTTCGAGGCCGAGCGCATCGAGGAGGTCCGCGCGTCGATCGCCCCGGATCTCGGCACGCTCGCCGAGGGCCGCCTGGGCACCGCCATCGCCGAATTCGACTGGGCGCTGCAGGCTTCGCCCCAGTCGCTCGAGCGCATCGACGAGTTCGCGATCTACGCGATGGAGCCCGTCGCGCGCCGCTCGCGTCCGCTGCAGCTCACGCGCGACATGAAGCTCGCGCGCAGCGCGCGCCTGAATCCCGCCACCGCCGGTGCGATGAGCCTCGCCGAGGGCGAGCGCCTGCGCGTGCGGCAAGGTGGCGGCGAGGCGCTCCTCAACGTGGCGTTCGATGCCGGGGTCCCGGAAGGCTGCGTGCGCATCGCGCGCGGCATCGCGGAGACGGCGGCGCTGGGCGAGGGAGCGCTGGAGATCGAAAAGGTCGCCATGGCGGCGGTCGCATGAACATCCTCGCCAACTTCCAGGGCTACGCACAGGGGCTTTCGACGCAGTGGTTCGGCGCCGAATGGGGGCCCACGGTCTACACCACGGGCCGCAGCCTGGTGATGATCGTGATGGTCCTGGTGCCCGTGCTGCTCACGGTGCTCTATTACCAGCTGGTCGAGCGCTGGGTCATCGGCTGGATGCAGGTGCGCAAGGGCCCGAACCGCGTGGGCTGGAAGGGGATCCTCCAGCCGATCGCGGATGCCATCAAGCTCCTCATGAAGGAGCAGGTGGTGCCTTCGGGTGCGAACAAGGCGCTCTTCTTCCTGGCGCCGGTCGTCTCGGTGGCTCCCGCGCTCGCGGCGTGGGCGATCATCCCGTTCACGCCCGAGTGGGTGATCTCGAACGCCGATGCGGCGATCCTCGTCATGCTGGCGCTCACCTCGATGGGCATCTACGGCGTGATCATCGCCGGCTGGGCCTCGAACTCGAAGTACGCGTTCATCGGCGCCCTGCGCGCCTCCGCGCAGATGGTTTCCTACGAGATCGCGATGGGCTTCGCGATCGTGGGCGGCCTCATGGCCGGCCAGAGCATGAACCTCACGCAGATCGTGGCACGCCAGGACGGCGCCTACGGCCTGCTCAACTGGTTCTTCATCCCGCTCTTCCCGCTCTTCCTCATCCACTACATCGCCGGGCTCGCGGAGACCAACCGCCATCCCTTCGACGTGGCGGAGGGCGAGAGCGAGATCGTGGCCGGGTTCCACGTCGAGTACTCGGGGATGATGTTCGCGGTGTTCTTCCTCGCCGAGTACGCGAACATGATCCTCATCTCCACCGTCTCCGCGCTGCTCTTCTGGGGCGGGTGGCTGTCGCCGTTCGGCTTCGCGGTGCTGCGCGACGGTCCGCTCTGGTGGCTTGCCGCCCCCGGCGTCTGGTGGCTGTTCGCGAAGGTGGCGTTCTTCATGTTCGTCTTCCTGTGGGTGCGCGCGTCGTTCCCGCGTTATCGCTACGACCAGATCATGCGGCTCGGCTGGAAGGTCTTCATCCCCATCACGCTCGTGTGGATCGCGGTGGTGGGCGTGATGATGATGCAGCCGATCGCCTCGATGTGGCCCTTCGCCCTCTGGTTCGGGAAATAGGATCCAATGCTGAGCCGCGTAAGAGACATCGCTTCCAGCCTCATGCTGGGAGAGCTCATGAAGGGCCTGAAGCTCACCGGCCGCTACATGTTCTCCCGCAAGATCACCGTCATGTTCCCCGAGGAGAAGACGCCCATGAGCCCCCGCTTCCGCGGCCTGCATGCGCTGCGCCGCTATCCGAACGGGGAAGAGCGCTGCATCGCCTGCAAGCTGTGCGAGGCCGTGTGCCCCGCGCTCGCGATCACCATCGAGAGCGAGCAGCGCGACGACGGCACGCGCCGCACCACGCGCTACGACGTGGACCTCCTCAAGTGCATCTTCTGCGGCTTCTGCGAGGAGAGCTGCCCGGTCGATTCCATCGTCGAGACGCACATCCTCGAGTACCACGGGGAGCAGCGCGGCGACCTCCTCTTCACCAAGCCCATGCTGCTGGCGATCGGCGACCGCTACGAGGCCGAGATCGCCGCCGCACGCGCCCAGGACGCGGCCTACCGCTGACATGAACTTCGCGCTCATCCTGTTCTACTGCTTCGGCGCGGTGCTGCTCGCCGCCGGGCTCGCGGTCATCCTGGTGCGCAATCCCGTGCACGCGGCGCTCTTCCTCGTGCTCGCGTTCGTCACGGGTGCCGCGATCTGGGTGCTCCTCTACGCGGAGTTCCTCGCCGCGACCCTCGTGCTGGTCTACGTGGGCGCGGTGATGGTGCTGTTCCTCTTCGTGGTGATGATGCTCGACATCAACGTCGACAAGCTGCGCGAGGGCTTCTGGGGCAACCTGCCGCTGGCGGGGCTGGTGGGCGTGCTCATGGCGGCGGAGATGGTCGCGGTCTTCGTCGGCCCCTATGGCACGAACGACGTGGCTTCCCCGGGCGTGCCGCCGCCCGGCTACTCGAACAGCAAGGCGCTGGGCGCGGTGATCTACACCGACTACGTGTTCGCGTTCGAGCTCGCGGCGATCATCCTGCTGGTCGCGATCGTGGCCGCCATCGCCATCACGCACCGCCGCCGCAAGGAAACCAAGTACCAGGATCCGGCCACCCAGCTCGCCGCGAACAAGGCGGGGCGGCTGAAGATCGTGAAGATGGCGCCCGAGCCCCCCGCGGCCCCGGCGGCCGGGGAGGGCGCGGAATGATCCCGCTCGACAATTTCCTCGTGCTGGGCGGGCTCCTCTTCGCCATCAGCGTGATCGGCATCTTCCTCAACCGCAAGAACCTGATCGTGCTGCTGATGGCGATCGAGCTGATGCTGCTCGCGGTGAACATGAACTTCATCGCCTTCGCGCATTTCCTCGGCGACCTCTCCGGCCAGGTGTTCGTGTTCTTCATCCTCACCGTGGCGGCGGCCGAGTCGGCGATCGGGCTCGCCATCCTGGTCGCGCTTTTCCGCAACCTCAACTCGATCAACGTGGACGACCTCGACAGCCTGAAGGGATAGGCGCGGCAGCGGGGCACAGGGGCAAGGCACAAGACCAAGATGAACCTTTACACGTTGTCCTGCATCGCGGCCTTCACGCCGCTCGTGGGCTCCATCCTGGCGGGCTTTCTCGGCTGGAAGCTCGGCCGGCGCTTCGCGCACTCGGTCACCATCGCCTCGGTGGCGATCTCGTTCATCGCCTCGGCGCTCGCGCTGGTGCAGGTGTCGCACGGGGCGCGGCTGGACGAGCAGGTCTACACCTGGCTCGCGGGAGACGGCTTCCAGCTCCAGGTGGGATTCCTCGTGGACCGCCTCACGGTCACCATGATGTGCGTCGTCACCTTCGTGTCGCTCATGGTGCACGTCTACACCATCGGCTACATGGCCGACGACCCCGGCTACCAGCGCTTCTTCTGCTACATCTCGCTCTTCACCTTCTCGATGATGATGCTGGTGATGGCGAACAACTTCCTCCAGCTCTTCTTCGGCTGGGAGGCGGTGGGCCTGGTCTCCTACCTGCTGATCGGCTTCTGGTTCACGCGCCCGACCGCCATCTACGCGAACCTGAAGGCCTTCCTCGTGAACCGCGTGGGCGATTTCGGCTTCCTGCTGGGGATCGGCATCGTGTTCGCCGCCTTCGGCACGCTCGACTACGCGCCCGTCTTCGCCAAGGCGGCGTCGCTGCTGCCCAAGATCGACGTGGAGCTCATCCCCGGGATGCGCTGGCAGCTCGCGAGCGTGATCTGCATCTGCCTCTTCATCGGCGCCATGGGCAAGAGCGCGCAGTTCCCGTTGCACGTGTGGCTGCCGGATTCGATGGAGGGCCCCACCCCCATCTCCGCGCTGATCCACGCGGCCACCATGGTGACCGCGGGCATCTTCATGGTCGCGCGCATGTCGCCGCTCTTCAACCTGAGCGAGACGGCGCTCTCGTTCGTGATCGTGATCGGCACCATCACCATGTTCTTCATGGCGCTGATCGCGATCGTGCAGTACGACATCAAGCGGGTGGTCGCGTACTCGACGCTCTCGCAGCTGGGATACATGACCGTGGCCCTGGGCGCGGGCGCGTACTCGGCGGCCATCTTCCACCTGATGACGCACGCCTTCTTCAAGGCGGTGCTCTTCCTCGGTGCGGGCTCGGTCATCATCGCCCTGCACCACGAGCAGGACATGCGCAAGATGGGCGGGCTGCGCAAGTACATGCCCATCACCTACTGGACCGTGCTGATCGGCGCCATCGCCAACGCCGGCATCCCGCCGTTCTCGGGCTTCTTCTCCAAGGACTCGATCGTGGAGGCCGCGCTCGTGAGCCACACGCCGGGCCACATGTTCGCCTACATCCTCGCGCTCGCGGGCGTGTTCGTGAGCGGGCTCTACTCGTTCAGGCTGGTGTTCTTCGCGTTCCACGGCAAGGAGCGTTTCGACGTCCACGGCCACGGCCACGATGACGCGCACGGCGACGTGAAGCACGGCGAGGCCTCCACGCACATGCCGGAGGAGCCGGGCCACGAGGAGATGCACGGCAAGCCGAAGGAATCGCCCTGGGTGGTCACGGTGCCGCTGGTGCTGCTCGCGATCCCGTCGATCTTCCTCGGCGCCATGACCATCGGCCCGATGCTCTACGGCGACTGGTTCGAGGGCGCGATCTTCAACACGGAAACCCTGGAGCACATGAAGGAGGAGTTCCACGGCTGGGGCCCGATGGTCCTGCACGCGCTCACCACGCTGCCGTTCTTCCTCTCGATCGGGGGTGCGGCGCTCGCCTGGTTCCTCTACATCGTGCGGCCGGACCTGCCGGCCGTGATCAAGGCGAAGTCGGGCGTGCTTTCCACCATCCTCGAGCGCAAGTACGGCTTCGACGACTTCAACGACTGGTTCTTCGCGGGTGGCGCGCGCAAGCTCGGCAACGGCCTCTGGCTCTGGGGCGATCGCACGATCATCGACGGCATCATGGTGAACGGCACCGCGCGGCTGGTCGGATGGCTCGCCCGCTTCGGGCGCCGTGCGCAGACGGGCTACATCTACCACTACGCCTTCACGATGATCATCGGGGTCTTCGGGCTCCTCACCTTCTTCTGGTTCCACCTGCAGAAGCTCTAAACCGCCCGAAAAAAGAACAACGATGATCCTCTCGCTCACGATCTGGATACCGATCGCCTTCGGGGTGGCGGTCCTCGCCATCGGCAAAGACGGCAACCCGCTGCCCGCGCGCTGGCTGGCGCTGGCGGGCTCGGTGCTCGGCTTCCTCGTGTGCCTGCCGCTGTGGTTCGGCTTCCAGGCGACGGCCGACATGCAGTTCACCGAGATGCATCCGTGGATCTCGCGCTTCAACGTGAACTACCACCTGGGCGTCGACGGCATCTCGATGCCGCTGATCCTCCTGAACAGCCTCATGACGGTGCTCGTCGTCGTGGCGCACTGGGAGGTGGTGACGGACAAGGTGTCGCAGTACCTCGCGGCCTTCCTGCTGATGTCGGGCTTCATCAACGGCACCTTCGCCGCGCTCGACGCCATCGTCTTCTATTTCTTCTTCGAGGCGATGCTGATCCCGATGTTCCTCATCATCGGGGTCTGGGGCGGCCCCAACCGGGTCTACGCCGCGGTGAAGTTCTTCCTGTACACGCTGCTGGGCTCGCTGCTGATGCTGGCCGCGTTCATCTACCTCTACAACCAGACCAACGGCAGCTTCGAGATCCTCGACTACCACCGCCTGCCGCTGCCGCTCGCGGCGCAGGTGCTGGTGTTCATCGCGTTCTTCATGTCGTTCGCGGTGAAGGTGCCGATGTGGCCGGTGCACACGTGGCTGCCCGATGCCCACGTCGAGGCGCCCACGGGCGGCTCGGTGATCCTCGCGGCCATCACGCTCAAGATCGGCGGGTACGGCTTCCTGCGCTTCAACCTGCCGATCACGCCCGACGCCTCGCACGAGCTGGCGGGGTTCATGATCACGCTCTCGCTGATCGCCGTGGTGTACATCGGGCTGGTCGCCCTGGTGCAGGCGGACATGAAGAAGCTGATCGCGTATTCGTCGATCTCCCACATGGGGTTCGTGACGCTCGGCCTCTTCATCTTCAACGCCGACGGCATGCTGGGCGGCATCATCCAGATGATCTCGCACGGCTTCGTGTCCGCCGCGCTCTTCCTGTGCGTGGGCGTGCTCTACGACCGCGTGCATTCGCGCCAGATCGCCGACTACGGCGGGGTCGCAAACACCATGCCGGTCTTCGCGGCGTTCTTCGTCCTCTTCGCCATGGCGAACTCGGGCCTGCCCGGCACCAGCGGCTTCGTGGGCGAGTTCCTGGTGGTGCTGGGCACGTTGAAGGTGAGCTTCTGGCAGGCCTTCCTCGCCGCGACCACGCTCATCTTCGGCGCCGCGTACACGCTGTGGATGATCAAGCGCGTCGTGTACGGGGCCGTGGCCAACGACCACGTCGCCGCGTTGCAGGACGTGGGGCGGCGCGAGCTTGCGTTCCTCGTGCTGCTGGCGGTCGCCGTGCTGTGGATGGGAATCTACCCCAAGGCCTTCTCCAACGTGATCAACCCGACCGTGATCGAGCTGCTGCGCCACGTGTCGCAAAGCAAGGTATGAACACCGCAACCTTCTCGTTCGCCACGATCGCGCCGGCCATCCCCGAGGTCGTCTTCTCGGCGCTGCTCTTCACGCTGCTCATCGTGGACGTGATGCTCGCGGAGAAGGACCGCCACATCACCTACTGGCTGTCGATCGCCACGCTGCTCGGCACGGCGGTGCTGTGCGCGGTATCCCTGGGCCAGCCCGCGGCCGTCACGTTCCAGGGCCTGTTCGTGGCCGACGCGCTGTCGCAGGTGCTGAAGATCGTGACGCTGCTCACGGTGGCGGCGAGCCTGATGGTGAGCCGCACCTACCTGGCGGCGCGCGGGCTGCTCACCGGCGAGTTCATGTCGCTCACGCTTTTCGGCACGCTGGGCATGATGGTGATGATCTCGGCGCACCACTTCCTCACGCTCTACCTGGGCCTCGAGCTCATGGCGCTGTCGCAGTACTCGATGGTCGCGCTGCAGCGCGATTCCGTCCGCGCCACGGAGGCCGGCATGAAGTACTTCGTGCTCGGCGCGCTGTCTTCCGGCCTGCTGCTCTACGGCCTGTCGATGGTGTATGGCGCCACCGGCTCGCTCGAGTTGACGCGCGTGGCCTTCGCGATCGAGCAGGGGCAGGCCCTCGACCTGCTCGCCACCTTCGGCCTCGTCTTCGTCGTGGCGGGCATCGGCTTCAAGCTCGGCGCGGCACCCTTCCACATGTGGATCCCGGACGTCTACCACGGTGCCGCCACGCCGGCCACGCTGCTGGTGGGCGCGGCGCCGAAGATCGCCGCGTTCGCGTTCGTCATGCGCCTCCTCGGCACGGGATTGCAGGGGCTCTCCGGCGACTGGCAGCAGATGCTCGCCATCCTCGCCGTGGCATCGCTCGCGGTGGGCAACATCGTGGCGATCGCGCAATCGAACCTGAAGCGCATGCTCGCCTACTCGACGATCTCGCACATGGGCTTCGTGATCGTCGGCATCCTCGCCGGCACCGACAACGGCTACAGCTCGGCGATGTTCTACACCATCACCTACGCGATCATGACCGTCGCCTCCTTCGGCATGATCCTGCTGCTGTCGCGCGCGGGGTTCGAGGCCGAGAACCTCGACGACTTCCGCGGCCTGAACCAGAAGTCGAAGTGGTACGCGTTCGTGATGCTGGTGACCATGTTCTCGCTCACGGGGCTGCCCCCCACGGTGGGCTTCTTCGCCAAGCTCTTCGTGCTGCAGGCGGCGCTCGAGGTGGGCTACACCTGGCTCGTCGTGTACGCGGTGATCATGTCCGTGATCGGCGCCTTCTACTACCTGCGCATCGTGAAGATCATGTACATGGACGCGCCCTCGGGCGAGATGACTCTCGAGCCGCGTGCGGACGCGCGCATGGTCCTCTCCGCGATGGGCGCGGTCACGCTGCTGCTCGGCATCGTCCCCGCGCCGCTGATGGAGCTGTGCGTGCGCGCCGTCGCGGCCTCGATGTAGCGTGGCGAAGCCGCCGGAGCCGGTCCAGGACTTCACCGAAACGACCGTCTCCTCAGAGCTCGCCTTCGACGGCCGGCTCCTCAAGGTGAAGCGCGACACCGTGCGCCTGCACGACGGCAGCGAGGCGTGGCGCGAGTACATCCTGCATCCCGGCGCGGTGATGATGCTGGTGTTCGTGGACGACGAGACGATCCTCCTCGAGCGCCAGTTCCGCTATCCCAAGCGCCGCCACTTCATCGAGCTGCCCGCGGGCAAGCTGGAGGGCGGCGAGCCGCCGCTGGAAACCGCGAGGCGCGAGCTGGTCGAGGAGTGCGGCTACGAGGCGTCGGAGTGGTGGAGGATCGCGAGCATCGACCCTTCCATCGGCTACGCCGACGAGGTGATCCACCTCTACGGCGCGCGCGGGCTCACGTACGTGGGCCACAGGCTCGACGTGGGCGAGCACCTCGAGACCTTCCAGGCGCGCATCTGCGACGCGCTCGAGTGGGTGCGCGATGGCATCATCACCGACTCCAAGACTTCCTACGGGCTGCTTTGGTGGGACAAGTGGGGACGGTTTCCTAGTTGATGCCGCGCGGCTGGTGGGGGCGAAAAAGCTTCCGACACAGATGAACACAGATGAACACAGATAAAACCTTTCATGGTTGGGGCTGTGCTCGGATTGGCCTCGAATCCCAAGCAGGCTTTTATCTGTGTCCATCTGTGTTCATCTGTGTTCCCCGCTTTTTGCTCGCGTAGCCCCCGTGCTCCACGATCTCCTGGTGATAGGCGGCGGCATCAACGGCGCGGGCATCGCCCGCGACGCCGCGGGTCGCGGCCTCGCCGTGATGCTGGTCGAGAAGGACGACCTCGCGAGCGCCACCAGCAGCTGGAGCTCCAAGCTCATCCACGGCGGCCTGCGCTACCTCGAGCAGTACGAGTTCCGGCTGGTGCGCGAGGCGCTGCAGGAGCGCGAGGTGCTGCTGCGCCTCGCCCCGCACATCATCCGCCCGCTCGCGTTCGTGCTGCCGCACGACGCCAGCATGCGGCCCGCGTGGATGATCCGCGCGGGGCTCTGGCTCTACGACCACCTCGGCGGGCGCATCACGCTGCCCGCGTCGCGCCACGTGGCGTTTCCGCACCCGCAATACAGCGCCGGGCTGAAGGCGGGCATCCGCTCGGGCTTCGTGTATTCGGACTGCAGCGTGGACGACGCGCGCCTCACGCTCGTGAACGCGATGTCCGCGCGCGAGAAGGGCGCCACGGTGCTGACCCGCACGCGCTTCGAGGGCGCGCGGCGCGTGGGCGACGCGTGGGAAGCCGCGATCGTGCGCGCCGGCGGCACGCGCGAGACGGTGCGCGCGAGGGCGCTCGTGAATGCCGCCGGCCCCTGGGTCGTCGACGTGCTGGGCGGCATCGAGGGCGACCGCATCACGGACCGCGTGCGCCTCGTGAAGGGCAGCCACATCGTGGTGCCGCGCGTGCATTCGCAGCCGCACGCCTACATCCTGCAGAACCCCGACAAGCGCGTGGTCTTCGTGATCCCGTACGAGGCGGACTTCAGCCTCGTCGGCACGACCGACGTGCAGGTCGCGAGCGTCGGGGAGGCGCGCGCGATCACGGCGGAGGAGACGCGCTACCTGCTCGACGCGGCCAACCGCTTCCTCGCGGAGCCGCTCGCGCAGGGCGACATCGTGTCGAGCTACGCGGGCGTGCGGCCGCTCTACGACGACGGCTCGCCGAATCCCTCCGAGGTCACGCGCGACTACGTGCTCAAGCTGGACGCGGGCGCCTCCGGGCGGGAGCCCGCGCTCCTCACGGTCTTCGGCGGCAAGATCACCACCTACCGGCGGCTCGCCGAGGAAGCGCTCGCGAAGCTGGCGCCGTCCTTCCCCGCAGCGCGGCGCCCGTGGACGCACGGCGAGGCGCTGCCCGGCGGCGAGAAGGGCTTCGAGCGCGTGCGCGGCGAGGCGGACGCGCGCTACGGGGCCCTGGATCGCGAGCTGCTCGCAGGCATCGTGCGCCGCCACGGGGCGCGCGCGCCGCTCGTGCTGGGCGAGGCGAACCGCATCGAGGATCTCGGCCGGTCCTTCGGCGCGGGCCTCACCGAGCGCGAGGTCGAATACATGCGTGCGCAGGAATGGGCCGTCACGGCCGACGACGTGCTCTGGCGGCGCAGCAAGTGCGGGCTGCACATGACCGGGGCGCAGCGTGCGGCGGTGCGCGCGTTCATGGGCGCGTGATGCGGCCCCTCGCGCAGTTCACGCTCGACGCGCGCCGTGCCATCCGCGGCGTGTTGACCGACATCGACGACACGCTCACGCTGCACGGCAAGCTGCCCGCGGTGGCCTATGCCGCGCTCGAGCGCCTGCACGAGGCGGGGCTGCTCGTGGTCCCGGTCACGGGGCGTCCCGCGGGCTGGTGCGACCACATCGCGCGCATGTGGCCGGTCGATGCCGTGGTCGGCGAGAACGGCGCCTTCTGGTTCCGCTACGACGCGCAGGAGCGCAGGCTGGTGAAGCGCTACGTGGTCCCGGCGGAGGAGCGCACGCTGCGCGCCGGGCGGCTGGAGGCGATCGCGCAGCGCATCCTCGCCGAGGTGCCGGGCTGCGCCATCGCATCCGACCAGCCGTATCGCGAGGCCGACCTCGCCATCGACTTCCGCGAGGACGTGGCGCCCCTGCCGCTCGAGAGCGTGCAGCGCATCGTGCGCCTCATGGAAGCCGGGGGGCTCACCGCGAAGGCGAGCTCGATCCACGTGAACGGCTGGTTCGGCGGCTACGACAAGCTCTCGACCGCGAAGCGCATGCTGGCCGAGGACTTCGGCATCGACGCCGGCGCGCGGCGGGACGAATTCGTCTTCGCCGGCGACTCGCCGAACGACCAGCCGATGTTCGCGTTCTTCCCGAACGCGGTGGGTGTCGCGAACGTGCGGGAGATGGCGGCGATGATGCAGTCGCTGCCGGCGTGGATCACGCCTTCCGCGGGCGCATCCGGATTTGCCGAGCTGGCTGAGACGCTGCTCGCCGCTCGAGCGGATCTCTGAGGGTCCTACCGTGCGCCGCCCGAGAAGATCACCGCCGCCTGCGACCGCCGCGTCACCCCCAGCTTCTGGAACGCGTTGCTGAGGTAGTTGCGCACGGTCTTCTCGCTCAGCCCGAGCTCCACGCCGATCTGCTTGTTGGTCTTGCCCTCGACCACCAGCGCCAGCACGCGGCATTCCTGCTTCGAAAGCGCGGGCGCGGTGGTGCAGCGGCGCGCGATCGCGTCGGCCACGGTCGGGTCGATCACGAGCTTGCCCTCGGCTGCGGTGCGGATCGCGCCCACGAGCGACTCGTAGCCGATGTCCTTCAGCAGGTAGCCCGTGGCCCCGGCCAGCACCGTGGACATGCCCGCCAGCTCTTCCGCGTACGAGGTGAGGAAGAGCACGCGCGTGCGCGGCTGGCGCGAAAGGATCTCGCGGCAGGCGTCGACGCCGGAGCCGTCGGGCAGGCGCAGGTCCATGAGGACCACGTCCGGCTGCAGCCGGTCGGACTCCGCGATGGCCTCCGCCTGGCTGCGTGCCTCGCCCGCCACCTCGATGTCGCGCTCGCGGCCGAGCAACGCGCGCAATCCCGCGCGTACCATCTCGTGGTCGTCCACGATGAGAAGCCTGATCATGATTCCTCCGGAAAGCGGACGCTGACGCGGGTTCCGCCCGCGCTTGCCGTCTCGATGTGTGCGGTGCCGTGCAGCTTGCGCGCCCGCGCGGCGATGTGCGCGAGCCCGAGCCCGGTGGCTGTCGGGCTGGCGAGGATCCCCCGCCCATTGTCCTCGATCTCGAGGAGGAAGTGGCCGTCGGCGCGTACCAGACGGATGGTCGCACGGCTGGCCCCCGAATGGCGCGCCACGTTCGCCGCCGCCTCCCGGACGATGCGCAGGACGTGCGCCGCGGCCTCGGGCCCGAGCGCATCGAGCGCTTCCGGCTGCACGTCGACGTGGAAGGACGTGTGCGGCATGCGCGGCAGCGTACGCACGATCTCGGCGCGGAGCTGCTCGCCGGACAGGGCCACCGGCTTCTCCGAGCCCATGAACGCGCGCAGGTCGTGGATCACGATGTTCAGGTCCGCTTCGGCCTGCGCGATGAGCTCGCCCGCCTTGTGCGGCTGCCCGCGCACCAGCGAGCGCGTGCCCTGCAGGTTGAGCCCTACCGCGTAGATCGACTGGATGCAGCCGTCGTGCAGCTCGAGCATGACGCGCTCCTGCGCCGCGCGGTAGAGCGCCTGGTCGCGGTGGCGCAGGGCGAGGAGCACGCCCACGCAGGTGAGCAGCACGGTCGCGGCAATCGCGAAGGCCACGATCCAGTTGCGCTGGCTCTCGTACGGCGCGAGCACCGCCTCGACCGCCTGCCCCACGAACATGACGAGGCCGTAGTCCTCGATGTCGCGGTAGGCGAAGATCCGCTCGACGCCGTCGACCGCGCTGCGTCCCGAGAGCTGGCCGGAGCCCGGCGCGCGGCCCTCGGTCACGACCGGCACCTTCGCCGCCAGCGGCAGGTCGCTGGTCCGCGCCAGGATCTGCCCGTCGGTGCGCGCGAGCGTGATGACGCTCTGCGGCCCCAGGTCGATGCTGCGGAACACCTCCTCGAGCGCCGGGGGCGGGACGGCGACGATGATGACGCCCTGGAAATCGCCCGCGGGCCCGTGGATCGGGCGTGTGAGCTGGATCGCCCATGTGCCGGTGATGCGGCCGACCACCGGCGCGCTGATGTAGAGCACGTCGCGCTCGGGGTGCAGCCGGTGCTCCTGGAAATACTTGCGATCGCTGAAGCTCACGCGGCCGCTCGCGGGCAGGCGCGTGTAGGCGAGGTTGCCCGCGCCGTCGAGCACCGCCACCTGGATCACGCGCTCCTTGTGCAGCAGGCGCTCGTAGCTGTCGACGGCCTCGTTGAACGCGCCGGGGTTGGCGAGCCACACGCGCCGCAGCGCCGTGAGGGTGATGTCGATGGCGCGGACCGACGAGGCCTCCCGCTCGGCGAGGCTGTTGGCGAGGTTCTGGCGCGTGGCCGCCGCATCCGCCTCGGTGTTGCGCCTGAGCTGGGTGGCGGCGCCGAAGGCCGCGATCCACACCAGCACCGCCGCGCCGGCGCACACCGCGAGCGGAAGGGCATAGGTCCCGAAGCGCGTTTCCGTCGCCGCGGCACGAGGCGGAATCGGTTGCCGGTCCATGTCAGCCGACTATAGCGCACGGTTCCCGGGGCGGTCAGGGCCGGGCGGCGGGGAGCAAGGCGAGCAGGCCGTCGCCGCGGAAGGGCTTCGCGAGGGTGGCGTCGAAGCCCAGCGCCTTCATCGCCTGCTGGAACGCCGGGCCGTGCTCGAGGCTGGTGGCGACGAGCCGCGTGGCCGCCGCATCGCGACCCATGTGCGCGCGCAGCGCCCTCGCGGCGTCGGGGCCGTCCAGGCCCGGCAGCGACGTATCCACGAGCACGAGGTCGTAGACGTCCTGCTCGAGCGCCGCGTTGGCCTCGGCCACGTCCTGTGCGACCACGAGGCTGCAATCCTGGCGCCCGAGGATGTGGGCGGCGAGGATCTGGCTGTCGCGGCTCGCATCCACGAGCAATACCGTGGCCCCCTTGCGCTGCTCGCGCAGCGAGTGACGCGTGACGAGGGTGGGCGTTTCGTCCGCGTCGACGGAGGCGCCGGTCACCGCCACGATGGCCTCGTTCAACTGCCGGTCGCCGACGGGATAGCGCATGTACGCGGCGATGCCGTTCTCGCGGCAGGCGATGGCGTCGCCCGGCCGGCCTTCGGTGGCGAGCATCACCACGATCGCCTGCGACAGCCGCGGATGGTGGCGGATGCGGAACGCGAGCAGGAACCCGTCCTGGCCCGGCAGGCGGTTCGCGACGATCACGAGCGGCACCGGCGAGCCTTCCTCGTGGAAGCGCTCGAGGAGGGCCAGGGCCATCGTCGCGTTGTCGGCCTCGAGCGGCAGCATGCGCCAGCCGCGCAGGAGCGCCGTGACGGTGTGGCGCTGGTCCACGTCCGCCGAGACCACGAGGACCGGCATGCCGACGAGCGACACGTGGGTGGGCCGGCGCGGGGCGGGCACCGGCGCACGCTCCGGAAACTCGATGCTGAACGCATACAGCGCCTCCCCCGCGGCGCGCGAGCCGACGGTGAGGCTTCCGCCCATCGCCGCGACCATGTAGCGGGCGAGCGCCACCCCCATCCCCGACCCCGGGGCGGCGCGCATCTCCTGCCCGGGTGGACATTCCGCGAGCACGGCGAAGGAAAGCTGGATGCCGGCCCCGGTCGTGTATTCGGGCCTGATCTGCAGCGTCACGTGCGCCGAGGGCATGAGCGCGAAGGCGTTCTCGAGCAGGTTGCGCAGCACCCGCTGCAGGCGCTCCTCGTCCCCCTCGAGCGCGTCGGGCACGTCCTGCTCCACTTTCACCCGCAGGGCGCAACCGCGTTCCTCCGCCGAGGGCGCGACGCGCGCGATGAGGTCGGCCAGCGCGGGGCGCAGCGCGAACGGCGCCTTGCGCAGCACGACGCCGCCGGAGACGCGCGAGAAGTCCACCAGCTCGCCGATCGCCGCGATGGCCGCGCGGGTGGACGCGCGGATGCGGCTCACGCCGTCCCCCATCGCATGGTCGAGCTCGAGCTGGTGCACGCGCGTGCCGAGCGCGGTGATGCCCTCGAGCGCGCCCGAGAGCTCCTCGCCGATCTTCTCGATGACGGCCACCTCCGCGGTGGCGCTCTCCACGGCGAGCGCGGCCGCGCCTTCCTCGCGCACGATCCAGATCGCGCCCGCGTGCACGCCCTCCACCGCGATCGGATCGCGCTCGAGCGCGGCGCTGCGGCCGTCGGGCAGCGCGACGGTCACCGACGCCCGTGCAGCCGGGCTCGCGCGCATCGAAGCGAGGATTGCCGCATCGAGCCGCGGCGAGCGGGCCAGCGCTTGCGCGACCGGCATGCCCGAAAGCGATTGCGGCGCCGAGTGGAGTGCGAGGGCGCGGCAGAAAGCATCGTTGGCGAGCTCCACGTCGCCCGCGGCCGTCTCGATGAGGACGCCCGCGGGAGAAGCCTCGGCGAGTGCCAGCACGCGTGCGGTGACGAGGTTCAGCGCGTCGTCGGTCTCGCGCTGGCTCGTGATGTCCTGCAGGATGGCGACCACACCCGACGGCCCGCCGCGATCGTCGAGGGCGGGCTGGAGCGCCACGCTCATCGCGGCTTCATGGCCCCCCAGCACGATGGAGGCTTCGAAGAGCGCGGTGGGCGCCTTGCCGCCCGCCACGCGCGCCACGTTCTGCTGCACGCGCCTGGCATCGGCCGCGGAGAAGAGCGAGGCGAGCTCCATGCCCCCCAGGGTAACGGTCTCGCGCGCGACCAGGCGCGCGAAGGCTGCATTCGCGGCCGTGATGGCGCCCGAAGGGCCGGTCACCGCCACCGCGAGCCGCAGCTGCTCGAAGATGCGCCGGAAATCCGCGCTCGCCATCGGTTGCGCTATTCGCGCGCCATCTTGCGGAGGATGCCGAGCAGGTGGCCGGTCGCGGGATTGAGCTTTGCGGGCTGGCCGCGCAGCGCGGGCAGGATCTGGCCCGCGATCTTCTTGCCGAGCTCCACGCCCCATTGGTCGAAGGAGTTGATCCCCCAGATGCGCCCCTGCACGAACACCTTGTGCTCGTAGATCGCGAGCAGCGCCCCGAGGTGGAACGCATCGAGCGCCGGCAGCACGAACGTGGTGCTCATGCGGTCCCCGGGACAGGCGCGCCAGCTCTCCGGTGTCGCCACGCCCTCCATCAGCGCTTCCGATTGCGCGAGCGCGTTGGCGAGCAGGATCTGGTGATGCTCGTGGTGCGTGCCCATGCTGTGCGCGACGACGATGAAGTCGCACGAGGCGACATCGGTGCCCTGGTGCAGCCACTGGTGGAACGCGTGCTGGCCGTTGGTCTCCGGCCCGCCCCACACCACCGGGCACGTCGAAAAATCCAGCGCCTCGCCGTCACGGTCCACGCGCTTGCCGTTCGACTCCATCTCGAGCTGCTGCAGGTAGGCCGGCAGGTTCCCGAGCCGCGAGGCGTAGCCCAGCACCGCATGCGTCGGCACATCCAGCGCGTTGCGGTTCCACACGCCGATGAGCCCGAGCAGCGCGGGCACGTTCGATTCCAGCGGGCTCGAACGGAAAGCGATGTCCACGGCGTGCGCTCCGGCGAGGAGCTGCTCGAAGCGCGGCATGCCGATGCCGATCGCGAGCGGCAGGCCCACGCTGGACCACAGCGAGAAGCGGCCGCCGACCCATTCGCCGAACGGGAACACGTTGCATTGCGGCAGCCCCCAGCGTGCGGCCTCGTCCTGGTTCGCGGTCGCCGCGACGAAGTGGCGCGCGACCGCCTGCTCGCCCACCGCGGCACGCAACCATTCGCGGGCAGCCACCGCGTTCACCATCGTCTCCTGCGTGGTGAAGGTCTTCGAGGCGACGACGACGAGGGTGGCTTCCGGATCGAAGCCCGCGACCGCGTCGTCGAACTCCGCCGGGTCGATGTTGGCGATGAAGCGCACCTCGGGGCCATCGGCCTCGGCGCGCAGCGCCTCGAGCGCGAGCCTGGGCCCCAGCGCCGAGCCGCCGATGCCGAGTGCCAGCACGTGCCGGATGCGCTTGTGGGTGGCTCCCTTCCAGAGCCCCTCGCGCACCGCCTGCGCGAACGTGCGCATGCGCTCGCGCACGCGCTGGATGTCGCCACGCAGGTCATGGCCCTCGACGACGACGTGCTCGTCGCCGCGTAGCGCCGTGTGCAGCACCGGGCGGTCCTCGGAGGTATTGATGCGCTCGCCGGCGAAGAGCCGTTCGATGCCTTCGGCCACGCCGCGCTCGCGGGCGAGCTGCACCAGCAGCGGCAGCGTCTCCGGGACGATGCGCTGCTTGGAGAAGTCGACGGCGATGCCGGCGCAATGGAACGTGAGGCGCTCGCCGCGGCGCGGATCGGCCTGCCAGAAGCTGGAGATGCGTTGGCCGGCAAGCGCGTCGCGATGGCGGAGCAGCGCTTGCCATGCAGCGGACTGGGTGAAGGAGGCCATTCGGAAACCGCGAGGTGTTCGCGCCGATTCTACCCCAGCGCGAGGCCCGCCATGCCGAGCACCATGCCGATGGCGGCGACGGCACGGCGCGCGAGGTCGCCCTCGCGCAAGAGGTGCGCGCCCATGAGCGCCGCGAACAGGATCGACACCTCGCGCGCGGGCGCCACGAGGCTCACCGGCGTGAACACCATCGCGGTCAGGACGAGGATGTACGAAAGCGGCGACAGCACCGCGATCGCGATCACGGTGCCGCGCCGCTCATGCCATGCGCGCGCGATCGCACCCGGCTGGCGGCGCCGCGTGAACGGCACCAGCACCAGGACCCGGAACGCGTTGCAGCCCCAGTCGAAAAGAAGCGGCGGCACCAGCCAGCGCGCGACACTCGCCTTGTCCCACACCGTGTACATCGCGATCATGCAGCCGGTGAGGAGCGCGAAGCCCACGGCATGGCGCGACTCGCCCCGGTGCCACGCGAACGGATTGCCCGTGAGGAGCAGCGCCGATGCGGCGATCAGCACCGCCCCGGCGAGCGGCACGGCACCGGGCCGCTCGCCCAGGATCGCGATCGCGACCACGATCGTGATCATGGGACCCGTGGCGCGCGCCAGGGGATAGACGATGGACAGGTCGCCGCCGCTGCGATAGGCGCGGTCGAGCAGCAGGAAATAGCTCGTGTGGATGAGGCCGCTCACCAGCATCAGCGCGAGGTGCACCGGCTGGAAGCCGTAGTGCTGCCAGGCCATCACCCCGATCGCGACCGGCGCATACATGACGAGCGAAGCGACCGAGGCCGCGGCGACCAACCCCTGGCCGCCGCCGCTCTTCTTGAGGAGGTAGTTCCAGCTCGCGTGGGAGAAGGCGGCGACCAGGACCAGGCCCAGCGCCAGCCCGGTCACGGCTTGAGCAGGCGCTGCAGGTCCAGGTACTGCGGGTCCTCGGGTATCACGGCGCCCTGGCGCAGCAGGCCGTCGATCGTCACCGCGCCCGCGTCGAGCGTGAAGTCGCCCGCGAGGAGCGACTGCATCACTTCCTCGAGCGGCATGCGGCGGATCTCCGCCACCTCGCCATCCTGGTTCACGGGCTTGAATTCCTGCGGCAGCCAGAGGTCGTGCACGAAGAGGATCTCGCGATGCAGGCCTTCGGGCACCGAGTACTCGACGCGCACCGCGCCCATGCAGTTGAGCCCCGCCAGCAGCGACGGCGCGATGCCCGCTTCCTCCCACGCTTCCTTGCGCAGCGTCTCGTCCACCGTGAGGCCCGCCGAGATGCGGCCGCCCACGAGGTTGTCGAGCTTGTCGGGATCGACGGCCTTGTCGGCGCTGCGGCGCGAGATCCAGGCGTGCACCATGCCCTCGATGCGCACGAAGCCGTTCACGTGCACGCCGTAGGCCATCACGCCGAAATGGCGGCACGCGGCGCGCTCCATGCGCAGCAGCTCGGGCGCGGCGTAGTGGTGCGAGATGGCGACGGGCTCGTCGCGCCAGCCGGCGAGGAGGCCATCGCGGTGGAGGTCGCGCGTGACCTCGGCCATGGCCGCGGTGCGCGCCGCGGCGGTATCGGGCGTGGCCTTGAGCGCCACGTAAGCGGTGTCCACGTCGAAGACGTGCGGCCAGCGGCGCAGGAGGTCGGCGAAGGACGGCCGGAGCCATCCGACGACATGCTCCTTCACGTAGAACGGCAGCACCGGCAGCTCGCGCCCCGCGTGCGAGGCATGGGTGCAGGCGGCGCGAAGGAGTCCCAGGAGGTCGGCGTAGATACGCGGTCTCATGTCGGGGATTGTTTTCGCACTGGGGGATCGAACGGGAAATCGCGTTGACAAGTCTAAGCCAATTCTCCAGACTCCGCCCGCCATGAATCGCGCGATATGAGAGTGCTTGTCCTCGGTGCCGGCGTGATCGGCACCTCCACCGCGTGGTACCTGGTCCGCGCGGGCCACGAGGTGACGGTGGTCGATCGCCGCGAAGGCGCGGGGCTGGAGACCTCGTTCGCCAACGGCGGCCAGATCTCGGTCTGCCACGCGGAGCCGTGGGCCAATCCCGATGCGCCCGCGAAGCTCGTGCAGTGGCTCTTCCGCGACGATTCGCCGCTGCTCTTCCGCCTGCGCATGGATCCCAACCAGTGGACCTGGGGCGCGCGCTTCCTCTACGAGTGCCAGCCCGCCCGCACGCGGGAAAACATCGCGCAGATCGTGAAGCTGTCGCTCTTCAGCCGCTCCTCGCTGCAGGAGCTGCGTGCGGAGACCGGCATCGAGTACGACGCGCTCGCGCGCGGCATCCTGCACTACTACACCGAGCAGGACGAGTTCGACCGCGCGGTGAAGAGCGCCTCGATCATGCGTGCGTACGGGCTCGACCGCGACGTGAAGACCGTGGACGAGGCGATCGCGATCGAGCCGGCGCTCGCGGCCGCGCGCGCGAAGCTCGTGGGGGCCACCTACACGGCCACCGACGAATCGGGCGACGCGCACAAGTTCACGCGGGCCCTTGCGGCGCTCGCCGCCGCGAAGGGCGCGCGTTTCGCCTACGGGCGCGACATCCGCCGCCTCGCCGCCGCGCACGGCGAGATGCAGGGCGTGGTGGTGGCCGGCCAGGACGGCACGGAAGAAGTGCTCACCGCGGATGCCTACGTCGTGGCGCTGGGCAGCTACTCGCCGCTGCTCACGCGCGCGATCGGGCTCGACCTGCCGGTGTATCCGGCCAAGGGCTATTCGGCATCGGTGGACATCGTCGACCCCGCGCGCGCGCCCACCGTGAGCCTCACCGACGACAGCGCGAAGATCGTCTTCTCGCGGCTCGGCAACCGCATGCGCATCGCCGGCACCGCGGAGCTCTCGGGCTACTCGACGGACCTCAATCCCGTGCGCTGCGAGGCCCTCACGCGCCGCGCGATGGAGATCTTCCCGGGGGCGGCCAGCTACGGCCACGCCACCTACTGGACCGGGCTTCGCCCCTCGACGCCATCGAACGTGCCGATCATCGGCGCGTCAAAGGTAGGCAAGCTGTGGCTCAATACGGGTCACGGCACCCTCGGATGGACCATGGCATGCGGCTCCGGCCGCGCGCTGGCGGACCTCATCTCGGGACGCAAGCCCCCCGTCGACTTCAAATTCTCCCCATGAGCGTCCAGTTCAGCGACATCCAGGCCGCGGCGAAGCTGATCGAAGGGCAGGTCGTCCGCACGCCCTGCCTGCACTCGCGCACGCTCTCCGAGATCACCGGCGCGGAGGTCTACCTCAAGTTCGAGAACCACCAGTTCACCGCCTCGTTCAAGGAGCGCGGCGCGCTGAACAAGCTCACCTCCCTCGACGCCGAGCAGCGTGCGCGCGGCGTGATCGCGTGCTCCGCGGGCAACCATGCGCAGGGCGTGGCCTATCACGCGGCGCGCCTGGGCATTCCCGCAACCATCGTGATGCCGCGCCACACGCCGTACGTGAAGGTCGAGCACACGCAGCGCCATGGCGCGCAGGTGATCCTCGAGGGCGACGGCTTCGACGCCGCCAAGGCCCATGCGATCGAGCAGGCGGGCGCGCGCGGCCTCACGCTCGTCCATCCCTACGACGACGAGAGGATCGTCGCGGGCCAGGGGACGTGCGGCCTGGAGATGCTCACCGACCACCCGGATCTCGACGCGCTCGTGGTCGCGATCGGCGGCGGCGGCCTCATCGCCGGCATCTCGATCGCCGCCAGGGCCATGCGCCCGCAGATCGAGGTCTTCGGTGTGGAGATGGTCCGCTTCCCCGGCATGTACCACGCGGTGAAGGGCACGGAGCCCACGTTCGCCGCTTCCACCATCGCGGAAGGCATCGCGGTGAAGGAGCCGGGCCGCATCACGCTCGAGATCATCGGGCGCAATGTGGCCGAGATCCTGCTCGTGGACGAAGGCGACATCGAGCAGGCGATCGTGATGCTGCTCGAGATCGAGAAGACGGTGGTCGAGGGCGCGGGGGCGGCGCCGCTCGCGGCACTGCTGCAGAATGCCGAGCGCTTCCGCGGGCGCAAGGTGGGGCTGGTCCTGGGCGGCGGCAACATCGATCCGCTCATGCTGGCCGAGATCGTGCAGCGCGGCATGGTCCGCGCGGGCCGCCTCGCCCGCATCACCGTGGAGGTCCGCGACCTGCCCGGATCGCTCGCGCAGGTCACCGCGTGCATCGCCGCGCAGAACGCGAACATCGAAGAGGTGCATCACCAGCGCGCCTTCTCGCACCTCGCCGTGCAGAATGCGGAAGTGGACCTCGTGATCAAGACCCGCAACCATGCGCATGTCGGGGAGATCGTCGCTGCGTTGCAGCGCATCGGCTTCAAGGCACGCGCGCAATAGGGAGAAGGAACGCATGACCATCCAGCGCCACAACGTCGGCAAGCGCCTGTCCGAGATCGTCGTCCACAACGGCACCGTGTACCTCGCGGGCGAGGTGCCCGACGACACGTCCAGGGACATCACCGCACAGACCGAGGAGGTGCTCGGCAAGATCGACAGGCTCCTCAAGCAGGTCGGCACCGACAAGTCGCGCCTCATCTCGGCGCAGATCTTCCTGCGCGACATGGGCGACTTCGCGGGCATGAACGCCGCGTGGGAGAAGTGGGTCGTGCCGAGCCAGACGCCGGTGCGCGCCACCATCGAGGCGAAGCTCGCCAACCCCGAGTACAAGGTGGAGATCATGGCCATCGCGGCTCTATAGCCGCCGATGTCGCGCGCGCAGACCGTCGTCCTCGCGCTGCTCGTCCTGCATGCCATGCTGGGCACGCTGTGCCTGGTGATCGCACGCGGCGAGCACAAGTCGCCCGCCCTGCGGTGGTGGGGGTGGGGCGTGCTCGTCTACGCGGCGGGGCTGGGTGCGGCGCTCCTGCGCGACCTGGTTCCCCCCGCGTTCGCGCTCACCCTCGCCAACAGCCTCATCACCGTGGCGCCGGTGCTGTGCGCAATGGGGGTGCTGGCGCACACGCGCTACGTCCTGCCGCGCCTGCCGCTCGACGTGCTGGTGCTGGCGACGGTCGCCATCCTGTCGGTCGCGAACTTCGGGCGCGTGCACGCCGACGTCGTGAACCTGGTGGCGCCGACGCCGATCGCGGTCGCGCTCTTCGTGATCGCGGGCTGGAAGATATGGCGCGACGGGCCCCCGGAGGCACGCGCGGCTTCGCGCTTCCTCGCGCTGTGCATGTTCGTGGCCGTGGGCACCTGGATCGTGCGCCTCGCGATCATGGGCGTCGAGACCGGAGAGCGCGTGGGCGAGCAGGAGGTCGACCTCACCATCGCGCTCTTCGCGATCATGCAGATGGTGAACGGCGTTGCCACCACGCTCACGCTCGTGTGGGTGGACGTGCGCCTCATGCAGGCGGACCTGGCGCGCGTGGCGCACACCGATTTCCTGACCGGGCTGCCCAACCGCCGCTCCGTGCTGCTGCGCTTTCGCGAGGAAGCGGGGCGCGCCGAGCGTGGCCAGGGCGGGTTCGCGCTCGCGGTGTTCGACATCGACCGCTTCAAGCAGATCAACGACCGCCACGGGCATGCCGCAGGCGACGCGGTGCTGAAGGAAGTGGCGCGTGCGCTGGGAGAAGCGAAGCGCGCGCACGACGTCCTCGGACGCATCGGCGGCGAGGAGTTCGTGGTGATCCTGCCGCAGCAGTCGCGTGCCGGCGCGCTCGACGCCGCCGAGCGCCTGCGCAACGCCGTGGCGCATTCGGCCGTGGTGGTGGCGGGCGCGAGCATCCGCGCCACGGTGAGCGGCGGCGTCGCCTTCTATCCCGAGGACGGCGAGGACTGGGACCACGTCTTCGCCGTCGCCGACCGCCGCCTCTACGACGCCAAGCGCGGCGGCCGCGACCGCGTCGAGCCCGCCGCCCTCATCGACCGTCGCGCCACGCAAACCCACGCCGGCAAGCCGCGGTAACGCAGGTACCCCCTCGACGCTCGTGCAAAGCGCATTTGATATCCTGCGCAGCATGAACACACTGATCACCGGCGGCGGCGGCTTCCTCGGCTCGCGGCTCGCCGCAGCCCTCAAGGCGCGCGACCCCTCCGCGCGCATCACGCTCCTCGACGTGCAATTCCCGCCCGGGCTCGAGAAGGACTTCGAGTGCATCAAGGGGGACCTGCCCTCGCCGGAGGTGATCGCGAAGGCATTGCGCCCCGACACCGACAGCGTCTTCCACCTCGCATCGGTGGTGAGCGGCGGCGCCGAAGCCGATTTCGACCTGGGTTACCGCGTGAACCTCGACGGCACGCGCAACCTCCTCGAGGCGTGCCGCAAGCT
>Ga0068852_100000523_pt1 | contig 25238 bp, 21 predicted proteins | sample KBSCornC22_FD_66594 | JGI IMG/M metagenome (GOLD analysis project Ga0068852, IMG submission 66594) | Corn rhizosphere microbial communities from Kellogg Biological Station, Michigan, USA - KBS Corn C2-2 | ecosystem: Host-associated > Plants > Roots > Rhizosphere > Soil ... | reverse complement strand
GCGCGCAACACCATCATGCTGTCGATCGCGCTGGGCTGGGCCGAAGTGCTCGGTTCCAGTGACATCTTCTGCGGCGTCAACGCGGTCGACTACTCGGGCTATCCCGACTGCCGGCCCGCCTTCATCGAAGGCTTTCAGCAACTGGCCAACGTGGCGACCAAGGCCGGCGTGGAAGGCGCGCAGATTCGCGTGCACGCCCCGCTCATGCGCATGAGCAAGGCCGACATCGCCCGCGAAGGCACGCGCCTCGGCGTCGACTTCGGCGCGACCGTGTCGTGCTATCAGGCCGACGAGAAAGGGCGCGCCTGCGCGCACTGCGATGCCTGTCGACTTCGCGCCGAAGGCTTTCGCGAGGCTGGGCTGATCGATCCGACGCGGTACCGCTGATCGCCGCTGCTGCATGCGGTGATCGGTACGCATCGCCGTCGGTAGCAGCGCCAGCGAGGCAGCTGCGCATCGGTGAAAGCGAGCCAGACGCGTGCCGGCGCGTTCAGCACGCAGGCTTCAACTCGCGGCGCGCTCGTTTCGATCCGCTTGTCCGAACCGCAGACACGCTCTAAACTTCGCGTCCCTCGCGCGCGCCGGCCCTCGCCAGCGCCCCGCAGCACCCTTCGTGGGCCGTTAGCTCAGTGGTAGAGCATCGGACTTTTAATCCGTTGGTCGATGGTTCGAGTCCATCACGGCCCACCACATAGCAGTCCGGCGCGATCCGCCGAAGTTCGGAAAGCCCAGGCACATAGCGCGTTTCGGTGAGTTTCTTGTCCGACAACGGCCGGTCTCGTCCGTTGACAGCCGGGGGCAACTGGGGGCAAGGTTTGGGGCATCTGGTCATCCGGCCTATGCGGTTGCCCCCAATGGCGCTTACAGACTCTGCAATCCGCGCTGCAAAGCCTGCTGACAAGCCTTATCGCCTGTTCGATGGTGGCGGCCTGTATGTCGAAGTGGCCCCCAGCGGGGGCAAGTGGTGGCGGTTGAAGTACCGTCATGTCGGCAAGGAAAAGCGCCTGTCGCTCGGCGTGTATCCCGACGTCGGGCTCAAGGATGCGCGGGCAAAGCGCGACGACGCGCGCAAGCTGATCGCCGCAGGGGCGGACCCGAGCGCGGCACGCAAGGCGGCGCGCGCTGCTGGCGTCAGCGACGCAGAAAATACGTTTGAGGCCATCGCGCGCGAATGGCTGGCAATCAGGGCGAAAGAGTGGGGCGCCTCGCATCTGGCGAAGATGACCGCGCGGCTTGAGCTGTACGCGTTCCCCGCCATCGGCAAGCGTCCCATAGCCTCCATTACCGCGCCCGAAGTGTTGGCAGTTTCCCGAGGCGTTGAATCGCGCGGCATCCTGTCGACCGCTCACCGCGTGCAACAGGCGTGCGGGCAGGTATTCCGCTATGCCGTACAGACAGGGCGAGCGGAGCGCGATCCGGCCGGCGACCTTCGCGGTGCGCTTCCCGCCGTCCGAAAAACGCACTTCGCCGCCGTCACCGACCCGAAGAAGCTACCGGGCCTGCTGACCGCGCTGCACAGCTACACAGGCGGCCCCGTCGTCCGTGCCGCGCTCAAACTCGCCCCGCTGCTGTTCGTGCGACCGGGCGAGCTGCGGACGATGGAATGGGCGCACGTCGATCTGGACGCGGCGGAGTGGCGCTTTACGGCCAGCAAGACCAAGACCGGCCATGTGGTCCCGCTCGCGACGCAAGCCGTTGCGATCTTGCGGCAGTTGCGCGAACTGACGGGGCGCGGCAGGTATGCGCTTGCAACCGCGCGCGGCGGCAAGCGGCCAATGTCGGAAAACGGCGTACTTGTAGCGATGCGCAGCCTTGGCATCGAGGCCGAGGAAATGACAGGCCACGGCTTCCGCGCTACGGCTCGCACGATTCTGGACGAGGTTTTAGGGTTTCGGGTCGATTGGATCGAACACCAACTAGCGCATGCCGTGAGGGACGCGAACGGACGCGCGTACAACCGCACGGCGCACCTTCCAGAACGCCGCAAGATGATGCAAGCCTGGGCAGATTACCTCGACGTGCTCCGCCTCTTTCCGCAGAAACCTGCCTAGTCGCGACGTCACATGACCCCCGACGAACTCAATCGAGCAATCCTTGCTGCCGTTCGTGAGACGGGCGAGCGCGCTACCCTGCACGAAGCTGCGCAACGGTCTGAATCGGGGGCGGACGAATATCGCTCCTATCTCGACGCGCGCCAGCTAGATGAGCGCGTAGCGCTGGGCAATGCTCAAACGCGTAGCGACCCCTTGGGTACGGCGAATCTGCTGGTGCGACTGGCATTCGACCTAGCCGACGGCCGCGAGTTGTCGCCGCAAGCGAGGCGCTACGTTTCGGATGCGTTGCTGTCGGTGGCAAAAAATCCCGCGCACGCCGGGGCAGCGTTCGGACTAACACCGAACCGGGGAAGAAAGGCCAGTTGGGAAACTGCTCGACGTCGCGCCGAAATCGCGAATTTCATGGCCGCAGTGGCGAAAGAGGGAGGTTTGCCGATCCGACCAACCGCACACGGTAGTTGCGCAGCAGAAATGGCGGCGGCCGAATACAACGTGTCCGTGGATCTCGCACGCAATGCCTACTACGAATTCCGGCCCTACTTTGAGCCTGGAAGCCACCTCCCTGACGATGAGATCGGCGAGGGTTAGCAAATCGGACGATTTGCGAGGACAGACCGCCCCGACTTGTATCCGGATGATCGCAGACGGTTCCACCCGGACCGTATCGGAGCAAGTCGAAATGAATGCAGTTCCTGAAACTGGCTACCTGCGCCTCTCGCAGATCATCGGATGCCAGAAAAGCGGTCGCGCGCCGCTGATTCCAGTCAGCAAGACAACGTGGTGGGACGGAGTGCGCACGGGCCGATTCCCGAAGCCATCGCGCGCGCTCGGTGGGCGCATTACAGCGTGGCGCGTCGAAGACATTCGGTTGCTCCTCCGATCCGACCCGGAGAGCGCTTGACCATGGCGAGGAAACCTAAATCAAAGGCTGATACCGGATGGTCGGACATCGACGGCGGCAGCGCGTTCGTGATCCCTTACACATTACTCCGACACGCCAATTTCCTTCGCCTGTCCGGGAAGGCATGCAAGATTCTTCTGGATCTAGGCCGGCAGTACTCGGGATTCAACAACGGATACTTGTCGGCGGCGCTCTCGATCATGAAACCTATGGGCTGGCGTTCGGAATCAACGATCCGTGAAGCGATCGACGAATGCCTCCACTACCGACTGATTGAGAAGACCCGGCAAGGAGGGCGAAACAAGTGCAACCTGTTCGCTTTAACGTGGCGGCGGATTAACGAGAAATCGGGCAAGAGTCTTGACGTCGCGCCGACGCTTGAGCCGTCAAACGCGTGGAAGGTCGTCGTGGTGGCGTTCAAGAAACCAAACCGGAAGCGTAACCGCATCCCCCGCCACGGCAGTAACAAACCCCCGCTACGGGTGGTGTCATGAATCGAGGCGCCCGCATCCGCCGTGTCCTTAGTTGACTACGCCGCTTGCGGGCGCTGTCCCAGATAATGCGGCTACCCGATTACACCCGCCGCGGTTGAGCTATTAAAGCCTTTAGCCAGGACGTTGGATTCAATGCCACCCACAGCGCGGACGAACGCCGGCATTCATGCTCATGCTCGGAGTCAGAATGTCGGGGATCTCGCCGGCTACACAGCGCGCGAATGACTTCGGAGGGCAATCATGCATCGCAGGTCCAGCCGCCCCCCTTGCGGAGCACGTACGCGACTCGGAACGCCTTGCCAGGGAGGAAAGATCCCCGGACGCAAACGATGTAAATGGCACGGAGGGCTCAGCTCAGGACCGAAGACCGAGCTAGGCCGATTGCGGTCGTTAGCGAACTTGGTCCAGTATCGCTGGCACCGCCAGCCTATGGTTGATCTGGAGAGCCGGTGAGTACGAAGGATGTCAGACTTTTCTAGTAGGCGATGTTGAAACCTACTGGTGTTGCGAGTCGATCTTGTCCACAAACAGAGGGGTTTGGCGGTGAACGAACTAGAGTTTTTGCGTGAGGCGGCCAGCGAAAATGGCCTGAGTCGAAATCAGACCAAAGATGCCGACTTCGCAGACGCGCTCCTACTTCGTGAGCGGCTACTTACCGCCGGTTTCGTTCAGCGCTATGGAAAGGATCACGTCAGTATGCGTGGAGGAACGGGCTTGGATTTTTTCGTAGTGGTGATTACCGACGCAGGTCGAAAGCGTCTTGCCGAACTGGCCTGAGTCGTAAGATTCTGCAGTTGTGGCGGCATGTTCATAATGCTGCAGATAGTTGCGATCTGACAGCAGTTATTACCGAGCTGACGTCGGCCGCCGTCCGATCTATTCGTCAGTTGACGCCCTCGGACGCTCAGAGCTTGCGGAGGCTGCCGCCGCCATGCGGTGGAAGAAGGACTAGCGCGGCAGGACCGTCGGTTCCGGATAATCGTCCTTGCCCATGTCAAAGCCGAATACAGCTATGTCATCCCGGACTTCGCGGATCCTGCGGACGTGGACCTTCATGCCGGGCACCTTCAACAGGCTTCTAGCAGCGTGTGGCTTCGCGCTCAGCCATTTGTGCCGGTGTTCTGTGCGAATGACGATAGGGACGGGGCTTCCGTCGTAGGGCGAGAAACTGCATTTGCCCACGAACACGCCAAAGGTGTCGATCACTTCCCCCTCAGTGGTGCGGACAGTGCTGTACATGCCCGCGAGGGTTACCGGCGATTCGTCAGGCGCGAACGCTAAGGTCGACCCTAGTGAGTTCCTAGCAATCCATCCGGAAGCAGGGACGAGGCAGCGATAGGTCGGGCTTTCACACGCTCATATGTCGCCCGTGAAGCTCGAATCCGGTGCGAGGCAGCTATCGAGTGATGTATGCCGTAGGGCTAGCCCCCGACGCTCGCCGGAAGCTGCCCAGGTCGGCACCAAGCCAAAAAGCGCAGGGATAATGTCCAGACTGGCCGAACGGGCGACAACGATGCGCGAACGCAGCAGCGGGCGAACTGTGCGGCGCACTGGTGGCTGCGTATAGGCCACGATGGCATCCCAGACCCGAGCGCACCGCGTGGGGTCATTCGGGGCTGGCGGGTTGATCCAGAACAGATCCATATCGGATACGTACAATTGTACGGGGCGGCGAATCCTAACCCGTCTCCCGTCTCGCCGCTTGTGACAAGCTGTTGCGAACAGCAAAACCATCAGATTTCGCGAGATAGTGATGCGCGTTATTGAAGTGACCGGCGATGGAGTCCGGTTCGTCGTCGTGGAGGACGGCACGCCCGCGGCGGCGCCGCAGTGACATCCGCGTCAGCTAGGAACTCGTTCGCGACCTAGCGACCTTCCCAGGCCTCACGACGCAGCTGCAAGGCCGCCCGGTGAGCGACGAGGCCGTGGCTGCCGTGCGCAAATTCTGCGCGCGCTGCCGTTGGGAGCTGGTCAGCTGGGAGGATTCGGGCGGGGGGGTAACCGTGGTGCTCGGCAGCGAGGAGCCCATGCCGGCCTGAGCGTTTCCGCGGCCTGGTGCAACATCCCGGGAGGCCACGGCGTGAAGGCTAAGAACGATGGGCGGGTAAAGTAGCTTCCAAAACAGTCGGTTGCGCTCGTTGCTAGGCGCGTTACAACCTAGCGAACCTTCAGTTCGCCCGGAACCTCTTCGCGTCTTCGCGGTCTACTCCGGCCCGCCTGGGACGAAAAAAGCCGTCGCGGCACATTGTGACACTGACCGGCACATATACAGACTCTTCCAAACCGGTTTGAAAACAGGTGAGAATGTCTAGACCTCCGACAACATAAGTTGCGGCCGGCCGGATTCCAGGCCGGCGGGCGCGAGGCGGTTTGATCGGAAGTGCATTACGCCGCATGTTCCCAAACGGCGCATGGACACACGTAGATGAGGCAGGGGACCGTCATTCACGTACGAACAATTTCTGGCGATCTGCATGCCGTTTTTGTCTAACTGTGTGTCGGTTTTTGGCCTGCAATGCTGATTAATACTTTCGCTGTACAGGGGCAGGGAAAGCATGACGACCAATGCAATCGATCGTATCAAGCAGATGATCACTAGCGACTCTCGCTGGTCGTCTGAACGCGGCGATTTTGTCATCTACGTAGATGATACTGGCTTTGACAAGATTGCCGACCGAGAGATTGGCAGCATCATTTGCGCCGGCGACGCGATACTGATCGACCAGTGGCGCCAATGGTTTATGAGCCCTCAACTGAACACTGCTGCGATGCCACGCACAGAGAGAGCGGTGGGAAGCGGTCTAGAATCGATCACCGTAAGCTACGTTCAGCGCGGAACTGGAAGAGTGCACACGTATAACGGCTGGTATCTAGATTTTGGTGATCACGCGAAATTCTCGGGTAGCGGGGCAGTATTCGCACATGACTGTTTTACGAGGAATCGATGCGCGATTACTTGCATAGGCAGTGCAGTCCAGCGAGACCCGTTTAGTGGTGGAAACACGATGTTTGTCGATGCAGCAACCGGACGGAACAATTTGAGTCGCGCATTCCGCACGTTGGCGGATGTTCATACCGAATTGGACAACCGAGGTGAGGTTATGAATATGAAAAATGGAAAGCGGATGCCGTTTAAGGTTTGGGCGGCTGATCCGGCATCAGGCGACAGAGCGCTGTCGGCCAAGGATATTACGCTGTCCGCCCCGACCGGACAGCCATCTCGCGCATGGACGCAGGAAGAGCGCGACGAATTTAAGAGCGTGCTCGATCAAGATTTGGCCCGGCACATGTCCGAGGCATGCAGTGATTGAAAGACTACGGATGACGCCAAAGAAGGCCGGCAATGCCGGCCTTTTTTATTACGCCTACACTGACTATTTATCCTTCTAGCTTGGCAGCAAGGCTGCATCAGATCGCGTACTTGGACCTGGTCGCCGATCTTGTGGATCAGCTCTCCGGCTTCCCGCCGTCGTTCGACAAGACGCATGACGGTGCATTCAACGCGCGCCGAAACAACCTGCCGCATTTCTGGAAAGGGCAATTCACGCATACGCATGGCGTGGTCGTCGCGCAGAGGTTTTATGAGTGGGTCGACCGCGTGCGCGAGAACGGCGCCAAGTACAAGCAGGAAATCGTGTTCAACCCCCTAGGGCTAGACGACATGCTTGCGGCGTGCATCTGGTCACGCTGGCACGGCGACGATGGGGAAATTCTGGACTCGTTCGCCCTGATCACGGACGAGCCGCCGCCCGAGGTTTCTGCGGCCGGCCACGACCGTTGCATCGTGCCGCTCCGCGCGGAAAATATCGATGCTTGGCTCAATCCAGAGCCGGGAAATTATGGGCCCATGCAAGCCATACTCGACGATAGAGAGCGGCCATACTATGGGCGTCAGCTGGCGGCCTAGCATGTGCACGTAGGCACGAGGCATCCTCGCGGCGCTTCCCTACGGCGCCATTGCAGGGGGGGATATGAAGTCCCGAAAGCGATCTGGGGGCTATCGCATCTTCCAAGGTACGCGCTTGGATGTTCCCCGTGCAGAGAAAGACGACGCCAAGTCGGCGGGCGCGCGCTGGAATTGGCGCGAACGCTACTGGTATGTCCCACCATGGGAAACGGATCTTAAGAAATTTCAACGTTGGCTTCCTGCGGATTATGCGCGTCCAGGTCAATGCTCGTCCGACCAAGCGAGTCCGATCGGGCCACGGCCAATACCTGACAAAACAGGTTGGTCAGTGACGATCACGCGGACTTTGATCGGAGCAATTGCGATCTGCGCGGTTGTGTTCATTTTGGTCAGCGCAGAGCGAAAGCCGTATCGCGGGCACGCTGTTGCCCGTCAAGCTAACACTTACGCAAGTCCGCGAGCGGTTAGCCACGGCGCGCCGCCGGTCTCGAATTCCCCGCTGCTCCCATCATCGCCAAGCCCGCAAGCAGTCGTAGCCCAGAAGGAAGCCGATAAGCACGTTGCGAGCAAAGACGGCACGGGCGCGGGTCAGTTAAAGAAAAACTCAGGCCGCACTGACCCCTCTGTCACGCATACCAGTTCCGAGGCGCGTCTAGACTCTTCGCCCGATCGAGGTGCCGCAAGAGCGCAGCTTGCAGATTTATCAAATTCACGCCCTCCCTCTCGACACGTGACAGGCGGGAGTGGGCGCTCTCCTGTCTTAGTCGCGGCACTGTGTAGGGACGGAGCGCGTTTGAAGGCGGCGGGCGAAGATACCTGCTCAAAAAATGGTGGCGTGGTTGCTTGGGTAGGCGCAGACGGAAGTTACATCGCACCAGCTATTCAAAAACAACCTGCGTACGCAGGTGTGCGCATCGGTGCGTGGTGTAGGGACGGAAGCAGAAGCTCTGCGACGGGCCGCGGCGCATGCTCGCATCACGGTGGAGTGGCGCAATGGATCATCGGCGAGTAGCGTTCAAGTGAAATCGTAGTCTCGCGACGGCTCAATCTCCGATAGCGCATTCCGCGTCGAACAATTTTGCCATCGCGCCATCTACCAAGCCGACAGCGCCATTGTTGTGCGATGTAAGAATCATCCGGTTTACGGTCGGGTAGACGGAATACATCCAAACTGCCGACTGCATTGGGTCAAGAAAGGTTACTTGCTCAGCAGATTCGAAGACGATTTGCGCACGCCTCGATTCTGGCTCAGACGGGCTAGTTCCCATGGAAATGACTGTGCCGACCTTCGCGCCTGGTTCCCATGTGAACGTAAACACGCCGCCAGTCATTCCGTCAGGCTCGTCTAGTCGCTTCGGAGCGGAACTGACGCCCAACATTCCCAACAAACGACCCCTAGGGTCCTTGCACACGGCGGTCATAGCTTGTGCTGTCGCGGGCCAATAAAGCGCCGCCATTGCTAGGCACAGAAACGTCATCCTCATGGCGCTTCTCGAATACGTGATGGGGGATCAGGCTAGCACGCTTCTGTAGAACATGTTCCGTAGACCTATTGTCACGCTGCAACCACCCTTCGGACGGTGGATTTGCACAAGACCGCCATCGCTAGAGCATTCGGAAATGCGCTTCGCGGAGCGCGTGCGAAGGCTAAAATGAGCCAAGAGCGGCTTTCGCTATCGAGCGGTATAGATCGAACCTTCGTTAGCATGCTGGAGAGGGGTGTCCGGCAGCCGGCCCTGTCGACGGTTTTCGCACTGGCGGGCGCACTAGGCATAAGCCCATCTGGTTTGGTATGCAGAAGCGAAGCCTTGATCACCAAGGCGACCGACTCAGCCTAGTGTGGACAAAGAGCGTGGGGGCAGGTTTGGGGGCAACTGACTTCGCGTCGCACAGTGCGATGTAGTCGTACCAACGCTCATGCTGTGCTTGTTCGATAGCATCACGGCCACCAAACAACATCTCCCCCAGCACCTCGTCACGCGCCTCTGAGCATCAAATCAGACGCTGCAGCTTGCTCGTTATCCAATCGCCGGCAAACGCTCCAGCAGCTTGTCCAGCGTGATCGGATATTCCCGCACGCGCACGCCGGTCGCGTTGTAGATCGCATTGGCAACAGCGGCGCCGACGCCGCAGATGCCGAGTTCGCCGACGCCCTTGGCTTTCATCGGCGACGACGTCGGATCGGTTTCGTCGAGGAAGATGACGTCCTGATGCGGGATGTCGGCGTGAACGGGGACTTCGTAGCCGGCGAGGTCGTGGTTGACGAAAAAGCCGAGGCGTTTGTCGATCGCGAGTTCTTCCATCAGTGCGGCGCCGGCGCCCATCGTCATCGCGCCGATGACCTGGCTGCGCGCGGATTTCGGGTTGAGGATGCGGCCGGCGGCGCAGACGGCGAGCATGCGGCGCAGGCGGACTTCACCGGTGTAGGCGTTCACGGCGGCCTCGACGAAGTGGCCGCCGAATGTCGATTGCTGATAGCGCTCGGTCAGGTCGCCGAACTCGATGTGGTCTTCGACGACGATCTCGCCGCCTTTGGCCGCGTCGACAAGCAGCGCCGAGCGTTCGCCGTCGCGCACATAGCCGTCGGAAAACTCCGCGCGGGCCGCATCGAATCCGAGTTTCTGCGCAACCGTTTCGCGCAGCTTCGTGCACGCGGCATAGACGCCCGACGTCGAGCTGTTCGCGCCCCATTGACCGCCGGAGCCCGCGGAAACCGGGAAGCGGGAATCACCGAGACGCACGACGACGCGCTCGAGCGGCACGCCCATCATCTCCGCGGCGGTCTGCGCGATGATCGTGTAGCTGCCGGTGCCGATGTCGGTCATGTCGGTTTCGACGGTGACGATGCCCTTGTCGTCGAGCCGTACGCGCGCGCCGGATTTCTCCACAATGTTGTTGCGAAATGCCGCGGCGACGCCCAGGCCGATCAGCCATTCGCCGTCGCGCACCTGCGCGGGCTTGGCGTTGCGTTTGTTCCAGCCGAAACGTCCTGCACCGGTGCGCAGGCATTGCACGAGCTGGCGCTGCGAGAACGGGCGCTCCGGTTTCATCGGATCGACCTGGGTGTCGTTGAGCACGCGGAACTCGATGGGATCGAGGCCGAGCTTTTCGGCCATTTCGTCGATAGCGATTTCGAGCGCCATGAGTCCGGGTGCTTCGCCGGGGGCACGCATCGCGTTGCCTTCGGGAAGATCGAGTGTGGCCAGACGCATTGCCGTCATGCGATTCGCGCCCGCGTAGAGCAGCCACGTCTGCTGCACGGCGGTTTCGGGCTTGCCGCCCGCGAGATCACCGGACCAGCTCTCATGGCCGATCGCCGTGATGCGTCCGTCCTTCGTCGCGCCGAGGCGAATGCGTTGGATCGTCGCGGGCCGGTGCACGGTGTTGTTGAACATCAGTGGCCGTGTCAGCGCGACCTTCACGGGGCGGCGCGCGGCGCGCGCACCGAGCGCGGCAAGCAGCGCGTCGGCGCGCGTGAACAGCTTTCCGCCGAAGCCGCCGCCGATGTAGGGCGAGATCACATGGACCTTGTCCTTCGCGATGCCGAGCGTTTCCGCGAGGTCGCTCGTGGCCCAGTCGATCATCTGGTGCGAAGTCCACACGGTGAGCTGGTCGCCTTCCCAGGCGGCGATCGACGCATGCGGCTCCATCATCGCGTGTGCGTGATCGGGTGTGGCGTAGTGCTCATCGAGCTTGACCGCCGCCGCTGCATACGCGCTCGCGAAATCGCCGAACGCTTTGTCCGGCTCGGACTTGGCGGGCGCTGCGCCGTCCTTCGCGTGCTCGAGGTCGAAGCTGCCTTTGGCGCGCGCATAGTCGACGCGCACGAGCGCGGCGGCGGCAGCGGCCTGCTCAAACGTTTCCGCGACGACTAGCGCAACTGCCTGGTGGTAATGCTGGATGTCGGGACCGGCAAGCAGCTTCGCGGTGTTGCGCTTGGACTTGCCGAGCTTGCCGGCGTTCTTCGCGGTCACGACCGCGATCACACCGGGGGCCGCACGCGCTGCGGTGTCGTCGAGGAACGCAATGCGTCCCTTCGCGATGCCCGCGCCGATCACATAGCCGTAGGCCTGATTCGCGACGACGTCGTGCCGCTCGTACGCATAAGGCGCGGTGCCGGTAGTTTTCAGCGGACCATCGATGCGGTCGGTCGGCTTGCCGACGATCGTGAGCCGGTCGATCGGGTTGGTCGTGGCGGGTGTGTCGAACTTCATGCCTTGTCCTCCGCGTCCACGAGCACCGCAGCAATGGTGCGTTCGACGAGCACGCGTTTGAACGCGTTCTGCGATGTCGTTCTCGCGCCGTCGAGCACCGCTGCGGTGAACGCCTTGGCGCCACGCGCCAGGCTGACCTCGGCCGCTTCGACGCGCCATGGCTTGTGCGCGACGCCGCCGAGCGCGATGCGCCCGCTACCGTCGGGCTGGATGATCGCGCCGACTGAGACCAGCGCGAACGCATACGACGCGCGGTCGCGCACCTTGCGATAGATCTGCATGCCGCCGGCGGGCTTCGGCAACGTGACTGCTGTGATCAGTTCGCCGGGCGTCAAAACTGTCTCGATCTGCGGCGTGTTGCCGGGCAGGCGGTGGAAATCGGCGATCGGAATGCTGCGCGTGGTGCCGTCGGGCCGTATGGTCTGCACGGCTGCATCGAGTACGCGCAGTGCGACGGCCATGTCGCTGGGATGCGTGGCGATGCAGGCTTCGCTGGTGCCGACGATTGCGTGCTGGCGGCTGACACCGCCGATCGCCGCACAGCCACTGCCCGGCAGGCGTTTGTTGCACGGCTGGTTCGTGTCGTAGAAATACGGGCAGCGCGTGCGCTGCAGCAGATTGCCCGCCGTCGTTGCGCGGTTGCGCAGCTGGCCCGACGCACCCGCGAGCAAAGCACGCGACAAAATCGCATAGTCGCGTCGTATACGTTCGTCGGCCGCAAGATCGGTGTTGCGCACGAGCGCGCCGATCCTCAGTCCGCCGTCATCGGTGGCTTCGATCTTGTCGAGCGCGAGCCCGTTGACGTCAATCAGATGCGCCGGCGTTTCGATCTCGAGCTTCATGAGGTCCAGCAGGTTCGTCGCGCCGGCGATGAAGCGCGCGCCCGGTACACGCAGAGCCGCGGCTGCGGCGTCGGCGGGCGACGTGGCGCGCTCGTACGTGAAGGCTTTCATGCGCGGCTCCCGTCGACGTCGAGAATGGCCTCGACGATGTTCGAATACGCGCCGCAGCGGCAGAGGTTGCCGCTCATGCGTTCGCGCAGTTCCGACTCGTTGACCTGAGGCCGCGCGCTCAGATCCGCGCTGACGTGGCTCGGAATGCCCGCCTTGATCTCCTCGAGCACCGCGACCGCGGAGCAGACCTGCCCCGGCGTGCAATATCCACATTGATAACCATCGTGCTTCACGAACGCCGCCTGCATGGGATGCAGCTGCTGCGGGGTGCCCAGCCCTTCGATCGTCGTGATGCGATCGCCTTCGTGCATGACCGCGAGCGTGAGGCACGAGTTGATGCGCCGTCCGCCGGCGATCACGGTGCAAGCGCCGCATTGGCCGTGATCGCAGCCTTTCTTCGTGCCGGTCAGCTTGAGGTTCTCGCGCAGTGCATCGAGCAGCGTGGTGCGCGTGTCGACGTCGAGTTCGCGCCGCGTGCCGTTGACCGTGAAGGACACCTTCGCCATGACCGGCGGCTTCGGTGCCGCGGCACCCGCAGACTTCGCTGCGACACCCGGTGCGACCGCGACTGCGGCACAGGTGGCCCCAGCCTTGAGGATCTCGCGCCGGGTGAAGGTGAACGTGCCGTCGTTCTCGTGCATGTCTGGCTCCTGCGCGCGCGGACGCGGCATTGGCTATTGCCTGCGAAGGCAGAGCGCTGCGGAGCGGAATCTGCCGTGACTCACCGGACTGGGCAGCGCGCAGCGCCGGGCTCGTGCAGAGCACAGGCTAGGCGGCGGCCTGCGAAGATTTTGCGAACTTCCGCAGCCGACTTCGACGCGCGCTGCAGGCGCGCGTCGCGTTCGCGTCGCACGGCAGACTCAGCGATCGACGAGCTGCTGCAGGTGTTCCGGGTAGCGCGCGCCTGCGACCGTGATCGCCGCGGTGGCCGCGGCGATGTCGCGCAGGTCATCGATACTCAGTTGCAATGCGGCGGCGCCGAGATTCTCCTCGAGCCGGCGCAGCTTCGTCGTACCGGGTGTCGGCACGATCCACGGCTTTTGTGCGAGCAGCCAGGCAATCGCGATCTGCGCGCGCGTCGCGTGCCGCTGCTGGGCGATCACGCCGAGCACGTCGACGAGCGCCTGGTTGGCCTTGCGTGCCTCGGCGGAGAAACGCGGAACGCTGGCGCGGAAATCGCCGATGCCGAAGGTCGTGTTCTCATCGATCGCGCCGGTAAGAAAGCCGCGGCCGAGCGGACTGAAGGGGACGAAGCCGATGCCGAGTTCTTCCAGCGTCGGCAGCACGCTGTCTTCGGGCTCGCGCCACCACAGGGAGTATTCGCTCTGCAGCGCGGTCACCCGCTGCTCCGCGTGGGCGCGGCGAATTGTCTGTTCGCCCGCTTCGGACAGGCCGAAGTGCTTCACCTTGCCTTCGCCGATGAGGTCCTTCACCGTTCCGGCGACATCTTCGATCGGCACGGCCGGATCGACGCGGTGCTGGTAGAGCAGGTCGATGACATCGGTCTTCAGCCGCCGCAGCGAGGCTTCCACGACGCGCCGTATGTGCGGCGGCCGGCTGTCGAGGCCGCGCTGCACGGCGGTCGCGGGATCGAGGTCGAATCCGAACTTTGTGGCAATGATCACATTGTGGCGAATGCCTGCGAACGCCTCGCCGAGCAGTTCCTCGTTCGTGAACGGGCCGTAGACCTCGGCCGTGTCGAAGAACGTGACGCCACGATCGAACGCGCCGCGCAGCAGGGCGATGGCCTCCTGCCGCTCGGTCGCGGGACCGTAGGCGAAGCTCAGGCCCATGCAGCCCAGGCCGATCGCCGAGACTTCGAGGCCGCTGTCGCCGAGTGTGCGTGTCTTCATGGGATTCTCCTGCGGGGGCCATAGTCTGACATCCCGGCCGCCGGCTTCTGCGTGAAGCGGGACCTGTGGGCGTACGCGGGCGCCCGGTCGCCCGCAGGTCGGACATATCGGTGCAGGCGCTGCGGCAAGTTGCCGCTGTGGCAGGTTGCCGCTGTATCGGCTCCGCCGCGCGCGTGCCATGCGCCGTCGGCGAGCAGCCGAACCCATTGATCCGGCTGGATACCTCGCAACCGCGCAGCGCCAGGCTTGGCAATGAGACGTCGCACGCCCACGCGGAGAGCCGATGATGCGGGCGTCGGTACGCCTCGCGTGCCGTCACGAGTATTCAACCGCGCGCTACACTGCGCTGCAGCGATGATGCGTTGTAGCGATTGCATCAACTGCACGCGCCAGCGCCGTCGTACTTATGCCACCTGCTGACGCGCCGGCGCGTTCCGGCGTGAACCGTTGCGAAGAGGGTTGTCGATGATCTCCGACACCGTAGTCGAGCTTTCCCGCCTGCAATTCGCGGCGACCGCGCTGTATCACTTTCTTTTTGTGCCGCTGACGCTCGGGCTGTCGTTCCTGCTGGCGATCATGGAGTCGGTCTATGTCATGACCGGCAACGAGATCTACAAGCAGATGACGAAGTTCTGGGGCAAGCTGTTCGGCATCAACTTCGCGCTCGGCGTCGCCACCGGCATCACGATGGAATTCCAGTTCGGCATGAACTGGTCGTATTACTCGCAATACGTCGGCGACATCTTCGGCACGCCGCTCGCGATCGAAGGACTCATGGCGTTCTTCCTTGAGTCGACCTTCGTCGGACTGTTCTTCTTCGGCTGGGATCGGCTCAGCAAGGTCAAGCACCTCGGCGTGACGTGGCTCGTCGCGCTGGGGTCGAATTTCTCGGCGCTGTGGATCCTCGTGGCGAACGGCTGGATGCAGTATCCGGTCGGCGCCGAGTTCAATCCCGATACCTTGCGCATGGAGCTGACCAGCTTCGCACAGGTGTTCTTCAGCCCGGTCGCGCAGGTCAAGTTCGTACATACCGTGTCGGCGGGCTACGTCACGGGTTCCTGCTTCGTGCTCGGCATCAGCGCGTGGTATCTGCTCAAGCGCCGGCATATCGCATTCGCGCAGCGCTCGTTCGCGATTGCGGCGGCGTTCGGTCTCGCTTCGACGCTGTCGGTCATCACTCTGGGCGACGAGAGCGGCTACGAGCTCGGCCACGTGCAGAAGGTGAAGCTCGCGGCGATCGAGGCAATGTGGGAAACCCATCCACCGCCGGCACCGTTCACGGTCGTCGGCTTCATCGACCAGGAGAACATGACGACGAACCACGCGATCGAGATCCCGTGGCTCATGGGCCTGATCGCGACGCGCTCGCTGACCGAGCCGGTGACCGGGCTCAAGGATCTCGTTGCCGAACACGAGGTGCGCATCCGCAGCGGCATGCAGGCCTACGCCGCGTTGCAGTCGGTGCGCGCGAATCCGGCCGATGCACAGGCGCGCGCGGCGCTGATGGAACGGCAGCGCGATCTCGGCTACGGCCTGCTCGTGAAGCGCTATGCGCCCAACGTGGTCGATGCGACCGACGCGCAGATCGCACGCGCGGCGCGCGACGCGATTCCGCTGGTGGCGCCGCTGTTCTGGGCCTTCCGCGTCATGGTCGGCTGCGGCGTGTTCATGCTTCTGGTGTTCGTTCTTGCGCTGGTATCGGCTTCGCGCCGCGCGATCATGCGCCAGCGATGGGTGCTCAAGCTCGCGATCGTGATGATGCCGATGCCGTGGATCGCCTCGGAAATGGGCTGGATCGTCGCAGAACTCGGCCGCCAGCCCTGGACCGTCGCCGAAGTGCTGCCGACCTGGATAAGCGTGTCGTCGCTCACGGTCGGCGATCTCGTCTTCAGTCTCGTCGGATTTGTGCTGTTGTATACAGCGCTGCTCGTCGTCGAGATGTACCTGATGGTCAAGTTCGCCCGCAAAGGACCCGCGGAGCCCGACGATGCGCCGGGCCACGCCGTTGTCCTGGGTGCCGACGCGCCGGCCGAGCCGTCCAAAGCCTGAGGAGCACGCCATGTCCGATGCACTGACTTTCCTCATGAGCTACGAGACGCTGCGCGTGGTCTGGTGGCTGTTCCTCGGCGTGCTGCTGATCGGCTTCGCGATCATGGACGGCTTCGATCTCGGCGTCGGTGTGCTGCTGCCGATCGTGGCGCGGACCGACGACGAGCGCCGCGTGCTGATCAACACGATAGGGCCGACCTGGGAGGGCAATCAGGTCTGGTTCGTGCTCGGCGGCGGCGCGATCTTCGCGGCGTTCCCGCTGATCTACGCCGCGGCCTTCTCCGGCTTCTTCGTCGCGCTGATCCTCGTGCTGTTCGCGCTGATCCTGCGACCGGTCGGCTTCGACTACCGCAGCAAGCTCGCCAATCCGCGCTGGCGCTCGATGTGGGATGTCTGCCTGTTCATCGGCGGCTTCGTGCCGGCGCTGGTGTTCGGCGTTGCGTTCGGCAACCTGCTGCTCGGCGTGCCGTTCCGCTACGACGAAGCGCTGCGCGTGCACTACGACGGCAATTTCTTCGGTCTGCTCAATCCCTTCGCGCTGCTCGTCGGCGTGGTCAGCCTGTCGCTGCTCGTCTCGCATGGCGCGGTGTTCCTGCAGCTCAAGACCGTCGGCGAACTGCGCGCGCGCGCGCGACGCTGGCACCGCATCGCCGGGCTGGTCTTCGTCGCGAGCTTCGCCGCGGCGGGCGTCTGGATCGCGTTCGGCGTCGACGGCTACCGCATCGCCTCGTTCGCCGGTACGCAGGCGGGTTCGGACCCGCTGGCCAAGAGCGTCGTCGTCGAAGCCGGCGCGTGGTTTGCGAATTTCCGTGCGCAGCCAGTGCTGTGGCTGATTCCTCTGCTGGCATTCGCCGGCGCGGGTGCGGCGTGGTGGCTCGCGTCGCGGCGCGCGGGCTGGGCGTTCGTTGCGAGCGGTCTCGCCGTTGCCGCAACGATTCTCACGGCGGGTGTGGCGATGTTTCCGTTCATGATGCCGTCGAACCTGATGCCGTCGCATAGCCTCACGGTCTGGGACTCGACCTCGAGCCTGCTCACGCTGCGCTGGATGTTCTGGATGACCGTGCTGTTCCTGCCGCTGATCATTCTCTACACGAGCTGGGTTTTCCGCGTGATGCGTGGCCCGGTCACATTGGAACAAGTGCGCGGTTCGGATACGCATTACTGAGGAGCTGCGACGATGTGGTATTTCGCCTGGATACTCGGTGTGCTGATGGCCTGCTTCGCCGCGATCATCAATGCGATGTGGCTGGAGTTCAAAGGCTATCCCGCCGACGAGGAGCCCAAGCCCTGAACCGCGGCGACTGCCGCGCGCGATGAGCGCGCCGGAGCACGAGCGCGCGTTGCAGGGCTGGCTCGATGCGCGTGTGCGGCCGGTCCGCGGCTGGACCTGGGCCGCAGTCGGCTGCGGCGTCGGCGCGACGCTCGCGTTCGTCGTATTCGCTGCGGCGCTCGCGACGCTTGTCGATCGCTGGATCAGGCCAGCGACATCGTCTGATCTGACGAGCGCGGGCCTGCCGCTGCTGCTGATGCTCGTCGCGCTGATCGCGCGCAGCGTGCTGCTGGCAGTGCGCGACGCCTGCGGCGCGCGTGCCGGCGTGGTCGTGCGTGCGAACGCGCGTGCGGAAGTGCTCGCCGCGCTGGAACGTCTCGGGCCGCTGCGTCGACACGTCGCTGACGACGGTGCGCTCGCGTCGGTCGTCGTGGAGCAGGTCGACGCACTCGATGGCTACGTCGCGCGTTATGTACCGCAGCGCTATGTCGCCGTGCTCGTGCCGCTCGCGCTGTGGTTCTGCGTGCTGCCGCGCAGCTGGCTTGCGGCGATGCTGCTGCTGTGCACGGCGCCGCTGATTCCGGTGTTCATGGCCCTCGTCGGCCGCGGCGCCGCACGCGCGAGCCAGCTGCAGGCTGCGGCGCTCGCGCGGCTCGGCGCGCAGTTCCTCGATCTGCTGCGCGGCCTGCCGACGCTGCGTCTGCTCGGCAGCGCCGAAGCCGGCGCGGCGCGTCTGGCGGTCAGTGCCGGCGAATATCGCGAACGCGCGCTCGCGGTATTCCGTCTCGCGTTCCTGTCGTCGGCGGTGCTCGAGCTGTTCGCTTCGATCGGCATTGCGCTCGTTGCGCTGTATCTTGGACTGGCCTTGCTCGGGCGTTTCGACCTGGGTCACTACGGCCACGCAATGCAGTTGCGCGATGCGCTGTTCGTGCTGCTGCTCGCGCCGGAGTTCTACGCGCCGCTGCGCCAGCTCGGCAGCGACTATCACGCGCGCGCCGATGCGCTGGCTGCGGCCGCAGCAATGGTAGCGCTGTGCGTCGCGGCGCCCGCCATCGAGACAACCGGCACGATCACGCCGGCGGATACACCGCCGGCGATCGAGTTCGACGCGGTGTCGCTGCGCTATCCCGACGGACGCATCGCGCTGCACGAGGTGAGCTTCCGCATCGAGGGCGGCGAGCGCGTCGCATTGCGTGGTGCGAGCGGCTCGGGCAAGAGTTCGCTGCTTGCATTGCTCGCCGGCTTCGTCGCGCCGAGTGCGGGCACGATACGCATCGACGGTATCGATCTCGCGCAGTTCGACCGCGTCGCCTGGTGGCGCCGGCTGGCGTGGCTCGAACAGCGCCCGGAATGGTTTCGCCGGTCTATCCGCGACAACGTGCTGCTCGGACTCGACGGCGCCGACGACACGCGCCTGTGGTCCGCGCTACAGCGTGCCGGACTGGCCGATGACGTGGCTGCATTGCCGCGCGGTGTCGACAGCGTGCCGGGCGAGGCCGATGGCTCGCTGTCGGGCGGTCAGCTGCAGCGTCTCGCACTCGCCCGTGCGCTCGCGCGTGATGCGTCGCTTTGGCTGCTCGACGAACCGCTCGCGCATCTGGATCCGGTAACCGCAGCGCGTCTGCGCGAAAGCCTGATCGAAACCAGCGAGGGCCGCACGCTGCTGCTCGCGACGCACAGCGAAGCGGATACACGCTGGGTCGACCGCGTGCTCGTGCTCGAGAACGGGCGCCTGCACGAAAGGCGAGATTCGCCGCGCGAGGACATCGCCACATGAGCAGCTCAACGGCATCGCTGCGGCTCGCGCATCTGCTGCTGCGCTACAAGGGTCGCTTCGCGCTCGCGCTGCTGCTCGCCGCGCTGGCGCTGCTTGCAGGACTCGGCCTGCTCGCGTTCGCCGGGCATTTCATCACCGCGGCGGCGATTGCGGGGATGAGCGCGGCGAGTGCGGCGCTGTTCGACATCTTCCGTCCCGGCGCGACGATCCGCCTGTTCGCGCTCGTGCGCACGGCGGGGCGCTACGGCGAACGCGTGGTGGCGCACGACGCCGTGCTGCGGCTCATGGCCGGGCTGCGCAGCCGTGTCTACGCGCAGCTCGTCGCGCTGACGCCGGAACCGCTCGCACGCTGGAGCGAAGGCGAGGTGCTGCAGCGCCTCGTCGGCGACGTCGATGCGCTCAACGAGGCGCCGCTGCGCGCGGGCCTGCCGCTGCTCGGCAGCGCGATCGTCGTCGTTGTCGCGATCACGATCGTCGCATGCGCCGATGCGCGGCTCGTGGTGCCTGCGGCGATCGGATTACTTGCGGCAGCTTTCGTCGTGCCGCTGCTGACCGCGCGGCATGGCCTGCGCGACGGGCGTGCGCTCGCGCAGCGCGCGGGCGTCCGGCGCGAAGCGCTCGTCGATTCGCTGCGTGGCCTCACGACGCTCGCGCTCTGCGGCGCGTGGCCGGCCTGGCGTGATACGTGGTTGCGCGACGACCGCGCATTGCTCGCGGCACAACTGCGCCAGCGCCTGCGCGAGAGCGCGGGACAGGCGATGGTCGTGCTGCTGGTCGGTGCGACCGCGTGGGCATTGCTGGTGCAACGGCAGGCGATGTCCACCATCGAACCCGCACAGGTGCCGTGGCTCGCGGCGGCGGTGCTCGGTGTGCTCGCGACGCTCGAGGCGGTCGGCCCGGCCGCAGGCGCGTGGCTCGCCTGGGGCCGCGCGCGCGCCGCCGCGCAGCGGCTCGACGATGTGCTCGCCACTCCGGCGACGATCGCGTTTCCTGCCGCCGCATCGCTGCCTCCTGCACGCGGCGCTGTGTGCGTGCACGATGCGAGCTATCGCTATGCGGGCCGCGACGCCGGCGTCGACGGCGTGTCGTTCGCACTGGCGGCCGGCGCGCGCCTGTGCGTGCGCGGCGTGTCCGGTGCCGGCAAGAGCACGCTCGCCGCGCTGCTCGCGCGCAGCATCGATCCGGACCGCGGCAAGATCCTGCTCGACGGCTGCGATTTGCGCAGCTACGACGAAGCGAGCCTGCGGGCGCGCGTCGCGCTGCTGCCGCAGCGTCCGCACCTGTTCGCGGCGAGTGTCGCCGACAATCTGCGCGTGGCCGATGCGCAGGCCGATGACGCGCGGCTGCGCGCGGTGCTGCATGCGGTTGCGCTCGATGCGTGGCTGGCGCAGTTGCCTCAGGGATTCGATACGCCGCTCGGTGAATACGGCGTAGGCCTGTCCGGAGGCGAGGCGCGTCGCCTCGCCCTGGCGCGCACGCTGCTACGGCCGGCCGCGCTGTTCGTGCTCGACGAACCGTTCGAGGGACTGGATGCGGCGCTGCGCAAACGTGTTGCCGACGGCATCGATCGCTGGGCCGGCGAGCGCACGGTCATCGTGATCTCGCATCACGACGTCGTCTGCGGCAGCGCGATGCAGACGCTCGTGCTGGAGTGATCTTCAGACTTTGCGTCTGCGTGTCGTCGTGCGTTTGCGCGTCGCCGCCGCGCGTGGTTTTGCCGCGGCCTTCGGTGCGTCGATCTCGATCCAGGCAGGCGCGTGATCGCTCGCGTGCGCTTCGCCGCGCACCCAGCGGTCGACACCGCCACCGCGCAGTTTCACCGCGGCGTTGAGCAGCAGGTGATCGATGCGCAGTCCCGCATCGCGCTGCCAGTGCTGGCGGAAATAATCCCAGAAGGTATACATGCGCTGATCGGGATACAGCTCGCGCAGCGCATCGGTCCATCCTTGCTGCACGAGTTGCGCGTACAGCGCGCGGCTTTCGGGTTGCAGCAGCGCGTCGCGTCGCCACGAGTCGGGCTTGTAGATATCGAAGTCCGTCGGCACGACGTTGTAGTCGCCGGCGAGCACGACCGGATGCGGCGCGTCGATGAGGCTTGCCGCATGCGCGTCGAGGCGCTTCATCCACGCGAGCTTGCCGTCGAACTTCGGGCCGGGCTGCGGATTGCCGTTCGGTGCGTAGAGGCAGCCGACGATCACGCCCTTGACCGCGGCCTCGAGGTAGCGGCTGTCACGATCGGTGCGCGAGCCTGGCAGCGTGCGGCGGATCTCGAGCGGTTCGGAACCTTTCGACAGGATCGCTACGCCATTCCACGACGATTGCCCGGCCCACACGGAGAGATAGCCGGCCTGCTCGAGCGCGGCCTGTGGAAATGCCGTATCTACGGCCTTGAGTTCCTGCAGGCAGACGATGTCCGGCGCTTCACGTTCGAGCCATTGCAGCAGGTTGGCCTGTCGCGCGCGGATGCCGTTGACGTTGTAGGTCGCGATGCGCAGCGTCTTGCGTCGCGCGGGCATGGCGCAATCCTGGCGATACCTTGCGGCGTTGGACGCAGTGTTGCGACGGCCGTGTAGCGGCGGTGTCAAGGCGCGCCGGCGCGTCTTCGCCGTTTCATTACGCCGGGTCTGCTGGGATGTGCGCCTGATTCGACGCGGAGCACTTCCATGCCACAACTCATGATCGACGAGCCCGCCGCCTGGCAGGGCGGTCACGTCGTCGTCGTCGACGACAACGGCGCCTCGGCGCACATGCTCGCCGATTTCCTGCGCATGATCGGCCACAGCGCGGAGGTCGTCACGGGTGACACGGTCGAACGTGTCGTCGACGGCGTCCTTGCGGCGAAGCCCGACGTGGTGTTTCTCGACATCATGCTCGGCCGTCTCGACGGGCACGACGTCGCGCAGTTGCTGCGCGAGCGCGGCTGCACTGCGTACCTCGTGGCGGTCACTGGCTGGGGCGAACCCGACGATGCGCGCTATTCGCTCGAAACCGGATTCGACGAACACTGGACCAAGCCCCTCGACACGAGCCGCGTCGAGGTCTTCATGCGCCAGCGGCCGGAGCGTGCCGCCGCAGCCTGACAAGCCGATTCGCGATCACGCAAGTGACAACGGCGCAGCTCTTGAGCTGCGCCGTTGTCGTTTTTGCATAAAGTATTTATAGGGCAAACGGGAACTTGCGGCACGTGCCGCAAGTTCCGTGTATGCCTCAGACCAGGCGCCGGCGCTGCTGCACGATCAGCACGAGGCCGGCGAGCAGCAGCAGGATGGCTGGCAAGGACAGCGTTGGGATCGTCGTGCTGCCGAGCTGGATCACCGTGCCTTCGTTGTCGACGCCCGGATCGCCGTTCGGCGCGGGATTCGTGCCGTTCTGCGACAGGTCGCTGACCGGCGCTGCACCGACGAGACCCGTGGCCAGCACCTGGTTGGTATAGCGCCGGCCCGGCACGAACTGCAGGTTCACGGTCAGTCGGATCGTCGCCGTCGCACCGGCCGCGAGCGTGTCGCCGCCCGTGAGCAGGTTCGTCGAACCGCGACCGTCGTAGGCCGGGTTCACGCTCAACGTCGGCGAGGTCAGGCCGGTGACGCTCCAGTTCGCGCCGCTGCCGAAGGTCGCGACGAGATCCTCGACCACCTGCAGGCTGCTGATGGACTGCGTCGAGTAATTGCGCACGAGCACGATGTAGGCGATGTCGGCGTTGGGTGCCGCGCCGCCGCCGCCGTAGTCGCCGCCACCGGTGCTGCCGAGGATCTGCGCGGCCTTGGCCACGCCGAGCACCGCGCTGCCGGTGCCGACCGGAATCGACGCCGGATCCGCATCGTCCTCGTCGCCGATCGGATCGGTGCCGCCCGGCGTGCCGCTGCCGTTGCCGCCGGTCGCGTCGTCGGACGGCGTGTTCGGTGCGCCGCCGCCGTCGTTGCCGGGATTGCCGTCGGGCGTCGAGTCGATATCGGTCGGCGGCGTGTTCGACGGATTGCCGTCGTCGTCGGCACCGCCGATCTCGGCACGATTGACCAGCGGCGACACCGTCGCATTCGTGACGCGCAGCAGGATCGTCGTGACCACGTTCGCGCCCGGTGCGAGCGGACCGGCCAGCGTCCGCGTCGCCAGCGTCGGCGACACGCTCGTCCAGTTCGTCTCGAGCGGGCTCAGGGCGAGGCCGGCCGGGATGTAGTCGTTGACGAGGATCGTGGTTGCCGCGATGGCTCCCTGGTTGAACACGGTGATGTCGAAGCGCACGTCCTGGCCGACGATGAACGGACCGCTCTGGCCGGTAGCGAGCTGCTTGATCAGCGCGAGATCGAAGTTGCCGAGCAGGCCGAAGTCGACGCTGAGGTTGCCGTTGTTGCCGTCGCCGTCGTTGGTCGGTTCGCCGCCGACGGTCAGCGTGACCGGGCCGGAGCGGATCGTGCTGCCGGCCGCGGTGCCGTTGTCGTCGTTGTCGATGTCGTTGTCCGGATCGGCCGCCGGTTCACATGTTCCAGTCGCCGCATACGGCAGGCCCGAGCACGTGCTGCCGAGATAGCCGGCCGGCGGCACGATCTCGACGAGATACGTGTCCGGGTTGAGGTTCTGGAAACTGTAATTGCCGTTGGCGTCGGTGCTCGTCGTCGCGACGGCAGCGCCGTCCGGCACGCCATCGCCGTTGCTGTCGGCGTACAGCGTGACCGCGACGCCGCCGATGCCGGGCTCGCCCGCATCGACCGTGCCGTCGTTGTCGCGGTCGTTCCAGACCAGGTTGCCGAGACTCAGGATGCCGTCGCCGATGTTGACCGGATAGTCCTCGACTTCGCCGTCGGGTGCATTGCCGTTCGCCGAGCACGCGTCGGTGCGGATGCGGAAGCGCGCGTAGCTCGTCGTCGCCGCCGTGTTCGGCACGGCGCCGAAGGTCAGCTGCACGGCGAAGTTGGTGACGCCGCTGGCCACGGTCGTGGTCGAGGTTTCGCCCGGATCGGCGAAGTCGCCGTCGGCGTTGGTGTCGATGTAGCCGCAGACCTGTGCCGTCGTGCCGGTGTTGTTGGTCGCGGTCAGGTTGACGACCGGCGTTACGCCGCGCTGCAGCGACAGGTCGGCGACATTGACGCCGTCCTCGTCGTCGGGCGTGCCGTTCGCATCGTCGCCGTTCGCGCCGGTGCCGGGCTGGCCGTCGGCTTCGGCATCGACGCCGGCACCGAAGTACAGCGTCGGCACGATGACGTGGCGCGCGCCGCCGTCGGCGAGCAGTGTGGAATAGTTGCCTGTTCCACTGCCGGCACCGGTGTCGGGCAGGTCGCCCCAGTCGACGAGCGTGATGCCGACCGGATAGTCCTCGACCTCGCCATCGGGCGCTGCGCCGGTCGCGCTGCACGCGCCGGTCGCGGTGCTCAGACGGAAGCGCGCATACGTGTTGCGCGCCGCGTTCGCGGGCACCGTGCCGAAGTTCAGCGTGAACTGCGCGGTGCTGCCGGGCGGCACGCTGACGGTGGGCGCGATTTCGCCGGCGTCGGCGAAGTCGCCGTCACCGTTGAAGTCGACGAAGCCGCAGAGCTGCGCCGTGACCGGCGGCTGCACCGTGTTGACCGCCGCGACGCGCACCTGCGCGGGCGTTCCCGCAGTCATCGTCAGGTCGGCGATCTGCACGCCGTCCTCGTCGTCGGGTGTGCCGGTCGTGTCGTCGCCGCTGGCCGCGGCGTTGGGCTGGCCGTCGCCTTCGCTGTCCACACCGGCACCGAGGAACAGGCCCGGCACGATGACGTGATTCGCACCGCTGTCGGCGAGCACGGTGGA
>Ga0068852_100000521_pt1 | contig 25328 bp, 23 predicted proteins | sample KBSCornC22_FD_66594 | JGI IMG/M metagenome (GOLD analysis project Ga0068852, IMG submission 66594) | Corn rhizosphere microbial communities from Kellogg Biological Station, Michigan, USA - KBS Corn C2-2 | ecosystem: Host-associated > Plants > Roots > Rhizosphere > Soil ... | reverse complement strand
CCAGCGCCTGAATGCGGATGGCGTCCCCCGTTCCGTTCCCTGGCTGATCAGCGAATATGGCTATTCGGCCTTTGGCGGCGAGCCGCTGGTGCAGATGCCGAGCGCATTGCTCGACGCCGACGTCGTCGCCGATTTCCTCAGCCACGGGGGCAAGGCCGCCTTTCTTTACGGCGCTGCGCCGAGTTGGCCGATCAATGGCGAGCGCCGTTGTGCGGGCAAGGGCAATCTGATGCTGTGGGAGGCCGACCAGAAGGGGCGTGCGCGCTGGCCGATGCCCAATCTCTATGCCTATCGCCTGATCACGCAGGCCTGGGCCGATCAGGGCGACCGGTTCAACAGCCTCTATCGCGCCCGAACCAACTTGCGCGACGATCGCGGGCGGCCGTTGGTCACCGCTTATCCGTTGCGACGCCCCGACGGGCGTTGGAGCACGATGCTCGTCAATCGCAGCCATCGTCCGATCGCTTTGTCGTTCCGATTCTCCAATGCGGCCGGACTCGGCCAGCCGACGCTCGAGGTCTGGCAATATTCCGAGCGCCAATATTGCTGGCGGCACGTGTCGGCGCGAACCCGGCCCTCGCGCGACCGTCAGCCGATCCGGTTCGAACGGGTCGGCTGGGACGGGCGAACGGTCGTGCCGCCGATGTCGCTCACCGTGGTGACTGAGGCGCGTGCTGCCCGCAGAGTGGCGACCTGATCCTGCACATCCCAAGCGGAGCGCCATCGGGCTTGACGCTGATTATCAGGAAAACGCGACATTGTGTCAGGATATGTTGACACTGCCACAATGCAGGGTTATGTCGTGTAAACCTGACAGGACGTCAGGAAAAGCTGATATGAGTCACAGGCCGCAATGAAGAACCGGCTACGGGTGTTGCGCGCGGAACGCGGATGGAGCCAGCTCGAATTGGGCGGGCGGATCGGCGTGTCGCGCCAGGCGGTGAATGCGATCGAGACGGGCAAGCATGACCCCTCGCTCCCGCTCGCCTTCCGCATCGCCCGTTTGTTCGATCTGCGGATCGAGGAGGTGTTCGATGATGAATTCAAGGATGATTGAAGAGGGCGAGGGCGTCCGCGCGGCGCGGGCGCGCTGCCGGAGCCACTGGCGCACGGCCATGCTGTCGATCCTTGCGGCCGTGGGTGTCGCCCTGATCATGTTGCTCGGCAAGACCGGGCCGGGGCATCTCCAGCCGATTTATGCGATCGCCACCGTGGCCGCGATGGCGATCGTGCTGCCGCTGGCCATCTACTTCAACAACCGCACAAAGGATGAGCTCGATCGGCTGAACGCGCTGAAGGCGAACAGCTTCGGTTTCTATGTCGCCGTGCTGGGCGGGTGGAGCTGGCTGGTCCTGGCGAATGGCGGACTGGTGCCACCACCGAACATGCTGGCGCTGGTCCTCGCCACGAGCCTGCTCACCATGGCTCGCTACCTAATGCTCAAGATGGGGCGCTAGCCCCCGCCTCGCGGTATCGCCGGTCGATCCGGCGTTCGCTCTCAAAGGACTGCTGAAATGCGCGTGATCGTTCGTGCCGCCATACTTGGGCTGGTGCTCGTCGGAACTATGGCGCCGGTCGGGGCGGCCGTAGCCCCGCCGGTCGCCGCGACCTCCGCCCCCGATCCGATCGGCGAATGGCATGGCACACTTAGCACCCCCACAGGTGCCGAGCTCACCCTCCTCCTGTTCGTCAACCGCGCGCCGGATGGAGCGCTAAAGGCCGAGCTCGAAAGCCCGGACCAGGCGCCGGGCCAGCGAATTCCTATTTCGGGGATCAGGATCGAGAAGGACCGGCTCGCGCTGGATATTGCCATGATCCACGCCTCGTTCGAAGGCGACTGGGTTGCCGCGGATCAGGCCTGGAGCGGCACGTTCAGGCAGGGCGCTGATTTGCCGCTCAAATGGTCCAAGGGGCCGCCGCCGACCAACCCCGTCATTGCAGGGCTGGATGGGGTTTGGCGGGGAAAGATCAACCGCAACGGCGTTGATCTGCGCCTGGTGCTGCACATCGCCACCACCGCGCAAGGAACTGCGATCACCTTGGACTCTCCCGACCAGTTGGCCTTCGGCGTGCCCCTTCAGGGCCTTGCCCGGGATGGCGGGACGGTCCGGTTCCGGGTCGACGTTCGCGGTGCGCGTTATGAGGGCACTCTCTCGTCCGACATGCAGCGCATCAGCGGCACCTGGCTCGCGCCGAACCAGCCCGCCGCGGAGGTCGATTTCGTCCGCCAAGATGCTGCCGCCGCGAATGTGCCCGTGAAGCATCCGCAGACGCCGCAACCCCCTTTCCCCTATCGTGCCGAAGAGGTGGCCTTCGACAATCCCGTGCAGAGCGGCGTCCACCTGGCCGGCACGCTGACGCTGCCGGAGGGCAAAGGTCCGTTCCCGGCGGCGATCCTGATCACCGGCTCGGGTCAGCAAGATCGCGACGAGACGATCCTAGGGCACAAGCCCTTCGCGGTGATCGCCGATTATCTGACGCGGCGCGGTATCGCGGTATTGCGCGTCGACGATCGCGGCATGGGCAATTCGACCGGGGACGTGAGCAAGGCGACCTCGGCGGATTTCGCAACGGATGCGAATGCGGCCTTCGCCTTTCTGCGCACGCGCGGTGAGATCCGGCGCAATGCGATCGGTTTCATCGGCCATAGCGAAGGCGGCATGATCGGCCCAATTGCGATGGCGACCAACAAGCAGGTGGCGTTCCTCATCATGCTGGCGGGTCCCGGAACCCAGCCGATCCAACTGCTTGTTTCCCAACGCCGCGCGATCGGGCTCGGTATGGGCCAGAGCGAAGCGCAGATCGATCGGGCGGCACCGATCTTCACCTCAATTTTCAAGGCGCTTGCCAGCGGCTCGACCTATCAGGAAGGGGTTGCGGCAGCGCGCGCCCTGCTGACGCCGGACGCCATCGCTGCGATGGGCATGCCACCCGGCACGGACCCGCAGCTGCTCCTGTCGCAGTTCGGTCTGCCCTGGTTCCGTTACTTCTTCCAATATGATCCAGAGCCCAACCTGCGGGCGATCAGGGTTCCGGTGCTCGCCTTGAATGGCAGCCTCGACCGGCAGGTCTTGCCCGCCGAGAATCTCGCCGCAATCAAGGCTGCGCTCAAGGACGATCGCGACGTGACGATTGTGGAGTTGCCCGGCCTCAACCATCTGTTCCAGACGGCCAAGACGGGCAGCATGGGCGAATATGCCGATATCGAAGAGACTGTCGCGCCGGTGGCGCTCGAACGGATGGCGAGTTGGATCAACGCACGCTTCGGCTCGCGGTAGGAAGGCAATGGGGATAGCCCGAATATTCGGGCGATACCCGCCTCATTGCTCGTCCTTGATGAAGTCGGCGTGCCGATGGATCAGTTTCCATTCGCCACCCTCGTTGCGGAAGATCTCGGTCGTGCGCAGCCGCATGGGAACGGGATCCTCCTTTCCCGCCATGCGCGCTTCGGCATGCTGGATACCCGTCCAGTAGGCGAAATCGCTGCCGGCGTCGGATGCCAGGATCTCGAAACGGCCGGTGCTGCCTTGCGCGAAAGCCCGCGCGCCTTTCTCGTTGGCAGCATCGACCGCGGCCGCACCCACGATGCGGTCGCCGCTCGGCGGAAAGAAGCTGGCGGGATCGGACTTGGCCGACAAGGCGATGACCGGCCCCGCATCGCCGTTGATATAGGCATCCGAAGCCTTCCGGCGCTGATCCAGGAACGTGTCGAACGGTGCCGGCGGTGCGGTGCTGACGCGCTCCACCCAGGCGGCAAAGGCTTGCATGAAGCCGGACAACCTCTTGTCCGTATCGGGATCCGCAACCCTACCGTCCGCATCCACGATCTTGTCGCCATCGCGAAGATAGGCCTCGGGCTGCTGCATCACCGCCAGATCGAGATAGACGAAGGATTGGCGCAGCGCGTGATTGGCCGCCATCGCGCCGCCGGCATAAGGCGAGACGCTCACCACCGCCGCCGGTTTGCCCGCGAAGACATTGGCGCCTTGCGGCCGCGAGCCGACGTCGGTCGCATTCTTGAGCACGCCGGGCACGGATCGGTTATATTCGGGCGTGACGAACAGCAAAGCGTCGCAGGCTTTCACCGCCTCGCGAAAATCCTGCCAAGGCTGGGGCGGGTCGGGATCCAGATCCTGATTGTAGAGCGGCAGCGCGCCGATCTCGATCAGACGGCATGACCAGCCGTCGGCCACGCGATCCATCAGCGCTCTGGCCACGCGGCGCGAGAAGGATTCCCGCCGCAGGCTGCCGACGATCACCCCGACGTGCGCGCTCCGAGCCATGATATCTCCCTTGCCTGCAGGTCCCGGCCCCGAACGAATATGACGGGACAGATTTCCGCGATCGCGACGAAAGCAAGGGCGTGCGGGACGATCAGAAAGCATTCTTGAGAGGCCTAATCGATGCCGTCAGGCCGACCGTTGCCACCGTGACTAGGAAAAGGGCCGCTCCGGCTGTAACTTGCCCGGAACAGCCGCCGGACGGCGGGGAGGGGGCGCGAAATGTCGATCCGGGATCGTCTTATCGGCTGGTCGGTGCCGCTCGCGGTCTGCCTGGCATTCGGATTGCCGGTCACCGAGGCGCTGGCCGATCCAGCGCTGGACGGCGCGGCCCTCTTCAAGAATCATTGCGCGGCCTGCCATGACAATGGCGGATCGAGCCGTGCACCCGCCAGGGCCGTGCTGGCGTCGCATGCACCGAACGACATCTTCGACACGCTGACCCAGGGCAGCATGAAGCCGATGGCGGCGGGGCTCAGCGAAGCAGAGCGCGACGCGATCGCGCTTTATCTGACCGGCAAGCCTCCTGTGCACATATCCTCCGCCGACACCGATCCGGATGCGGCCGCGCGGTGCAAGGCGTCGCGGCTTCCGGCCGCATCGCCCGCCGGGTGGAACGGCTGGAGCCCCGGCCTCGACAATGGCCGGTTCCAGACCGACGGCCGATTGACCGCCGCCGACGTGCCGAGGCTGAAGGTCAAATGGGCCTTCGCCTTCGCCGGCGGCATCGGCAGCCAGCCGACCGTGGTCGGCGGGCGCGTCTATCTGGGCACTGCCGCCGGCCGGGTCTATGCGCTCGATGCCCGCACCGGCTGCATCCATTGGCGCGCCGAGACGAAGGGCGTTCGTGCGGCGGTGAGCATCGGGCCACTGGTGGGACCCTCGGGCGGCTCGGGGCCGCTGGCGGCGTTCGTCGCCGACCGCACCGGCACCGTGCATGCGCTGGATGCGGCGAGCGGCCGCGAACTCTGGTCGAACAGGGTCGAAACGCACCCGTTCGCGACGATCACAGGGTCGCCGGTCCTGTATCATGGCCGGCTCTACGTGCCGCTTTCCTCTTCGGAGGAGATCAGCACCTATGTGAAGGGCTATCAATGCTGCACCTTCCGCGGCAGCGTCGTGGCGCTGGATGCATCCAGCGGCAAAGTGCTGTGGCGGACCTTCACCATCGACCAGGAGGCCAGGCCTTATCGGACCGCCAGCGACGGCCGCCAGATGCTGGGGCCGGCGGGAGCCGCGATCTGGTCGGCCCCGACCGTCGATGCCAAGCGCGGGCTGCTCTATGTCGCGACCGGCGATTCCTACACCGACGTGCCCAATAAGGGGACGGACGCGGTGTTCGCGCTCGACCTGGCGACGGGTGCGGTCCGCTGGAGCCGGCAGATCACGGCCGACGACAATTATCTGGTCGGTTGCGGGCAGCCCGGCCAGTCGCCCATCTGTCCACAGAAAGTCGGCCCCGACCATGATTTCGGCTCTTCGCCGATCCTGCGCGATCTGCCCGGCGGGCGCAGCGTGCTGCTCGCGGGGCAGAAATCGGGCGAGGTGACGGCGTTCGATCCCGACCATGAGGGCGCGATCCTGTGGCGGGTCAGGCCGGGTTACGGCGGTCCGCTCGGGGGAATCGAATGGGGTATGGCGGCGGACAAGGATCGGCTCTTCCTGCCCGTCGCCGACCTGTTCACACCTCCGGGCCAGGACAAGGCAGGCATGTATGCGGCCGACATCGCCACCGGCCGCCTGCTGTGGTCGGTCCCCGTTCCGCCGGCCAATTGCGCCATCGCGCCCAAAGGGTCGATGATCGACATCTGCACCAGCGGCCTGTCCGCGGCGGCGACCGCCATTCCCGGATTGGTGATCGAAGGCTCGATGGACGGAATCCTGCGCGCCTATGACGCGAAGGATGGCCGGATCGTCTGGAGCCTCGATATCGGCCAGGCGAGCTTCAGGCCGATCAATGCCGCCGCGCCGATGAAGGGCGATACGATGAACGGGGCAGGGGCGACCGTGGCGGGCGGCACCCTGTTCCAGATCTCAGGATATAAGGCGAGCAACGTCAAGGCGACGAACCTGTTGCTGGCGTTCACCGTGGACGGAAAGTAGCCGGCTGGCAGCAGGATCATTCCGTTGCGGGCACAGCCTCCCGCACCGGATAATCGAACGGGAAATCGGCGGTGCGGACGTCCCCGAAGCAGCGGTTGCATGGTGCGATCTCGTCATGCTCGTTGCGGTCCATCCGTTCTGCAAAGTGGCGCCGCGCAAGATTGGAGAGCGTTTCGCGGAACGTCTCGAGGCCAAGATGGCCGATCGGCTGCTCGCGGGCGAAATCGTTGCAGCAGGGCAGGACGACGCCGTCGCAGTCGACGATCAGATCGCGGGTGACTGCACCCGTGCAGCGGATCCGAAAGGGCGCGAGGGAGAGCCGGTCGAACACAGCTCTGTCCTGCGCACAGCGGCTGGACATGGCATCGAACGCGACCGACTTAGCGCCACGGCGCATGAACCATTCGCGGATGGCGCCAAGCTCGCCCAGATTGCCCCGACTCACCGGCACGCTGATATGAACCTTGCCCGGAAAATCCCGCAGGATGCGCTCATATTTGGGGAAGACGTTCTTGAATCGCAGCGGCGTCATCAGCTGATCGTAGGTTGACGGCGTCAGCGATTCACAGTGGAGCGCCAGGACGGTGATATAGGGAAAGAGCGCCGCATGGCGCTCGCGATGATAAGCCGCGCCATTGGTATTGACCGAAAGCGTGATGTCGGGGACCTGTCCATGCACGTAGCGCGCCCGCTCCACCACATCCGGATCGAGCAATCCGTCGCCGAACAGGCCGAAGGCGATATGCCCTTCCACCGACAGGCCATTCTCCACGATGCCGTCGATGACCTTGCGAAAGATCGGCATCGGCATCGTGCCGCGTGGGCTGTTGGCGGTGCTCGCTTTGCCGGTGGGACAGTGAATGCATGAGGCATTGCAGGTGCCGGTCGTGCCCAGCGCCACGGCTCGAATATCCGGAAGGTCACCCTTGCGCCGGGGCCGCGCCTTGATCAGCTCTCGCCTGGATTGCACGAGCGTGCCGTCGAGCATCAGCGCCATGCGGTACAGCATGGTGGCGAGCCGGCGGCGATGACGAAACTTCGCCATTCCGCCCCATTTGTGCAGCGTGAGCGCGACCCGTCGGGGCAGGCGTTCCTCTTTGGGGTGGACGAATCCCCCGCTTCGTCGGTCACGTTTGAACACTGAAAACTCGCCTTACCGTTTCGGTCTGCGACTGACCTGACGGCGCGATCGGGCGGAGACGAGAACTTCTTCGTGAACGGCCGGGCGGGCGAGCTGTCGCCCGGACTATGGGGTCAGGCGGCGGCTTCTCCGCGGCGGCCAGAGTCGAGCCAACCGGCCCCGCGTACTGCCGGCACCCGACTGCGCGCGACCGGGACCCTGACGCCATTGCGCAGCAGCAGCTCGACCGCGCGATCGACCTCGCAGGAGCCGATCACCGCGTCATTGGCGACCCACCAGCTGCGATGGACCTGCATGCCGCGCGATCCGAGTTGCGCGACCACGTCGCGCATCGCGGCGAAATAGAGCTGCGAGCCCCCTGTCGTGAAGGCGCGGACATGATGATCCTCCATCTGCAGGCAAAGGACGAGATCGAGCAAGCGTTCGGGCAATTGCTCCGGCGCTTGTGGTCGGGCGGTGGGGCGATGGCCCGCGGCGATGTCGCCTGGCGCGACGCGGAACCCTTCCAGCCACAAAGCCGCGGCGGTTGCCGGCGCGGCGATGATGAGCGTGAACACATACCATTCCTGCGGCATGATGCCTGAGGCATGGACCGGCCAGAACAGGCTGCACGAGGCCCAGGCGAAGACGGCGAGTGGAATGCAGGCGACCAGCATCGTCACCGCCGCCGCGAGCAGCAGGGGAAAGCCCCGCCGCTCTGCCCAGCGCAGCGTGGCGGTGGTCGCCGGCCATAATATCGCGGCGCCTGCCCAGAAGACCGAGACCCAGAAGCAGATGCGGTTGATCGGATTGGCGACGAAGCTGCCATAAGGCCCGATCAGCCCGCACAATATGCCCGCGAAAGTGGTGCCGCCGAGCAGCCTCGCCCAGCGATGCGCACCGTGCATCGGCTCAGCCATGGTCCTTGCTCGGCCTCGTCATTCCGTCCCCAGCATTCCGCCGCCCATCATCTGGCGCCTGCCCGGCGCACGCCCGTTCGGCCGTCCACCCGTTCACGAAGAAATAGTCGCACAGGTCCGGCGCGCCCATCAAGCCGGCCTCCTGACCGATTTGGTCGGATTTCGCATATGGAGGCTTTTGCGTGTTCGGATGGATGGGTGAGCGGATCGTTGACGAGCGGTTGGCTGAACTGATGGCGTTGCTGCGGCCTGATGCGCGGCCCAACGTTCATCGATTGCGCCAGATCGCCAACGCGATCGAGCCGCTTTCACTCAACATCAAGCAATTGGGCTATGGCCTTGCCGACCAGATGGCGGCGGCGCTTCCCCCGCGCGAAAACACCGAGGCTCGGGGTGTCGGCCTGCCCAACAGCCTGTCGACGCAGGCGGCGATCGAGAGTGACTGGGCAGCCCACTGGTGCGCCGAGCTCGGCATTCCGGTCATGTTCGACCGCAAGATCTGGGAATCGAGCTTCATGCTCCAGGTGCTGCACGAGCGCGATCATCTCCGTTCCGGCGCGCGTGGGCTGGGCTTCGGCTGCGGGACCGAGGCGCTGACCTCCTATCTGGCGGCGCGTGGCGTGTCGGTGACCGCGACGGACCAGGCGCCCGACGCCGCGCGGCGCGGCGGCTGGACCAAGAGCGGCCAATATACAGGATCCGCCGACCAGGCCTTCATGCCGCATCTGATCGATCGCGCGACCTTCGATCGCCAGGTCGAGATCCGCCATGTCGACATGAACGACGTACCGGCCGATCTACAGAATTATGATTTCTGCTGGTCGGTCTGCGCGCTCGAATATCTCGGCTCGATCGAGAAGGGGCTGCGCTTTGTGGAGAATTCGCTGGCGACGCTGCGCCCAGGCGGGCTTGCGGTCCACACCACCGAATTCAACATCCGCGACGACGGTCCGACGATCGACAATTGGCCGCGCGTCGCCTTCCAGCGACGGCATGTGGACAAGATGGTCGCGCGGTTGAGGTCGAAAGGCCACAAGATCGCGACCTTCGATTATTCGCTCGGCACGGGGCCGCTCGACCGTTTCATCGACCTGCCCCCCTTTCCGCACGAGATGCCCGAGACCATGGCTGCCTGGATTGGCCCGCAGCCGCACCTGAAGGTCGCGCTCGACGGGATGATCGTGACCTCTATCGGCTTCGCGGTGGAGAAAGCGTCGAACTGAGCCGCCGAACGCGCTACGGATCCGTAGGATCGCGGCTCGGGAGAGCGATGACATGACGGCTCTGATTGCGGCCCTCACTGCCGGCCTCCTTATTGCTGTGCTGCGCCTGTGGCCGGACTCCGGGATCGGCAGGTTTCTACGCCCGTGTCTCGTGGAAAGGCCGGCGGCGGCCCTTTCGAAGCTGGAGCGCCATCACCTGATCTGGGCGGCGATCGTCTTGTTCGTGATCGTTGGCGCCAGCGAATTGGCGACTCTTTATGGGTCTGAATTCCTGTTCGCTTATTCGCTCGCCCTGTCGCTCTATCTCGATGCCGTTCTCGTGACGGCGGCGCTGGCAGTGGTTTCGCGAGTGAGATCGGTGGCGAATGTCCTGGATCATCGCTGGCGAGCGGTCATTCGTCTCCGCGCCAATCGGCATGAAAGAGCTGCGCGCCCTCGGGCGGCCCGCCGTAGCCCGGCAAAACGTGCCGATAATGACGAAGATGGATCGCCGCACCACCGGATGGCTGCCTGATCGACCTGCGGACGATGTCGCCTCGGATCACGCCCGACGTCCCTCAGGTTCGGAGGAATGCCAGCAGATCGGAAAGGAACCGGTCGCGATGGGTGAGGATGAGTCCATGCGGCGCATCCTGATAGACGATCAATTTCGCATTCGGGATGAGCCGCGCCGTTCTCGCTCCGGTCACTGGTAGCGGCGCGCTGACGTCCTTGTCGCCGTGCACGATCAGAGTGGGGCAGGTGATCTCCTTCAGGTCGAGCCGAACATCCGCCGCCGACGTGGCCGCGCGGGTCAGCAATGCGACCGGCAAGGCGACGCTCGTCATCATCGTCTTGATCCAGGCCCGGGTCTCCTGGGGCGTGTCGGGTGTGAAGAAGGGGGCTTCATTCTCGCCGATCCAGCGGGGGAAGTCCTGCGCGATCAACTGGGTCTGCGCCGCGATCGCCTCCGCCGGCCATCCTTCGGGATTATCGGCTGTCCTGGTCGAAAAGGGCGTGGCGGGCGCCGCTAGGACCAGTCGTGAGACGCGGTTCTTCCCTTGCCTTGCGCAATAACGGGCGGCTTCGAACGCGCCCATCGAGTGGGCCACGACGACCATGTCGCGGAGGTCCAGCCGGTCGATGATGATCGACAGATCGTCGACCATGGTTTCCAGATCATATCCCGTGCCGGGGACATCCGAACGGCCATGCCCGCGGCGGTCGGGTATGACGCAGCGATACCCATGCGCGCCGAGAGTTGCCGCGTGGCTGCCCCACACGTTGGAATGGAAGGTCCAGGCGCTCAGGAAAAGGATGGGCCGGCCCGATCCCCAGTCCTGCACGAACAGTCTCGTTCCGTCGCGGGCAAGAAGGAAGGGGGCCGTGCGGGCGATGTCGCGTGCGTGGCCGGAACTCGGTCGAGCCCGCGCGGAAGACGGCTGCATGGCTACCGCACCGCCCAATGCGGCGCTTTGCAGGATTTGGCGACGATCGAGCATGGTCATGGAAGATCCTTCCTCTTTGCGAGCCTTTCGCGAGCCCGTTCGTGCGATGAAAAAGAGAGGTCAGACAATTACTTGCAGAGTAATTGAACCGGTACGGGCAAACCCATAGGATGGCGGGCATGGCTGAGCCGCGAACCGTGGGCGATATCGTTCGATCCTGGCGCGAAATCAGGCGCTTCAGCCAACTCGACCTCGCGGTCGAAGCCGGCGTGTCGCAACGGCATGTCAGCTTCATCGAAAGCGGGCGCGCGGCGCCGTCGCGCGACATGATCCTGCACCTGGCCGAGTATCTCGACGTTCCCCTGAGGGAGCGGAATGTGATGCTTCTCGCAGGCGGCTACGCGCCGGTTTACAGCGACCGATCGTGGCAGGACCCCGCGCTGAACTCCGCCAAGGCGGCGCTCGACCATCTCTTGAGCGCGCATGAGCCTTATCCCGCGCTGGCCGTCGATCGACACTGGAACATCATCAGCACGAACGGGGCGCTTCTGCCTTTGCTTGAGGGCGTCGACGCCGATCTGCTTACCCCTCCCGCAAATGCCCTGCGGATCAGCCTTCACCCGCGCGGCCTCGCCCCCAGAATCGTGAATCTCGGCGAATGGCGACAGCATTTGCTCGACCGCTTGCGGCGCCAATTCCGGATATGCCACGATCCGGCATTGGATGTCCTGCTGCGCGAACTGGGCGATTATCCCTTCGACCCCGGGGCGCCGCCGAAGGAGGCCGGCGACCATCTCGCCCATGACATCGCGCTTCCGCTCCGATTGCGCAGCCCGAACGGCATTCTGTCCTTTCTGAGCACCGTCACGGTGTTCGGCACGCCGGTCGAAGTCGCCTTGTCGGAAGTGACGCTGGAAGCCTTTTATCCGGCGGACCAGGCTACCGCGCATGCCTTGGGAATCGCAAAATAGCGTGCGCCGCGAAGCCCCCGATCCGTCGAAAGGCGCGTGACGGCACGGACGATCATTGGTAGCGCTCTCATCAAATAAGGAGAGAGCGATGCGGCTGATCTGGACGGGCACGAGTGCGTTGGCTTTGGCGCTGGGGATGCCGGCTGCGGCGGCGACGCCGGCGAACGGCAGCGGCGCCTTTGCCACCGGGCGTTATCGCAACCTGTTCGTCGAGCAATTGGCCGTCAGCCCCGCCGACAGCCGGGCCAAGATCGACCGCGCCTTCCGCCAGCTCTTCCACGGCGACGGGCAGGAGGAAAGGCTCTATTTCGAGACCGGCGCCAATGCCAATGGCACGCTCGCTTATGTCACCGACTGGGCGAATAACGACGTGCGCAGCGAGGGCATGAGCTACGGCATGATGATCGCCGTCCAGCTCGGCCACAAGCGCGAGTTCGACGCGCTATGGAACTGGTCGAAGACCTATATGCAGGTGACCGATCCCCAGGATCCTTCGGTCGGCTATTTCGCCTGGTCGTTCAACACCGATGGCACGCCGCGCGCGACCGGCGCCGCGCCCGACGGCGAGGAATATTATGCGATGGCCTTGCTGTTCGCGGCGCATCGCTGGGGCAATGGCAAGGGCATCTACAATTACCAGGCCGAGGCCGAACGCATCCTGCGCGGCATGCGCCATCATCCGCTGCTGACGGGCACGCCGCCTTTCCGTATCCACCCGGGCGACGCGCCCTTCGTCCAGCCGAGCGCACCTTGGCCGAGCCCCAACAATCGCCACGCGGCGGCCGAGGCGGCGGCGCAGGGCAAGCCCTGGCCGCCCGTCTTCCGCTTCAACGGCAAACCGCGTCCCGTCACGGTCGGGCCGATGGTCGACGAAGCCTCCAACATGGTCCGCTTCGTGCCGGAGACCAATATCCCCGGCACGGACGCCTCCTATCACCTGCCGGCTTTCTACGAATTATGGGCCCGCTGGGGTCCGATCGAGGACCGGCCCTTCTGGGCGAGGGCGGCGACGGTCAGCCGCGACTTCTTCGTCAAGGTGACGGGGCCGGAGACGGGGCTCGCGCCCGATCGCAGCAATTTCGACGGCACGCAGGCGACGGGCTGGGACGGCAAGCCGTCGCAATTCGCCTATGACAGCTGGCGCACTGTCTCCAACTGGTCGGTCGACTACAATTGGTGGGGCAAGGACCTGCTCCAGCGTAGCTTGAGCGATCGGGTCCAGCATTTCCTGGTCGGGCAGGGCATCCACAGCTTCCCGGATCGCTACACGCTCGACGGCAAGCCTGAATCGACGCGCCATTCGCCCGGCATGGTCGCGCAGGCGGCGGTCGGCAGCTTCGCGGCGACCCCGGGCGCGGACTCCAAGGCGTTCCTGCAGGAATTGTGGGATATGCCGATCCCCTCGGGCGAGCAGCGTTATTTCGATGGGCTGCTCTATATGATGAGCCTGATGCATTGCGGCGGCGAGTTCCGGATCATCGCGCCGGGCCATAAGGGATAGAAGCCGGGGGCAGGGGCATGAGTCAGGCAGCGATCAGCTTCCGCGCACGGATCTTGCGCAAGCAGCCTGACCTGCCCCGCTATATTGTCGTCGACCCGGCGCACGTGGTCGGGCGATCGAAATCCTTCGCCGCCAGGGTGACGCTGAACGGCGCTGGTCCGTTCGACCGCAACATTCATCCCTGGGGCAAGGGGTCGGCGGTCTTCTTCTTCAACCTGACCGAGCCGCAATGCCGCAAGGCGGGGCTCGACACGGGCGACGAGTGCCAGGTGACGATCGTGCCCGTGGCGGCCTGACAGGTTTCGCGGAATCCGCCGGGTCTGGCGGTCGTCGCCGCAAGAACCGATGTGGGCTTAAAGCATGATCGATCCCGTGCTGTCGCCGATCTGCCCGATCTCCGACCCCAGCTTATGCGTCAGCGACAGAAGAAGGTTCGCCATCGGTGTTCCCGGCGCGCAGGCGATATGCTGGCCACCCGCGATCCGGCCGCCGGCGCGGCCGGCCACCACCACCGGCAGGTCATCATGGCCATGGACATGGGAATCGCCCATCGGGCTGCCATAGAGCAGCATCGACTGATGCAGCAGGTCCGAGGCGCCGTCCTGCGTGTCGCGAAGCCGGCCCAGGAATGACGCGAATTGCTGGACGTGAAAGGCGTTCAGCCGGGCGAAGGCCTCGATCCTTCCGGGCTCCTGCGAATGATGCGACAAAGTGTGGAACGGTCCCTCGACCCCGCTCTCGGCAAAGACACGCTGGCTGCGGTCCATGCCGAGCTTCACCGTCGCGACGCGCGTGACGTCCGCCGCGAAGGCGAGGAGCAAAAGGTCGCTCACCAGCCCGACATGATCCGAATAGGAGGGCGGCCCCTGGGCATCGCGCTCGAACGCCATGATGCGCCGCTCCACGTCACGGATCATCGTCAGATGGGCATCGATCCGACGGCGATCCTCCGCGCCCAGATCCTGGCGAAGTCGCACCGAGGCGTCCGACGCGGCATCGAGAATGCTGCCGGACGAATTCCCGCCCGGCGCGCGGCCGAAGAGCCTGGCGAACACGGCGCCGAGCCGCCGCTCCGGACGCAATGGCGTCGCCGCATCGGCCCAGGCGATGCATTGCCGGTAGGATGCGTCATAGCCGTCCGACCAGGGCTGTCCGTTGCCGGGGTCGTCAGGATCCTCGATTCCGAGCTGGAGCGAGGCGATCGGGGTCGCGCCCTGGATGCGCCTGGCATGGATCTGGTCGATCGAGCCCCCCGCCAAGGCCCCCTGGCCCCGCCGCGGATGCGCACCGGTCAGGAAGCAGGCCGAGGAGCGGGCATGGTCCACGCCCGGCCCCTCTTCGGACGCATCGCGCGACCCTGCGCCGGCAAGCCTGGTGTTGCTGACGATGGTGAGGGCATCGCGATAGGGCGTGAGCGACTGGAGGATCGGGGTCATCGCAAAATCGCGCCCCGCTACGGCCGGGGACCAGAGGTGCCGCTCGCGGCCGTAGCTTGTGCTGCCCGCCGATCCATGGACCATTTCGAACGCGACGAACCGGACCGGTGCATCGGGCGCGGCGCGCCGCGCGATCACCGGGCCGACCATGGCGTCGAGCAAAGGCAATGCGATCGCGGCGCCCCCGCCCTTGAGCATCGCGCGCCGGTGAATGCGCCTGGAACCGATATACATGCGCGTCTCCCGATTTGCGTGTAGGATCGGGCTACGCCTTGCGGCGGGTCCGCTCTAACGGGAGCTTGCCAATCGATGTCGGATTTGCGCCACGCGGTAACCGACGATGACGGCATGGCGCAGCCGGCCGAGGTCCTGACGTTCGCGCGCGATTATGCGCCAGGCCATGCCATCCCGCCGCACCGCCATTCGCGCGACCAGCTGGTCTATGCCTCGCACGGGGTGATGACCGTGCAGACCCGATCGGGCACCTGGGTCACGCCGGCCGATCGCGCGATCTGGATTCCGGCGGGGGCCGACCATTTGATCGTCATGTCGGGCCATGTCGCGCTGCGCTCGCTTTATTTTCAGCCGGGCCTGACCCAATTGCCGTCGAGTTGCTGCGTCGTGGATGCGGCGGATCTGCTCGGGCCGTTGATCGCGCATGCCTGCCGCTTTCCGACATTGACGAGCGCGGTGCCGACCGAAGATCGGCTGATCCGTTTCCTGATCGACCAGCTCCGCGCGGTTCCGGCGCCCCCGCTCGATCTGTCCCAGCCGGCGGATCCACGCGCGCGGCGCATCGCGGCGATAATCGCCGCCAATCCCGCCGATCCGACGCCACTTGCGCGGATTTGCCGCGACGCGGGGACGAGCCGGCGCACCGCCGAACGGCTCTTCCTGCGCGAAACCGGCTTGACGATCGGCCAATGGCGGCATCAGCGGCGCCTGTTGGAGGCGCTCAGGCGGCTGATGGAGGGCGGCAAGGTGATCGAGGCGGCGTTCGAAGCGGGCTATGGCAGCCCGAGCGCCTTCACCGCCGCCTTCAAGCGGACGTTCGGCATGACGCCCGCCCAATATCTGAATTTGGAGCATGTTCGGGATCGGCGAGGGCTTCATTAGAGGGCCGCTGGTTTCCGAAAGTTGCGACGGAACATCTCCCGCTAACCTTGGTTAAGCGCCAGTGCGGCGCTTGCAGGCTTTTCCGGTCCTGAGGCGTCCTTCAGCGGCGGGAGGGCTTCCATGGATGGTTCAGGCGTGCGCCTCGATGTGGCGTTCGAGGTGAATGGACGGGCGGTCGCGGCCCAGGTCGAGCCGCGCACGACCTTGCTCGATTTCCTGCGCGACCGGCTCCATCTGACTGGCACCAAGAAAGGCTGCAACGAAGGCGCGTGCGGGACCTGCACCGTATTGGTCGACGGCAAGCGCATGAACAGTTGCCTCACCCTCGCGATCCAGTGCGCGGGGCGCGCGGTCACCACGATCGAGGGGATCGGGAGCGAAGGCGCGCTCCATCCGGTGCAGCAGGCCTTCATCGACCATGACGCCTTCCAGTGCGGCTATTGCACGCCGGGGCAGATCTTGTCGGCGATCGCCTGCATCGAGGAAGGCCATGCGACCGACCCCGATACGGTTCGCGAATGGATGAGCGGCAATCTCTGCCGCTGCTCGGCTTACCCCCAGATCACCGCCGCCGTGCTCGATGCGGCCGCTGCCGTCCGGAGCTGAGCCATGCGCGATTTCAATTATGCCCCCGCTCACTCGGTCGAGGAGGCGTTCGCCGCCGATGGCGCCGACACCATGGCGATCGCCGGCGGGACGGAGATTCTCAACTGGTTCCGGCTCGGCATCGCCGCGCCTGGCCGGTTGATCGACATCGGCCGGATCGAGGGGCTCGATACGATCGAGCGCGACGGCGATGCATTGACGATCGGCGCGCTGGCGACGCTCAACCAGATCGGCGCGCATCAGCTGGTGCAGGACCACGCCCGGGTCCTGGCGCAGGCCTGCCTCGCCGCCGCATCGCCGCAGGTGCGCAACCGCGCGACGATCGGCGGCAACGTGCTGCAGAAGACGCGCTGTGCTTATTTTCGCGCCGAAGCGCCGCTGCCCTGGGGCTGCAACAAGCGCGATTCCGGCACGGGATGCGCGGCGTTCGACGGGCTCAACGATCGCCATGCCATCTTCGGCTGGACCGAGGATTGCGTCGCGGTGCAGCCGTCGGATCCCGCCGTGGCGTTGACCGCGCTTGATGCCGAGGTCGAGATTGCGGGGCCGGCCGGCAAAAGGAATATCGCAGCGACCGAACTGCATCTGACCCAGGCGGATGCCGCCGCCGAAGGCCTCGATCCCGCGCGCGCCGAGACGCGGCTCGCACCTGGCGAGGTCATCACCGGCTATCGTCTGCCGATCCGTCCGGCTGCGCGGTCGGCCTATGTGAAGGTGCGCGAACGGGCGAGCTACGAATATGCGCTCGTCTCCGCCGCGGCCGTGATCGAGCTCAGCGGCGATGCGATCCGGCGCGTGGCGCTCGCGCTCGGCTCGGTCGCGCAGAAGCCCTGGCGGCTGGCCGAAGCCGAGCAGAGGCTGGTGGGGTTGCCGCCGACCCGCGATGCGGTCCTGCCGGTGCTCAAGCAATGTTTCGGCGAGGCACGGCCGCTCGAGCATAATGGCTACAAGGTCGCGATGGCGGCGGGCGCCGCGGCGCGCGCGATCGTGGAGGCGGCACGATGACGATCGGTCAGCCCACGCGGCGTTATGAGGGGCCGGTCAAGGTCCGGGGTGCGGCGCTCTATGCCGCGGATAATCATCTCGACGGCATGCTGCATGCGGTGCTGGTCGGGTCGCCGGTCGCGGCCGGGCGGCTCCAATCGGTCGACGGACAGCGTGCGCTCGGTGGGCCGGGGGTGGTCCGCGTCATCACCAGGACCGACATGCCACCGCTCGGCAAGGTCGAGGCGCCGGCGGCGGTCACGCACATCCCGCTCACCACCGACGATATCTTGTGGGAAGGCCAGACGGTCGCGGTTGTGCTCGCCGAGACGCTGGAAGCGGCCGAGCAAGCCGCGACCCTGGTGCGCGTGTCGATCGAGGCCGCGTCGGCGGCGACGCCCGGCCATGGCCAATTGGAAAAACCCGAGCAGGGATTAGTACCGCCGCACGAAGCCAAGGGCGATTGCGCGGCCGGTCTCGCCGAGGCCGATCTGGTTGTGCGCGAAAGCTATTTCCAGCCGACGCGCAATCACAATCCGATGGAGACGTCGGCGACCGTCGCGGCGTGGGACGGTGATAGTCTGACGCTCTGGGATGCGAGCCAGATGAACCTCAACCCGCTGCAGGTGATGTGCGCGGCGTTCGGGCTCGATCGCGACAAGGTGCGTATCATCTCGCCGCACACCGGCGGCGGCTTCGGCGTGAAAGGCTATGTCTGGCCGCACGTCATCCTCGCGGCGGCCGCCGCCAAGGTGGCGGGCCGGCCGGTCAAGCTTCAGCTCACGCGCGCGCAGCAATATGCGATGACCGGGCACCAGCCCGAATGCCGCCAGACGATCACATTGGGCGCCAAGGCGGACGGCACGCTCACGGCGATGCGGCACGAGGCGATCAACACCACCTCGATCAAGGATACGCAGTTTGAGGCGCCGGGCATCGCGACGCGCACTTATTATGCCTGCCCCAATATCGAGATCGACCATCATGTGGAGCGGATCAACCTGATCCAATCGACGCCGATGCGCTCGCCGGTCGAGGGGCCGGGGAGCTGGGCGCTCGAAAGCGCGATGGACGAGTTGGCGAGCCGGCTCGGCATGGACCCGCTCGACCTTCGGCTCAGGAATTTCGCCGAGCGCGATCCGTTCGAGGACAAGCCCTGGTCGTCGAACAAATTGCGTGAGGCTTATGCGGAAGCGGCCGAAGTCTTCGGCTGGCGGCGGCGGCATGACATGCCGCGCGAGGATGGCGTCTGGGCGCTGGGCCGCGGCATGTCGATGGCGAGCGCCTTTTGCGCGCGCTTTCCGGGGAAGGCCCGCGTGCGGATCGACGGGGCCGGCCATGTCACGGTCGAGGCGAGCGCGAACGATATCGGCACGGGCAACCAGACAGTGTTCCAGCTGGTCGCGGCCGAAGCGCTCGGCACCGATCCCGCGAACGTTTCCGTGCGGTGGGGCGACACGCGCTATCCGCCGGCCGGGCCGGTCTATGGCAGCTCGCACACGATGGGGATGGGCGGCGCCGTCCGCCTCGCCGCGCTCGACGCGCGCGCCAAGCTCAAGGATCATGGTGCGAGCGACAGCGGCCCCCTCGACCTCGCCGGGCTGATGCAGGCGTCAGGCGAGAGCGAATTGGTGGGCGAGGGAAGCTTCGAGCTCGGTGGGGCGCCGGTCAATTTCAACGGGCGCGGCACGCCCTTCGCGATGCAGACCTGGGGCGCCAATTTCGTCGAGGTCGCCGTTGACCGCGATCTCGGGCTGATCCGGCTGCGGCGGATCGTCGCGCGCTATTCGGCCGGGCGGATCATCAACCCGATGGCGGCGCGCAGCCAGATGATCGGATCGATCATCTGGGAATGGGGCAAGGCGACGATGGAAGCCTCGGTCGTCGAGCCGCGCCATGCCCGCTTCCTCGCCAAGAATCTGTCGAATGTCGCGATTCCGGTGAATGCAGACATTCCGCACGAGGCGATCGATGTCGGCTTCATCGACGAATTTGACGAACATGCGAGCCCCACCGGAGCGCGCGGCATCGGCGAGCTGGGCGCGACCGGGGTCGCGGCGGCGATCGCCAATGCCATCTATGATGCCGTCGGCGTGCGGGTGCGCCAGGTGCCGATCCTGCCGCATCATATCCTGGATGCGCTGGGCTGAGGGTCACGGGGCAGCCGTCATTGCGAGCCCCGAAGGGGCGCGGCAATCCAGTCCGGCGGGCCTGGATCGCCACAGCGCTGCGCGCTTCGCGATGACGGAAGAGGAGGTGGCAGCCCGGGTTCGTAGTTCAGGCTAAGCCCAGCCGCGCTCGAACCGGCCGGTCTTGCCGATCCGTGCCTCGAAGCGCTCCCCACCCGCATGCACAGGCACCGTCGCGCCGGCGGGGCCGTGCAGCGTGACCCGCGCCGGCTTGCCGTTGCGCCAGGCCAGATCGACACTGATCCCCCCACGCGCGCGGATGCCGTTCACACGGCCCTCCGGCCATGAAGAAGGCAAGGCCGGCAGCAGGCGGAGCTCGCCGCCCCAGGATTGGACCAGCATCTCCATGATGCCCGCCGCGCCGCCGAAATTGCCGTCGATCTGGAAGGGCGGGTGCGCGTCGAACATGTTGGGATAGGTGCGCTGGGGCCCGAGCAGACCCTTGAGGATCTGCCAGGCATGGTCGCCTTCGCCCATGCGCGCCCACAGGCACAGCCGCCAGGCGGTCGCCCAGCCGGTCGACAGATCGCCGCGCTGGCGCAATGTGACCTTGGCCGCCTCGACCAGCTGCGGCGTGTCGCGCGCATTGATCTGGCTGCTCGGATAGACGCCATAGAGGTGCGAGACGTGGCGATGGTGGAAATCGGGCGCTTCTTCGTCCCAATCGTCGAGCCATTCCTGCAGCTGGCCGGTCTTGCCGATCCGGTCGGCGGCGATGCGCGCGCGGGTGGCCTCCAGCTTGGTCGCCCAGGCGGCGTCGCGGCGCAGATGGCGCGCCGCCTCGATCGTGTAAGCGAACAGGTCGCGCACGATCTGGCGATCCATCGTCGGCCCGGCGCAGAGCGAGGAGCCGAAGGGATGCTCGTGCTCGGGAGAGACCGAAGGCGAGGTGACGAGGCCGCGTCCCTCGGGGTCCTCGATCAACGTATCGAGGAAGAACAGGCTCGCGCCCTTGAGCAGGGGATAGAGGCGCGCGAGCAAGGCGGGATCGCGATCATAATCCCAATGCGTCCACAACGTGTTGCAGAGCCAGGCGCCACCACACGGCCACAGGCCCCAGAGCGGCCCGTCGATCGGCGCGCTCGCCCGCCACAGATCGGTATTGTGATGCGCCACCCAGCCGCGCGCGCCATACATGGCTCGCGCCGTATGCGCGCCCGTGACCGACAATTCCTCGACCATGCGGAGCAGCGGCTCGACGCACGGGCCGAGGCCTGCCGGATCGGCCGGCCAGTAATTCATCTCGGTATTGATGTTGATCGTATATTTGCTGCCCCAGGGTGGGTTGGTGCCCTCGTTCCACAGGCCCTGCAGATTGGCGGGCTGGCCGCCGGCGCGTGACGAGCCCAGCAGCAGATAGCGGCCATATTGCAGATAGAGCGCGGCGAGCGCGGGGTCGTCGTCGGTCGCCGCGGCGGCGATGCGCTGGTCGGTCGGCAAGGCGGCATTGGCGCTGCGGCCGAGATCGATCGTCAGGCGGCCGAACAGTGATTGGTGATCCGCGACATGGCGCTGGCGCAGCATGTCGTAGGATTTGCGCGCGGCGGCGGCGCCGGTCGCGCGCACCTTGGCGACCGGGTCGCGGCTCGTGTCGCGGAAATTGACGTAGCTGGTGGCGGCGGCGATCAGCAACGTCACGTGACGCGCGCCGCGCACCGAAAGGCCGGTCTCGGTCGTCTTGATCGTCCCGTCGCCGACCGCCTGAACGCGCATCGCATAATGCAACCCGGCCTGAATGCCCGCCACCGTCTGGTTGCGGCCGGTCATCAGGATCGTACCCGCGCCATCGGCGACGAGCGCCGCACCGGCCGGGAGCGCACCCGCATCCTCGCGCATCAGCCAGTCGGTCGGTTTGGTGAGCAGCGCCATCGATGCGCCCGAATATTGCTCGGGGGGATAATGGACGTCGCGCGGGCCGCGCCAGGCGAGATCGAAATCGAGCGTTCCGCTTTCCGCCTCCAGCCGCAGCACGACGACCTGATCGGGCGCCGAGGCGAACAGTTCGCGGCGGTAGCGGCCCGTGCCGTCGGAGAAGTGCGTCGTCGCGATCGCGGTCGTGAGGTCCAGGTCGCGCACATATTCGCCCGGCTTTTCGGCCGAGGGAAAGGTGAGCAGCAGGTCGCCGAGCGAGCCATAGGGCATTTGCGTGAGCGGCTTGGCCATGACCTTGGCCGAAGCGAGCGTGGTCGCTTCCTTATATTTGCCGGCCGCGATCAGGGCGCGAACCTCAGGCAGAGCAGCGGCGGCGTCCGGATTGACCGGATCATAGGGCGATCCCGCCCACAATGTGTCCTCGTTGAGCTGGAGCCGTTCCTGCCCCACGCGGCCGAACATCATCGCGCCCAGTCGGCCACTGCCCACGGGCAGCGCCTCGGTCCAGGTGCCGGCAGGCTGGCGATACCAGAGGCGCAGGTCGCTCTGCGCCGGCTCGACGGCGAGCGCAGGGATGGGAAGCCCGAGCGCAAGTCCGGCGGCAATGGTTTCGCGGCGCGTGAACCAGGTGGAATCGGTCATGCGGCGGGGCCTCTCCATCTTATGTTGATCGAAGCGTCAGCTTCGTTGGTCGTCTCCGTTCCTATCGGCAAAGTATCGATTTCGCATGCGAAAAGATGCCGCATTGATATATAAGTGAATGATCGTTTATAAATGCGCGACTCTGTGGGAGGTGCCGATGGAGCGCGTTGGGCAGGATGGTCTGATGGCGGGGCAGGTGGCGCTTGTCGCGGGCGCCACACGCGGCGCCGGGCGCGGCATCGCGCTCGCGCTCGGCGAAGCGGGGGCCTTGGTCTATTGCACCGGGCGTAGCGCGGTCGGGCAGCACGGCGGCATGGACCGGCCCGAGACGATCGACGAGACCGCTGCGCTGATCGAGCAAGCGGGCGGCAAAGCGATCGCGGTTCGCGTGGATCATAGCCATGAGGAGGAAGTGGCTCGTCTCGCCGAACGGATCCGCGCCGAGGCGGGGCGGCTGGACGTGCTGGTCAACAGCATTTGGGGCGCCGATCCGATGATCGATTGGGGCCGGCGCTTCTGGGAAGTGGATCTGGCGCGGCTGCAGCCCTTCCTCGACCAGACCTTGCTCAGCCATATCATCACCAATCGGCATCTGGTCCCCTTGATGGTCGAGGCGGACCGGGGTCTGATCGTCGAGCTGATCGACGGGCATGCTGCAGGCTATCGCGGCCATCTTCTCTACGATCTGGTCAAGGCGGGGCTGGCGCGCATGGCCTATGGCATAGCGGCGGAGCTGGTGCGGACCGGGGTCACCGCGCTCGCTCTGTCGCCGGGCTTCCTCAGGTCCGAGGCGGTGCTCGACCATTTCGGGGTGACCGAAGCGGACTGGCGCGATGCGATTCCGAAGGATCGCTATTTCGCGGAATCGGAATCGCCGCGGCTGGTCGGCCGCGCGGTGGTGGCCTTGGCCGCGGACCCCCAGGTGAAGCGCAAGGCCGGCCAGGTGCATTTCGCCTCGGATCTCGCGCGCGACTATCAATTCTCGGATGTGGACGGCCGTACGCCCGATTTCCCCTCCATGTTCGATGCGGAGGTCGATGCGCTGACTTCCAAACCCGGCCTCGACGATCATGAACGCTATCTCGTCTGGGCGCGCTATTGGCAGATCCATCGCGATCCGGCCCGGCAGGGCCTCGCGGCGCGGCTGGCGGGCGCGCTGGGGCTCGATCACCCGGGTCTCGACATGTTGCCCACGCCGCGGTCGGGGCAGGCATGAGCATGCGGGTCGCGCTGGGATTGCGCGCGATGCGCGGTGGCGCGGCCATCGTGGCGGTGGGAGTCGAAGGCGGCGAACCGCAGCTTTTTCTCTCATCCTTCCTCGTGACCGCCGACGATGGCGATCGACTGTCGCGCGAACCCTATCATGTTGCGGCCGAATTCGCGGCGGCCGGAGCGGCGGGCGAGGCTGAGCGGGCGGTTGCCGAAGGGCGGACAAGGCAAGGGGCGCTCGCGGCGGCGGGACTGGAGGCGGTGACGCTCGGATTGAGAGCGCGGGGGGCAGCGCCCGCCATCGCCGCCTTGCTGGTCAATCGCGCGGGCTGGGTGACGGACCTGCTCGCCTACAGCCTTGCTTCGCCTGACCATCCGCCCGTCGCGGAAGGCCTGGCGGTGCGCGATGCGCTGCGCTTCGGGCTCGGCAAGGTCGGCCTCGACATCGTCGAGATCGACGAAAAATCCTTGGGCCCACGCGCGGCGGAAGCGCTGGGCCGCGCCCCCTCGGACATCGACGCGCAGCTGAAGCGATTGGGGGGCGACGCGGGCAAGCCGTGGCGCAAGGAACAGAAGGCCGCCTGCCTGGCTGCGTGGCTGGCGGCGGCCGGCTAACCCGATGCCGCGGCGCAAGTCGATCAGCGACGAAGAGATACTCGAGCGGGCCTTGCCGGTGATCGCGCGCGCCGGGCCGGCCGGTTTCACCCTGGCGGACATCGCCCGGGAAATCGGGCTATCGCCCGCCACATTGCTCCAGCGGTTCGGCGACAAGAAGAGCTTGGTCGCACGCGCTTTCGCGCAGGATAATGTCCGCTTCGAACGCTGGATCGCGGACTTGCCTGAAGGCAAAGGCGAGGAGGCCGTGCTCGCCGTCTATCGCGCGGCGACCGAGGCGTTCCACGCCGATCCCGATCCTGAGCTTGCCGACCATCTGCTCTGGCTGCGCGAGGACATACGCGATCCCGTCTTCAACGCGCTGGCGCGCGCGCGCTTCGCCTTGTTTCGCGCCGCGATCCTCGAACGCCTGCCGCCGACGCACCTGCCGGCAAACGAGGTGGCGCAGCTGCTCGACGCGCAATTGCATGGCGCGCTGATCCAGTGGGCGATCGAGCCGCACGGCGCGCTGGCCGATCATGTGATGCGCAGTCTTGCCACCGTGTTGCGGTTGACGATGGCGTGACGGCCAGAAACTCGATCAGGCCCGACCCGATCAGGCGTGCCAGCCGCTGATCTTGAGCGGCATGCGCAGGATGCGCGAGTTGGATGCCATGAACAGGGTCCGCCCATCCTCGCCGAAGCAGCAATTGGCGATCGGTGCGCCATCCTCGATCACGCCCAATTTCTCGCCTTCCGGCGTCAGGACCCACATGCCGCCCGGGGCGGCGCAGAACATGGTGCCGTCGGCAGCGACCTTCATGCCGTCGGGGTTGCCGGGTCCCGGCATATTGGAGGCGTCGAGGAAGAGCTTGGCCGGCCCGGTGGGCAGGCCGTTTGCGCCCAGATCATAAACCATGATCTTCTTGTCCTGTGGGTCGGAGTTGGACACGAACAGACGCTTCTCGTCGGGGGAAAGGGCGATGCCGTTGGGATAAGGCAGGCTGCCGTCGACCAGCTGCGCCTCGCCGCCTTCGACGAAGCGATAGATGCCATTCTGCGGCGTTTCCTTGAGCGTCGAAGCGTTGAACTGCGCGAAGCCATAAGGCGGATCGGTGAAATAGATCGCGCCCGA
>Ga0068852_100000520_pt1 | contig 25338 bp, 24 predicted proteins | sample KBSCornC22_FD_66594 | JGI IMG/M metagenome (GOLD analysis project Ga0068852, IMG submission 66594) | Corn rhizosphere microbial communities from Kellogg Biological Station, Michigan, USA - KBS Corn C2-2 | ecosystem: Host-associated > Plants > Roots > Rhizosphere > Soil ... | reverse complement strand
GACACGGCGCTCGCCGACAGCGTGCTCGCGATCGTGGTCGCACAGGGCCTGGAGCCGAGGCACGTCGTGCTCGAGGTGACCGAGACCGCCGCGGCGAGCCACCTGGGCAAGGTGCTGGAGAACCTCTCGCGGCTGCGCATGCGGGGCTTCGGGCTTTCGATCGACGATTACGGCACCGGTTACTCGTCGATGCAGCAGCTCGTGCACATCCCGTTCTCCGAGCTCAAGATCGACCAGTCCTTCGTGCGCAACGCGTCCGCGCAGGCGTCGTGCCGCGCGATCCTCGAATCGAGCCTCGAGGTCGCGGGCAAGCTGGGCATGTCCGCCGTCGCCGAGGGCGTGGAGACGAAGCCGGAGTGCAAGCTGCTGCACGAGCTGGGGTGTCCGCTCGCGCAGGGCTACTACTTCGCGCGTCCGATGGCGGCCGAGGCTTTCATGGCGTGGCTGCACGATTCGCAGCGCGGCGGCGCGATCACCGCCTGAGGCCGCCGCGGCCGGCACGCAGGCGCTCCAGGAATGCGCGGTTGAGCCCGGCCCACAGCAGCACCGGCACGATGGGCGGCAGGATGAGCGAGCCGAGCTGGTAGCCGAGCACGATCGCCTCCCGCTCCCAGCCGCCGATCCGCGCCTGCGCGCCGACATCGGGGCCGAGGCGCACACCGACCTGCACCAGCAGGTCGAACGCGATGCCCCACGCCTGGAACGGCAGCAGCGCCAGCGCGCCGGCCACGATCGGCCAGAAGCGCGGCCGCGCGGCGAGCATCAGCGCGAGGAAGAACGCGAGGCCGTACGTGTAGACGAGCGGATTCACGTCCGGCACCAGCACGCCCGTTTCCCCGCCCGCGGTGGCGGTGGTGAGCCGCGTCACGAACTCGAGCTCGCGGCCCTGCAGCTCCACGCCCGTCACCAGCCCGGGGCTGAAAGCGCCGGCGAGGGGGGCTGCGAGCCAGCCTGCGACCAGGCCGTGGAAACCCGCCACGAGATACCACGCGGCGAGGCAAGGCGGCAGCCACAGGAAAGTGCGCAGCACGAACGCGCCCACGCCCTCACGCGGCATGGGGTTGCGGCGCAGGTGCGGTGGGCGGCAGACGGCGCAGCCACACGAGCCACACGATGAGCGCGTCCAGCATGATGAGCGCCTGCCAGACGTAGAGATGCGCCCACTCGAACGCGGCGAGGCTCCACTGGCCCAGGTAGAAGAGGCTCACGACGCGGACGAGATTGAGCGCCTGCACGGCGACCAGCCCCGCGGCGATGCCGGCGATGCGATGCCGCCACGGCGCCGGGAACGCGACGATCGCGGCGATGAGGATCAGCGACGCCTCGATGCCGTTGCAGCCGGCCTCGATCGAGACGCCGAATCCGTTGCGCGTGCTTCGCAGCACCTTGCCGGTCGCGACGACTTGCGGATCGAAGAGCATGACCAGGTCCGCGCTGAGGCGCGCGAGCTCGTTGGTCCAGGGAGCGACGAGCATCCGCTGGACCGGGGGCGTGAGCTCCGCGGCGAAGAGCGCGACGGTAACCACGATGAAGACGACGACGAACCGGATCATGGTGCGCCGGAACGGGAAGCTGGTCGATGTTAACACCGGCCCCGGGATAATCCCGCGCAGCGTCGCTGGAAGCAAAAAGCATTCGACGCAGATGCACACAGATGAACACGGATGAAAGTCATTCGGGGGTGCCGTGCTCGTTGAACCCGCCCGGCTCAAACGAATTCATTCATCCGTGTTCATCTGTGTCCCCAGCTTTTACGGGGGCTATTCGACCTTTTCGAGCCGATAGCCGTGCTGGTAGACGGAGACGACGCGCCAGCCGTGCCGCCCGTCGAGCTCGAGCGCGCCGCGCAGGCGGCTCACGAACGTATCCACCGTGCGCGACTCGAGCTCGCGCGTGTATCCCCAGACGCGCTTGAAGATCTCCGCGCGGCTCACGATCTCGCCCCTGCGCTCGAAGAGCACGAACGCGAGGTCGGTCATGCGTGCCGACATGCGCACCGGGTTTCCCTGCAGGAGCACGGTGCGCGTGGCGCGGTCGAGCTGGTAGGGCGCGAGCTCCTCGGCCTTCGGCGGCGCCGAGGGCGTCCCGCGCCGCAGCAGCGCTCCCACGCGCGCGAGGAACTCCATGCGGCGCAACGGCTTGGTGAGGTAGTCGTCCGCGCCGAGGTCGAGGATGTGCACGATCTCCTCCTCGTCCTCATTGGAAGTCGCGAACATAACCGGCACCTTCTGGTCGCGCTCGCGGATCCAGCGCAGCACTTCCTCGCCCGACATGCCGGGAACCATCCAGTCGAGGATGACGAGGTCGAAGGGGCCCGCGTCCCGCATCGCCGCGATCGCCGCGGCGCCGGTGGTGACGCTCACGATCTCGTGCCCATGGGGCTCGAGCCACGCGCGTGCGAGGTCGAGCTGGAGCGGGTGGTCGTCGAGGTGGAGGATGCGCATGGCAGGCGGCATTGTCCGTATAAACGCTCGTTAGCGCCAGCTAAAATTTCACGTGCAACAGCGTTAAGTCGCTTTCGACCGGAGGCTCAAGTAGCATCCGCCGCATGGCCACGCAATCTCCTGCCGGCGGCGCGGAGCCGCTCGACCTCCGGCCCAGGGCGGTGCGCGCATGGCTCGACGCGTTGCCGCCGACGCGCCCCGTCGACGCGGCGGCAAGCCTGTTCGAGCGCATCCATCGCGTGAACCGCGAGCGCATCGAGGGCGACGAGCGCCTCGAGTTCGTCACGGCGTGCAGCGCCATGGCGCGTGCGGTCGAGGAGGAGCTGCGGCACCTGTACATGCGCAGCCCCTTGCCCCTGGGCGACAAGCCGCGGCTGGCGCTCGCCGCCGGGCGCGCGCTCGCGACGGAGCTCGCGCTCGCGTATCGCAACGCCGCTGCGGACAAGGCCGGCCGCCGCCTCGCTTTCGGTGCGAAGCGCAGGGTGCCCGCGTTGCTGCTGGAATCGGTCGACTGGGGCGCGCGCGTGATCGCGGCGAGCTACCGGGCGTATGCGCTGGCCCCGCCCGGCACGTGGCAGCAGTTGCACGAGGCTTATGCCGCCGCCGTGCAGCAGGAATGCGCGGACGAGCCGGTCGCGGAGGCCGACGGCCGCACCGTCACGCAGGCTTACTGCCGCACGCTGCTGTTGTCGCTGAGCGATCCGTACCGCCTGCGCTCGGGCGACAGCGATCGCATCGCCGAGGTCGCGGGCTTCGCGATGGACGCGGCGACACTTACGCGCGAGGCGCCGTCCACACCCGCGCGTGCCCACTTCGTCGTCGCATGCGATGGCGACTCGCCGCCGCGGCCCGCGGCCGCGAGCGCGGACAGCGCGGGCGCCAACGTCTTCTTCCTCGACCTGAACAATGTCGTCGGGCGCCTGAGCGCACGGCGCGCGGCGGCGCGTGGCGGCACGCCGGGACGCGGCATGCCCCCGGAGGAGATGGCCCTTCTCGACAAGCTGATCTCGCTGTGGGACGACCCTCCGCGCCGCGCCTTCCGCCGCGATGCTTCCGAGATGACGGTCGCGGTCTGCGCCGGTCTCGAGGCGGTGCGCCATTACGTCGACAGCGAAGGGCGCCCCGACGCGACCGAGGCGGCCGCCATCCGCAGCGGCATCACCATGCCGTTGCTGCCGTTCACCGACGAGGCGGAGACCACGCAGCCGCCGGTCGTGGAATGGGACGTGGTGAACGAGAGCGCCGGTGGCCTCAGGCTGCGCCGCTCGGTCGCGCGCCAGGCGATCCCGGTGGGCGAGGTGCTGGGCATCCGCATGATGGGCCGGCCGCGGTGGATCGTGGGACTGGTGCGCTGGATCACCGCCGGCGACGGTGGTGCGTTCGAGTTCGGCGTGCAGTTCCTGGCACCCGGCGCGCGCGCGGTGTGGGTGCGGCCCACCATCAGCGCTTCGCCGCAGGCGCGCCCCGGCCTCTTGCTCGAGCGCGCGCTTCGCGACCCGTCGGCGGAGGCGCTCCTTGCGCCGCCGGGACTCTTCTCCGAGATGCGCGAGCTCGAGGTGGACGAAGCGGGGGAGTCGCGCATCGTGCGTGCGACCGAGGCCGTGGAGTGCACGGCCAGGGCCGAGGTCTTCGCGTTCACGGCGACGCGCTGAGCCGATCGGACCCCCGCAGGGCACCGTTGTCGCGATCGGACAACTGGGGACGCGATTTGCGAAGCAGGATCGATAGGGATGATTCACCCTGACGGGGTCCTCCCCCCACCGTCCTTGCGCCATGCGTTCCGTAATGCCGTTCCTGATAGCGATCACGCTGGCCACGATCGGCGCGATGCTTCCCGAGGCTTACCTGCCATGGCTGGTGCTGTTCACCATGATCCTCACGATCATGGCGCTGTGGATGTTTCCGCCCGACGCGCGCAACCACACGCTCGAATGCCCCGTGTGCGGATTCCGCAAGCAGGTAAAGGCGCCCGCGGGGAGCTGTCCGATCCTGCACGATTGTCCCTACTGCGGCGCGCATTCGGTGCCGCATCCGGACGACCCCTGTGCCGTCGTGATGTCGCCCCCGCGCAAGCTGCGCCGGCCGGGGCGCGATTGAGCCGGCCCCATCCCACCCGACGAGATTCGCCCATGAACCCTGTATTGCCTTTCCTCGCCGCGATCGCGCTGGCCGTGCCCGGCGCCTTCGTACCGATCGCCCTGCTGCCCCTGGTCATCCTCGCCCAGATGGCCGTCACCGTGTGGGCCGTCCTGCGGTTCCCGCCGGGCCTCGAGCGCTTCGCGCTCGCTTGCGGTGTCTGCGGCTTCCGGCAGGAGCTGGAAACCGCGCCTGCCGGGGGCGGGATGGTGGTGCACCGCTGCTGCGGTTCCGCGAAACACCTCTCCTGATCCCGGCTTGGCAGGCTCACGTAGTGAGCTACCACCCCCCGTACAGTACGGGTTGTATGATTCGGGGGAACCATGGAACTCGTCATCGCCTTGCTCGTTGGCCTCGGCGTGGGTGGCGCCGCAGCCTGGATTCACTTCCGCCACCGCCTCGCTTCCGAAGTCCTGCTGACGCGCACCAGCGCGGAAGCCGAGCGCGCCACCGCGCATGAAAGGCTCGTCGCCTCCCGCGCGGAGGCGGAGCGCCTCGCCGAGCGGCTGGTAGCGCTGGAGCGCATCGAGCACGCGGGTCGCGAAGCCCTGCGGGCGGAGGCCGAGCGCCGCGCCACCGCCGGGCAGCTTGCCGCGCGCGTCCCGCAGCTGGAGCAGGAGCTGGCCCACGCGCGTTCCGCCTTGCGGGAATACGAGCACGCGAGCGCCGGGCACCGGGCGGAGAGCGCGCGCCTCGCGGCCGAGCTGGCGAGCGAGAAGACGATGCTGGGCGAGAAGGTGGCCCTCCTCACCGATGCGCGCAAGCAGCTGGAGAGCGCGTTCCAGGCGCTTTCCGCGCAGGCGCTCCAGGCCAACAACCAGTCGTTCCTCGATCTCGCCGCGCAGGCCCTCGGCCGCTTCCAGCAGGGCGCGCAAGGGGAGCTCGAAAAGCGCCAGCAGGCCATCCAGGAGCTGGTGGGGCCGGTGCGCCAGTCCCTCGAGAAGCTCGACGGCCGCATCCACGAGATCGAGAAGACGCGCGAGGGCGCCTACCAGGCGCTCACCAGCCAGGTGCGCGCGCTCGCCGAAGGGCAGAGCGAGCTGCGCCGCGAAACCGGCAACCTCGTGAAGGCATTGCGCCAGCCCGCCGCGCGCGGCCGCTGGGGCGAGCTGCAGTTGCGCCGCGTGGTGGAGATGGCGGGAATGCTCGACCACTGCGATTTCGTCGAGCAGGTGAGCGTCGAGGGCGAGGAGGGGCGGCTGCGCCCGGACGTGATCGTGCGCCTGCCGGGCGGCCGCAACATCGTGGTCGATGCCAAGACGCCGCTTTCGGCTTATCTCGAAGCGGTGGAGACGCAGGACGATGCCGCGCGCAAGCAGTTCCTGGTGGATCACGCGCGCCAGGTGCGCGACCACATGACCAAGCTCGGCCGCAAGTCGTACCAGGACCAGTTCGATTCCACGCCCGAGCTGGTGGTCCTCTTCCTGCCCGGCGAGATGTTCTTCTCCGCGGCGCTGGAGCAGGATCCGGAGCTGATCGAGTTCGGCGTCGGCGAAAAGGTGCTGCCCGCCACGCCCACCACGCTCATCGCCATGCTGCGCGCCATCGCCTACGGCTGGAAGCAGGAGGCGCTCGCGCGCAACGCGCAGCAGATCAGCGAGCTCGGGCGCGACCTGCACGAGCGCGTCGCGGTGATGGCCGGGCACTGGTCGAGGGTCGGCAAGAACCTGCACGAGGCCGTGGGCGCGTACAACAAGGCGGTCGCCTCCCTCGAGACGCGCGTCCTGGTCTCGACGCGCAAGTTCAAGGAGCTGAAGGCGGTGCCCGATGGCCGCGAGATCGCGGAGCTGGAGCCGGTGGATCTCGTGCCGCGTGCGATGCAGGCGCCGGAGCTCGCCGGCCCGGTGATCGCCCCGCTGGAGGCCGCCAATGCAGGCGACTGACGCCGGGACGCTCTTTTCCGCGAGCGACCTCGTGAGCTTCCTCGAGTGCGAGCATCGCACCACGCTCGACCTCCAGGATTTGCTCCAGCCCCTCGAGCGCGCCGCGGAGGATCCGTCGAACAAGCTCGTGCAGGACAAGGGCATCGAGCACGAGGCGGCCTATCTCGCCGCCCTCGAGGCGAGCGGGCTCACCATCGCCAGGATCGAAGGCCGTGCCACGCCCACGGAGCTCGCGCTGCGCACGCGCGAAGCGATGGCGGCGGGCGTGGACATCATCTTCCAGGCCGCATTCCGCTCGGGACCGTTCTTCGGCCGCGCGGACTTCCTGCGCCGCGTCGAGGAGCCTTCCGCGCTCGGCGCGTACAGCTACGAGGTGCTGGATACGAAGCTCGGGCGCAAGCCGCGGGCGAAGTTCCTCGTGCAGCTCTGCTTCTACTCGGACCTGCTCGCCGAAGCGCAGGGCGCGGAGCCGGCCACGATGGGCCTCGTGCTGGGCGATGGCGTCGAGCATCGCTTCCGCTTCGCCGAGTACTCGCGTTACTTCCGCCAGGTGCGCGCGCGCTTCCTCGATTTCATCGGCGTCGCCGCGAGGACGGTTCCCGAGCGTTGCGAGCACTGCGGCGTCTGCCCGTGGCGCGAGCTGTGCGCGGCCCAATGGCGGCGCGAGGACCACTTGAACCAGGTGGCCGGCATCTCGCGCAACCAGATGGAACGCCTGCGGGATGCGGGCGTCCGCACCGTGGAAGCACTTGCGCGGCTCGAACCCGCCACGCGCGTTCCCAGGGTGCAGGAAGCTACCGTGGCGAGGCTCCACGCGCAGGCCCGCCTGCAATTCGCGGCGCGCAGTTCAGGGCCCCAGGTGGAGATCCTGCCGCTCGATCCCGAAGGCCTTCGCGGCTTCCACCGCCTGCCCGAGCCCGACGCAGGGGACGTCTTCTTCGACATGGAGGGCGATCCCTTCGAGGAAGGCGGGCTCGAGTATCTCTTCGGCGCCTGGTTCCTCGAGGATGGAGCGCCGCGTTTCCGCGCCTTCTGGGCGCACGATCGGGGCGAGGAGCGCATCGCGTTCGAGGCGTTCATGGAGTTCGTGCGCGCGCGCCTCGAGCGCCATCCGCGCATGCACATCTACCACTACGCCCACTACGAGCCGTCCGCGCTCAGGCGCCTCATGACGCTGCACGGCACGTGCGAAGCCGCGCTCGACGACCTCCTGCGGCGACGCAAGCTGGTCGATCTCTACACGGTCGTGCGCGAGGCCATCCGCACCTCGGCCGGCGGCTACTCGATCAAGGACCTCGAGCAGTTCTACATGGAGGCGCGCGAGGGCGAGGTGAAGGACGCGGGCGCGAGCATCGTCTACTACGAACGGTGGCGCCAGGCGCACGACGCGGCCGAGCTCGCGAAGATCGAGAGCTACAACCGCGACGATTGCCGTTCCACGCAATTGCTGCGCGACTGGCTGCTCACGCATCGCCCGGCGGGCTTGCCGTGGCACGTGGCCTCGACGATGGCCGATGGCGAGCCGCAGGCGGCAGCGGCTTCCGCGAAAACGGAGGCCATCGAGTCGCGTGTCGCGGCTTATCGCGCTGCGCTCGCCGATGGCCTGCCACCCCACGATAGCGGGAGCGACGAGGAGCGTTTCCGCGCGCTGGTCTATCACCTGGTCGATTTCCATCGCCGCGCCGACAAGCCGCAATGGTGGGCGGTGTTCGCGCGCCAGGACATGGCCGAGGAGGAGCTGGTCGAGGACGTGGAATGCCTCGGTGCGCTCAGGCTGGACGAATCGGTCGAGCCGGAATCCGTCGCCCGTTCGTTCATCTACACGTTCACGTTTCCGCCGCAGGAAACGAAGCTGCGTGCGGGCGCAAGCGTGCGCCGCGCCGACAACGCGGAGCCCCTGGGCGAGATCGTGTCGCTCGACGAGGCCGCGGGTGTCGTGCGGATCAAGGTTTCCAGCAAGCGCGAGGTGCCCGCGGCGCTTTCGGTGGGCCCGAGCGGCCCCATCAATTGCGACGCGCTGCGCGCCGCCGTGTGGCGCTTCGCGGATGCCGTCGTCGGCGGGCAGGACCGGTTCCCTGCGGCCGCGGCGCTGCTGCGCAAGGCTGCGCCGCAATTCACGCCGCCCGCGCCGGCCACGCCGTTGTTGCGCGCCGGCGCGAACGTGGTCGAGGCAACCCTTGCGGCGGTCAAGGCGCTCGACCACAGCTATCTCTTCATCCAGGGGCCGCCCGGCGCCGGCAAGACCTTCACCGGCTCGCACGTGATCCTCCGCCTGCTGCTCGAGGGCAAGCGCGTCGGCGTCACCTCGAACAGCCACAAGGCGATCAACAACCTGCTGCATGCGGTGGAGGAGCGGGCGCGCGAGCAGGGCGTGCGCATCTGCGGCGCGAAGAAGTGCACGAAGGGCGCCGAGGGCGAGCTCGAGGGCGAGATGATCGAAGACGTCTACGCCAACAAGGACATCCTCGAGGGAAACCATGCCCTGATCGCGGGCACGGCCTGGCTCTTCGCGGAGCCGCAGCTCGAGCAATCGCTCGACTATCTCTTCGTGGACGAGGCGGGGCAGGTCTCGCTCGCGAACGCCGTGGCCATGGGCACCGCCGCGCGCAACATCGTGCTGCTCGGCGACCAGATGCAGCTCGGCCAGCCGATACAGGGCGTGCATCCCGGCCGCTCGGGCGAGTCCACCCTCGAGTACCTCCTCGACGGGCTCGCGACCGTGCCCGCGGACCGCGGCATCTTCCTGCCGACGAGCTGGCGCATGCATCCGGCGGTGTGCGATTTCATCTCGGACGCGGTGTACGACGGCCGCCTGCACGCCGAGCCCGGCAACGGGAAGCGCGAGCTGGTGCTGGATGCCGGCGCGCATGCGGCGCTCGTTCCCGCGGGCATTCGCTTCCTTTCCGTGCAGCACGAGGGCTGCTCGCAGGCGAGCGAGCCGGAGGCGCAGGCTGTGAAGGCGCTCTACGCGAGCCTGCTCCAGCAGTCGTATCGCGATGCCGCCGGAAACACCCGGCCGCTGGGTACCGCGAACATCCTCGTCGTGGCGCCCTACAACGCCCAGGTGAACCTGCTCAGGCGCACGCTGCCCGCGGGCGCTCGCGTGGGCACGATCGACAAGTTCCAGGGCCAGGAAGCGGAGGCGGTGATCGTCTCGATGACCTCGTCCAACGAGGAGTGCCTGCCGCGCAACATCGAATTCCTCTACGACCGCAACCGGCTCAATGTCGCGGTCTCGCGGGCGAAGTGCCTTGCCGTGGTGGTGGCTTCCCCGGACCTGCTCGACGTGCACTGCAGCACGCCCGCACAGATGCAGCTCGTCAATACGCTCTGCTGGCTGCGCGAATATTCGGCGGTTGGCGCCGCGGCGGGGAGGAGGGGTCCGCCACGGCGCGCGGCCACCGCGACGACGCTCGATTGCTGACTCGTCGCCGCCGTAGTTAAAGCATGGGACACAGATGAACTCAGATGAACGCGGATAAAAGCCATTCGGGCGTGCCGTGCTCATTGCACCCGCCCGGCTCACGTCAAATCATTCATCCGTGTTCATCTGTGTTCCTCTTTGGTCGTCTGCGTGTCGACCGCCGCCCAGGGTGAAGCGGGATCGAACCGAGTCATCTTCTCCGCCTTCTGCTTCGTCTGCGCTCCGAGGTCGGCCTGGTAGACCTTCCCGTCCTGGTTCACCATGAAGCTCATGATCCCGGAGTTGCCGTACTTCGCGGGATACGCGAGCACGGCGAAGCCGCCGATGCCGCGTCCACGCACGACGTAGTCGAAGGCGCCGGATTCGGCGTGCTTTCCCTGGCCCTTGAGCATGCGGAAGTTGTAGCCGTGGTAGGGCGCGGGACTCTTCTGCTTGCCGTATCCCTCGTTCGCGGCTTTCACGACGAGCTCGCCCAGGGGGCTCGGCGGCTCGTCCGCCTTCACCGGCCAATAGAGGCCGTCGTGCTTGCCGGCGCTGCTGGCGAATTTCTGCGCGTACGTCATCACGCCGTCGCCATCGCGGTCGACCGACGCGTATTCGCGTTGCGCGTCCACGATCGCCTCGAGCACCTGGATGGTGGAGAGCTCGTTGCGGCCGATGCGGCGGCGCAGGAGCTCCTCCTTGCCCGCCACGCTGTCGAAGCGCCACCGCCCCTCGCGCTGCACCAGCGGGAAGGCGAACGGGAAGTCCTCGTCGCCGACGGTGAGCGTGGCGTGGTCGCCATCGGGGACGATGGCGTGCTTCTGCCCGTACTCGGTGACGAAGGTCTCCGCAGTCGCGCGGTCGGCGGCGGCATCGCCGGAGGAGATCCAGTCGCCCGCGTTGCCGAGCACCGCAAGCACGGCCGCGCGATCGTTGGCCTTGACCGCGGACACCAGCGCGGCCGCAGCCTCTTCGGGGCTCGCGAACGATTTCTCGACGGAGCCCGCTGCCTCGGCGCCGCCCGGGCCCAGCAGCATCGCCAGCACCACCACCACGATTCGCGCGACCATGTGCGCCTCCCAGGAGCTAGCGGCGGCCACGACCGCCTCCACCGCCGCGCGAGCCGCCACCCGAACGCCCGCCGCCGCCGAGGTTGCCGGAAGAGCGCGACGAGCCCACGCTCGAGCCGCCGCGGCTGCTGTAATCGCGCGCCTGACCGCGGCTGCCGGTATCGAATGCGGTGGGGCTGCGCACGCCGCTCGTGTCGCGGCCTCCGTAGTCGCGCGTGCCCGAGCCCGCGCTGCTTCCACGCCCCGCGTCTCGCGTGCCCGCCGCGTTGCGCCCGCCCGCGTCGCGCGTCGCCGCCGTGTTGCGCCCGCCCACGTCGCGCGAGCCCGCATCGCCGCGTTGCATCGCCTGGCGCCCCGAATCCGCACGGCCGCGGAAAGCGTCGCGGGACGCGGCATCGGAGCGCTGGCCGCGGCCGTACTGCTGCGCGACCTTCTGGTCCCGGTACGGCACGCCGCCGCGGTGGTCGACGCGATGGTTCCAGTTGCCGTTGGAAATATTGCTGCGGTTGAAGTTGTTGTAGCGGTTCGCATTGATGTTGACGCTGCCGCCGCCCCACGTGAGGTTGCCCCAGAGCGCCGCACCCACCAGCACGCCGGTGGCGAACCACAAGCCCGGTGCGTACGCGTAGCCCGGCGGATACCAGTAATAGGGCGGGTACGCGGGATAGGGCCACGTGCCGTAGACGTACGTGGGGTCGTACGTGGGAACGTAGACCACCTCCGGGTTCGCGGGCTCGATCCTGATCACCTGCACGCTGTTCTCGGTGGCCTGGACGACCTTCTGCTCCTTGGTGTCCTTGAGGTTGCCGCTGTCGATCGCCTTCCTGCGCAGGGCCTGGGCGGTCGCCGCCACGTCCTGGGGCTGCGCGAGGAAGGCATCGCCCAGCTTGTAGGTCCAGTCGAGCTTCTCGCTCATCATCGTGAGGACCTGCGGCAGCACCGTGAGCGACTTCACCGCCGGCTCCCACGCCTGCGACTGCAGCGCATCCTCGAGCGCCTTGCCCTTGAGGCCCGGGTTCGCCTTGAGCCAGCGATCGGCCATCACGACCTCCAGCGGATATGTCGAGGCCATCAGCACCTGCGTGAGCAGCGCGTCGGGATAGAGCGCGATCGGTGCGAGGATCTGGTCCAGCTCCTGTTGCGAGAAGGTCTTGCCGCTGCCGGATTGTTGCGAGGACGAGAAGGGGCCGGGCGACGAAGGCTGGTTCGCCGCGGGAAAGGGTCCCTGCGCCTGCATCGGCAGCGACATCGCGATGCAGAGCACGCCGGCGACCACCGATCTCCAGGCCTTCATGGTTCCTCCCGCCGGCCAGCGCGATGCCGGCCAGACGCGGTACATTGTGCCGAACGAAGACACGTGACAACTGCACCTTTGGGCAATCGGCTGCTGGACCTCTACAGGGAATCGACCTACCGCTTCTGCGACGACAGCGGCATCGTCGCGCTTCGCATCGGCGAGCCTTCCGCCGCGCTGCGCGCGCTGATGCAGTCGCGCGCAGTCGCGACCGCGGCGTACCTCACCGCGTGGAATCCCGGCAGCGAGCCCTTGCCGTTCGAGGCGAACCGCGAACGCAACGAACGCCTGCGCGCGGAGCTGCGCTCGATGGGCTTCGAGCACCTCGACGGCGAGGGCGGCAAGGATGACTGGCTCGAGGAGAGCTACCTCGTGCCGGGCTTGAGCCTCGAAGACGCGCACGATCTCGCGAGCCGCCATGGCCAGGCCGCGTTCGTGTTCTGCGAGCGCGACGGCGTGCCGCGGCTGGTCGTCACGGACGAGGCCATGCGCACGGGCCAGGATGCCGGCGAACCACAGGGGGCCATCCGCCCGTGCGTTCCAGCGGACATTCCGGCCATGGTGGAGATCGTGAACGATGCCGCACGTGCCTACGAACGTGCCGTCCCCGCCGATTGCTGGCATGAACCTTACATGCCGCGCGACGAGCTCGAGCGCGAGATCGCCGCGGGCGTCGTTTTCGAAGGCTACGAAGCGTCGCGGCAACTGCTCGGCGTGATGGGCTCGCAGCGTGTGCGCGATGCGACGCTCATACGCCACGCGTACGTGCGCACCGCGCGGCAGGGACAGGGCATCGGCGGCGCGCTGCTGGAGCACCTGGTCGCGCGCGCCACCGGCCGGCTGATGGTGGGCACCTGGGCCGCTGCAGGCTGGGCGATCCGCTTCTACGAGCGCCACGGCTTCCGGCTCGTCTCGCCGGAAGAGAAGGATCGCCTGCTCGGCCGCTACTGGACGGTTTCGCCGCGCCAGCGCGAAGTCTCGGTCGTGCTGGTGATGCAGCGCTAGGCGGGCGCCGCCGCGTTCGCCACGAAGGGCCGGCCCACGTATTCCGGCTTACGTAGTTTTGCGCATGCGCATGCGCAGGCATGCGCAAGCGCCGCGCGCCGCATCGGGAACTTGGCGCGCGGCGCGTGATCCTTCCGCCATGGCTCAGGTCTTCTCCGAGCGCGCAGTCCTGCTCCTCAAGCTGGCGGGCCTCGCGTGCGTGGGCCTGCTCGCGACGGCGAGCGTCGTCGCCTACCAGCACCTGCAGGGACCGTACTCGCAGGCCGAGGCGCCCGCGCAGCCGGTTCCCTTCAGCCACAAGCACCACGTGGGCGACGACGGCATCGACTGCCGCTACTGCCATGACAGCGTGGAGACGGCGTCCTTTGCCGGCATTCCCTCGACGCACGTGTGCATGACGTGCCACTCGCAGCTCTTCACCGACGCGCCGATGCTGGAGCCGGTGCGCCACAGCATCGCGACCGGCGAGCCGCTACGCTGGATCCGGGTCCACGACCTGCCCGACTTCGTGTACTTCGACCACTCGATCCACATCCGCAAGGGCGTGGGCTGCATCGAGTGCCACGGCGCCGTGGACCAGATGCCGCTCATGCGCCGCGTGGCGAGCCTCGACATGCAGTGGTGCCTCGAATGCCACCGCAATCCCGAGCCGCATCGCCGTGCATCCGCGCGGGTGTTCGAGATGCGCCCGACGAGCGAGGTGCGCGCCGAAGGCGGCATGCCCGACACGCCGATCGCCTCCACGCGCCGCCTCACCGACTGCTCCACCTGCCACCGCTGATGGATACGCCATCGCCGCTCTGGCGCTCGCTCGAGGAACCCTCCGCGGAATCGCGCGAGGAGGGCGAAGCGGGCCGCGGCATCTTCAACCTCACGCGGCGCGATTTCCTCAAGCTCGCGGCCGCTTCGGCAGCGCTCGCGAGCGCTGGCTGCCGCGGGCCCGTCGAGGAGATCGTGCCGTACGTCCGGCCCGCGGAAGGCGCGCCCGGCGTGCCGCGCTTCTTCGCGACGGCGATGACGCTCGGCGGTTGCGCGACCGGCCTGCTGGTCGAGTGCAACATGGGCCGGCCCACGAAGATCGAGGGCAATCCCGCGCATCCGGCGAGTCTCGGCGCCACCGGCGTCTTCGAGCAGGCCGCGATCCTCGAGCTGTGGGACCCGGAGCGCGCCGCCGGAATCGCGCACGCCGGCCAGCCTGCCACGCGCGTCGCGATGAAGACAGCCCTGCTGGAAGCGGCGGGCGCGCACGGCGACGGCCTTCGCATCCTCATGCGGTATTCGAGCTCGCCCACGCTCGCGGCACAGCTCGAGGCGCTGCGTGCACGCTATCCCGGCATGCGCGTGCACACGTGGGAGCCGTTGCATCGCGACAACTCGCTTGCGGGCGCACGGCTCGCGTTCGGCCGCGCGGTCGAGCCGGTCTACCGTTTCGCCAACGCGGACGTCGTGGTGGCGCTCGATGCGGATTTCGTGGGCGAGGGGCCGGGCCACCTGCGCCACGCGCGCGACTTCATCGCGCGGCGCCGCCCCGGCGAACGCACTCCGATGAATCGCCTGTATGCGGTCGAGTCGTCGCCGACGCTCACGGGCGTGGCGGCGGATCATCGGCTGGCACTCTCACCCGGGGCCGTGATGGCGTGGCTGGTCCAGCTCGCCAGCGCACTTCGCGGTGAGCAGCACTCGGGCTCGCCCCTGGTCGACGCGGTCGCCGCGGACCTGGGCAGCCATCGCGGGCGGGCGTTGATCGTGCCGGGCGAATCGCTCACGCCGGCCGCACACGCGCTCGTGCATCGCCTCAACGCGGAGCTGGGTGCGGGCGGCTCGACGGTCGACTACATCGAGCCCGTGTGCGGCGACATCGACTGCACCGAATCGCTGCTCGCCCTTGCGCAGGATCTCGAAGCCGGGCGTGTGAAGGCATTGCTCGTGCTGGGCGGCAATCCCGTGCACGACGCACCGCCGGAGCTCAGGCTCGCGGAGCTCATCGGCCGCGCGCCGTTCTCGCTGCATCTGGGCCTGCGCGACGACGAGACCTCGGCGGCGTGCGCGTGGCATGTCCCGCAGGCGCATTTCCTCGAGCAGTGGAGCGACACGCGCGCGTTCGACGGCACCGCGAGCGTCGTGCAGCCGGTGGTGGCGCCGCTGTACGGCGGTATCTCGGCGCACGAGCTGGTGGCGGATTTGCTGGGCGCCGTGCAGGGCGGGCCCCGCGACTGGGTGCGCGCCCAATGGACCGCCGGCGACGCAGCCGCTGCCGATCGCACGTGGCGTGAGCTGCTGCGCGGCGGCATCGTGCCGGAGAGCGCCGCCAGGCCGGTGGTGGTCACCGCGCGTGCGCCTTCCGTGGAGGTCCAGGCATCACGCGGCTGGACGCTCCTCTTCCGCGCCGATCCTTCGCTGCGCGATGGCGAGTTCGCCAACAACGCGTGGCTGCAGGAGCTGCCGCGCTCGCACTCGAAGCTCACCTGGGACAACGCCGCCTATGTGAGCCCCGGATCGGCGGCGAAGCTCGGGGTGAAGACGGGCGATCTCCTCGACATCGAGGCGGGCGACGAGCGCCTGCGCGCCCCGGTATGGGTGCTGCCCGGACAGGACGACGAAACCATCACGCTGCCGCTCGGTTACGGGCGAGCGCGAGCGGGCAAGGTCGGCAACGGCGTGGGCTTCGACGCGTATCGGCTGAGGCACGCCCATGCGCCGTGGTGGCGCGAAGCGAACGAGGTGCGCAAGGCCGAGGGCTCCCACGACTTCGCCACGACGCAGAACCATGCGCGCATGGAAGGCCGCGAGCCGGTGCGGCGCTTCGACGTGGCCGCGGTCATCGAGGGCCGCCAGCTGCCGCACCTCGAGGACGAGCCGTCGCCGGAGACGCTGTATCCGGAATGGACCTACGACTCGTACCGTTGGGGCATGGTGGTGGACCTCACCGCCTGCATCGGCTGCAACGCCTGCACCATCGCCTGCCAGGCCGAGAACAACATCGCGACGGTCGGCAAGGAGGAAGTGGCGCGTGGCCGCGAGATGCACTGGATCCGCATCGATCGTTACTACGAGGGCCCGCCCGGGAAGCCGCGCACCTATTTCCAGCCGGTCCCATGCATGCAATGCGAGAACGCGCCGTGCGAGCCGGTCTGCCCCGTGGGCGCCACGGTGCACGACAGCGAAGGCATCAACGTGCAGGTCTACAACCGCTGCGTCGGCACGCGCTTCTGCTCCAACAACTGCCCGTACAAGGTGCGGCGCTTCAACTTCCTGCACTACGCGAAGCGCGACGGCGAGCCGCCGCTCGATGCGCGCAACCCGCAGGTGACGCTGCGCATGCGCGGCGTGATGGAGAAGTGCAACTACTGCCTGCAGCGCATCACCCGCGCGCGCATCGAGACCGGGCGCGAGGGGCGGCGCATCGCCGATGGCGAGGTGGTGACGGCATGCCAGGCGGCGTGTCCCACGCGCGCGATCACCTTCGGCGACATGAACGACCCGCAAAGCGCCGTGAGCGCGGCCAAGCGCTCGCGGCTCGACTACGCGCTCCTGCACGAGCTCGACACGCGGCCGCGAACGACCTACCACGCGCGGGTCGCCAACCCGAATCCCGCCGTGAAGGACGCGTGAGATGGCGCAGCCGCTGCTTTCGCCGCGCTGGGGCTACGGGAGCGTCACCGACAAGATCGCGGACATCGTCCTGCGGCGTCCCACGCACTGGGTCTGGGGCGCGGGCCTGGTCCTCACGGGCCTCATGTCGGTGTTCTTCTTCGGCGCGATGGGCTACCTCTTCACCGTCGGCATCGGCATCTGGGGCGTCAACATCCCCGTCGCCTGGGGATTCGCCATCGGCAACTTCGTCTGGTGGATCGGGATCGGGCACGCCGGCACGTTCATCTCCGCGTTCCTGCTGCTGCTGCGGCAGAAGTGGCGCAACTCGATCAACCGCTTCGCCGAGGCCATGACGCTCTTCGCCGCGGGCATCGCGGGGCTCTGGCCGATCCTGCACCTCGGCCGCCCGTGGTTCGCGTACTGGCTGGTGCCTTATCCGAACGTGATGGACTACTGGCCGCAATGGCGCAGCCCCCTGGTGTGGGACTTCTTCGCCATCTCGACGTACCTCATCGTTTCGCTCGTCTTCTGGTACGTGGGCCTGGTTCCCGATCTCGCGACCCTGCGCGATCGCGCCCACTCACGCGTGAAGGCGATGGTCTACGGGTTCTTCGCGCTCGGATGGCGGGGCGAGGCACGGCACTGGGTGCGCTACGAGACGGCTTATCTCCTGCTTGCGGGGCTCGCGGCGCCGCTCGTGATATCCGTGCACAGCATCGTCTCGCTCGACTTCGCCGTCGGCAACACGCCCGGCTACCACTCGACCATCTTCCCGCCTTATTTCGTGGCGGGGGCGCTCTACTCGGGCTTCGCCATGGTGCTCACGATCGCGATCCCGATGCGGCACTTCTTTCGCCTCGAGGAGTTCATCACGCAGCGGCACCTCGACAATGCCGCGAAGATCATGCTCGCGACCGGCCTCATCGTGGCGTACGGCTATTGCATGGAGGTCTTCACGGCGTACTACAGCCAGGACCCGTACGAGATCGCGATGGTCGAGAACCGCTTCTTCGGACCTTACGCCTTCGTCTACTGGGGCGTGATCGTGTGCAACGTCGTGATCCCGCAGCTCCTCTGGTGGCGGCGGATACGGTGCTCCGTGGTGGCGCTTTTCATCCTGAGCCTCGTGATCCAGCTCGGCATGTGGAGCGAGCGCTTCATGATCGTGGTCTCGAGCCTCAACCGCGATTTCCTGCCGTCGTCGTGGGGCATCTTCGTGCCGACCTTCTGGGACGTCTCGATGCTGGTCGCCTCGATCGGCTTCTTCGCGTTCCTGTTCCTCGTGTTCCTGCGCGTGCTGCCCGCGATCACCATCTTCGAGATGCGCAAGCTCGTGCGCGAGGAGCAGGAGGGCGAGGCCTCGTGAGCGCCACCTACGGTCTGATGGCCGAGCTCGCGAGCGCCGACGAGCTGCTCGGGGCGGCCGCGCGCGCGCGCGAAGCCGGCTTCAGGGGCGTCGAGGCCTATTCGCCGTTCCCGATCGAGGGCATGGGAGAAGCGATCGGCTTCACGCGCTCGCGCGTCCCGCTGGCGACCCTCGTGGGCGGCGTGGCGGGCGGAGCTGGCGGCTTTTTCCTGCAGTGGTACAGCGCGGTCGTCGATTACCCGATCAACTCGGGCGGCAGGCCCACCTTCAGCTGGCCGGCCTTCATCCCGGTCACGTTCGAGCTCGCGGTGCTGGGTGCCGCCCTGGCCGCGGTGATCGCGATGATCGTGGCCAACGGGCTGCCGCGCCTGCGTCATCCGGTCTTCAACGTGCGCGAGTTCGAGCTCTCGACGCGCAACCGCTTCTTCCTCTGCCTGCCTGCGACGGCAGCCGATGCGGCGGCGGCGCGGCGCTTCCTCGAGCGGCTGGAGCCGCTGCGGATCCTGGAGGTGCCGTGCTGAGGGCGCTCGTCCTCGCCATTGCGCTGCTGCTCGCAGGCGGATGCGAGAAGCTCGCGCGCAACATGTACGACGGCGCGAAGGAACGGCCGCTGCAGGGGAGGCTTGCCTCGCCCCTCGGGGAGCAACCGGCAGGCACGTCCGCCACGGCATCGCGCGAGGTGCCGGCCGGAAGCGTGGAACACGTGCGCGGCGTGCTGGCCGGTACCTCGAGCGGCCGCGCGGGCGCGAAGGACGAGCAGCGGCGCATCGAGGCGGAGGATGCCGCGGCGATCCCGTATCCGGTTACGCTCGCATTGCTCGAGCGCGGCCAGCAGCGTTACGAGATCCATTGCGTGCCGTGCCACAGCCCGGTGGGCGACGGCGACGGCATGATCGCGCGCCGCGGCTTTCCGCATCCGCCCTCGTACCACATCGATCGCCTGCGCCGCGCGCCCGACCGGCATTTCTACGACGTGATCAGCAACGGCTACGGCGTCATGTATGCGTACGGCGATCGCGTCTCGCCGCAGGATCGCTGGGCCATCGTGGCGTACATCCGAGCGCTGCAGCGCAGCCAGGGCGCACGGCTCGCCGCGGTGGAAGGGACGGCGCGGTGACCACGCTGCTGCATTCGTATCTCTTCGCCTGGCTCTTCGTGCTCGGCCTCTCGCTCGGCTCGCTCGCGAACCTCATGGTCCAGTCGCTCACCGGCGGGCGCTGGGTCGAGCCGGTCCGCCCGGCGTGGATCGCGGCGGTGCGCGTGCTGCCGCTGGTGGCGCTGCTCTTCCTGCCCATCGCCTTCGGCGTGCGCTGGATCTATCCGTGGACCGAGGCGCCGGGGCGCTGGCTCAACGTGCCGTTCTTCATCGTCCGCTCCGCGGCCTATCTCCTCGCGTGGTGCTTCCTCGCCGCCGCTTTCCTGCGCGCCGAGCGCGGCAACATCGAGCCCGCCGCGGGCGGCGGCAGGAGCTCGCGCGCCTGGAGCGCCGCGGGCCTCATCGCCTACACGTTCACCATCTCGTTCGCCGCGTTCGACTGGATCGCGTCGCTCACGCCGGCGTGGTACTCGAGCGGCTTCGGCCTCGTGGTCGGCACGGGGCAGATGCTCTCGGCCTCGGCTTTCGGAGTGATGACGGCGGCGCTCGCCGCGCCCGCGCAACCCGATCGCGAGTTGCGCCAGCGCTTCCACGACCTCGGCAACCTGCTGCTGATGTACGTGCTCGTGTGGGCCTACCTCGCTTTCACGCAGTTCCTCGTGATCTGGTCCGAGAACATCCCCAGGGAGATCCACTGGTACGTCCGCCGGCTGGAGACCGGCTGGGTGGCGCTCGCGTGGATCGTGGTGGCGCTGCACTTCGCGCTCCCGTTCGCGATCCTGCTGTCGCGCGATGCGAAGCGCTCGCCGCGGCTGCTGGGATCGATCGCGGCGGGGCTCCTCGGGGTGCACCTCGTGCAGGTCTACTGGATGGTCGTGCCCTCGGTGCGGCCCGGGGGCTTCTCGCTCGCTTGGAGCGATGTCCTCGTGCTGCTCCTTCTTGCCGCAGCCGGCGCGCTGGCGTGGCGGCGCGCGCGTCCGGCGATGGTCCCTGTGGTGGCGAGCCGTGGATGAGAAGGCCGCATGGCTGCCGCATGCGCCGTCGCACGTGAGCGTGCGGGCGATCGTGGCGGCGGCCGGGATCATGGCCGGGGGCATCGGGCTGGCGCTCGCCGGCGCGTGGATCGAGCTGCGCTTCGTAGCGTCTCCCGCGGGCGCGCCGGGCAATGCCGAGCCTCCGCGTATCGCGGGGCCGGTGCAGTACAGCGCGCCGGCGCTCGAGCGCGAAGCGTTGCTGCGCGACAAGCGTGCCCGGCTTCATGGCCGCGGCACGGACACGCAGACCGGGGAGCCCTTCATCCCGATCGAGGAAGCGATGCGCGCGCTGGCGGACGAGGCGCGCGCGGCGCCTTCGAAGGCTGCGAAATGAGGCTGGCAAGGGCGCTCGGCATGCTCGCGATGCCGGCAGCGTTTGCCGCCGCGGCGCATGTCGGTCCGCATCCGGAGGCGGGCATCGACTTCGAGCAGCACCTCGGCGCGCAAGTGCCGCTCGCGCTGCCGTTCGTCGACGAACGCGGCGAGCGCACCACGCTGCACGCGGCGCTCGCCGAGGCGCCGGCGATCCTGGTGATGGGTTACGTGCGATGCCGCGACCTGTGCTCGCTCACGGTCCCGGGGACCGCCGAGGCACTGGATCGCGCGGGCTTGCGCGCAGGCAGGGACTATCGCGCGGTGTTCGCGAGCATCGACGCGCGCGAGGACGCGCAGGCGCTCGCCGCCGGCATGGCGCGCGTGCCGGCAGCCGACCGCCCCGGCTGGCGCTTCGTCGGCGGCGACGACGCCTCCGCCCGCGCGCTCGCCGCGGCCATCGGCTTCCGCTACCGCTACGAGCGTGACCGCGATGCGTTCGCGCACCCCGCGGGCCTCGTCGTGCTCTCGCCCGGCGGGCTCGTGTCGCGCTATTTCTTCGGCGTGCGCTTCGAGCCGGCCGACCTGCGCCTGGCACTCGCGGAGGCGGGGCAGGGCCGCACGGGGCGGATCAGCGATCGGCTGCTGCTGCTCTGCTACCACTTCGACCCCGCGACGGGCCGCTACACGCCGCGCATCCGGGACGCGCTGCGGCTCGCGATCGCCGTCTTCGCCGCCGGCGCAGGGCTTCTCGCATGGCGCGCCGTGCGACAGCGCAAGGCCGCGGCAGGTGCGCCGTGAGATGGTCCATCCCGCAGGCTTCCGATCTCGCCGGGCGCGTCGATGCGCTCTTCTTCACGCTGCTCGCGGTCACCGGGCTGGTGGCGCTCGCGATCTTCGTGCTGATCGTCATCTTCTGCATCCGCTACCGGCGCGGCGCACGGGTCGATCGCAGCGGCGCGCCCGCCAACAACTTCCCGCTGGAGCTGGGATGGACGCTCACGCCGCTCGCGATCTTCCTCGCGATCTTCGGCTGGGCCGCACACGTGTATGGCGGCTTCTACCGTGACGATCCCTCCGCCATGCCCGTGTGGGTCGTGGGCAAGCAGTGGATGTGGAAGGTCGAGCATGCCAACGGGCGGCGCGAGATCGACGAGGTGCACCTGCCGCTCGGCCGGCCCGTCCGCGTCGTGCTCGCGAGCGAGGACGTGATCCACAGCTTCTACGTGCCGGCCTTTCGCGTGAAGCAGGACGCGGTGCCGGGCCGCTACACGATGCTCGCCTTCACGCCGACGCGCGAGGGCACGTTCGACCTGCGCTGCAGCGAGTACTGCGGCACCGACCATGCGCGCATGGCGGGGAAGGTGACCGTGATGGCGCCGGCGGCGTTCGATGCGTGGCTCGCGCAGGGGACGCCCGCCGCGAGCATGGCGGCGCGTGGCTTCGCCACCTTCCGGCGGCTGGGCTGCAGCGGCTGCCACGATCCGCGCTCGAGCGTGCATGCCCCGGACCTGAACGGAATCTATGGCCGCGTCGTGCACCTGCAGGACGGGCGCAGCGTCGTGGCGGACGAGGCTTATATCCGCGATTCCATCCTGCTGCCGAAGCGCGACGTGGTCGCGGGCTTCGAGCCGGTCATGCCGAGCTTCCAGGGCGAGGCGAGCGAGGGCGACATCCTCGAGATCATCGCCTACCTCAAGTCGCTCGGGACCGCCCGCCCATGAGCTACCTCGAGGAAGGCTTCACGCTGCGCTCGTGGCTCACGACGCGCGACCACAAGCGCATCGGCATCCTCTATGCGGTCGCGATCACGGTGTTCTTCTTCCTCGGCGGCGCGGCCGCGGCGATCATCCGGCTGGAGCTCCTCACGCCGCAGGGCGACCTGGTGAGCGCCGACACGTACAACAAGCTCTTCACCATCCACGGCGTGGTGATGGTGTGGTTCTTCCTGATCCCGTCGATCCCTTCCACGCTCGGCAATTTCCTGCTGCCGATGATGATCGGGGCGCGCGAGGTGGCGTTCCCGCGGCTGAACATCGTCTCCTGGTACATCTACGTGCTCGGCGCCACGTTCACCGTGGGGGCGGTGATCGCGGGCGGCGTGGACACGGGCTGGACCTTCTACACGCCGCTTTCGACCCTCTTCTCGAACACCCACGTGGTGGCCGCCGTGATGGGGGTGTTCATCGTCGGGTTCTCGTCGATCCTCACCGGCCTCAACTTCATCGTGACCGTCCACCGCATGCGCGCGCCCGGCATGACGTGGTTCCGCATGCCGCTCTTCGTGTGGGCGAACTACGCCACGAGCCTCATCCTGGTGCTCGCGACCCCGGTGCTGGCGATGACGCTGCTGCTGCTCGCGGCCGAGCGGCTGCTGCACGTCGGCATCTTCGATCCCGCGCTCGGCGGCGACCCGCTCCTCTTCCAGCACCTCTTCTGGTTCTATTCGCACCCCGCCGTGTACATCATGGTGCTGCCCGCGATGGGGGTCGTGAGCGAGATCATCACCTGCTTCGCCCGCAAGCGCATCTTCGGCTACAAGTTCATGTGCTACGCGATCCTCGGCATCGCGGGCTTCGGCTTCCTCGTCTGGGGCCACCACATGTTCGTCTCCGGCCAGTCCGCCTATGCCGGGATGGTGTTCTCGATGCTGAGCTTCATGGTGGCGGTGCCCTCGGCGATCAAGGTCTTCAACTGGACCGCCACGCTCTACAAGGGGTCGATCGAGCTCACGGCGCCGATGCTCTACGCGCTCGGGTTCGTGGGCCTCTTCACCATCGGCGGCATGACGGGGCTCTATCTCGCCGCGATCGCGCTCGACGTGCACCTCACCGACACCTATTTCGTGATCGCGCACTTCCACTACATCATGGTGGGCGGCTCGGTGATGGCCTATCTCGGCGGGATCCATTTCTGGTGGCCGAAGATCACCGGGCGGCTGTACAGCGAGGCGTGGGGCAGGGTGGCTGCGATCACGATCTTCGCCGGGTTCAACCTCACCTTCTTCCCGCAATACCTGCTGGGCTTCCTCGGCATGCCGCGCCGGTATCACTCGTATCCGCCCGAATTCCAGTTGCTCAACGTCCTCTCCTCGGCGGGCGCCGCGGTGCTGGCGGTGGGTTACCTGCTGCCTCTGGTCTATCTCGGGTGGTCGCTTTTCCTCGGCAAGCGCGCGCCGCCGAATCCATGGCAGGCGCGGGGCCTCGAATGGAAAACAGCCTCGCCGCCCCCGAAGGAGAACTTCCACGAGACTCCGGAGGTGGACGCGGTGCCCTATGCATACGACCCCGAGGAGAAGCTCGCTTGAGCGCCGCACCTCGCGAGATCGATGCCGGAGCGCGCGGCGAGCTCGACCCCAGGGCGTGGCGGGCAGAGACGGCGTCGCTCGGCATGTGGGTCTTCCTCGCCACCGAGCTCATGTTTTTCGGCGGGCTCTTCCTCGCCTACCTCTATCTGAGGACGCACGATCCCGAGGGTGTGGCGGCCGCGAGCGTGCACACGCACGAATGGCTGGGCACGATCAACACGGCGATCCTGCTCACGAGCAGCTTCGCGATGGCGCTGGCGGTGCACGCGGCGAAGCAAGCGCGCCGCAAGGCCGCACAGCGGCTGCTCGTGGTGACGGCCGCGTTCGGGCTCGCGTTCCTCGCCGTGAAGGGCATCGAGTACGGGCTGGAGTGGCGCGACGGCCTCGTGCCGGGACTGCACTTCACGCTTGCGCAGAACACCCGGACCGCGACGCTCTTCTTCTTCCTCTATTTCGTCGCCACGGGCATCCATGCGGTGCACCTCGCCATCGGCGTGCTCACGGTCCTCTGGATCGCATGGCGCCTGCGCGCGGCGGCGCTGCCGGACTGGCGCGTGGACGAGATCGACGTGCTGGGGCTGTACTGGCACTTCGTCGACGCGATCTGGATCTTCCTCTATCCGCTCTTCTATCTCGTGAACCTGAACGCATGAAGACCGTGCCTGCCCTGCGGGCGTACGCGATCACATGGGCGGCGTTGCTCGCGCTGCTCGCGCTCACGTTCGCGCTCGCGCACCTCAGGCTCGGTGCGTTCAACGCGGTCGCGAGCCTCGTCATCGCGGCGGTGAAGGCGGCGTTGGTGGCGTTGTTCTTCATGCACCTGCGTCGCGGCCGTGCGCTGCTGGTGCTCTTCGCGCTGGTCGCTCCGTTCGCGCTCGCGATCCTCTTCGCGCTGAGCGGCGCCGACTACATCACGCGCGAGGTTCATCCGGCGCCGTGGGCCGCGCCGCACGGTCGTTGAGGCGCGGGCGCGGTGAAATGCCGCACCGGTCGTGTGAATTCGGGGGACTTGGCCCGGTTCGCCCGGCGCTCCAGGAACCTTGCAATTGAAATCATTGGCATTTCAGGAATGGCACGCTCTGTGCTTTACCAAAGGCGTTGTCCCTTACCCCAACCCCCCACTTGAGAATTGCCATGACCATGAAGACCCGCATCGCCGCAATCACCCTTTCCCTGCTTGGCGTCGTCGGCGCGCAGTTCGCCATCGTGACGCCCGCCGAGGCGAAGTCCGCCAAGTGCTTCGTCACCCCCGTTCCCGGCCAACCCGGCGTGTTCATCGGGACGTGCACGACGAAGCGCCCGTAATCACAGATTGCGCAGCAGCACGCGCCCAGGAGTCGGGGCGTTGTGGAAAACGCCGCGGTCATGAGACCGCGGCGTTTTCTTTATTT
>Ga0068852_100000518_pt1 | contig 25416 bp, 24 predicted proteins | sample KBSCornC22_FD_66594 | JGI IMG/M metagenome (GOLD analysis project Ga0068852, IMG submission 66594) | Corn rhizosphere microbial communities from Kellogg Biological Station, Michigan, USA - KBS Corn C2-2 | ecosystem: Host-associated > Plants > Roots > Rhizosphere > Soil ... | reverse complement strand
CCGAGCGACCGCTTGAGCCCGTCGAGCACCGCGCCGCCGAGGCTCAGCCCCTTGATGCGCTGCGCCGCCCAGTCGGCCGAAATCTCGTCGCACGGCATTCCCCAGACCTTCTCGGTGTAGGTCTTGAAGAAGATGTTGAAGAGCTGCTGGCCGAACTGGTTGATGGTCCAGTCCTGGAACGATTTGACGTCCTTGTTGGGGAACAGCTGCGCATAAGCGTAGGACGCCATGCAGCAGGTCGAGCGCCAGATGCCGAGGTTGCGAAGCGCCTCGAATCCGCGCAGCGGATAGGAATAGAATTTCCCGTCGTAGAAGATGCGGCTCATCCGCGGCCGCTGGATGAAGTCGTTGGGCAGGATCTCGTTCCAGAGGTCGACGACCTCCTTCGACTTCGAAAAGAAACGGTGGCCGCCGATGTCGAACCGGAAGCCTTCATGCTCGACCGTGCGGCTGATTCCGCCGACGTAAGTCGGGTCCTTCTCGATCACGATGACCGAGTGGCCGGCCTTGGTCAGCAGATATGCAGCCGTGAGCCCCGCGGGCCCGGCACCGATGATTGCGACATCGGCCGCGGCTTCGCTCGTCACTGGCATTGCTTCCCCCGTTCTCGTTTCTTGGGGGCGACACTGTCGGCCAAGTTCTAAATCTTGGTTAACGGGGAGGTGAGAATTCGCCGGCTGGACATTCAACGGCGAGACAGCATTCTGCGCTTAGCTCGGCGTCAAAACCAACCGGAAGGATAGAGAATGATCAAGATCCTGCTCGGCGGCGCTGCGGCGGCCGCCATCGTCGCCAGCGGCGCGGCAATCGCGCAGACGGCGCAGCCCGCGCCCGCGCCGCACATGCGCCATGGCCACGTCGCACGGCCGATGACTCGCGCCGAGGTCCAGGCCCGCACCGCGGCGATGTTCGCCCGGCTCGACACCAACCATGACGGCTTCATCGCCAAGGACGAGCTCGGTGCGATGGCGGCGCAGCGCCAGCAGAAGGCTGAGCAGCGCGCCGCGCGCTTCGATCCGTCGAAGATGTTCGATCGGCTCGACGCCAACCATGACGGTCAAATCACGGCAGCCGAGATGGACGCGGCGCACAAGCGGCGCGCGGCCGCCTCGGCGCAGCCTGCGCATCGGCCGCGCTCCGCCGGCCTGTTCGCTCGCGCCGATGTCAACAAGGACGGGGTGGTCACGCGCGCCGAGTTCGATGCGCTGGGCCAGCAGATGAAAGCGCGCATGGAGCATGCGAGCCTTGCGCGCGGCGGAATGGCCGAGCGCATGTTCGAGCGCGCCGACGCCGACAAGGACGGCCGCGTGAGCCTTTCCGAGATGCAGCAGGCGGCGCTTGCCCGGTTCGACCGCGCGGACCTCAACCATGACGGCACGATCACGCCGGACGAGCGGCAGCAGGCGCGGCAGCTGTTCAAGGCGAAGCGGGCTTCGCGCGCGCCATCGCAACAGTGACCGGCGAAGGCCCGGAGTTCCCGCTCCGGGCCTTCCCTATTTCGCGTATTCGGGTGTTTCGGCGCGGCGCCGCTTCGCCGCCGGGCGCTTCGCCGGCGCCGGCTCTTCGAGCCCGGCTTTGCGGTACCGCGCCTCCGCCTCGGCCATGTAATCGCGGGTGATCGGAAGCGCCGTCCGCTCGCGGATATACTGCACCTGATAATTGCACGCCGCGCCGTTCTCGAACATCACGATGCCGCCGGCGAGGTAGAATTCCCACATCCGGAAGAAGCGCTCGTCGTACATTTCGACGATGCGCTTGCGCGCTTTCTCGGTCCGATCGAGCCAGTGGAGCAGGGTGTAGGCGTAGTGAAGCCGCAGGCTTTCGATGTCGCTCGCGATCAGCCGCACCTTCTCGCTCGCGGTCGTCATCTCGCTGAGCGACGGCAGATGGTAGCCGGGGAAGATCCATTTGTCGGTAAAAGGGTCCGGCGCCACCGTGGGCTCGCCGAGCTTGCCGATCGTGTGCAGGAGCATGACGCCCTGCGGCTTGAGCAGTTCGCGGCACTTGGCGAAGAATTCGTCGTAGTGACGAAGCCCGACGTGCTCGAACATGCCGACCGAGACGATGCGGTCGAACTGCTCCTCGAGCAGCCGGTAATCCTTGAGCTCGAACTTCACATGGTCCGACACGCCCGCCGCATCGGCCCGCTCGCGGGCAATCTTCAGCTGGTGCTCCGATAGCGTGACGCCGAGCACGTCGACCCCCGCAACCTTGTGCAGGAACAGCGCCATTCCGCCCCAGCCGCAGCCGATGTCGAGCACGCGCTGGCCCGGCTCGAGCGCGAGCTTGGCCGCGATATGCGCCTTCTTGTCGACTTGCGCCTGCTCCAGCGTCTCGTGCTCGGGGTCGGTCCAGTAGGCACAGCTGTATTGCTTGTCGCTGTCGAGAAAGAGTTCGTAGAGCTCGTCGTTGAGGTCGTAATGATGCGCGACGTTCTTGCGCGCACGCGTGAGATTGTTCGACAGCAGCAGGCGCTTGAGGGTGCGTCTTGCGATGCCCCTGCGCAGCGCCTTGCGCCCCTCGCCCATTTCTTCCCAGCGGTTGGAGCCGACGACCATGCGCAGCAGGTCAAGGATCGTGCCGTCCTCGATGATCACGCGCCCGTCCATGTACGCTTCGCCGAAGCCGAGCCTTGGGTTGCGCATGATGTCGAACGGCACCTTGCGGTCGGTGAACCGGACGGTAAGGTGCTTTCCGCCGGGCCGGCCGAGGATCTCCGGCGACTTGCCTGGTTGCTTCAGGGTGATGCTGCCGGTCGTGAGCAGCTTGTTCACCATCCTGCCGATCAGCGACATTGACGCGTCTCCAAATTCCGAACCGCCGAATCTAATCGCGAGGCGGGCGGCCCGTCCAGCGTCAACGCGCGCAAGCGGCGGGATTGACGCAAATTAAGCGGCGGCGCGGTCCCGGCGCTTCCGCTCGGCCGCGGTCTTGAGCTGCCCGCACGCCGCGTCGATATCGCGGCCGCGCGGCGTCCGTACCGGCGCCGAGACGCCCGCTTCGAAGATGATGTTGCTGAACGAGCGGATGCGCTCCTCGTCCGAACATTCGTATGGCGCGCCCGGCCAGGGGTTGAACGGGATCAGGTTGACCTTGGCCGGAAGCCGGTACTTGCGGATCAGCCGGACCAGCTCGCGCGCATGCTCGTCGCTGTCGTTCTTGTCCTTGAGCATCACATATTCGAACGTGATTCGCCGGGCGTTGTTCGCGCCCGGGTAAGCCGCGCAGGCTTCGAGCAGCTGCTCGATCCCGTACTTGCGGTTCAACGGCACGATCTCGTCGCGGATTTCCTTCGTCACCGCGTGCAGGCTGACCGCGAGATTGACCCCGATCTCCTCGCCGGCGCGCGCCATCATCGGCACCACGCCGCTGGTCGACAGCGTGATCCGGCGCCGCGACAGGCCGAGCCCGTCGCCGTCCATGACGATCTTCAGCGCGTCGCGGACATTGTCGAAATTGTAGAGCGGCTCGCCCATGCCCATCATCACGATGTTGGTGAGCATCCGGCCCTCGGGCTGCGAGGGCCATTCGCCAAGCGAATCGCGGGCGAGCATCACCTGCCCGACGATTTCCGCCGGCTCGAGGTTGCGCACGAGCTGCATCGTTCCGGTGTGGCAGAAGCGGCAGTTGAGCGTGCAGCCGACCTGGCTCGACACGCACAAGGTGCCGCGGTCCGCGTCGGGGATGAACACCATTTCGAAATCGTGGCCGTCGTGAGTCTGGAGCAGCCACTTGCGGGTGCCGTCGGTGGAGACCTGCGCCTCGATCACATCGGGCCGCGAGATCACGAAGCGCTCGGCGAACCAGCCGCGCTGCGCCTTGGCAATGTCGCTCATTGCCGCGAAGTCGATGACTCCGCGGTTGTAGATCCAGTGCCACAGCTGCTTCGCGCGAAGCTTCGCCTGCTTCGGCTCGAGCCCCGCCTCGGCAAGCTTCTCGCGGATTTCGTCCTTCGACAGCCCGACCAGCTCGACGCGGCCGTCCGCCCGCGCGGTCGTCTTGCGCGGAACGGTGACGGGGTCGGTCGCCCCGGCGATACGCATCAGGTTGGTGTCGGCGCTCATGGCAGGCGGCCTATCTAGGTGCGATCACTGGCCTTTGCCAGCACAGGTGGCCGCGGCGGCATCGATCGCGGTCGCCGCTCCGTCGAGCGAATAGGGGTCGACGAACCGCCGTCCCGCGCCATCGCGCGATTCGACGCTCATCCAGCGCCCGGTGCGCAGAGCGGCGATGATCGCCTGGTCCTGTGCGGGCCCGCTGCTCCACGCCCAATTGCCGCGCGAGACGAGCATGAACGGTTGATCGTCGATCCGCAGCATGACTGCTGCCCCGCCGCGCGGCATCCGGCGAAGCCGGGCGTGGAACTCGCCCCATCGGCGGCGGTCGGCCGAGAAGGTGAAGCCCGCGATCGCCTGCACCTTGCCCTTCGCCGCGACGCGCACCGATCGCGACAGCGCCTCGCACGTCGCGCCGCGATCGATCGCCGCCCACGCTGGCCCGGCATAGACGATCGATTCCGCGCGCGCCGGAGCGGCGATCACCAAGAGCAGGAAGAGGCCGCGCAGCATGGGCAGGAAGGCTAACCTGCCAACCGCCGCCACACCACCGTCATTCCTCGGGCACGCGCCGCAACCGCTCACCGGTGGTGGAGATTTCGAACGTATCCGCATCGACGACGCGCACCGCCTCGCCGGTGTCGAGGACATAGCGCTTCATCCGGAGGAACGTACGCCTGCCGCGATATTCATGGACATAAAAACGCGCACCCGACGAATCCTCGACGAGGATGCGCCCTGAATAACTTTCCACTGGTCCGCTCTCCTGACGGCGGACGATTCGGCGGCGTCAGACTTAACTGAAGCTGCAGCTACGTCCAGCGGAGAAGCGCACCTGCGACATCGGCGGAAAATTGATCTTGTTGTGTAACGACCGTGGCGTTATTATACTTGACGTACCCAAGGGGAGAGCGTAGATAGACGCCAACAGGGAGTTGACGTCATGGCTTCAGTCCTTTCAGCCAAACACTTTCACGATGAGGATGCGGCCTTCGCATATGTGGAGGCGCGGGTATGGCCGAACGGGCCGACCTGCCCACACTGCGGAGGGATTACCCGCATCGGTAGGATGGGCGGCAAGTCGACCCGCCGTGGCCTTTATAAGTGCTATCAGTGCCGGAAGCCATTCACCGTTCGTCAGGGCACCATTTTTGAGAGTTCGCATGTGGCGCTGCATCTGTGGCTTCAGGCGATGTATCTGGTCGCGTGTTCGAAGAAGGGCATCAGCTCTAACCAGCTTCACCGCACTCTTGGCGTGACCCTCAAGACCGCTTGGTTCATGTCGCACCGCATTCGTGAGGCGATGCGGTCAGGCGATCTCGCGCCGATGGGCGGAATTGTCGAAGTCGATGAAACCTACATCGGCCGCCTTGCGGGTCAGACTGCGCGGGGTGGCGGGCATCACAAGATGAAAGTGCTGTCGCTGGTTCAGCGCGGCGGCGGTGCCCGTTCGGTGATGGTCGACAATGTGACCATCCGCGAGGTCTATCCGATCCTGCTCAAGAACATCGAGCATGAAGCGCATGTGATGACTGACGAGCATGGCATCTACCGCCCGCTAGGCCAGCATTTCGCTTCGCATTCATTCGTCTGCCACCAGCACGGCGAGTATGTCGTTGGCACCGTGCATACCAACACCATCGAAGGCTATTTCAGCATCTTCAAACGGGGCATGCGCGGCGTGTACCAATGGTGCGCTGAGAAGCATCTTCACCGCTATCTGGCCGAGTTTGATTTCCGCTACAGCAACCGGATCGCACTCGGCTGCAACGACGAAGATCGCGCCGACCGTCTGTTGAGCGGTATCGTCGGCAAGCGTCTCACCTACCAAACAGCTTCTGCGAGGGCCTGATGCCAAAGGCGAAGAACAGGCTGACGCCGGAGGAGCAGAGGCGAAGGTTCGAGGAGGAGGTTCGAAAGCGAATAGACGCTGGCGAACTAAGCCCCACAGAAGCGGACGCCACGCTGGACCGACTCGTGCGAAAGGCTAAGCAAAGCCGCTAAGTCATTGAAAAGCGATTCGATTTTCCGTGCGGAATCAATCACTTGTAAGCACTTAACGAATCCTCTATATGGAGTCGTCATGGGAGTCGTGTGGCCAGCGAAATGCAGTTTGATCGAGCCAAGCTAAAGGCGGCGATCCTCCATACATGTCGGGCAGTTAAGCCCGACCAGTTGGGGGCCGTGAAGCTCCACAAAGTCTTGTATTTTCTCGACATGATGCACTACGCCCAAACGGGGAGTGCGGTCACCGGCGCAACTTATCGAAAGAGGCCGTACGGACCGACATGCGTCCCTCTTCTTCCGATACTGCGCGATATGGCCACAGACGGCCTCATCGAGATCAAACACGTCGAGTTCTATGGTCGTACCAAGACCGAATATCATGCACATACAGAGGAAGAGCCGGGCCTTCTAAACGAGTCCGAGCTTGCCGTTCTGGATGAAGTGATTGAGTTCGTCTGCGAAAAGAACACTGCGCGCAGCATCAGTGATTTTAGCCATCAACTTCCTTGGGAGATGGTGGAGTTCGGCGCGGTGATTCCATACGAGTCCGCGCTGCTGCTATATCCGGTCGAGGTAACGCCAGAAGCGTTCGACGCCACGGAAGAGGGGCTTGCGGAAGTTGCAGAAACGAGACTTGCAGCAGACGCCGTGGCTTTCTCGAAACTCTCAGATTTTCGAAGCCGCGTTCTTTCGGAGATTGGCCAAGGCTGAATATCTCGACGCCTTGCAGGTGCTAGGCGTCTTTGAGCAGTTCGCGTTGAAAGATCCAAAAATGGCAGGTGAGCCTCATCCACATCTGCCCGCCGTATGGGTGTTTCAGACGCCTCCGGCGCTCTCGAGATTTCCACAAATCGCGGTTCTGTACACGATCGATGAACGTGAGGGTTTTGTGACCCTGTGGAACCTCTACCGGCTGTAGCTATACGGCTGCGCTATGGAGTCAGCGGAAAAGCTCCCGCGCGAGCTATCGTTTCAGCCTTTAGATTGGCGTCGACTTCGGAGGCCCGACCAGCGATGACGTGATTCTCGAGCCGCTCCTCGTCATAGGGGTAGTGTGTGAGTAGACGTGCCGAACGCAGTAGATGCCAGATGTGCATCGACAAAGGCGCTTCAAGATGGCGCAAACCTTCTCGTTCAGCCCTTTCTTTTATCCACAAACGAAGACTCTCGCCCCATTGTTCGTGCTTCATCGGTCCAATCTGAGGCTTGATCGTCCGCATCCACTCTTCGATGTAGACGAGATTTCGCCGCAATATCCATGCTACGAAATCCGCCGCCTGAAGCTCTGACAGCTCTCTCGATCCTTCCCTGTCCTTTGGCCGTAGGGCGGTGACCGCCGGCCAACCTCTCCAAGATGCAAAGTTATCACTTTCATACAGCTCTTCGGCCTCGGCCAGGCGCTTTGTGGGCTGCTCTAGGCGATCAAGGATAAGGTGAAACGCGGGGTTAGTCGGATGTGTGTTCATAGCCGCTGTCCCGAGTTGGACTACGGATTGGTAGAGGGTAAACGAATAGGGATCTGCGTTGAGGCGGTGGCGATTCAACACCCTTTGGAGATCATCGAGTAGCATAGACGTGCCGCGGCAAACGAGGCGCGCGCCAATGATGCACCCTGACGCATCGAGCATAAGCTTCGTTAGCTCGCTGTCGCTGGCGAACTTAGCGAACGGTCCGCTGCCCGTTTTTCTGCCCCCGATTACCTCTTTCATGTGCAGATAAGGAATGTCTTTACGCTTGAGCATCCGAGCCCAGCTGCGATTAAAGTGCTTCCACTGTTCCGTAGTGCCCATTGCCGCCGCAAAAGAAATGCAACGGCAACGAACGTCAGAGGCCTTGCCGCTCTCATCCGCATACGCCCTCAGAATTGCCATGAGACTGTCCGGTTGAGCATTGGCACTGAGAGAAAAATCGAGAATCGATAAGGCATCGCGGGAGGTCACTTAGCATACCTCCATAACGCTTGGGTACGGGAAGTATAATAACGCCACGACCGTCATGCAACGGCCGCTTTTGCTCGGATTTGGATGATTCGCCGCTCTGGGAGGCTGTCATGTTCCGAGTACACTCGAGCCGCTTCGGACAGATACGTTAGTCGCCTCGGACCGTGGTCCTGCCCGGCCTCCTCAGTCGCATCGCGGCCGAGCTCGCGCTGTTCGCGGGCGTCGGATTCCTGTTCTTTGCGGCTAACGATCTCCTCGTCGACCTGATCTATTTCGGTCGCGTGATCTGGCGCGCGGCGGCGGTCTACACGCGCTATCCGCGGGCATTCGCGAGCGCCCTGCCGGCAAGCGCCGAGCCGCGCTTCATCGCCCTCTTCGTTCCCGCCTGGGACGAGGCGGCAGTCATCGCCTCGATGCTCCATGCGACGCTGGAGCGGATCGACTATGCCAATTACCGGATTTTCGTCGGTCATTACCGCAACGATCCGGCGACCGCCGCGGCCATCGCATCGGTTCGCGACGAGCGGATCGAGGCGGTCGCGGTCGAGCGCAACGGACCGACCACCAAGGCCGACTGCCTCAACCACCTCTACGACGCGCTCGTCGCCTATGAAGCGGAGACCGGCCGGTGGGCCGATGCCGTCGTCCTTCACGATGCCGAGGATGTCGTCCACCCGCTCGAGTTCAGGGTGTTCGACCGGCTGATCGACCGTGCCGCGGTGATCCAGCTCCCGGTCCTTCCGCTGCCCGATCCGCACTCGCGGTGGATCGCAGGCCATTATTGCGACGAATTCGCCGAGGCCCATGTCAAGGAGCTGGTCGTGCGCGAGGCGGTCGGCGCGGCGATCCCGCTCGCCGGGGTCGCCTGCGCGATTGCGCGCAAGCCGCTGGCACAGCTTGCCGCGATGCACGACGGCAAGCCGTTCGCCGGCAACAGCATGACCGAGGATTACGAGACCGGGCTGACCCTCGGAGCGCTCGGGCTGAAGACCATGTTCGTCCGGCTTCCGGCCCAGCCGGGCTCGCGCGGCGTCGTTGCCAGCCGCGGGCATTTTCCGTCGACCCTCGGGGCGGCCGTCCGCCAGAAGGCGCGCTGGCTCGGCGGAATCGCACTCTCCGGCTGGGATCGGCTCGGGTGGAGCGGCGGCATCGGCGAGCGGTGGATGCGGATGCGGGACCGGCGCGGCCCGCTCGCCGCGCTGCTGCTGTTCGCCGGCTACGGCTCGGCGTTGCTGTGGTCGCAGATCTGGCTTGCGCAAGCGCTCGGCGCGCCGATCCAGGCGCGGCTCGACCCCCGCCTCATCGACCTGCTCGCGCTCAACGGGTGGCTGCTCGCCTGGCGAATCCTGATGCGGGCCTGCTTCACCGCCTACGCGTACGGCATCGCCGAAGGGGTGCGATCCGTCCCGCGGCTGGTGGTCGGCAACATGATTGCGATCCTCGCCGCCGCCCGCGCGCTGTCGATCCACGTCGGCGGCGGCGCGACGCGATGGGACAAGACCCAGCACGTCTTCCCGGCGGAGCTGCCGCAGTGAGGCCGTCGCTTCGGTTCCTTGTGCTGGCGGTGGTCGGCTGGACGGGCCTGCGCGCCGCCAGCCTCGGCACGCTCCCCGGCGCCGAGCTGTTCCGGATCGACGCCAGCGAAGCGAAAGTGCCGCCGATCGCACCGACCCAGTTCCCGCCGATCGAGCCCGTCGTCGTCGTACCCGACAGCACGGCCGGTTACCTCGAAGCGGCGACGAGCCAGACGGCCCCCCGGCCGGGCCGACCGATCATGGTCCCGGTCTATTATGCCTCCGCCGTGCCCGAGCCGCAGCCGACGCCGACCCCGCTCGCCGACGGCTTGCGCGAGCCGCGGCCGCAATTCTTCCCGACGGTGCCGGAGCTCGACGAGTGGCCGCTCGCCCGCGTGGCGGCGGTATCGCGACCGCGTTCCCAATCCGTCGTCGTCACTCCGCCCGAAAGCGTTCCGCAACCGCTCGATCCCGGTCGCATCGACCGGCTCCAGCTCACCGCCTGGGCGCTGCTGCGGCAGCAATCCGCCGGCGTCGCCGGAACCCGGTCGCTAGCCAGCCAGGGTTCGCTCGGGGCGAGCCAGGCCGGTGCGCGGCTGACCTACAATTTCACCCGCCAGATCGCCGCTGCGTTCCGGATGACCAACGACGTCGGCCGGCGCGGCGGCGAAGTGGCCGCGGGCCTGCGGGTGCAGCCGCTCGCCGGCGTCCCGCTGTGGATCGACGCCGAGCGGCGGCAGCGGGTCGGCCGATACGGCGGCGGCCGGAGCGCTTTCGCCTTGTTCTTCGAAGGAGGCGTGTGGGACCGGCCGGTGCCGCTTCACCTGCTGCTCAACACCTATCTCCAGGGCGGGGTCGTCGGAGCGCGCAGCCGCGAGCTCTTCATCGACGGCGAGCTGACCCTGACCCGGCCGGTCTACAAGCGATTCTCGGCTGGCGTTGGCGTGTGGGGCGGCGCCCAGCGCGGCGTCTATCGGGTCGACGCCGGGCCGCGGGTCACCATGCGCGTGCGCAAGAATCTTCGAGTCCATTTCGACTGGCGTCAGCGGCTCGCGGGCAATGCGCGGCCGGGCTCCGGGCCGGCGGTCACCCTGGCGGGCGACTTCTAGCGCGCGCCTTGTGGCCGAAGGGGCACTTTGCGGTTAGTCTCGGCCCTGCCGATGCACATCTACCTCCCCATCGCCGGCCAGTCGGTGAACGCGCTGGTCATCGTCCTCCTTGGCTTCGGTGTCGGCGTTCTTTCGGGGATGTTCGGAATCGGCGGCGGGTTTCTGACGACGCCGCTGCTGATCTTCTACGGAATCCCCCCGACCGTCGCGGTCGCCTCGGCGACGACCCAGATCACCGGCGCGAGCGTCTCCGGCGCGATGGTGCACATGCGACGCGGCGGCGTCGACCTGAAGATGGCCGGGGTGATGATCGTCGGCGGATTGTTCGGCGCGATCGTCGGCGCGGCGCTGTTTCGATTGCTCCAGGCGAGCGGCCAGGTCGATGTCGTGATCAGCGCGCTGTACGTCCTCATCCTCGGCGGGATCGGCACCGTCATGCTCAGGGAATCGCTCGGTGCGCTCGGCTTCTCGCCCCCCGCCGACGGCGCGGCGAAGTCGTCGGCGCCGCGCCGCAACCGCTGGGTCGCCTCGCTTCCGCTCCGCTGGCGTTTCTACAGCTCGGGGCTCTACATCTCCCCGATCGCGCCGCTTGCGATCGGCTTCCTTGCCGGAACGATGACCGTTCTGCTCGGCATCGGCGGCGGCTTCATCCTCGTTCCGGCGATGATCTACCTGCTCGGAATGCCGGCGCGGATCGTGATCGGCACCAGCCTTGCGATGATCCTCGTCGTCAGCGCGGCGACGACCATGGTCCACTCGCTGACCACGCGGGCGGTCGACATCGTTCTTGCCGCGCTCCTGCTCGTCGGCGGAGTCATCGGTGCGCAATATGGCGCGCTCCTGACCACGCGGCTCAAGCCCGACTACCTTCGCCTCGCGCTCGCCGTGATCATCCTGCTCGTCGCGCTGCGCATGTTCCTCGGACTGTTCTGGCGCCCGGACGAGATCTTCTCGATCGAGTATCTGTGAAGAGACGGTTTGCCCCGGCATTGCTCGCGATCCTCGCGCCGCTCCTCGTCGCGGCGTCGAAGCCCGTGCTCGTCCCCGATGTCTCGTCGCGCGAGGTCGAGATCCGCTACAGCTTCTCGGGCGCCCAGCTGCTCCTGTTCGGCGCGATCGCCTATCCTGACGGGCGCGCGCCCGCCCATCAGCCCGACGTCGCCGTCGTCCTTCGCGGGCCGGTCCAGCCGATCCTGTTGCGCGAGAAGCAGAAGATCGCGGGCATCTGGATGAACGCCGATTCGAGCCGGTTCCGCTCGGCGCCGAGCTTCTATGCGGTCGCGTCGTCGCGGCCGATTCACGACATTATCGACGACCGCACCGCCTCCATCTACGAGCTCGGCCTGCACAATCTCCAGCTGTCGCCCGGCGGCGGCTCGCTTCCCGAGCGGGAGCGGCATTTCGAGGCCGGGCTGCTCGACCTGCGGTCGCGCGCCGGCCTCTATTCGGAAAATCCGGCTGGCGTGGAGATCACCGACGGGATTCTCTACCGCGCGGCGATCGCGATCCCGAGCCAGGTGCCGGTCGGCACCTATACCGCCGAGACCTTCCTGATCGACCGCGGCCGGGTGATCGCCGCCGCCACTCGCGACATCCACATCGACAAGTCAGGGTTCGAGCGCTCGGTCGCGCTTGCCGCCCGCCGCGACCGGCTGCTCTACGGGCTTGCCTGCGTCGCGCTGTCGCTCGGCCTCGGCTGGGGCGCAGCGGCCGGGTTCGGCCGCCGATTCTAGCCTAAGCCAATTTTAACCGCTCGCGCGTAAGCCGCTTCCGAAGCCAAATCCCGGGAGTGTGACGACGATGGACGACCAGCCGAACCTGCGTGAATTCCTCAACGAAGTCAGCAGCTTCACCGGGGAAGCGAGCCCCACGCCGGCCAAGTCGACCGCAGCCGGCCTGGTTGCTGTCGGCAAGGTCGTCGAAATCGCCGGATCGGGATCGCAGATCCGGATGGATCCGGCGGCGGTCGGCGCGCTTCAGTCGCATGCCGACCCATCGGTCGCGATGTCGGGGCAGGTCGGAAGCCAGGTGAAGATGGTGGTCGGCAATGCCTGGCTGATCGCCAACGTCCGCACGCTTCGGGCCGAGGATTCGGGCGCGCTGGTGGCGCACGTCGACTTCCTCGGTGAAGCGAAAAAGGATGCCGCGGGCAAGCTCAGCCAATTCCGCCGCGGCGTCACCCGCTACCCGATTCCCGGGGCCGAGGTCATGCCGGTGACCACCGAAGACCTCCGCTCGGTGTTCGCCGCGAGCGACGAGGCGCACATCGAGATCGGCACCGTCTATCCGACCGACGACATCCGCGGCGCGCTTTATGTGGACCCGATGCTGTCGAAGCATTTCGCCGTCCTCGGATCGACCGGCACCGGCAAGTCGACCTCGGTCGCGCTAATCCTGCACCGCATCTCGCAGCTGTCGCCCGAGGGTCACATCCTGATGATCGACCCGCACGGCGAATATTCCGCCGCGTTCAAGAGCTGCGGCGAGATCTTCAACGTCGACAACCTCCAGCTGCCCTACTGGCTGATGAACTTCGAGGAGCATTGCGAAGTGCTCCTGACGACGCAGGGCCAGGAGCGCCAGCGCGACGCCGACATCCTCGCCAAGTGCCTGCTCGCCGCGCGCACCAAGGGCAAGGACGTCAGCCAGCTCGGCAAGGTCACGGTCGACAGCCCGATTCCCTACCTGCTCGCCGACCTCAACACGATCCTGGTCAACGAGATGGGCAAGCTCGACCGCGCCGGCGACACGCTTCCGTTCCAGCGGCTGAAGGGCAAGCTCGACGAGCTCCGCGCCGACCCGCGCTACACGTTCATGTTCTCGGGAATGCTGGTGTCGGACTCGATGCCCGGCCTGATTGCCAAGCTCTTCCGCCTGCCGAGCGACGGCAAGCCGATCTCGATCGTCGACGTCTCGGGCGTCCCGTCGGAGATCACGTCGGTCGTGGTTTCGGTCCTCGCGCGCATGGTGTTCGACTATGCAATCTGGTCGCGGACCGAGGCGCAGCGCCCGCTTCTCCTCGTTTGCGAGGAGGCCCACCGCTACGTCCCAAAGGACGAGAACGCCGACGGCCAGGCGGTCCGCAAGATCCTCGAGCGAATCGCCAAGGAAGGCCGTAAGTACGGCGTCAGCCTCGGCCTCATCACGCAGCGCCCGTCGGACCTTGCCGAAGGCGTCCTTTCGCAGTGCGGCACGATCGTCTCGATGCGCCTCAACAACGACCGCGACCAGGCGTGCGTTCGCGCCGCCATGCCCGAAGGCGCGCGCGGATTCCTCGACGCCATCCCGGCGCTCCGCAACCGCGAGTGCATCGTCTGCGGCGAAGGCGTCGCCATCCCGATCCGCGTGCGCTTCGACGACCTCGAGCCGGAGAAGCGCCCGGCCTCGTCCGACCCGAGCTTCGCCCGCCTGTGGCGCGAAACCGGCGACGAAGCCGGAATCATCCAGCGCACGATCAAGCGCTGGCGCGGCCACGGCCGCTAAAAGAACGCGTCATTACGGAACGGCCGCGCGCCGCCCGGGTTCAGCCGATGAGCCCGGGAGACGCGCAGCATGGACATCACCGACCTCATCCTCGACGAGCATGGCGAACAGCGGCGGCTGTTCCTCGAGATCGACGACCTCGCGAACGGTGGCGACAAAGACGCGCTCGGCGCCGTGTGGGGCCGCCTGCGCGGCCTGCTCGACCGGCATGCCGAGGCCGAGGAGCGCTTCTTCTACCCCGAGCTGCTGAAACTCGGCCATGGCGCCGCCGATTCGGACAGCGCGGCCGACGAGACCCGCGACGCGATCAAGGACCACAACGAGATCCGCGATTCCGCGGCCAAGGTCGATGAGCAGGAGGTCGGTTCGAATGCCTGGTTCAAGGCGGTCGCCGCGGCGAACAAGGCGAACGGCGACCATATGGCCGAGGAGGAGCGGCAGGGGCTCAGCGACTTTCGAAGGCACGCCGACCCGGCGTTGCGCGACCGCCTCGCGCAGCAATTCGCGGCCTTTTCAGCCGATCATCTTCAGAGCGTGAAGCCGGTCGACAAGGACGTCAACGCTTATGTGAAGGAGCACAGCTAGGCGCTGATCCTGCCGCTCGGCCTCGCGACCGCGACGCTGAGCAGCGCCTGGAGCCGCGCCTTGACGGCGCCCGCCAGGTGCGGATCGACGGTCGGCGCGCTGGTCAGGCGGACGCTCAGCGGATTCACGGGCGTGCCGTTCTCGCGCACCTCGAAATGGACGTGCGGGCCAGTGGAAAGGCCGCTCGACCCGACATAGCCGATGACCTGGCCGGCACGGACGAAGTTTCCCGGCGCGGCCACGATCTGGCTCATGTGGCCGTAGAGGCTGACCACTCCGCCGCCGTGGACGATCTGGACCTCGCGGCCGTAGCCCCCGGCCCATCCGGCGACAGCAACCCGTCCGTCGCCCGCGGCGACGATCGGGCTGCCCCAGCCGGCGCCGATGTCGATCCCGGCATGGAATCGAGTGAAGTGAAGGATTGGGTGGTAGCGGTAGCCGAAATAGGACGTGACCGGCCCCTGCGCGGGCATGATGAAGCCGCTGCTTTCCGCCGGTGCCGGACGGCCGACATGGGCCGCGTCGATCCACTGGCTGCGGCCGTTCGCGGACCATTTGACCAGCTCGAGGGCTGGTTGGCCGCCGCGGCCGAGGCCCGCGTACAGGAGTGAGCGGTCGCTTCCGAGCACCAGATCGAAGGTGTCGTTCGGCGCCACCTCGCCGACGTCGATCTCGGTCGCCAGCGCCGCGAGATAATCGGCTGCGCTTTGCGGACTGACGCCCGCCGCGCGGAGCGACCAGTAAAGTCCGTCTCCCGCCACGCCGCGAACGCGAATCGGCCCAGGCCCGAAGGACGGCGGCGGCGCTGCCGGCTCCGAATCGGGCGCGCGCACCGGCGCGAAGGCGATCGGCTCGGCGGCATCGGTCTGCGCCATCGCGCCCGCGGCTTCGCCGCCGCTCGACAATGGCGCGATTCCGAGGGCGCGCCACTCGCGCTGCTCGTCGCCGCCGAGCGGCGCCGAATGCGGGAGCGAAGCCCAGGCGACGGTGCTGCACAGCAGCGCAAGCCCGCCCGCGGACTTCCAGCCCAAGGGCCACGGCAGTCGCGACCAGGCACGGGGGAGCGACCGCCGCAGCGGGTGCGCATGGCTTCGTGACGTCAACATCGAAGCGGGTGTCTCGAATCGAGGTTAAGACGGTCTTAAATTCGACGAACGGAACTTGCCCTCTTGCCGAGCGCTGCCACACTCAAAGCCATGGCGCCGCGTTCAGACGCTCCGGTCAGGGCCATCCTCGGCCCGACCAACACGGGCAAGACCCATCTCGCGATCGAGCGGATGTGCGGCCATTCCTCGGGCGTGATCGGCTTCCCGCTGCGGCTGCTTGCGCGCGAGGTCTACGACCGGGTCGTCGCGATGAAAGGCGAGAAGCAGGTCGCGCTCCTGACCGGCGAGGAGCGGATCGTCCCGCCCACGGCACGCTACTTCCTGTGCACGGCCGAAAGCATGCCCGTCGGCAAGGAAGGCGAGGAGGCGCGCGACTTCGCCTTCGCCGCCATCGACGAAGCGCAGCTCGGCGTCGACCCGGAGCGCGGCCACGCCTTCACCGACCGGATGCTCCGAGCGCGCGGCCGTGAGGAGACGCTGATCCTCGGCTCCGACACGCTCAAACCGATCGTCCGCGAGCTTCTCCCCGACGCCGAGATCGTCAGCCGGCCGCGCTTTTCGACGCTGCGCTACGCGGGGAGCGTCAAGCTGTCGCGGCTTCCCCCGCGCTCCGCGGTCGTCGCCTTCTCCGCCGAGCAGGTCTACGCGCTGGCCGAAATGCTTCGCCGCTTCAGGGGCGGCGCCGCGGTCGTGATGGGCGCCTTGTCGCCGGCGACGCGCAACGCCCAGGTCGCGATGTTCCAGCGCGGCGAGGTCGATTATTTGGTCGCGACCGACGCGATCGGCATGGGGCTCAACATGGACGTCAGCCATGTCGCCTTCGCCGGGCTGGAGAAGTTCGACGGCCGCCGCGACCGCCGCCTGAGCATCGCCGAGATGGCGCAGATCGCCGGCCGCGCCGGACGCCACCAGAAGGACGGAAGCTTCGGAACGCTCGGCCTGACCGAAGAGAGCGGCGGCCTCACCGACGCCGAGATCGCGGCGATCGAGGAGCACCGCTTCCGCCCGCTCGATTTCGTCTACTGGCGCAACGCCGAGCTCGACTTCACCGACGTGCCGGCGCTGATCGCCAGCCTCGAGCGCAAGCCCGACGACCCGACGCTTCGCCCTGCGCCCGAGGCGATCGACCTTTCGGTCCTGAAGCTGATCGCCGAGGACCCGGCGATCTCGGTCCGCAAGGGCGTTCAGGCGCGGCGGCTGTGGGCGGTATGCGGCCTTCCCGACTTCCGCAAGGTCGGCCCGATGCACCACGCGCGGATGGTCCGGCGGCTGTTCAGCTATATCGGCGAGGGCGGCCATGTCCCGCACGAATGGTTCGCCGCAGAGGTCGCGCGGCTCGACAATATGAGCGGCGACATCGAGGCGCTCGCCGACCGCCTCGCCGGGATCCGCAGCTGGGCCTATATCGCCCAGCGCGCCGATTGGCTGAAGGACCCGGCCAAATGGGCCGAGCGCACGCGCGAAGTCGAGGCGCGGCTGTCGGACGCGCTGCACGAGCGGCTGACCCAGCGCTTCGTCGACCGCCGCACCGCCGTGTTGGTGCGAGACATCGGCGCGCGCGGCGCCGATGCGCTTCCGGTGACGATCGCCGCCGACGGCGAGGTCAGCGTCGGCCCCGAGCCGATCGGCCATCTGAGCGGCTTCGAGTTCCGGGTCGACCCGTCGGCGCGGTTCGCCGACAAGCGGCTGCTTCTCGCGGCGGCCGAGCGCCGCCTCGGCGACGAACTCGATCGGCGGGCGAATGCACTGATCGAGGCGCCGGACGAGGCCTTTGCGCTCACCACCGACAGCGGCGGCGCCGTTGCCGTCGCGTCCGGCGAGCATGTGCTTGCGCGGCTCGCGTCCGGGCGCTCCTTGCTCGAGCCGGCGCTGCGCACCGCGCGACCGCTCGACCGGCTGTCGGCGCAGACTCGCGCGGCGCTTCGGGCGCGGCTTGAGCGCTGGCTCGAAGCGCAGGTCCACCGCCACCTGCGTCCACTCGAGACGCTGTCGGCCGCGGCGACCGACCCGGCGAGCTCGCCCGGCGTGCGTGCGCTTGCCGCGATGCTTGCCGATTCGGCCGGCGTGCTCCCGCGCAAGGCGGCGCTCAGCGCGATCGCCCACCTCGAGCAGCCCGACCGTCAGGCGCTCCACCGGCTGCGCGTCCGTCTGGGACCGCTCGACCTGTTCCTTCCCGCCATGTTGAAGCCGGCGGCGCAGCAATGGCGCGCGGCCTTGCTCTCCGTCCGCCAGGGCCAGCCGATGCCCGCGCTCCCCGCCGCGGGCGCGGCAACGCTCGGCGCGGACGCCGACCCGCGCGGCGGCGCCCTCGCCTATCGCCGCGCCGGCCGCACCTGGGTGCGGATCGATCTCGCCGACCGGCTCGCCAGCCACGCGCGCAAGGTTCGCTCCGCCGGCGGCGCGGATCCGGTGGATGCCGAGCTCGCGACCTCGATCGGCCTCGACGAGGAGGCGCTCGGAGCGCTGATGAGCGACATCGGCTTCGCCCGCGCGGGCGACGCCTGGCGCTGGCGCGGCCGGCGGGGAAGCAGGCCCGAGCGGCGCGCGCCGCCGAGCCACGCCTTCGCCGAGCTCGCCAAGCTCAAGAAGAAGACGTGAGGATCGACCGCTACCTCTTCTTCATCCGGCTGGCGAAGAGCCGCACGCTCGCGCAGGCAATCATCGACGAGGGCCACGTCCGCGTCGACGGCCGCCGCGTCGAGAAGCCGAGCGAGGAGGTGCGCGTCGGGAGCATCATCGGGCTGCCGCTGCACGGCCGAGTCCGAATCCTGAAGGTGCTCTGCCTGCCCGAACGGCGCGGTCCCGCGACCGAGGCTCGGCGATGCTACGAAGAGCTGGCAATTGACGAGCCGAAGGCGGCGACATAGCAGCCGGGTAAAGGAGCGCCTGCACAATGACCTACGTCGTCACCGACGCCTGCATCAAATGCAAATATATGGATTGCGTCGAGGTCTGCCCCGTCGATTGCTTCTACGAGGGCGAAGTGATGCTGGTCATCAACCCCAACGAATGCATCGACTGCGGCGTGTGCGAGCCCGAATGCCCGGCCGAAGCGATCCTGCCCGACACCGAAAGCGGGCTCGAGAAATGGGTCGAGCTCAATTCGAACTTCTCGGCCGACTGGCCCAACATCACGCGCAAGAAGGAAAGCCCCGCGGACGCCGACGAGCACAAGGGCGAAGAGGGCAAGTACGACAAATATTTCACGCCGGATGCCGGCGCGGGCGACTGAGCGCCGCTCAGGGCCGGAAGGTGAAGGTGTAGTTCACGCCCAATCCCGCCGACCATTGGTTCCGCGACCCCAGCTCTCGAACGATGGGTGACTTGGCCGCGTCGCCGACCAGCCGCTCGTATCTTCCGAAACCGAACAGGCCCCAGCGGTCGTTCAGCGCGTAGTTGGCCCCCGCCGCGAGCGCGGCGGCATAGACACCGCCCGAGGGCCGATAGGCTGGAAGCCCACTCGCCAGAGACGCCGCCGGCGTCACGCCGAAATAGGCGCGCTCGAATCGCGAGTCCGCGAACAGCAGGCGCGGGCCGATCGAGAAGACGTAGCGGTCGCCGTCGCGCCAGACCTTGTCGGCGCCGATGCTGCCGAGCACTCCATTGTGGCCGTTGATGCCCTTCAGCAGCTCAGCCCGGACGCGGAACGAGCCGGGCAGCAGATATTGGGCGAACGCCCCGACGTCGAAGGTTCTCGGAACCGAGCCGACCGGGGCGCCGACATCGGATTGCGAGCGGCGCGATTGCATGTTGACCGCGGGGCCGAGCGAGAAGCCGCCCGATGAAAAGACGGCGATGGCTGGGCTGTCGTCGGGCGCCCCGAAACTGAACTCGTGGGTGCCGCGGGCGACGTTGACGTGGAACAGCGGGGCGACGTCGGTGCTTTTGGAGCCAGGGAAGTCGGGCTCCAGCTGGGCACCCGCGCCGACGCGCACCCTGATGTCGCTGGCGTCCTGCGCAGATGCGGCGGTCCACGCGGGGACGACGGCAGCGAGAGCAAGAAGGAAAATTTTCATCCCCGCGTAACTGCTCTGAGCGGCATTGGTTGCACGTCCGTATCGGATTCCCGACACTCCGCATGGAGCGCCCACAAGGTGAGCATCGCGGCCACCGGAATCGTGTTCGGAAAAGGCCTCAGGTAAGCGATCGCGGGGAGCAGCGTCAGCAACCAGATTGCGGGAACAACCCACGGTCTCCGGCGCTGCCGGAGCAACGCGGCAAGCGGTAGCGTTAGCAGCAGCGCGTCGTAGGTGAAGAGATAAGGCGGAACGAGCAGCGTCGCGGCGGCGAGGATCGGAGCGCGCTGGTCGAGCTTGAGCGCCCAGGCGCGGGCGGTGAGGGCCGCTGCGGCCAGCGCGACGGCGCCGTGGACGACAAGCGCGGCCGTCCCGGGCACGCCGAACCAGCGCAGCAGCGCGAAGGTGCTTGCAAGCTCGCCCCACGGCCACCGCCCGGCGCCCAGCCAGCCGCTGAAATGCGGAAGAAGCGCGAGGAAGGCCGAATATCCGCCGGCCCCGAACAGCAGGAAGCCGATCGCGACGAGCGCCACCGACGACAGAATGCCCCCCGCGATCGCGCGCCACTCGCGCCCGGCGATCAGCGCCACCGGCAGCAGCACCGCAAGCTGCGGCTTGAGCGCGAGCAGCCCGAGGATCGCGCCGGCGAGCAACGGCCGCCGCGCGATCAGGGTCGTCCCACCGATGAAAATCCCTGAGGTGAGGAAGCCGTTCTGGCCGGTGATGAAGTTCGCCGCAGCCGCCGCCTGCGCGAGCGCGAACCTCGGCTCGACCCAGCGGCGCGTTGCGACCAGGTACAGCGCCGCCGTGACCGCTATCCACGCTGCAAAGGCGGCCCAAAAGGGAAGCATTCCGAACGGTACGAACAGCGCAAGCGCGAACGGCGGGTAGGGAAATGGCAGCAGCCCGACGCCGGCCACCGCCTGCGCCTCGACCGCATGGTGCCGAACGATGTCGTAAGCGTCGGCGGCGTGCCCTTGCAGCGCCAGCCGGCCCGCTGCCCAGAAGCTCAGGAAATCCGACGCGACCGTCCCCTGGTAGGCGATGAACACGGCGGCAATCCCGCACAGCAGCGCCAGCGTCGCGATGCCGAGCGCCGCCAGCCCCAGCCAGCCGCTCGATTCGCCGGTGGCGGGCCCCCCGGCCACGGCTAGCGGCGCTTGAGCAGCTGCTCGACGATCAGCTCGGCCGCTTCCTCGGGGCCGAGCTCGGTCGTGTCGATGTGGATTTCGGGCCGTTCGGGCGGCTCGTACGGGCTGTCGATGCCGGTGAAGTTCTTGAGCTCGCCGGCCCTTGCCTTCGCATAGAGGCCTTTGACGTCGCGCTTTTCGGCGTCGGCGAGCGGCGTATCGACGAAAATCTCGAAGAACTCGCCTTCGGGCACCATCCGCCGGACCATGTGCCGCTCCGCCCGGAACGGCGAAATGAACGCGGTGAGGACGATCAGTCCGGCGTCGACCATCAGGCGCGCGACCTCGCCCACGCGGCGGATATTTTCGATCCGGTCGGCTTCGGTGAACCCGAGGTCGCGGTTGAGCCCGTGCCGGACGTTGTCGCCGTCGAGCAGGAAGGTGTGCCGCCCGCGCGCGGTGAGCTTCTTCTCGACGATGTTGGCGATCGTCGACTTGCCCGCGCCCGACAGGCCGGTGAACCACAGCACCGCAGGCTTCTGTCCCTTCAGTGCCGCATGAGACTCGCGGCTGACCTCGAGGTGCTGGCGATGGATGTTCATCGCCCGTCGAAGCGCGAAATGGAGCATCCCGCAGGCGACCGTCGCATTGGTCAGCTTGTCGATCAGGATGAACCCGCCGAGTACCTTGTTCGGGCTCGTCCCCTCGACCGCATAGGGTTCGAACACGATCTCGCGGTCGGTCGAAATCTCGGCGACTCCGATGCCGTTCAGCCCGAGCGTTTTGGCGGCGAGATGCTCGAGCGTGTTGACGTTGATCTCGTACTTGGGCTCCTGGACCATCGCCGTCACCGACTGCGTGCCGATCTTCATCCAGTACCCGCGCCCCGGCAGCAGCTCCTCGTCCGCCATCCACACGATCGTCGCTTCGAACTGGTCGGCGGCTTCGGGCGGATCGCCCGCAGCGGCAATCACGTCGCCGCGCGAGCAGTCGAGCTCGTCGGCGAAGGTGACCGTCACCGACTCTCCGGCGACCGCCTGTTCGAGGTCGCCGTCCATCGTCACGATCCGCTCGATCCGGGTCGTCCGGCCCGACGGGAGGATGCGCACGTCAGCGCCCCGGCTCATCGCTCCCGAGGCGATCTGGCCCGAGACGCCGCGGAAGTTCTGGTTCGGACGATTGACCCATTGCACCGGCATCCGCAGCGGCTTTTCGGCGTCCGCCTGCACGTCGAGCGGAACGGTGTCGAGATGCTCGAGCAGGGTCGGCCCATGGTACCAGGCGGTCGCTTCGCTCCGGCTCATCACATTGTCGCCGTTGAGTCCGGAAACGGGAATAGCGACCCACTCGTCGATCCCGATCTGGCTCGCAAAGGCGCGGTAATCGGCGCAAATCGCGTCGAACACGTCCTGGTCGTAGTCGACCAGGTCCATCTTGTTCACCGCAAGGACGAAGCGGCGGATCCCGACCAGCTGGGCGAGATAGGAGTGCCGCTTCGTCTGAGTCAGGACGCCCTTGCGCGCGTCGACGAGAAGCACCGCGAGGTCGGCGGTCGAGGCGCCGGTGACCATGTTGCGCGTGTACTGCTCGTGCCCGGGCGTGTCGGCGACGATGAACTTGCGCTTGGCGCTCGAGAAGAAGCGGTAGGCGACGTCGATCGTGATTCCCTGCTCGCGCTCGGCCGAAAGGCCGTCGACGAGCAAAGCGAAATCGATCTTCGCCCCTTGCGTGCCGTGCCGCTTGCTGTCGCTTTCGAGCGCGTCGAGCTGGTCGTCGAAGATCTGCTTGGACTCGTAGAGCAGGCGCCCGATCAGCGTCGACTTGCCGTCGTCAACGCTGCCGCAGGTGATGAAGCGCAGCAGCTCCTTCGCCTCCTGCTGCGCAAGCCACGCGCCGACGTCGCTGCGGATCAGCTCCTCTTCGGATTCGAGCGGCCGGGACACCTAGAAATATCCCTCCTGCTTCTTCTTCTCCATCGACGCGCCGCCCGCGTCCTTGTCGATCGCGCGGCCCTGCCGCTCGCTCGTCCTGGTCAGAAGCATTTCGGCGACGATCGCCTCGATGGTGTCGGCGTCGCTCTCGACCGCGCCGGAAAGCGGATAGCAGCCGAGCGTGCGGAACCGCACCTTGCGCATCACCGGAGTCTCGCCGTTGAGCCGGAACCGCTCGTCATCGACCATCAGGATCAGCCCGTCGCGGATCACCGTCGGCCGCTCGGCGGCGAAATAAAGCGGCACGATCTCGATCCCCTCGCGCATGATGTATTGCCACACGTCGAGCTCGGTCCAGTTGGACAAGGGGAAGACGCGCATGCTCTCGCCCTTGTTCTTGCGGACGTTGTAGAGGCTCCACAGCTCGGGCCGCTGGCGCTTCGGGTCCCAGCGGTGATTGCGGTCGCGGAAGCTGAACACCCGCTCCTTGGCGCGGCTCTTCTCCTCGTCGCGCCGGGCGCCGCCGAACGCCGCGTCGAAGCCGTGCTTGTCGAGCGCCTGCTTCAGGCCTTCGGTCTTCCACATGTCGGTATGGAGCGGCCCATGGTCGAACGGGTTGATCCCCTGCCGCTCGGCTTCGGGGTTCCGGTAGACGAGCAGCTCGATCCCGTCGTCGGAGGCGACCTTGTCGCGCAGCGCGTACATGTCCCGGAACTTCCAGGTCGTGTCGACGTGGAGCAGCGGGAACGGCAGCGGGCTTGGATAGAACGCCTTTTTCGCAAGGTGCAGCATCACCGCCGAATCCTTGCCGATCGAGTAGAGCATCACCGGCTTGTCCGCCTCGGCGACGGTCTCGCGCATGATATGGATGCTTTCGGCCTCGAGCCGGTCGAGATGCGTCGGTGCGCGCACGCTTGAGCTCATTCTCCGCTTCGGAAATGCGGCCGCGGCCCCACATGCCCCGCGACTGCTGTTGATCATCGCCGCTCTTTTACCCGCAAGCTCGGTCAGTTGAACCCCGCGCGCGAAATTCGACATTCGTCCAGAAACGGCTGCAGTGTCGACGGGGCCCGGCAGCGCGGCTAGCCTGACGCCGGACAATCCTTCATAAGTGCGCAGAATTTCAGGAGAGTCTTCGTGGCCACTCGCTCCCTCCTCATCGTCGCGGCCATTGCCGCACCGGCGCTTGGCGCCCCCGCCCGAGCGCCCCGCGCCGCCGCTCCCGCTGCCGCACCCGCCGCGACCGCGCCCAAGCCGGTGACCCGCACCGAGCTCCTCGCCACCATCAAGGCTCGCTTCGGCGAGATGGACACCAATCACGACGGCGTCCTCGATTCGGCCGAGGTCGCGGCTGCCCAGCAGAAGGAAATCGCGCAGGCTACCGCCGCCGAGCAGCAGCGCGCCGCGGCCGAGTTCGCCGCGCTCGATACCAACCACGACGGCCAGCTGAGCAAGGCCGAGTTCATGGGCGCCATCCCCGCCGTGAAGGCGAACCAGACGCCGCAGCAGATCGTCGGCGCGTTCGACGGCAACAAGGACGGCAAGATCAGCCTCGAGGAATATGAGGCGCGCCCGCTCGCGTCCTTCAATCGCGCCGATACCAACCACGACGGCACGCTCAGCCCGCAGGAGCTGGAGGCAGCCCGCAGCGGCGGCCAGCGCTGAGGCGCGGCGAACCGGCTGAAGCGATTCCGGTGCTGGCCAGCCGCCGGGCTTTTCTTTACGGCGGACTCTTCCCCGGGGAGCTGCTTCATCCGCAGCTGAGATCGGCAGCGGCCGAGACCCGTCGAACCTGATGCCGCTAATCCGGCCGTAGGGAGAAGGAGAGTAAGATGGGCGACTCCCCCGCACGCACCGAGCTGAAAGTCACCACCGGGCCGATCCGCGGCTCGCGCAAGATCCACCTGGGCGGAGTCGCGATGCGCGCCGTCGACCTCGAGCCGTCGAGCGCCGAGCCGCCGGTGATCCTCTACGACACCAGCGGGCCCTACACCGACCCGCAGGCGCGGATCGACATCATGGCCGGCCTGCCCGAGCTCCGCGCCGGCTGGATCCGCGGCCGCGGCGACGTCGAAGAAGTCGCTCAGCGGCAGGTCCGGCCGGAAGACAACGGGCAGCTCGGCCCCGACCGCAGCGGCGGAGTCTCGCCCTTTCCCAACGTCCGCAAGCGCGTGCTTCGCGCCAGGCCCGGCGCCAACGTCACCCAGATGCATTATGCCAGGAAGGGGATCGTCACCCCTGAAATGGAATATGTCGCAGCCCGCGAGAACATGGGCCGGGAAGCCGCGCGTGAAGCGCTGAGTCGCGACGGCGAGAGCTTCGGCGCGGCGATCCCCGACTTCATCACCCCCGAGTTCGTCCGCGACGAAGTTGCGCGCGGCCGAGCGATCATCCCCAACAACATCAACCACCCGGAATCCGAGCCGATGGCGATCGGCCGCAACTTCCTGGTCAAGATCAACGCCAATATCGGCAACAGCGCCGTCGCCTCCGACGTCGCGTCCGAGGTCGACAAGATGGTGTGGGCGATCCGCTGGGGC
>Ga0068852_100000499_pt1 | contig 25732 bp, 21 predicted proteins | sample KBSCornC22_FD_66594 | JGI IMG/M metagenome (GOLD analysis project Ga0068852, IMG submission 66594) | Corn rhizosphere microbial communities from Kellogg Biological Station, Michigan, USA - KBS Corn C2-2 | ecosystem: Host-associated > Plants > Roots > Rhizosphere > Soil ... | reverse complement strand
AAACGGAGTAACAGCTTTTACTGATTTTATTAAAGCCAACAAGAAAGATTTCGTTCTTTTTCAAATTGAGTATAATTTAAAAGAAGCGGGCGATGACACTAATAAGCGCTCACACGCTGTGAACCAGATTGCTGAAACGATTGCGAAAATCAATAAAGCCGAAGATTTTACCAAGCAACAGGATTATATTCAAAAGACAGCTGAGATATTAAAAATAGATGAAAGCGGACTGCATACTTTGGTAAATAAATATATCAGGGAAAAATTCTCAAAGGATGAAAAACGCCAGTTTGCCAATGAAAAAGTTTTTCAGCAGTCCAGCAGGGAAATAGATGAATTCAGCGATGGCGATGCAGATGCTTTGGAATTATTAAACAAAGATGAATTTAACGAGAGGGCTGTTGTGCGTTGCCTCCTGGAGTTTGGCCTTAAAGAATGGGAGCCTGAAAAAACTGTGGCAGATTATTTATTACAGGAATGCATAGACGAAGAAATGATTAGCAACCCGGGTCTTATAAAAATTGTAGATACTTATAAAACCTGGTATGATGAAAAACTGCAGCCAACGCCCAAAAACTTTTTGTACAACGATGATCTTGAAATGAGCCGCATGGTCGTCAGCCTCATTGAATTTCCGTATGAAGTAAGCCCTAACTGGCTAAATACTTATGAATTGCCTATGCGGTCGAGAGAAGATAATTATAAAGAAGAAATAATTTCAACACTAAGTTACCTTGAATTAAAAAAAATAAAAAGACTTATCGATCTGAACCAAAAAGAACTTGAAACAAGCACTTCGCCGGAAAGGCAGCTTCTCCTGATGCAAACACACGTACGCTTGAAAGATTTGGAAACAAAAATTACGAAAGATATTGGTGCAGTTATTTTGAAATAAAGAGTTTTATTTTTTATGCGGCCTTCATCGCTGAAATTAAAACGATGGCAAGAACATGGAACACAATAAAAAAATTATAGAGCCTGATAATACTGCGGTGCGAACGGCCTTATGGAGAGCTTTGCACCTTCAAATTGATTCATCACCTCATATAATTAAAGACGATATTGGGCTTAAACTTATAGCTCCTGCCGAGGGATGGCAACAACGTCCGGACATGCATCCGGATTTCACCAAACGACTTCGTGCTTCAATTGTAGCCCGCGCCCGTTTTATTGAAGATTTAGTTATTCAACAAAGTAAAAGCGGTATTGACCAGTATGTTATCCTGGGCGCAGGGCTTGACACTTTTGCCCAGCGCAGGGAAGATGTTGCCTCTGCTCTGCAGGTATTTGAAATTGACCAACCCGATACACAAACCTGGAAACAAAAACGATTAATGGAACTTGGCTTTGGCTTGCCACAATGGCTTCATTTTGTTTCTGTTGATTTTGAAATATCTTCCTGGTGGCAGCAATTGGTAAATGCTGGTTTTGATACAGCCAAACCTGCTGTTGTAGCTTGCACGGGTGTCACGCTATATCTTACAAAGGATGCAATTTTTGCTACACTGCAACAATTTGCAACACTTGCAGCAGGCTCTACATTGGCTATAACATTTTATCTACCATTGCAGCTTATTAATGAAGAAGATAAACCTTTACAACAAATAGCAGAGAAAGGAGCCCGTGAAGCAGGAACGCCTTTCGTTAGTTTTTTTACACCAAATGAAATAGTGGCTTTAGCCCGTCAAGCTGGTTTTAAAAATATAGACACAATATCAACAAGCGACCTTGCCAAACGGTATTTTGCGGGAAGAATGGATAACTTTTATCCATCAGCCGGTGAAGAATTTTTATTGGCAACAACATAGTAATAAATTTTAACATACCGGTACAAATTGCAATTACAATTTAAGTTCTACCCTTACTTTTTCCATACATCCTTAATTGCAACGGAATTTGCAGTTTGTCTATAGGTAAATTATACACGGACGTAAGTAGTAATGTAGTTCTCATTTGTCCATTTTTCAATACGATTTGCTGTAATACAACCACCTTCATTTCATTTGAAGAACTCCATGTATTACCACTCAAAGGCGCACTTATACGCTGGCTTTCATCAGTATGATGACGATCAAAACCTGAGAGAATAAATAACGTAAGTATAGCTGCAATTGCTGTAACGGCATGTTCTATATCGTTTATGCCTGCCTGTTATACCATATTCAACGCCGGACCAGTCGTCCAGCTTTTTATTTTTATGGAATGTATTTAAAAATATATTTTACACGCTTACGTGTCAAACACAAACGATTGATATACCACGCAATCGTTTGTCTTATTTTTTCAAGTTTTGTAGTAATTTGCATAACAACTGCTAATGGATAATAAATTACCCACATTAAAAGAAATAGCCAGGCGCTTAAATTTTTCGGTGTCCACCGTATCAAGGGCATTGCATGACCATCCGAGCATCGGCCTTCGTACTAAAATGCAGGTACAAAAATTGGCAGGTGAATTAAATTACGAGCCTAATCAAACTGCTCTTTTTTTTAAACAACAAAAATCCCACACTGTTGGAGTTATATTGCCTAACCTTAAAGAAGAGTTTTTTTCGCAGGCTATAAATGGTATTGAAGATGTGGCCAAAATAAATAAATATAGTGTGCTTATCGGGCAATCTCATGATGAAATTGAGCAGGAAAAACAAATTGCTACTGCAATGAAAAATCAGCGTGTGGACGGGCTGATCGTTTCTATATCCAAACACACAAAAAATTATGAGCATTTAACCGGGCTGGAAAAATATAACATTCCGGTAGTGTTTTTTGATCGTGTACCGGACTTACCTACAGTGCACAAAGTATCTTCAAATTTCAGCACGGGTACAAGGCAGGCAATTGAATTTCTTATTAAGAAAGGGCATAAAAGAATCGGTGTAATTAATGGGCCTGATGAAATGAAGTCGTGTAAGGAAAGAACCCATACGTATATGGAAGTATTACAGAAAAAAAGAATTAAAATTGATTTATCTCTTATTGAAATAACTGACCTTACCAAAGAACAAACCTGGAACGCAATGGAAAAATTGCTTTCGCTGAAATACCCGCCAACAGCCATTTTAACCATCAATGATTATGTTGCTTTGGATGCTATACAATTTGCGAGAAAGTCTAAATTAAAAATCAACAAAGATATTTGCTTTGTAAGCTATGCCAATCTTCCTATCACTAATTACCTTGAATTTCCGCCGCTGGCTTCTGTTGAGCAGTACCCTTATGAGCAGGCAAAAAAAGCAACGGAAATATTATTTGAATTGCTTGGACAGGAGAATCAGATTAATAACGAAAAAATGAAATATAATAATATTCTTATTGAGGGGAATTTGATGGTACACAAAAAATAATTCGTGCATGCCTGACAGTCAATTTGATGCACTCTCTTATTTCAGAAACGCGTTATATAAATTAAACAATCGTTTGCACATTGCCAATTAACTATAGTAACATAAGTTTGATATTTACAATTACCGCCTGAAAATTTTTTAATGGTACGTGAGATTCTTTCGGAGTATAATATAAACCAGGAACACATAACCTTTCAACCAATAAATAATGGCCTCATTAACCAAACATGGCTGGTAAACAACTCCAGCACGAATTATATTCTGCAAAAAATCAATCACAACATCTTTAGAAACCCTGATGCTATTGCACAGAATGTAAGAATGATTGCTGATTATTTTTTCCTTCATAATCCAGGTTATTTATTTGTATCCCCTGTTAAAACAAAGAGTGGTGAAGAAATGATATTCCTGGAAGACGCCGGTTACTATAGACTGTTTCCTTTTATAAAAAAATCCCATACAATTAATACAGTTGAAAATCCTACACAGGCTTACGAAGCGGCAGCAAAGTTTGGCGAGTTTACAAAATTATTATCCGGTTTCCCTGTTGAAAAATTGCAAACTACCCTGCCGGATTTTCATAATCTTTCATTGAGGTATCAGCAATTTTGCGAAGCGCTTCAAAATGGAAATGCAGAGCGCATTAAAAAATCAAAAGAGCTCATTGATTTCATTATTGCAAATAATGAAATTGTGAATACTTATGAAAGTATTTTAAAAAATCCTTCTTTTAAGCTGCGTGTTACTCATCACGATACCAAAATAAGTAATGTGCTTTTTGACGGGAATGATAAAGGGCTATGTGTCATTGATCTTGATACTGTAATGCCAGGTTATTTTATAAGTGATGTTGGCGATATGATACGCACCTATCTTTCTCCTGTAAACGAAGAAGAAAAAGATTTTTCAAAAATTGAAATACGGGAAGCTTATTTTACTTCAATATGGAAAGGATATATGAACGAAATGAATGATGAATTATCTGATGCAGAAAAGGATCATTTTATCTATGCCGGAAAATTTATGATTTACATGCAAGCCATCCGCTTCCTTGCTGATTATCTCAATAATGATGTTTACTATGGCGCAAAATATGAAGACCAAAATTATGTAAGAACAGGTAACCAGGTAAAGCTGTTAAGATTGCTGATAGAACGGGAAGAATTGCTACAGGCTTTGGTTTCAGACAAATAGGATTTATGGAATTAATGCAGCACAGTTGCGATGTAAGCGTTTCTTTCAATTGCAGTTCCGGCTTATATAATGCGTTAAATATCATCCATAAATTTTATTCAATGGAGCTCCGGACATTACTGCCCATCTCATTTGAATTATACCTATTGTTTTAACGAAGTATTTCCAGGCTTTTTAGAAGATGTAGCGGTAAATCGTGCGAACTGTAAATTGAAAATAACAATTGTCGTAATTTTTTGATTCATAGGTCCAAAATGAAAATCATTAGTAACACCCTTAATGGTAATAGTATCGGATCGGTAAAAATTCTTACTTACTTATTTAATACTATTTATTTTTACGCGAGGCAACTTTTTTGCGAAATTGCCGATTATTACTTTAGAAAAATTAGACTTGATAGCTGCAAACGAACTAAACACACTTATCAGGGGTTGTACTCTGAACAATAGAGAGAGCCAAAAAAAAATGTATGACTCTTTTTATAGCTATGGCATGTCTATTTGTGATCGCTATACCAGGAATAAGGAAGATTCTATAGAAATTTTTAATGATGCATTTCTGAAAATATTTAAGGAAATCCACAGATATGTACCGGCTTATTCTGATGAACTAAATTCGTTTAAGGGCTGGCTAAGAAAAATTATGATTTATACAGCCATAGATTATAACAGGAAATATCATAAACATGGGTTTACCGCAGAGCTGAATACTGCAATGATTTTTGTTCCGGCCGAGGAAGAAAATGCCTTTGACATGATTTCTTATGATGAAATAATCCGGGCTATCAGAGAACTCTCACCGGCCTATCGAACTGTTTTAAACATGTTTATTGTTGATGGTTTCAGCCACGAGGAAATTGCAAGCCAGCTCGGTATTGCTGTGGGTACTTCAAAGTCTAATCTTTCAAAAGCAAGACAGCAATTGCAAAATATTTTAAAAAAAGATAATAATATAATAAGAGCCAAAAATGTTGGATGATGAAATAAATAAAAGGATCAATGAAGCTGCAAACCATTACCATCCTGCTTATGATGATGAGGCATGGCAAAGGATGGAGCAAATGCTTGATGAACATCTTCCTCAAAAAAAGGATAGACGAAGGATATTTTTTTTACTTTTTTTTGCAGTTATAATTTGCACAGGCTTATTTTTTGTTTTTTATCCACATCAAAAAAATGAACCATCGCCACATATTTCAAATGCAAATTCAAAAAATTATTTGAAGCCTGATAATAAAAAAGCAGAACTGTCAATAAACAATCCTTTGAAAAAGATTGAAAATAATAACAACCATGGTGTGGTATTGCCTGTAAATAAAAATGTGATCACACAACAAAAGCCAATTACTCACGGTGTGACCTCGATTAGTACAAATAAGAAAAGTTTTCCAGAAAATACCAGTGGCAGTATGACAATTAGAATTAATAAAAATGAAACCAGCGAGGCAAATAATAAAAGTGCAACTGCTGAGGTAATTCCTTTGAATAATGCAGATAAATCAATAGATACCTCAAAAAATTCAAATGAGAATGTATTGCAAGAGCTTGGAACAAATGAAGTTGTTAATAAGATTTCCGCAACTAACGATCAGGATAGCACAAAAAATAAACAGGCTGCGAAAGTAGAAAATTTGAAACAATCAAAGAGTAATAACGGGGTAACAAAAATTGATAAAAGCTTTAAAAAGAATTTCGGAATAACTATAAGCACCGGTGCTGAGGCGAGTGGCTTAACTGTTAGCAAGGCAGGGAAATTATCAGTTTCTTACGGGGCAGGATTGAGCTATGATGTATCGCGAAGGTTTACTTTGCGGGCCGGCTTTTATGTTGATAAAAAAATCTACTCAGTTGGCAAAAGTGATTATTATGCGCAACCGGGAAATGTAGTTAATTACAATTACCTGCAAAGTATTGATGGTGATTGTAAAGTTTATGAGATACCACTTGTTGTTAACTTTAATTTTGGAAATACAAAAAAACATAGCTGGTTTGCTGCTGTTGGCCTTTCATCCTATTTAATGAAGAAAGAATCTTATGTATATTATTATAAATATCCGTCAGGAAATACTTATGAGAAATCATGGTCGATAAGTAATAAAAATAAATACTACTTTTCCGTGCTGAATCTTTCGGCTGGTTATGAATATACCATCAATAAAAGGATCTCGTTAATGGCCGAGCCTTATGTGAAATTGCCTTTTAGCGGAGTGGGCGCTGGTAAAATAAAATTAAATAGCGCGGGTATTCTTTTTACAGCAACGATAAAGCCGTTTAAAAAATAATTTTGAAAAACTTTAGGGCAGATGAAAATTATTAAAATATTTTATTTGCGTATCAATAAATAATTATCCCTTTGAAAATAAAATTTAAAGGCTTTCCTGCAAGAAAGCCTTTTCATAAATTATGAAAGGGAAATTTTTAAAAGATTTATCTGCTAATACATTGCAGATGATAATCAACCAGGTTTGCGGGCTACTGATTTTTTATGTCTTATCGGTCTTTTTTTCAAAAAATGATTTTGGTGAAATTAATTGGTCACTGGCGATTTTGCTGACTGCATTCAGCATACTTTCTTTGGGCATTGACCAACTCGTTGTAAAAAAAATTGCCGAAGGAATCAGCCCTCAAAAAATTCTGCCTGTTTATTTCCTTCATGTCTTGCTTACCGGTTGTTTTTTTTATTTATCATTATTGCTGCTTCATTTTATTTTTCCGGGATTTCATCACCAGTTACTGCTTTTTCTCGGGCTGGGGAAATTGATGATTTTTTTTGCTTCCCCATTTAAACAATTAACCAACGGTCTAGAAAAATTTAAGCTGCTGCTTTACATGTCCATTTGTTCTAATATAGTGAGAAGCTTTCTTTTGATTGTATTTGCTTTTTGGGGCAGTCTTTCACTATCCCTTGTAATTATCATTTTTATCATCGGCGATACTGCAGAATTTATTCTTTCATTTGTATTAAATAAAACGGTATTAAAAATTCCTCTAACCGCGACTGTTAGTAAAACCAGCTACTTTAATATTTTAAAGGAATCGCTTCCACAGGCCGGTGTAGTCATTTTCACTTCTGCTATTGCACGTTTCGATTGGATATTTCTCGGTATCCTCGCTTCCAATATTGCACTTGCAGAATATAGTTTTGCATTTAAAGTGTTTGAAGTTGCATCATTACCACTACTTGTGATTGCGCCAATTTTAATTCCGCGATTTACAAGAATATTCCGCTTCCGCACTCCACCCGATATAGCGGCAAAGCAGCGTGTACTTGCAATTTTGTTTAAGTTCGAAATGATCATTTCTTCACTCGTTGCTTTAGTACTCAATATTCTTTGGGTGCCTGTTATAGATTATATCACACATAATAAATACGGCGCAGTTAACAGCTATACCATTTTTATTTTATCGGCATGCATGCCTTTTGTCTATGCTAATAACTTTTTATGGACTCTCAATTTTGCGAAGGGAAAACTTAAAATGATTTTCTTTATTTTCCTATCTACCTTTTTAGTCAATGTTATTTGTGATATTATTTTAATTCCGCGCTTTGGCGGTGAAGGCGCTGCTGCAGGATATTTCCTGGCAATAGCAATGCAATTTTTTTTATTTAGTATAAAAACAAACATTGATAGCTTCAACAAAAAGAATTATACTATTTTAATTTGTCCACTAATTGCGTTTATTAGCGGAATCTTAAGTAATTATTTTATCGAAGAAACAGTGGCCGCTCTTTTCGTTTCAATTATACTCTTCTTTTTTTTATTAATTATTAGCCGTCAAATTATTCCACAAGATTTGCTAGAGATAAAGCACCTCGGAACATTTTAGCTGGCAACCTCAACCAATGATGTTACGTTTAGAATACTTAAGAGAATAATCTTATTAAATCTAAAGTTTTCAAAATATTGCCGGTTGATTCTTAAAACACATTTAGCGAAAAGTAAGCAAACAGTTACTGCCATTGACTGGAAACTCCTTGTTTTCCTTTTACTCTTTTTAAATGTAAAACTGGTTGTAAAAATTGTAGCGATAATATTGATCTATATTCTGCAGGCTGATTTCAAATTTGGATTTCGCTTTCGTAATTCAAGACTACCGCTTTTCTATCTGTTTATTATTGGCATTGGAGTTCTTGATTATTTCATTATACCTGGCACCAAAAGCATTAATTATAATATTGTTGTTATTACCGGAATTAGTTTTTGGTTGCTTTGTATTTTTGCAATACATCAGGCTAAATTATCTATTGAGCTTCATGACCCCAGGACAATTCAAAAAACGATTTCTGTTTTTTTTATTATCAATGCAATTATTTCTTTAGCAACATTGTTTATAATCATTATTAAAACAGGAGCTATTAATCCTTATCTCTACCAAGGGCAATACCAGTTATATTTTATTGGAACCGGCGATTATATCAGGGGCATTACTTTCGACACATCCACGACAAATGCTGTATTGAATGCGTTTGGCGTTATTTATTTTTTGAGCCGCAAGAATGCTAGCATGATTTTTTTATGCATGATCATTCTTTTGCTAACGGGTAGTAATATCACTAACCTGGTTTTATCTGTAGCGTTATTATTTGTTTTCATTTTTCAAAGTGATAAGGATCAAAAAAGCCTTATCCTTATCTGCCTGTTCTTCCTTGTTATTTTTGTGGCAAAGATTTCTCCGCAAAATAATCAGTACGTCGCCAATACACTCAGGAATTTTTTTAACGAGCCTTCCAAACATGCAACTGCAAATACAATTGCAATTGAAGACAGAGCTTACAATACACTCACTCCGGAAGAACAGAAACAAAAAATTGCTAGATTATATCTTGATAGCATCTCAGCGATAAATCGAAAAAAACTGGCTTTTGTAAGCAATATAACGGTAACGCCTACCCTAAAACCTGCTATCCCTTCAGATGATATTAACGGCCCGGAGTTCCAGCATAAATCTTTTACTACGCCAGTAGAAGAAAATATGTTTCAATTTATAAATGCTCATATTGGACTCTTGCCAATGTCGTCAGATAGTTCATTTCACACAAAACTTCCGGGAAAATTAATTGCCTGGGAACAAACTTATAACTACTTGTCGAAGCATCCCGCTCAGGCAATTGCCGGCAGTGGAATCGGAAATTTTTCATCCAAGCTCGCATTCAAAACTTCCGGCTTGAAAATAGCAGGATCGTGGCCCTCAAAATATAAATACATTAATAATGCATTTCTTCAAAATCATCTTGATACATACCTTTTTTATTTTAGCAAGGCCGATGGATATCATTCCTCAATAAATAGTCCTGCATCAGTTTATGATCAGCTTATTAGCGAATACGGGATGGCAGGCCTGGCTGTTTACTTAATTTTCTATATAGGATTTTTTTTAAAAAAATTTAGATACCTCTCTTTTGGAATACCAATGATTATAGTGCTCTCAGGCATTTTCTTTTTTGATTATTGGTTCGAGCAATTGTCGATAGTAGTATTTTTTGAACTGCTAATGTTTCTGAATTTAAAAGAAAGAAAATTACAGAATGAATAACAGCGAATTGAAAATATCAGTAGTAATGCCGGCGTACAACGCAGGAAAATATATTAGGGAAGCAATTAATTCTGTTTTAGATCAAACATTTTCTGATTTTGAATTATTAATCATAAATGATGGATCAACGGATAACACGCTGGAAGTTATTGCTTCGTTTTCTGATCCAAGAATTATCCTAATCAATCAAGAAGTGAACAAGGGCATAGCAGCGGCTCTCAATACTGGCCTGCTGCATGCAAAAACCGAATACATTGCGAGGTTTGATGCAGATGACGTTTGTTTTCCGGAACGTTTGGCAATTCAGTTTGATTTTTTAGAAACCCATCCTGACTATATCTTAACAGGCAGCGATGCTGAATATGTGTCTGAAAGCGGTGAGCACCTTTTTCATTTTAAATGTATATCGCATACTAACGACCATATTTTAAAAAAAATAAATAATTATTGTCCCTTCATTCATTCTTCCGTAATGTACCGGAAAGATGCTGTATTAAGAGCTGGCGGCTACTCCTTGTATGCTCACAATTTCGAGGATTATTTTCTCTGGGTTCGCTTACATAAATATGGAAGATTTTACAATCTTCAGAAGCCCCTGATAAAGGTTCGTTTTAATCCTTATTCTTCTACTATCGACGAAAAAATACGCGGACGTCATTTCAGAAAATTGAAACGCGAAATTATCCTTCGTGGCGTGATTACAAAGCAGGAAGGGGACATTTTATATAATATTATTAAAAGCCAGGATACAAAAAAAATAAAAGAAAGCTCTTATTATTCGTTATGCGGTAAAAAATATTTAGTTAACAATCACCAACCAAAGAAAGCGAGAGCCTCTTTGTTAAAAGCGATCCGCATTTACCCCCTCAGGATAGACAACTACGGGTTATACCTGCTTAGTTACTTTCCTGCCTCGTTTATAAGCCGCGTACATAAAATGCTGCTTCCAAAATTTGCAAATACATGAAAGTGGCATTCATAACACGATCTTCCCTTTTTTCATCAAGTGGTGGTGATTCACTGCAGGTATTAAACACCGCAAAATACCTGAGGAAACTAAACGTAGTTGTTGACGTAAAACTTACACACGAACAAATTAATTACGAAGAATATGACATACTGCATTTCTTCAGCGTCGTGAGGCCATCTGACATACTACCGCATATTCTAAAATCTGAAAAGCCATTCGTTGTAACACCATTATTAATTGATTATTCAGAATTTGATAAGCAATATCGCAAAGGAATTTCAGGTAAAATATTTCGTTTTTTTTCAAGCGACCAGATCGAATATTTAAAAACGATTGCAAGATGGGCAAGAAGACAACAGAGTATAGGAAGCTCAGCCTATCTGTTGAAAGGCCAGCGCAACTCCATAAAATATATTTTAAAAAAAGCCAGGTTGATACTGCCTAATTCGACAATGGAATACAAGCAGCTAAGCCGTTCTTACGAAATAATGCCGCCGTATTGCATCATACCTAATGGTATTGACCTGGATTTATTTAAACGCTCACGTGAGATTGAAAAAGATAAGCACATGGTAATATCTGTTGCCCGAATCGAGGGTTTAAAAAACCAAATAAACCTTATACAGGCCTTAAATAATTCACAGTATCAACTTTACATAATTGGAAAACCCGCTATTAATCAAACAAGATATTATGAACAATGCCGCAGCGTTGCTGCAAAAAATATTCATTTTATAAATCATACCAGTCAGGAGGAATTAATACCCTATTACCAAAAAGCAAAGGTTCATGTTCTTCCAAGTTGGTTTGAAACCTGCGGCTTATCTTCTTTGGAGGCTGCAGCTATGGATTGCAACATCGTAATAACTAATAAGGGATATGCTTCCGAATATTTTGAAGATCATGCTTTTTATTGTGATCCCTCCTCACCGCTTTCAATCAGGGAAGCGATTTTAAACGCCAGCAATGGCGCCGCATGTACGAAGTTACAAGAGAAGATACGCTCCAATTTTAACTGGCAAAATACTGCAGCATTAACACTTGAAGCGTATAATAAAATGGTACCAATATGAAACTAAAAATTGCTATTGCCGGCTCTCGTGGAATTCCTAATTATTACGGGGGTTTCGAAAAACTGGCGGAATGCCTTTCCACAGGATTGGTCAACAAGGGGCATGACGTTACTGTATATAATTCGCACAATCATCCTTATCAAAAAAACGATTTCCATGGTGTGCATATTACACATTGCTATGATCCGGAATATCGTTTAGGCACAGCGGGACAATTTTTATATGATTTGAATTGTATAAAAGAGATGAATAAGCAAAGTTTTGATGTCATTTTATTTTTAGGTTATACGAGTAACACAGTTTGGGGAAGATACTTTCCCAAAAAAGCAGTAATCATTTCCAACATGGATGGATTAGAATGGAAGAGAGCTAAATATAATTTTTTGACAAAAAAATTTTTAAAATATGCTGAGAGATGGGCAATACAATCAAGCGATTATTTTATTGCAGACTCAATAGTAATTCAAAACTACCTCCAAAAAAAATACAATATTAGTTGTAAATATATTCCGTATGGAAGCGAAATTTCCAACCTGAATGACCAGGAATTGCTGGCACCTTATCATGTTTCTACCAAGGAATATTATTTATTAATGGCACGGATGGAACCGGAAAATAATATCGAAACTATCCTGGAGGGTTTTTATAAGAGTTCTTCTAAAAGAAAGTTTCTTGTAATTGGGGGAACTAATAATTCATTTGGGCAAAGACTTGTAAAAAAATTTAAAGAAGACAAACGAATTCTTTTTGCCGGAGCAGTATATGATAACACCGTAACGCACACACTAAAATATTTTTCTCATCTATATTTCCACGGGCATACTGTTGGTGGCACAAACCCTTCATTACTGGAAGCGATGGGTAGTGGTGCTTTAATAGCCGCACACGAAAATGAATTTAATCATGCCGTATTACAAAAAGATGCCTATTATTTTGAAACTGCTAATGACGTTGAGTATTTAATCGAATCCGTAAACCGCGATGAAAAAGGAAAGCAAATGGTGAAGAATAATTTCTTAAAAATCGAGAGTACGTATAACTGGCCAGATATTATTGAACAGTATAATAATTTTATAATCGATTGTTATATCCGCTCACAAAAATGAAAAGATTATTTATTATTGACGACAGCCTGGCAAATAAAATAAGCTACTATTTAATTGCTGCGTTTCTTATTGCCTTGCCTTTCGACAGATTTTTCAGCGAATGGCTGCTGATAGTTTTTTGCGTCCATACGTTAATTCATTTTGAAACTGATAGAATAAAAAAATTGAAGGATAAAAATGTTTGGGTTAGCGCATCTATTTTTATTTTAAGTATTTCGGCTATTATTTATAGCAGCTATAAAATAGAAGGGTTGAAAGAAAGCCTTCAGCAATTGGCTATTCTGTTGTTCCCTGTCTTTTTATCAGTTACCAACTTAAACCTTGCTAAGTATAAATGGAAGCTGATGGAGATCTTTGCCTTCACATGCACGGCTACTATATTATATCTGTACTTTGAAGCTTTTAAAGTTATTCGGTATTTCCATTTACCGTTAACCGCTATTTTTAAAAAAGCTTTTATAAATCAAAATTTTACCTCTCCTATTGGGTTACATGCTACTTATTTTTCTATGTATGTCTTGTTATCCGTTTGCATTTTTGTTTTGCTATTCTTTCGTAGCGTTACTTTTAAAAACAAAAAATATATTCTTTGCTCATTAATTTTATTGATTGGCCTGGTACAACTTTCATCGAGAGCCACTTTTGTTGCAGCCTTAATTATTGTAGTGCTGATAGTACCTTTTTTTCTGTTACAGGGCAAAAAACGAATAATTTTTTTCTTTAGCGCACTGTCAATTTCTATAATAGTTTTTGTAATAATAACACAGGTTACAACTTTAAAGAAAAGATATATTTATGATCTTGAAAATGATCTATCCGAATACCGTGATCCTGGCGATCTAACAGAGTCGCGTATGGCAAGATGGAGCTTGGAATGGCAACTAATACAAGAATCTCCATTCGTGGGTTATGGCACAGGTTCAGAAGAATTCGTTTTGAAGGATATCTATTTTAAAAATAAATTTTACAGATCATATTTGTTGGGTTTAAATGCACATAACCAATTTCTAAGTTTTCTTTTAAATACAGGGCTGATTGGCTTAGCCCTTTATCTGTATATTTTTTATTACGGATTACATAAGGCAATTAACCGAAAAGATTTTTTATTATTGTCATTCCTGTTAATACTTTTCATCGTATCTCTTTCTGAAAATATATTAGATGTAAGTAAGGGAGTTTTATTTTATGCATTCTTTCTCTCCTTTTTTTTATTGACAGTTCCAAGGAAAGATTTGCCCTCAACAACTGAAAATGTTCACGAAGGCAACCAGTTATTATTTTGAAACGTTTCTTTAATTATAACATCCGCAATTATTACTATGGAAATGTTATCAGCAATGATTATTACGTGCAACGAAGAACAAAACATCGGCCGATGCATTGATTCGCTGTGGCAGGTGGCCGATGAAATTGTTGTTTTAGATTCTTACTCTACAGATAATACAATCGTTATCGCCCGGGAAAAAGGTGCAGTAGTACAACAGGGAATTTTTACAGGATATGTTGAACAAAAAAATAAAGCACTTAAGTTAACTAAGTATAATTATGTTTTAAGTCTCGATGCCGATGAAATGTTAAGCGATAAGCTTGTTACATCTATTTTGCAGGAGAAATTTTCTTTTAGACATCGGGCATATTTTATGAACCGGTATAATAACTATTGTGGAAAATTTATAAAGCATGGTTTGTGGTACCCTAATCAAAAGGTGCGTCTTTTTGATAAGCGTTTCGCATTATGGGGAGGAATGAATCCTCATGATAAGATTGAGCTGAAAGGAAATTATCGTGCCCGCTTTTTAAAAGGAGATATTATTCATTACGCCTATGATACTATAGGTGAACACATCCAAAGAAATGAAGAGTTGAGTACTATCGCGGCATATTCTCTTTTTGAATCAGGTATAAAAAATCACTGGTCAAAAATCATCCTTAGCCCCTTCTGGTCTTTTATACACGGGTACTTTATACGACTGGGATTTTTAGATGGCTATTTCGGTTTTGTTATAGCAACGCAAACAGCCAATCAGTCCTTCTTAAAATATCAAAAATTAAGAAGGATTATAAAGCAATATAAAAAGGAAGCTAAACTCTTAACGGATAATTAAACTTTTGAAGACCATTACACAAGACATATTAAAAACACTCGCGTATTTTGATTACTTCAGTTATCCACTCACTAGTGCAGACATTTGTTCGTTTGCAAGTCACAAGTATAACCAAACGCAAATTGATGAAACATTAAATGAATTAACCACGGATAAGATCATTTTTAAATTAGACGAATTTTATTCGTTACAAAACAAACCCGGCCTGGCTGATAAAAGGCGTAAGGGAAACCAAATGGCTGTTAAACAAATGGCTATTGCGCAAAAAGTTGCAAAGTTAATCAGCCGCTTTCCATTTGTAGAAACTGTTGCCGTGTCTGGTTCTCTTTCCAAACATTATGCTGATAGTAAAACAGACATTGATTTTTTTATAATTACAAAAGCCAATCGTTTATGGATTGCGCGAACATTAATGCACCTGTTTAAAAAGCTTACTTATTTAAAAGGTAAGCAACATTGGTTTTGCATGAATTACTATGTAGACGAAACAGGAATGGAAATACCCGAAAAAAATATTTTCACTGCAATGGAAATTATTACCCTTTTGCCAATGGAAGGTTTAATGCATTTCAAAAAATTTATAGAAGCGAATATATGGACCGCTAATTTTTTTCCGGCACATAAGATTGCTTCGAATGCTAAAATGAAAATAGAAAAAGGCTTCATCTGTAAATGCTTTGAAAAAATATTCAATTCAAAAGCAGGAGATATCATCGACAAATGGCTAATGATAATAACAGATAAACGCTGGAAGAAAAAAACTTTGGCCGGCAAACTAAATGGTCACAATTTAAAAATAGGTATGATGGTTAACAGGCATTTTTCAAAACCTGATCCCCGGAATTTTCAGGCAAAAGTGGTGCAACAATACGAAATAAGGGTGAAGAACTTGCTTCAACTGAAGCAGGCAACCACTATCATTTTATAATTTCTAATGCCGATAACTCTTTTACACCGAATTTATTTTTTTTGCATAGAAATTATATAATAGTCGCCAATATATTTCCATGGCCATTTGCTTTTCCACCTGTCTTCTTTATCTTTTAAGAAGTTGAAAAGTTTAGGATATTTATCTCCAAAATTTTCTATGTATGAAGGTGGAACAACTGTGCAAAGTCCTTCAATACTTAATAGTTCAAACTCAGCATTTAGTTTAGTTGTTATGAAAGAAGGATTATAATACCAACACTTAAAACAGGCGTTTTCCACCGTTGCACTTCTACCTTTACTGCTAAAGAAACGCCGTATAGCTGTTTTAAATTTTCCTTTAAAAAGAAGTAAAAATTCCCACAGGCAAAATTTTGGTAATAGCACCAAAGTAACAATCCCTTTTGCTTTTAATAATGGAGAAAATGAAGTAAGCACTTCATGCAATTTATCAGTACAATTTAATCCTGCAAAATTGGAGAAGATCAAATCATATGGTCCTTTTTGCTGTAAGTTTTGTAAATCTGTAAAAGAGCGAAATTCACTAGTAACAATACTTTCAAGGCCTTCATTTATAATTTTTTTCTGAAGCTCTTCAAGCATTCCACATGCAAAGTCTGTTGCATGGACTATACATTTTTGTTGTGCCAGCCATATGGCATCCTCGCCCGTGCCACTGTTCAATTCAAGTATGAAATCACCAGCCTGAATATATTTTTTTAAATGGGCTCTTACTCTTTCTCTCTTATATTGCACAATTTTATTATCAGCATATAATTGATCAAAAATTGTTGACTGCGATGAAAAGGCAGCTGCAGCTAATTTTTCATTTGTATTTGAATAAACGATATGCATTATACTTTTTGGAGCTGATATAATTTTCTTTTTTCAATAAAAGCAGCAGGCACGTAATAAAATCCTGACAAAGCTTTTTTAATAGTATTTAAATTACTGTTAACCGGGTGTATCAATAATTCTTTCAGGTTAGCAAAGGCCAAATGCATATGGTAACTTTTGTGAACATACGTATGTAGTTGCTTGTAAAAAGCCGGATGAAAAGTATTACGGAACATTAAAGCCATTTCATCAGAATCTGTCCAGTTTGTTTTTTCTTTTAATTGAGCTTTTACCTTTTCATAAAAAACGGTTCCTGGCAAAGGATAAGAAACGGAAATGCCAATTTCGTAAGGTAGTAACGCATGTATCATTGCAATAGTTTTTTCAATGTCTTCTTTTGTTTCACCCGGATAACCAAACTGTATAAAAAATGAGGGTTTTATATTATGTTTCTTTAATAAACGTGTTGCCTGGTAAATCTGTTTTACAGTTGTTCCTTTATCCATTGCATCGAGAATTTTTTGTGAACCGCTTTCAGCGCCCATCCATATATTTTCGCAGCCGGCTCTTGCCAGATCTTCCACTGTATTCTCTTGTAATAAAAGATCAACACGTCCCTGCATCTTAAATTTGAATTGAACTTTTTCTCTTTCTATTATATCTGCAAAGGCTTTTATCCAACCCGGCTTCAATCCAAATATATCATCGCAAAACCAGATGTGATCGAAGTGGAATTTTTCTTTCAGCATTATTAATTCATCAACTACATTCTGCGGTGAACGTGTGTTGTAGCGGTTTCCATAAATAGGCTTGGCGCACCAGTTGCACTTGAATGGGCAACCTCTTGTTGTAGCTATGTTTAAAGAAAAATAACCTGCATGTTTCATCCATGATTCCCTGTAAGGAATTATATCAATAAGATCCCATGCAGGAAAGGGAAGATCATCCAATTCTTTCATAACATTTCTTTTGCCGGTTTTTATCAACACATCACTTTGATGAAATGCTAAACCGGGGATACAAGAAAAATCATGTTGCGGCTTTTTAAACTCTTCGATAACCTGGAGTAGTGTAAGCTCTGCTTCACCTAGTATTATAAAGTCTGCACCCTGTTTTAAATACATTTCATAACGGTCAGTTGCATCGGAACCGGATACAATAACGGTACATCCTTTTTCTTTTGCTAATTGAATCATTTTAAACGCGGCTTCTCTCATATTGGTAAGGCACATCTTCGTGAGATAGTTAAATCCATCATCATAAATCACAAAGAATTGAGGCTTCGTTTGTTCCAGAGAGTTAGTTACTTCTTCCGGCACACAGGAAAACATGGTATCGAAAAAAGAAACATTATAGCCATTCTCGCGTAGCAACGATGCGGCATACAAAGTGCCAAGTGGTGGATAAGGCCGCCCCATTGACCATTGTTTGGGATCAAAACGTAGAAAATAAGAATGAGAAAAAAGTATTGTATTCTTCATATTTTTTATAAAGCATTTCCCGGACCGAGATGTAAATAACAAACACACTTGGTGCAAATTTCATTTTCATTCACATCAAGTTTCTTTCTGAAATTAATTGCATGCCTGTTGTTTAAAATAATATCTAACTTTTCTGACCTGATGTTACCCATTGCCTCATGAAAGAAGCAAGGCCGTACCGTTCCGTCTGCTTCTATTACAGTTGAAACCCACGGTGCATTACATTTCTTATAAGGGAAAGAATCAAGCCCATAATATGCTGCGTAATATTTGTAAATATTCCAGGTCTTCCCCCGTGATTCAGCAATAAAATTATTTTCAAATTCTTTTGCATACACAGTCAGTAATTCTTCCAGAACAGTTTTTAATTTGGCTAAATCTTCAAATGACAAAAGGATTTCCCCCTGCCTGTTTTCGTCCCAGGTAATCTCACGGTTAAAAGCGTGGCTGCTTACGTCTGCAGGAAGAAAACTGATTTGGTCTAATTCAAGATATTTAGCGGCTTTAACTATATCGAGCCATATATTATAATTGAGCCGGTGTATTACCGTTCTCCCCGTTATTTTATAAGAAGGATCTATTACCCTGATCGCTGCAATGCCCTCATGCAGTTTATTGAATGCACCGGGTATGTTTCGTATACTATCGTGCGTTAGTTCATCTCCATCAAGGGATACGATTACTTCGTTTACATACTGCACAATTTGTGGCGCATTTTTTTTAAGTGTTAACCCAGTTGATAATAAGTTTACTTTAATATTTTGCTTTTTCAATATTTCGCAAAACCTGAAAAAGTTAGGATTAAGCAAAGCTTCTCCCCCCGACATAAGTACCAGTCTCGTACCTAATTGTTGAAAAGACTTGAGAAGGCCGGTAATATCATTTTCTGTGAGTTGTTTTAAATTATGATTACCCTTCCATATATCACACATTACACAACGGCAGTTGCACGCACTATGCGGCATTAATATAGCAATAGGTAAAGCCTTTACGCGATGGGTTCGCAACGTTGCATAGCGTTTATAGATATCGGTTAAAGACTGATTGAGCATTTTAACAATAAGAATTTTTTATGATTATCCAATGAAATGGATTTTTACGAAACATCAATTTGTTCTTCAATGCGTGTGGATTATGAACAATAGAAAAACAGAAGGGTCTTAAATCTTCAATACTATGGTGAAAATAGTATTTGGACATTTCGAAGAATCCTGATTGAGTATAATATTTTTTACTTCGTTGCCTTGCCTCTTCTATCTCATTAAACCGATACAGATGGCTATCAAGAATGTGTATCTCCCCTTGTAATGTTAAGTGACGCAGTGCAACTTTTAGTATATCATAAAGTGAAGGAAAATATTGAATGGATGCAGCAAAAACAATAAGGTCATATTTTTTATCCTGCAGTATACCCGATCGGATATCGCCGAACATAAATTGCAGATTAGAAACTTTTCTAAAAACCTTGCGTGCCTGTCCTAACTCAACGAGATTAATATCAATGCCGGTAACATCTCCTTTTGCAACAGTTGCTAACTTAGCAGAAAGCCATCCGTTACCACAACCTATTTCCAATATATTACAAGTACGGCTGTTTCTCCTGATATACTGTAGTAATTTATCCGAGCTATGCCTGCGGATATTCCATTCTTTAAAATGCCGGTGAAACGGCGGAACTTTTGGAAGTAAACCCAATTCCATATCGCTGTATATTCTTCCCTCTTTTAATCGCAGAGCAATATAAAGTTCATTAAAGCGAGCCTCAATTACGTTGGACTGCCTCGGCAAAAAACCTTTTATAATTTTTAGATTATTCATTTATCTTATTGCACTAATTTTTATTAATTACACTAATTAACCAATCAACTAATTAACTATAACTAAAATCCTTGTATTTCTGGTTGACGATATTTCCACATCCGCTGTAATAATTTTATCTCGTATGGATATTTGAAAAAATTTATTTTATACCTTAAACCTGCCGCCATTCGCATTAGCAATCGCTTTGTATCATTAAACTTTATATCTGAAACAGTTGGATAATAGCCATTCAGCACAGTTTCAAAATTTCTTATCTTATCAATCATTTCAGAGGTAAGCCATGGAGTTAACGGGTTTTTTCGCATATCGAACTTTTCCCATTGAGGGCTTATCCAGTCTTCCAGATTTTTTGGATAAGAAAATCCTGATGCCAATACTTCATTAAATAATTCAGAACCTTCTGTAGGCACCGGGCTATAAGTGTATAAAACAATTTCAGTTTTTGGATTTATCGCTTTTATTTTTTTTATAAAATTTATATCAAATTCAATTTGTTCCATTACTTCTTCCGGTGTAGGCGCCGGCGTACCTAACACGAACGAGTACTCGGGAATGATATCAAATTTTTTCAATCGCTCAGCAAAACGCAGAATTTGCTCACCGGTTTGTGTGCCTCCTTTATCTAACTGATGCAGCACTTTATCATTCCCGCTTTCAGCACCAAAAAAAATAATCTTGCATCCCGCTTCGCGAATAAGAGATAAAGACTCATCCTTAAATTTATCCATCGTATCAATGCGTGCCATTCCCCACCAGCTCATCTTTTCAGGTTTGATCAATTTTGCAAATGCAACAGATCTTTTTTCAGAAACAAAAAAATTATTATCATGAAATTCTATAGCATCAGCGCCCCATTTATCTTTTATATATTTTACATCTCTGTAAACATGCTCTGCAGATTTCGCCTTCCATCTCGCTTCATAGGTGGGCACCACTGCACAAAAAGAACATGTAAACGGGCAGCCAATACTGGAGTGATACGCAAGTGTTTTATTTCCCAAATAAGTTTTACCAAGATATTTATCTATAGAATAAAATTCACTTAATTTATTATAAGGTAATTCGGGAAGATTATCCTGCTCTATCAGATCTTCCTTTTTATTCCTTATGATATTTTCTCCCGTTTTATAAATAAGATTTTTAATAAGCTCGTATGGTTTATTATTTTCCAATGCATCGATCAATTGAGGGAAAGCATGATCGCCGGGCCCATTAATCACAAAATCAACATAGCCAGAATTCAATACAACTTTATAATGATTGGTTGGAAAATAACCACCCCATATCATAATCGTAGCCGGAAATTCTTCTTTTATTTTTTTGGAAAAAGGAATGCCTTGCTTTGTTTGCGGGCCGGGCATTATAGTAAAGCCAATATATTTATATTCACCTGTTTTTAAATAACTTTTTATTTTTTCGTAAGAATGCTCCTCACGGTTTCCATCAACAATTGCCCATTCATAAAGTCCATTAACAGAAGCGGCAATGTTCATGATTGAATTAGGAATGCGGTGCTTGGCAACAGCGCTTTTGGGATTGTACAAAAGAATCTTATTCATCGTGTTTATAACGAAAAAAAATGCACGAAGGTTGCTATAAGAAATTTCTCTTTTTACCCTACTTTTAGGCGCTTTATTACGTTATATATTTATGTCAGTCCTTCAAAAAATACAACATTCATTTTCTTCAGTAAAAAATCAAACTGCACGTGTGGCGTATAATACCTGGGCCAAGGATTATGATAGCCAACCGGATAACCTGATGCTTGTGCTGGACGAAGAAATTTTTACAAGTTTGCTGAATGATATTGATGTACAAAATAAAATAGTTGCCGATATTGGATGCGGCACCGGCAGGCATTGGAAAAAATTACTTGAGAAGAATCCAAAAAAACTTATTGGCTTTGATGTATCGGAGGAAATGTTGAAAATGCTGCAGCAAAAGTTTCCTTTTTCTGACACACATCTTTTGAAAAATGATGAACTGCCACAGCTAAAAAATAATTCCTGTGACTTAATTATTTCCACACTTACAATTGCACATATTAAAAACGCAGAGCAGGCAATCACAGAATGGAATCGTGTATTAAGCTCCGGCGGTTATATTATTATAACAGATTTTCACCCGGTGGCATTATCTAATGGAGGCAAACGAACCTTCAGGCATAATAACAAAACTATTGCTGTAACAAATTATGTTCACTCAATTGAAATGCTGCGATCCATTGCAGGGCAACTCGATCTCAGCGTATTGCGTTTGGAAGAGAAAGTAATTGATGAAACTTCAAAGCCTTATTATGAAAAACAAAATGCGCTTGATGTTTTTGAAAAATGGAAAGGTGTGCCAATTATTTATGGGATGTGTTTAAAAAAACGCAATGCAGCTTTGTAATCTAAACATTATTGGACAAGAGAAGGAAAACCTGCAAAGTATTTTAATAGAAAAAGAATTAGTAAAAGCTGTTATTAGCAATGAAAATTCTTCTGTAAATACTGACGATAAAAGCAAAATAATTTTTAAAAATGCCATCGCTTTTCCCGGCCTTATTAATTCTCACGATCATCTTGATTTTAATTTATTTCCTCAGACCGCTAATCACATTTACAATAATTATGCTGAATGGGGAAAAGATATTCATGAAAAAAACAAAGGAACGATTAATGCTGTTTTAAAAATTCCTCAACATTTAAGAACGCAATGGGGAGTTTATAAAAATTTACTAAATGGGATTACCACAGTTGTTAACCATGGAGAAAAATTAAATACAGGTGATGATATTATTAACGTTATTCAAAACAATTATTGCCTGCACTCTATTCAATTTGAAAAGAAATGGAAATTAAAATTGAACAGGCTCTTTGCAAAAAAACAACCCTTTGTAATTCATGTTGGTGAAGGAACCGATAAAGCTTCACACGCTGAAATTGATAAATTAATAAAATGGAATTTATTCAAAAGAAAAATTATTGGGGTGCATGGAGTGGCAATGGACGAAACCCAGGCAGCAGCATTTGAAGCATTGGTGTGGTGCCCTGCATCAAATTATTTTTTATTGAATGACACTGCACCTATTGATGAATTAAAAATAAAAACTTTCATTCTCTTTGGAACAGATTCGACGCTTACTGCAAGTTGGAACTTGTGGGAACACCTTCGCATGGCAAGAAATACGCTGCTTATGACCGATGAAGAATTATTTGATACGCTCACGCACACTCCTGCAATGATTTGGAAACAAAATAATATCGCATCTATATCTGCAAATAAACAGGCGGATATTGTAGTGGCAAACTCAAATGGCAAAACAGGGTATGAAGCATTCTATTCTTTAAATCCTGAAGACATACAATTGATTCTGCATAAAGGAAAAGTTCGCCTGTTTGATGAAGCGATAAAAGAACAGTTAGAAGCTAATGATCTTTCAGTTGCTGCATTTAGTAAAATTAGCATTAATGAAAAAATAAAATATGTGTTTGGAGATGTACCGGAATTAATGCATAAAATCAAATCGTACTATCCTGAAGCAATCTTCCTGGTAAAAAATATGTTTACAGCTTTGCAGTTTTAGCTCTGAATAATTGATTCTTTTAGTCTTCAAGTCTATGCCAACCGGTATTCCTGCCTTTTTAATTTGTGATGATAGTACAATAAAAAATGAATATGATATAAATTATCCGAGGGCTGTTTTAATGTTTCTTCATTTATTATTTCTCCCCAAAGCATCATGTGACTGCCGAGGTTTTTCGTTTTCAAAATTTTAATTTCTTTATAACTGTCTGCCCATTCAGGAATAAAAAATCCAAAACTTTCAGTCTGCGTTGTTTTGAACGGCAAAGCATCAATCGAAGGAGGAGCGCCGCTATGGTGCCTGCCCAATTCATAAATTGTGTTTTTATAAATATGAGATGCCTCGGATACCACAATTTTCTTTGTTTCAATAATTTTCGCCAGCGCCACGTTCGTATGTCTTAAGCCAAATACGTATTTACCGGATTGAGGGATTTCTCCAAGCAAATCCATCGGAAAAATATTAAAATAATCATCCTGTTTAAAAGAAATTATTCTCACATTACGGGGATAGCTGTACGCTGCAATAAGAGATTTATATTTTTCAAATGAAAACTTTGGCTTTTTATAATATTTATTAAATAATAAAAATGTTTTAAAAAAACTGGTATGATATATTTTACTTTCTTTAAGTTTTAATAAATATAAAGTTCCTCCCTCGTCTTCAATTTTATCAAAGTAATCAAGGCCAATTATTGCCACTGCCTTTTTTCTTGCAATTCTAAAATCGCTATTTGTTGAAACGCTGAAATAAATTTTGCACCTCTCCTTCTCATCGGGTGCGATCTTATGCTCGTTTTTTTTAAGCCAAACGCCAAACACAATCGGCTCAAGACAAAGCAACCAATGAGTTTTAGAAATATCAACCCCAATATTCTCTATCTCTAAAAAAACACTTTCTTTTATTTCACCCGTAATTGTAATTTTTGAATATTCCTCTACTTCAATATTACCTAACAATATTTTTCTTAGTAGCTTTTTCATTTGCGCTTTAAATGTATTAGCGTAAAAACGGAAGACGGCAACACTTCGCTGCCACAAAAAATAAAATCTTTTGCAGAAGCTTTTTCTATTTCCTTTATTGAATATACATAAACCGTTTGCCCGTGTTTTTTATACCAAATATTTAATGTAGTGCGGCCACGATGGACAAATGATTTAAGCATATTCTGAAAATCCAATCTCAAATTTTTTTTAAGGCTTTTTGTAAGCACCAATGCAATCATATTCCCTCCGGGTTTTATAACTAACGCAAGGCTTTTAAATAGCAATTCAATATCCGGAATGCAATTAAGTACTGCAAAATTGGAAAGCACTGCGTCCACTTTTTCAACAAAAGGAAGTTGCGAATGCCATCGCCTGAAATCTGTTGACGAATTATCCAAGAAAGTAATTCTATCTTTTGGCAAATTTGAATGATCTGCAATGGCTCTTTCTCTCATACCCGAAGACGGTTCGCAAAAAAAAACGGTAAATCCTTTGCTAGTCAACCATTGAATGTCCAAACCAGTACCACCACCAAAATCAAGCACAGTACCGTTTTTAATGATGCTGCAAAATTTATGAGCAACCCTTTTTCTAATAATTCTGTCCGGCTCTTTATCTAACATATCATTGTATTCATCAGCAACTGCATTGTAATATGAAATATTTTGCTTTGCTATTTCCAAATGAGTGATCAGAAACTTGTTGTGCATAGAAATTTTGTAACTAACAATTACCAATAAATAATGGTTCTTTATATTATTACTTTTGTAACGTAAAAAAGTTGCCA
>Ga0068852_100000498_pt1 | contig 25762 bp, 26 predicted proteins | sample KBSCornC22_FD_66594 | JGI IMG/M metagenome (GOLD analysis project Ga0068852, IMG submission 66594) | Corn rhizosphere microbial communities from Kellogg Biological Station, Michigan, USA - KBS Corn C2-2 | ecosystem: Host-associated > Plants > Roots > Rhizosphere > Soil ... | reverse complement strand
GATCCCGCTGGGGCTTGAGCAAGGATGGACGACGTTGTCATTGCTACTCCGATTTCTCTGTGGTGGTGCTGCGGGGGGTTGCCGCCGCGAAGACCGCTGCGCGGGCCTCGACGGCGCTGTGCGCCGAGAGTGCGATCTCGGCGAATCTGACTGCCTGTTCCTGGGTGAAACGGGACAGTTCCGTGCGGACGTCGGCGAGAGCCGCGGGCGACATCGACAGCGATGTCGCTCCGAGACCCACCAGGACGACCGCGAGCAGGGGGTCGGCGGCAGCTTCGCCGCAGATCCCGACCGGCTTGTCGAGCGCCGCACCGGCTCGACCGACCTCACCGACCAGACGCAGGACGGCCGGATGCCACGGATCCTGGAAGGATGCGACCGAGCCCAGCAAGCGGTCGGCGGCCAGCGTGTACTGCGTCAGGTCGTTGGTGCCGATGCTCGCGAAGTCGGCATCGGCGAGGATGCGGTCGGCGAGGAGGGCGGCGGCCGGCACTTCGACCATGACGCCGGCGGTCTTCAGACCCAGTTCCTTGGCGAGACCGACGAAGTAGCGAGTCTCCTCGACGGTCGAGACCATCGGGGCCATCACCCACACCTCCGCTGCCGTGGCGGCGGCCGCATTCGCGATCGCGGTGAGCTGGTCGCGCAGGATCGACTCGTGCGCGCGGAGGGCGCGCAGGCCGCGCAGACCCAGCGCCGGGTTCTCTTCGGGCTCGTCGTTGAGGAAGCTGAGCGGCTTGTCCGCGCCGGCATCCAGCGCCCGGACCACGACCTTCTTGCCCGGGAACGCCTCGAAGAGTGCGCTGTAGCTGGCTTGTTGTTCGGCGACGGTCGGCGCCTTCTCCGAGTCGAGGAAGAGGAACTCGGTGCGGAACAGCCCGACCCCCTCGGCGCCGAGCTCGACCGCCGCAGCGAGCTTGTCGACCGATCCGAGGTTGGCGAGCAGGGGGATCGGCGTGCCGTCCGCGAGCCGGCCCGGCCCGACCGGGGCCGACGCGGCGCTGGCGCGAGACGCGCGCTCGGCGTCGGCAGCCGACCGCTCGGCCTCCGTCGGGTCGACAGTGACGACCCCGGTCGCGGCATCGACGATGACGGTTTCGCCGTCGTTGAGCGACAGGGCGTCCGACGCTCCGACAACGGCGACGATCGACTTCTCGCGCGCCAGGATCGCGGTGTGCGAGGTCGGTCCGCCGTCGCTCGTGACGAGCGCGAGCACCTTCTCGAGATCCAGCAGGGCGGTGTCGGCCGGAGCGAGGTCGCGGGCGACCAGGACGAAGGGATAGTCGGGCGTCGGCACGCCCGGTGCCGGCACGCCCTGGAGGTGGGCGACGGCGCGCTGCGAGACGTCGTCGAGATCGGTGGCACGCTCCCCCATGTATCCGCCCATGCTGGTCAGCAGGTCGCGGAACTGCACGAATGCCTCGAACACCGCGCGCTCGGCGGTCTTGCCGGCGTCAATGCGCGCGTTCACGTCATCCTTGAGCGTCGGGTCTTCGGCCATGAAGGCCTGGGCGTCGAGCACATCCTGGGCCGAACCGCCGGCCTTCTCTCCGCGGAGCCGGATGTCGGCGGCCGTCGCAGCGAGGGCCCCGGCAGCCCGCACCTTCTCGGCATCGGGCGTCAGCGAGCTCGGAGCGTCGGCCGGCTCGGGCAGCGGGTTGGGCATGCGCAGCACCGGTCCGATGCCGAGGCCGCGGCCGATCCCGATTCCCTGCAGCGTGCGCCCATGCAGGGTGCCGGATCTCTGCGACTCCGTCATGCGTCCATGTCCGTCGTGAGAAGTTCGACGAGCGAGTCGAGCACGGCATCCGCGTTCTCGCCCTCTGCGGCCAGCGTGATCTGGTCTCCGTGCTCGATGCCGAGGGAGATCACGCCGAGGATGCTGGCGGCGTTCAGGGTCTTGTCGCCCTTGGTGAGCTGAACAGGCAGGCCGGATGCGGTGACCGCCTGGACGAACAGCGAGGCCGGGCGCGCGTGCAGCCCGTGGGCAGAGGCGATCATGACGGTGCGTTCAGGCATGATGGGTTCCTTCGGTGGTCGGCGTGCTGGTCGTCGCCAGCAGGGCGAGCGCCTGGTCGAGGGCGTCGGACGCGCCCTGAGGTCCGTATGCCGTCGCGGGCAGAAGCCCCGCGGGTACCTCGCGCCCGGCCGCCTCCGCCGCCAGCTCCGTGAAGCTGGATTCGAGATGCGGACCGACGAGCAGCACCCGAGCATCGGGCAGGTGCGAGGCGAGGTCGAGATTGCTGGCCGCGCGCGCGGTGATGTCGAGGCCGCGTTCGGTGGCGAGCATGCGCAGCCGGCTCGCCAGGAAGGTGCTGGACGCACCCGCGCCGCAGACGACAAGGATCAGATCCATGGGATCGCCTCCTTGCGTTCCAGGTCGTGCGGGGGGAGCGAGCGCGGATCGCTCCGTGGCTCGCAACCATGATCGAGCGAACGCCCGGCCGCCTGCCAACAGAGATGCTTCCGGGGGTGCGGAAAAGCGGTGCGGACGGCGGCCCCTTCCCGTGTCCGGTTACAGTGACTGGGAATGAGCGACAAGTACGAGCGCCTGCTCGATCACCTGGTCCAGTCAGATGGCTGGGTCACGGCGAACGAGCTGGCTGACCAGTTGGGCGTGACGACGCGCAGCGTGCGCAGCTATGTCACGGCCGCGAAGGCCGCCGCTCATCCCCTGCCGATCATCTCGGCGTCGACCAGCGGATACCGCCTGAACCGCGACGCGTACGCCACGTTCGCCTCCGGGGCGCGCGCCAAGGACGGCGATGTCGACACGCCCCGTGATCGAGTCCACTACCTGATTCGGCGACTCACCGAGGCACCACAGGGCCTCGATATCCACGATCTCGCCGAGAGCCTGTTCGTCAGTGAGTCGACCATCGAGTCGAGTCTGCGCAAGGTGAAGGCACTGGGTGAGGATGCCGGGGTCACCCTGGTGCGTCACGGAAGCGTCGTGACATTGACGGGTTCGGAGGCGGGACATCGTCGCCTGCTCAGCAAGCTGTTCCACAGCGAGAGCGCTCAGGGATTCCTCGAGCTCGAGAATGTGCAGCGCGAGTTCGCCTCCGAAGACTTGGGGGCTTTCAAGACCGACCTGATCGCGATGCTCGACGACCAGGGCTACTTCGTGAACGAGTACGGCGTCAACAGCGTGCTGCTGCATGTCGCCATCGCGGTGGATCGCGTACTCCGAGATCAGCGCCTGCCCTCCGCCGCGCCGCACGCCCGCGACCCCGAACGCGAACCGATCACCTTCGGGCTGGCGACCCTCATCAGCACCCACTTCGACGTCCACCTCGCCGACGCCGACCTGGAGTATCTCGCGAAGCTCCTCACCACCCGGGTCATCACACCGGGGCAGGGTCAGCCCGTCGAGGAGGTCGCCGAGCACTACGTCGATCCCGACGATCTCACGCTCGTCCGCAGCGTGGTCGCGCAGGTGAGCGAGGAGTACCTGGTCGACCTCCACGACGAGGGCTTCATGGTCCGATTGGCTCTGCACCTGGGCAACCTGGTGGCGCGCGCGCAAGACAACTCGTTCTCGAGAAACCCGCTGGTGCGCTCGATCAAGACCTCGTATCCGATGATCTACGACGTTGCGGTCTTCATGGCCTCGCAGATCCAGCGCGCCAAGTCGATCACGATGAACGACGACGAGATCTCGTACATCGCGCTGCACCTGGGCTCGTTCCTCGAACGCCAGTCTCGACGAGAGGAGCGTCTCACCGTCGCTATCGTCTGCCCGGGGTACTACGACATGCACACGATCCTGCGCGAGAGGATCGAGTCGGCCCTCGGCTCCGAGCTCTCGGTGGAGGTCGTGGTCACCCGCACCGACATCGACTGGCTCGACTTCTCGACGGACCTGGTGCTCACCACGATCGCGGCCCGGGGCGGGAGCGACAACGTCGTGGTCATCCAGCCGTTCCTCACCGACAGCGACATCGACGCCATCCGTCGGGCGATCACCCGGGTCCGGCGGCATCGCCGGCGTGCCCAGATCAAGGATGACCTGCTCCTCTACTTCTCAGACGGCCTGTTCCTGCGCAACGCCACGGCCGCCTCCGAGGAGGAGATGATCCGCACCCTCGGCGCGCTCATGGTGGAGCGCGGCATCATCGACGAGAGCTACGTGGAGGGCGCCGTCGAGCGCGAACTGATGTCGTCGACGGCCTTCACCGACACCATCGCAGTGCCCCACGCGATGGTGATGAGCGCGTCACGCACCTCGATCGCGATCGCCGTCAACGAGGCGCCCATGACCTGGGGCGAGAACCGCGTCAACGTCATCGCCCTCATCGCATTCTCGTCGAGCGGACGCAGCTCGTTCCAAGAGGTCTTCGACCAGTTCGTCGAGGTCTTCGCCGACCGCGGCGACGTGCAGGAACTCATCAAGCGGTCGACGGACTTCGCGACCTTCATCGAGGAACTGGTTCGGGTGATCGACAAGTAGGTCGGCATGCACCCCGCGTCCACCCGGGTTACGCTCCTAGCGCCCGGCGTCGTCTACCGCGCTGCGCTCGATCCTTTCCCTGAGAGTCTCGAAGCTGCCCTGATCATTCCGAGATCGCGTGACGCGAAGAAGTCGAGAGAGAGGTCGAGCAGAGTCGAGGCGATCGCGCGGGCCTCACGGTCGGCGGTGCCCGGATCCAGGCCCTCGGCCCGGCCGAACGCGCCCAGTGCCGCCGCGAAGTGATCGAAGTCGGCGGTTAGCCCGGCGCCTCCAGCTCGGGACTCTCCGCGACGGCGGCCGCTGGCGAGAACAGGATCTGCGTCTGCAGCCGGTTGTCGGGTCGAGAAAGCTCCACACGGCCTCGATCGTCTCAACTCGCGTCGTCGGGGTCGCGGCCGAGAAGCGTGCGATGTACTCCTTGCTAAACGTCGTCGATGCTGGCTCGCGCCACACGCTCAGGGATGGCCGGCGTTGTGGTCCAACCAAGCTGCAACCTTCACGCGGGAATCCTGCGGAACTATGCCGCTGCTTTGGGGACACGGGATGTCCTGACCGGTCGGCTTCTTGGCGGAGTGAGAGAAGTATGTGACCGTCACACACGAGTAGGCCACGAGCGTCCTGTACTTGTCGCCGCTGCCCGAGTGGGTCCTGACCACAATCAGCTCGCTTACGCGAGTGGACTCAGCCTGGCTACTTGCGCGGAAGACGATCGCCGCGCTCGACGGCGTTCTCTGAGAGATTGACCCATCCGCTTCATCCAGAAAGGGGTATCCAGAAGACCCACTCCTCAACCAAGCCTCGAAGGTAGCGGGGCTGGAGGCTCTCGCTCGATCCTCGAGCACCGTCGTCATCGCTTCGCTCGACGTGACTACCTGCTCCTTGGCCAGCCCGAGCTCGCTCTCCGGATTCCAGACGCAACCGGATAGGAACCACCCAAGCGACGGGCCGACGATGAGCAGTGCCACCGCTCTACGGATAGAACCCCGCGAGCCCACCTTGCATTGCCGCCGCATACGCGGTCGTCCCTTCTTCGTTTGGGTGAATCGACTGCTGAGAGACGGCAAACCCCTAGTACGGCCCGGCAAACGGCAAATCGACAAGTAGGTCAGGCCCGACGTAAAGCCGTCAACTGGCGGTGGCAGCCACGGCGCGCTCGATGACGTCGACGACGTCCTGCGGGTTGGACTGCATCACCAGGTGCGGTGCATCGAGCTCGGTCACGTCGGCGATGCCGGCTCGCTGGTAGCCGAAGCGCTCGACGTCCGGATTGATGGTGTGGTCGTTGGCCGACACGATCGCCCACGCGGGCTTGGTCTTCCAGGCGGCGACCGGAGCCGCTTCGTCGAACACGGAGGCGGCCAAGGGCCGCTGTGACACGGCCAGGACCTCGGTGACGCGCGGGTCGACGCCGGCAGCAAAGATAGCCGGGAACTTCTCGATGTTCACGGAGACGTCGCTCCCGTCGGGCTGTCCAGGGATCGGGAACGGCGTGAACACCAGGTTCGTGATCAGTTCCGAATCGGGGAAGCCGCTCTGCAACTTCGCGATGGTCTCCCCCTCATCGAGGGCGTAGCCAGACACGTAGACGAGTCCGACCACATTGGCGGCCACACCGGCGATCGTGATGACCGCGCCGCCGTAGGAGTGGCCCGCGAGCAGGACGGGCCCATCGATGTGCTCGACGAGAGCTCGGATCGATGCCGCGTCGGCGATGAGGCTCCGGTTGTACGCGGGAGCCGCGATCACGCGATGGCCGCGATCGAGCAGCAGGCGCGTGACGGGGGCCCAGCTGGCAGCGTCGGCGAAAGCCCCGTGGACGAGAACGATGGTGGGAGACGACATGACATTTCCTCCTTGTCTTGCCGTGACCCTATGCCCGTTGACAGGCAGCGACAAGAGACCCCGGCCGCAGGGGCCGGACAACGACGCCGGTCGGAGCCCGGGGCCTCTCGCAGCAGGCCGCCCGACTCCCTCACGGAATGCGGAAGGCCCGATCCTCACGGACCGGGCCTTCTTTTCGTTGTCCTGGCGTCCATCAAAACCAACATCCTTACCGAAACGGTCGACCGCGAACGACTTGTTCGCGCACAGACCGTTCAACGGATCACGCCTAGCAAGCGACGCGAAATCGTGCGCCTGTACCTATCGGGTCTCAGCACCCGCGATGTTGCGGGTCGGGCTCAGGTATCGAAAACCGCGGTGCTCAGAGCGCTACGACAGGAAGGGGTCGCCGTTCGCGCACGCGGTGGGGCTCGATGACGTCTTCCCCTCCACACGCCATGGTCGAAACTTTCCCTCCACATTCGCGTTGCGGGTTCGCTGCGGTCGGCGGGCTCTCGTAGGGTCGACCCATGTCGTTGACCGCCCCCGTTCACAACCTGCGCCAAATCGAAAGCGTCGAGGACTTCCAGGACTTGCTCCGCGCGCTCACCGGGATCGAGGGCAGTCTGAACCGGGATGTCGAGCGCTCGATCCGGGCGCTGATGGAGCGGTTCGTTGAGGTGTCCCAACGTCCCGAAGAAGAGGTTGCACAGAACTTCTACGGTCGGATCAATCAAAAGCTGACCTCCAACCGAGAGTCGATCGCAAACCTCTACGGCGTCTGCGCCAGCGCGGGGCTTACCTTCAACTACAAGACCAAACGTCGCCTGGAGTGGTCGATTAACACGGGCGATGTTGATCGAGTAGTCGATGAGGTCGTTGCTCAAGGCGCGTCGAAAGCCCTGGCCGACGCGGTCCGACGGGTGACCACCCCGATCAGCCACGAACGTTCTCGCGAATTGCTCGCTGGCGAGCTTGTCGCGCCGACAAAACTTCGGCGGCAGCCGGACCGCGACGTGTCAACGGACGTATTCAATTCTGCTGCTGGCTCCCTCGTATGGTCGCTATGGAGGTCAGACGATCTCGTCACAGCGTTCACCGAAGATCCAATGCCTTTCACCGACGACTACATGCGCGACCTACGGACGTTCAAACCAGCGATGTTCGCTCGACAGCGAAGCTTGTCGGTCCGCCGCGTTAGCGCTCTAACGGACACGCGCCCCGAGCTGCTGCAATGGTTGTCGTCGGAGTATGAGGCATTGGACAACTACGGCTTTCTCGCCGCGGTTATTCGGGTCGATCCTGGACAGGAAGCTACGGCTTGGAGCCTGGCATCGGATTTGCCGCTGTTCGCGGAGCGGTTCATCGAGGACCCACTTCAGCTCATGTATTTCCGATGGAGGAACGTAGCTGATGAGACTATGGCCCACGGCGAGATCGACGCGGATCGTGCGCGATTCGAGCTGAACAGCGACGGTTTCACATACCGCGACACGTTCGTGTTTCATGACGCTGGAGCAAGAGTTCAGCGGATCGTCGTGCTGTTGCAAAAGAATCGTCGGGATGAGGAAGCCGTACCCTGCCCCGGATGCCGGACAGACAACATCGGCGGAAACTCATATCCGAGTTTCGGCGTAAAGAGCTGGGAGTGCCAGAACCCGCTTTGTCCTGAGCGCAGCATCTACAACCGAGGGAAGCGGTACGACTTCAGATCGCTTCTCAAGCAGGAGGCAATCGAAAGGGACGGCAATCAGATTCCGATCGAAAGTGTCCGGTCATGGCAGCGCGATGTGATCGCTTTCGAGTCCGACATGCTCATCGTCGAGACGCTAATTCGCCACTACTCGATGCGCGACGATGTGGTCGCTGTGATGGGCGGTCTCGAACCACCATCGGATTCGCTGGGTCGGACGCTGACCGAGGCCCCGCCGCTCGGCACCCAGGACGCCTTGAGCCAAGAGAGTTTTTGGGACTCGTCGTTCTTCTACCGATACCTCCCGGTCAGGAAGAACGCAGCTCGTACGACGATCGACCCGCTGCCAAGTAACAGTCGATGGGAAGTCAAGCTGGGCGATGCCCTCGAGGTGCTCCGGGGGACGCCCGGCGAATACTTCGACCGGACAATCACGTCGCCCCCATACTTCAACGCGCGCGACTATGCCCAGTGGCCAAACCTGTATTGCTATCTGAATGACATGTACCAGATCGCGGACGAGGTTTACCGCACGTTGAAGCCCGGTGGCATCTACGCCTACAACATTTTCGACTACTTCGACAACGAGCGGATCGTCACGTTCTCGGATATGGGCAAGAAGCGAATCCTGCTTTCGGCCCTGATGGTCGACGAGTTCCGCCGGATTGGATTCGAGTACCTGGGCACGTCCGTGTGGGACAAGGGCGAGATCCAAGGCAAGAGAGGTTTCAACGCCGGAAACTTTTCGCCCTTCTATCAAGCACCGTTCAACTGCTGGGAACACGTTCTCATCGTCAGGAAGCCAGGGAACCAGAGCGACGTCGCGGTGCGCGGTGACTTTCCGGCACTAAACGAAGTGTTGAGAATCCGCCCCGTCTGGAAGATGGTCAGGGGCAACAACGTGTTGGGTCATACCGCGCCATACCCGATCGAGCTCGTAGATGCGGCGCTGAGTGGGTTGCCGTCAGACGCAGTCGTTCTCGATCCGTTCGGCGGTTCGGGAACTACCGCCCGTGCAGCTGTGCGCGCAGGTCATCGCGCGGTATTGATAGAGCGTGATGCGAGCTACGTCGATTTGAGCAACCGCCTAATAGCGGAGGAGAGCCCCTACCTGGCGTGAACCGCTTCAACTCCGACGTCACGGGACAGCAGGACCTTGGTGCCCTTGAAGTAGATCCTGCCCGAAGCCGGAGCCGGGATGGTCGACCCGTCGGTAAGGATGAGTTCTGAAGCCTGAGTCTCCGAACGGATCGTGTTTGTGATGAGCGTCATGCCGCGCGGCGCCAACACAACACCTCCGTCCTGAGTGGGCCACATGCAAATGTCTGAGGACGGCCGGTCACCAAGCGGGTACGCAAACGGAATGTCGGCAATGGGCAGCTCGTAGTATCGCTGTCCGCCAGCTGACTGGGCGACGAAGCAAAACAATGAGTCGCCTGGAACGTTTGTGGCGACCAAACGGCATCCTTCAGGGATGGGTTCATCAGATGTAAATCGACGCGTGACTCCGTTGTCGCTCCAGCAGATCAGGTCATATGAATCATCGAGTTCGGCGATCCGATAACGTCCTTCGTTTCGAAGCCAGATTGCCATCGCCCATGCCTCATCGAAACGAATGCCGGCCATCGTCATGCCGTAGATGCGGCACAATCTGGCAAAGTCGCGCAGCGTCAGCGGCTTAAGCTCAAACAGAATCCACATCAATGCTTGCTGCGCCGGCAGCTCGGTCCGACCCGCCTTCGCCTTATGAGATTCACGCTTGGCGACATTGTGCCGACGACATCTCAGCGCCATGTTGGACAGAACGTCCGCGTCCTTCGGATTCTCGTAAGTCTCGCGCCCCTGGACATGATCGGCCTGAAGATCCAGTCGAGTGCCGCAGTCGATGCAACGCCCTGTCTGGCTGTAAAACCAAGCCATCACGTACGGCATGAACGACTGTCCCGGGTAGGCAATTTGGTGATTCGCCTTGAAGCCGAATGTGGTCTCGCTCGCAGATGCGATACCCGTGCCAACTTGGCCCGGGTTCAGCTCGCCGAGAACGGTCGTTGCAACTTCCCGCCAATTGACGATCCCGTCGGTGATCAGCTTGCGAAGCATCGCCTCCCACTCTGTGTCAGTCCACATACCGTCGTACAGGCCATGGCTCGGTGACGGAGGCTCGGGCTGTGTGGGCATGGATCACCTTCGAGCTTGATGCTGACACAATCAATGCGCAGCAGACTGACATCATCATGGCTGGCATCAGCTGCCAACCTGCTGACATCAAACATCAAGCATCACAAATCCGCTGGATTGAACGGTGATCCGTGGCGGCTTGTCACGCTCCGCGCATCTTTACTGGCTACGCCGGAGTATCGCGGAGTGGAACGACGTTCATGACTGGAGCCTGGGAAACCCCACGATCAAGGAGACGACGTTGCGTCCTCCATCCACGAGAGTGACCATGCGGGAAATGATCGATTCCATCCGGTCCGGCGAATAGTCCCAGCCCGCATCACGCTCCGCTTCTCGTTGTCTCACATCTCGGGATCGACTGCCCTTGTAGCCACCCCAAGCCTCGCCTACAGCGATCGACCAGACACGGTGAACGATCTCGTTCCGTTCGTTCGATAGAGCAGACACGGCGTCGAGGAAGGGCAGAGCGCGCCCAACTGCATCGCGTTGCCACGATTGTTCATAGAAGGCAAAGCGGTCACGGCAAATCGCGACGTTCCTGCTGACGTCGTTCGCCAGGTATGCGTCTTGGTCCGAAGATGTTCCGACCGCATACGCCATCGCGGCAACGTCCTTATCAAGAAGGGCGCTAAGCATCACGATCTGCCCGATGTAGGAGGGCAGATGTGGGTCGATTGGCCCTGGGGCAAAGAACCCAGGAGGAATTGAGACTTCGAGTTCAGTCACCGGCGGCTCACGTTCCAGTTGGCAACGGATCGCCCAAGGCTACTGCCCGGTCACCACTCGTGCCCTACTACCGACCGCTAGCTCACCGCGGTCAAGACACCTCCTGGCCTTGAGCCCAGTAGGTCTCGAAGTCAGCTTTGAGTCGAGCAGAGCTGTCGCTCTTTGCCATCTCGGACTTGTTGCCGGACATCACTGTGCCGACATCGGGCACGTTGTAGGCCGAGTTGGCGCCGATCACCCAGCGGTCGTGCGAGTCACGCACCACCGACGAGTCAACGAAGCGCCATTCGAGTGTGATACCGCGATTCGCGAGTTCAGTCTTGAGTGAGCGATACGCCTTCATGGCCTTGGGAGTGGAGTTGTCGGGCAGCTTGAGTGAGAGCACTCGAATCTCCGAAATGCGGTTCCCGTCGGCGATGTCTGCGAGTGCTTCCAGGCCCGCCGGCTGGAAATGCTTGTCGATCCAGAAGATGTGACCTTCGCACTGCTTGAGCACTCGACCCAGCCACATGACGTTGGAGAACGGCGTCTCGCGACTCACGAAGATAGTCGAGGGCACTTGGCCGTTGTCCATCGGGGGCAGCAGCACACTCAACTCACCCTTCGACCTGACGTAGCGGATCACCTCGGCGCGGTCGAGCAGCGTCAGCAGCGTGCCGAGCTTTCGGTCGGTGAGGTCAGCGCCGAGCCCGACGTTGCGCAGTACAGAGTCCACGATCGACTTGTCGACGTGTGGCACTCCGTAGAGCCGCTGCAGGATCGCCTGCGTGGGCGCGTACTCCCTAAGTGCCGTCTGGATCGCCAGCACGACGGACCGCTCGTCGCGATCGATGAAGGCGGCGTCGAAGTAGGCCTGCCCCGTGGGCGTGAGCGTTGCCGCGTCAGTGAGCAGCCCGAGGGCAATCAAGAACTCGGCGTCCTCCGCGCTGGTCAGGCGACGTTCGCCCGCCGCGCGAAGCACAACCTCGTATTGCTCCCATGTATTGACGGGGTAGGCCAACGTCTTAGGCCTCGCCTTCCTCGCTCGGTGTTCCGGCGAGTTGCGCGAGCTTCTCAATGGCTCCGATAACGGTACCGATCTCCACGAAGACCTTTCCCTCGAAGGGCTTGCTCGACGTGATGGTCAACGTGATCTCCCCGTTCTCGAGCGGCCAGGACTGGTTGACCACGGGCGGTGTGCTGCCAGGCCGACGCTTCAGCGGGACTTCACGCTCGACCATCGCTTCGCCATCAGGCTCGTCGTGCTGATCGAGTTCGACGTCGTCACTGCTAGCCGCGGCGGGAGACGACAGGAGCTGCACCACGTCCGCGCTCACCTTGCTAGCGAGTCCGACCGCTGCGGCGCTCTCAACAAAGGAGGTTGCGAAGGCATCCTTCGACTTTGCCGCTACGCCGTGACGTGTGACGGCGATGTTGGCGATTTGGGCCACTTTCAGATCGGTGCCCTTCGCCATGTCGTTGTAGATCTCGACGTACAACTTGCAGTGGTTGAAGGCTCCGAGCATCGCCTTCTGCGCGTCCTCCGGCGAGCTCGGGTGTGCGATCTCCAGTGCAATGTCGGTGAGGGCGAACGAGTCACTCGGTGCGGTCGTCACCAAGCCCCAGTCTCGGAGGGCTGCCGCCTTCGCGCGCCAAGCACCGCTGTTGGCGGTCGAGTGGCCCGCGTAGGAGGCCAAGGCGTTGGCGGTGTGCACTTTTCCGTAGGTGCCAGCCTCTCGGATGATTTTGGTCGCCGCGGGCAACGAGATCACAGGGAAGCCGGTACCTCGGGTTTTGGTTGATGTCGGGACTGCCGGGGTCTTATCGGGTTCGGCCATGTGTAGTACTCCTTTTCCTAATTTACATGCATTCAGTATAACACAGACTGATTGTCTGGCGAACAGGAATGTTTGTACTCAGGTAGGACAACAGGACAAGAAGAATGAACTAGTTGGAGCGCCGGGGGACCCGCCGGCAGAGCATCATTCCGACCCGCCAGGAGCGGGCACATTCGAGGGCGCTGCAGGCAGTCGTCTTTGAGGCGAAGGAGACCTGGTTGAAGGTCGACGCCGCCGCAGTACCGCGGGGTCGACCTGGACAACCACGGGCGCAACCTGGCGGGTGACGAGCCGACGCTCAACGCTGTGCTCACCCTGATAGAGCTCGGTTTCGTGGCGAAGGGCGCGCACCAGCACGATTACCCTTTTAATCATTGCCTTCGAGACGTAAAATGGAGCTAGAGATGAGCAACCCAGACAACTCCATCGACCCGTCAACCAGATCGCAAGCAGCGACTCTCTGGGAGTTTCTTGCGCCGATCCATCCCCCTGAGAAGGCGGACGCGATTTTCGTTTTCGGGGGAATCAACCTCAAGGTCCCGAATCACGCCGCCGACCTCTTCCTCGATCATTACGCATCGACTGTGCTGGTAACCGGAGGCACCGGCAGCAGAACACACCTTCATTTCGATGGGCCTGAGGCCGACGTGTTTGTCGAAGTGTTGGAGGGACGCGGGGTGCCGAGGGAGTCGTTGATACTAGAGCCCACCGCATCGAACACCGGAGAGAATGTCGAGTTCGGGATGGCGAAGCTTCTCGAATCGCACAATGCGTCTACGGCGCTCCTCGTAGCTGCACCCTTCATCATGCGCCGCTGCCTTGCGACGTTCGAGCTTCAGTATCCCCACGTCCGGGTCATCCCGTGCCCTCCGGAAGGCCCATTCGAAGAGTTTGTCGATCGTCCGTACAACGAGTTCCTTCAGCGTCTGGTAGCCGAGCTCGATCGAATCGATGCCTACATGGAGCAAGGCTTCATTGCATCCGTGGACGTTCCCGCGGATGTCCGATCTGCAGCTGAGTCTCTCAGGAGACAGTTCCCGCTGGACTAGGCCTGACCTTCCAGCCACAGATCGAAGAGACCATCCGTTTTCGTGCGGAGAAAGTGCGCCGTTTGACTTCGCCGTTCTACCTGGGCCAGCGGACCTCGGTCCCAGCCCGTGGCGTTGTCGAACCAAAAGTGCGCGCGCATCAGACGTTCTTCATCAATCTGTACCCGGTCTAACCCAGCTCTTCCTTCGTTGTGACTTAGCGTCAAAAATGGCACGTCAGAAAGCCCCTGTGACGGATTCTCCACGTAGGGGACGGACATACCGTCAACGAACGCAAGCCAGATGGCGAGCTGAGTGAACGTGTTTGTGCGTGGTCGGCGAAGCCGGGGATCGCTTCCTATTTCTGAGTACAGCGCTCGCATGATGCCGAGCCCGGTGCCGCCGTCTTCTGCCGCCTCGGAATCGACAGCCGACAGTAGGGTGTGGGCGCCGAGCAGCGCCCGCAGATACATGATGCGAGTTTGAATCCACCAGTCACGAGAGGCAATGAAGCCGTCCGCGTGGCGCGCGGTCGGCAGACGCGCGTTCGGCCCGTCGAGTTGCCCGAGAGCGGAAAACGCGCGCGATGCGTGGTCGATCGCAGTTTGACTCCACTGCTCGTAGACGCGGACCGAACGTCTCATCGACAGCTTGCGTGGTACGTCTCTCATCAGCGTTTCAACGATCTTTACCGCGGTGCCCGCATTGCTGAGAAAGTGTTGGTGAAGCGACTCGAGGAAAGCATGGCCGTCTCCTCGGTCGCTCGGATCGATCGCCAACAGCTCTTCGATACCGCGATCGGTTATTCGCGTGGCGGCGCTTAGATCTGTCTTCTTCGACGCCAAAACGCCTCTGTCGCGCCAGGTCATCGCGCCGTAGGAGTTGAGGGGTCCGGTCCTCGTAGCGGCTACTCGCAAGCGGTCGACAGCGTAGAAGCCCTCTTCATCCATCGCGTCCATTGAGTCGTGACTGACGGATTGGTCGGCTTGCACAATGACGCGAGCGTACGCATCTGAGTATGAAGCGAGATGGTCTTGAATCTCATGGCGCAGTTCCACGTATTCACGGACCAACGGCGAACGCTGGCTCTTCGGTGCCGCTCGGATCTCGTCCGCCAGACTTATTGCTCGTGCTGCCGGGGTGTCGGGATCAATCTGCCGATCGAAATCAAGTTGTGCTGTGCTGGCTAGCTTGGGCCGAGCGACCAAGACGAGCTTGGGCTCAGCGTGCTGCAAGAACATCTTGAAGCTCGCACGCGCTCTCGCGGTGGCCTGAAGCTCGCGGGCAAAGGCTTTCGGATCGTCAAGGCACAAGAAGAACTGCAACCGCGTCACCGCTCGCGAAACGCGAACCATAGCCCCCGTCTCAGCAATGGAACTGGGTGAATCGGTCGCGTGCAACATGCCACGGACCGGCTCAACGAACTGAACATCTGCGCGAAACCACGCGCTCTCGACAACCTCACGATGGTGTATCAGGTGGCGCGGTTCTGCACTCAGATACCGCCTGACTCGCATTGTTATCACTTGACGGACCGCTTGGATGTTCGCCGCTTGGTCTGCACCGAGGCCCGCCTTCCGAGCGATATCAAGCATCGACTCTCGAGAAGGTGACTCTGGCGGGAACGCCGATGGCAGGTGATACACCCATACCCTGTCGTCAGGGGAAGTGTGCCCCAGCCGGGAGAGATAGCTGCGCTCGAGTTCCACCCGAAAGTCCGTCGAAGCGATAGCACTGTTCTCCCAGTTGCGAAGCGTGCTGTGGCTGGTTTTCGAACCATCAATCTCCAGCGCGCTTCGATCCGGGTAGGCCTCTACGCCCCAGCGACGACGGAGTGCAGATGCCACTTGTTCAGAAGTTCGCCCCTTGTATGCGTTTGGTGACGTCTCGCTGTGCGCCCAAGTCTCCAGCGCGTCGTCCAGCGCCCGATTGACGATTTGAATCGCATCAGCTCGGTCTAACCACGCCCACGTCGTTGTCTGGCTCTTGAGGACTTTGGCACGACGACCGGTCAGGTTCTCCACGTACCACCCGACGAGAGCGGCTGTTTCCGGAGCGCTCAGCATCCGATGCCCAGATGTGTAAATGCGTTGCCGATTGGACGCTGGCTGACGGCCTCTTCGCGATGAATGGCAAGTGACCGCTCGGGATTGCCGCTGATCGGTATCGACGGCGATACACGCGGGAAAACTGCTGCGCGCAGGTGACATTCCCCGAACAAGAAAGCGTCCGTCATGACTACCTCCCAGCCGATTCCGCGAGACATGAAGCCGCCCGAGTGGCTTGCGACATTTCTAGCGGAGAACCAGTCACTTCTCACGCGGCTCTGCCCGCCCGGGACGGAGGTGGTGTCCGACATCGACGAACCGCCTTGCTAGGCGGACCTGAAGTGCATGCGATTCAACTGACCATCTAGAACGAGAGAGAACAAAATGAATGAACTCGAGCGCTGGGGCAATCGTCCCCAGAGCATCATCCCGACCCGCCAGCAGCGGGCTCACAACGCAGCTGTGCAGTCGATCGTCTATGAGGCCAAGGAGACGCGCCTCAAGGTCGACGCCGCTGCTGCGGTCACCGCGTACGTGATGGATCGCGCCGTCGACCTCGACACGCACCGCCGCAACCTGGCGGGCGACGATCCGACGCTCAACGCGGTCCTCACCCGCATCGAGCTGGGCTTCGTCACGAAGGGCGAGCAGTACCAGCGCGACTTCGGATCACGGTTCTAGTCATGGAGCAGCGATTGAGCGACGCCGAGCGTTCGCGGCTGTGCATCGAGTACGCGGCGCACGCGCGCGAGATCTGGTCGAGCCTCGATGACTTCGCCGACAAGCTGGCGAAGGGCGACGAAGAGCTGCGGGCTGAGCTCCGCCTGATCGAGGAGTTCTTGCGATGACCATCGTCGCGGTGACCTTCGTGATCCTGATCGCCCTCCTGTCGCTGATCCTGCTCATCCGCGTCGTCTGCGCGATGGCCTGCGACGACACCGAGGAGCAGATCAGCCGCGAGCAGGCGAAGACCGAGGCGGCGATCGATGCCGACCACCAGGCTGCCCGCTGCGCGATGAACGACGCGGCCGGGCAGTCCTGGCGGAATATCTCGGAGTAGCAGATGGAGCCCAAGCCCCGCACGGTCGTCGGCGTCGTCTTCAGCATCCTGCTCGTGGTGATCGCCCTCTGGCTGATCGTGCACATCCTGGCTGACATCTGGCTGCCGCTGCTGATCATCACGCTCGTCGTGATCGCTGTCGTCGTGGCCGGCTCGATTCTGTATCGCCGGTTCCGTCGCTGGTAGTCAGCGGCAGCAGTCTTCCGGTCGGTGTTGTGGAATGCGCCAATCTCATTGACCGATGCGCGATCGCATCGCATAGTAAGACCCGGCCGATGCGACTGCGCATCACTTTGCCAACTAACAACCAACTCACCCTGAAAGGAGGTCTACTCGCTATGTCTAAGAATCAATCACAGAGGGCGCGCCGAGCACCGCGCCGCAGGTCGCCGCGACGACTCTCCGTTCGGGGCATCCTGCGCCGCGAACCAGACCTCGAGAAGCTGGCCGGCTCAATGGCCGCCCTCGCCATCGCCAGCGCTGAGAAGGCTGCCGCCGAGCAGCACCAGCGAAAGGGGAAGCAGTCATGAGTGCTCGCTTCCTCTACTGGAAAACTCTTGAGCTGAATGCGCCGCTTACCGAGGAGCAGGTGGTCGCCGCCCTGACCGCGCTCTGCACGCTGAGCGGCAGCCCCTTCGTCACCCTCGAAGCGCGAGGCGAGCATCACGAAGTGTCGTGGCGGCTCGGCTGCGATCCTCACGACCTCAGCCGCATCGCTGACGCGCTGTCGGCGCATCTCCCGGGCCTGCACGTCACCGACGCTCGCGATCGTGACGACGTTCCGGACGCCGTCGCCCGGCTGCAGTTTCGCGGCAGCGCCCAGCGCCCGCTCATGAGTGGCACGTCGCTCGCCACGACGCGCACCCTGCTCGCCGCGCTCACCCGTGCGGGCAAGGACGAGTCCGTCACGCTGCAGCTCACGCTCGGCCCTCGGCAGCGCCCGACCATGGTGCGAGAGCCGAAAGGGAAGGACGAGCGCAGCCGTGCCCAGAAGTGGAGCGGGGTCCGCTTTGGCGTTGACCTGCGCGTCGGTGCCGTCGCCGATGATCCGGCCCGCGTGCATGCACTGGTCAACGGCGTCATCGCCGCGGCTCGCACGCTTGAAGTTCCTGGCGTCGGACTGGCGGCGACGCGTACCTCGATCGACGGCTTCGACCGCGTGAGCCTGCCGTGGTTCTGGCGTTCGGAGTTGTCCCCGGCCGAGCTCGTCTCGCTCACCGCCTGGCCGATCGGCACTCTGCCGCTGCCCGGCGTCCGCTCACCGCATCCCGTCCGTCTTCACCCGACCGATCAGATCCCGGAGCGGGGGCTGGTGCTCGGCAATGCCACCGCGCTGCTTCCGAAGGTTCGTCGCGTCGCGATCAAGCCCGCCGATCAGCTTCAAGGGCACCTCCACTTGATCGGGCCGTCTGGTGTCGGCAAATCGAATCTCCTTATCAGCCTTGCACTACAGGACGTTGAGGCGGGCCACGGCCTGTGCTTCATTGACCCGAAGGGCGACGCCATCGAGGAACTGCTGGCGCGCATCCCGAGCCACCGACTTGGCGACGTCGTTGTCATCGATCCCCGCGACCCGTCGCCTGTGGGGCTGGCCAGCCTGGAGGGTGATCCCGACCGCGTCGCCGATGTGCTGCTCGGCGTCTTTCACTCGCTTTACGCGGACAACTGGGGCCCGCGCAGTCACGACATCTTGCATGCCAGCCTCCTGACGATGGCGCGTCGTGGCGACGCTTCGCTGGTGCTGCTGCCGACGCTGCTCACCAACACCGGCTTCCGCCGATCTGTCACCCAGCGGATCGTGCGCGACGATCCGCTCGGCCTCGGGACATTCTGGGGCTGGTACGAGTCGCTGTCGGAGGCCGAACGTCAGCAGGCCATCGCGCCCGTCATGAACAAGCTGCGTCCGATCCTGCTGCGCCCCGGTATGCGGCACACACTCGGCCAGCGACACCCCAAGTTCCACCTCGGCGACCTGTTCACCAAACGCCGCATCGTCCTCGTCAGTCTGGCGAAGGGCCAGCTCGGCCCCGAGGCGGCGCAGCTACTCGGTTCGCTCGTCGTGGCGCTGCTGTGGGACACCATCACCGCCCAGGCAGGCGTCGAGGGTCCGCGGCGTACCCGCGTCGGCATCTACATCGATGAGGTGCAGGACTACCTCCGGCTGCCGGGTGATCTCGGTGACGCGCTCGCGCAGGCACGCGGATACGGCGCGAAGGTGGCGCTAGCTCACCAGCACCTCGGGCAGCTTGGACCGCAACTGCGTGAGGCGATCCTGGCCAACGCTCGCTCGCGGGTGATGTTCGGGATGACTCATAAAGACGCCAGCGAGTTCGCTCGCATGAGTCGGGGCCAGGTGACACCCGACGATCTCGAACTGCTGCCCGCCTACGAGGCCTACGCGACCGTGCTCGCGGACGGCGCGCAGAGCCCCTGGGTGTCGCTCACCACCGCGCCGCTCGGTCCGCGCCTGGCGAGCCCGAAGGACGTGCGCTCCATCTCGGCCACAACCTATGGCGTCCCCGCCAGCGAGACGGACGCCGATCTGCGCGGCCTGGCCGATCCACCAGCCACTGCCAACGAACGGTTCGGCCGCACGCCGAAGCCTCCGCGAGGCACGTCATGAGTGCGCCCTACGTCCCGGGCCACGGTATTCCGATCGCTATACCGATCGGCTCAGAGTCGGACCCAATGTTTTCGCAGGTCAGGACCGAAGTTGGACGCACTGGGGGGACGAATACTCCGCATCCCTCGGCTGCCGAGAATGAGGCGCGGCGGCTGAGCCGTCAGCGCGTGGCGTGGCTGAACGAACACCTGCCGGAGCGTGATCGAGCCGTTCTTGAGCTGGTTGCCGCTCACCGCTACCTGACCACTGGCCAGCTCGAGCGCTTCGTCTTTACGTCACACAGCACCCCGGAGTCGGCTGCGCGGACTGCCCGCCGGGTCCTCGCTCGCCTTGAGCGCGGCGGGCTTCTGGCCTCGCTCGATCGGCGCATCGGCGGGGTGCGGGCGGGCAGTAGTGCGCGGGTGTGGCAGCTGACCTCGGGCTCGGCGCGCTTGCTCCGAGATGACGGCGTGGCCTTCCGTCGGCACGACCCGTCGCCGCGGTTCCTCGGCCACTGCCTGGCGGTCGGCGACGTCAACCTCCTCCTGCGCGGCCTCACAGCGCACGGCGCAACCAGCGTCACTGTCGATGTCGAGCCCGCATCGTGGCGCAGCTTCACTGGGCCAGGTGGCGAGCGCCGCAGTCTCCAACCGGACCTTGCTGCCTTCATTCAGACCGAGTCGTTCGATGAGCGCTGGTTCGTTGAAGTCGATCTTGGGACCGAGAGTCTGCCGACGCTGCTTCGAAAGTGCGGCCAGTACGAGGCCTATCGGGAGAGCGGCGTTGAACAGGCCGAGCACGGCAGCTTCCCACTGGTCTGGTGGGTGCTGACGAGCGACGAGCGCGCCGAGCGCCTGCTGCGCACCATCCGCCGCACGCCGCGACTGACCCCAGCGCTTTATCGAGTCTCGACCTTCACCGATCTGTCGGCTCGGCTTGCGGAGGCACTGCAATGAACCGCCTGCGCCGAAATCAGATCCTCCTCGGCGATGCGCTGCAGCAGATCCGCACACTCCCTACTCACTCGGTCGATCAGGTCATCACCAGCCCGCCGTACTTCCGACTGCGCGACTACGCCATTGAGGGGCAGCTCGGGCTGGAGGCTTCTATCGATGAGTGGGTGAAGGAAGTGCGCGCTGTCGTGGACGAGTGTGCCCGTGTCCTCGTTCCGACCGGCACCCTGTGGCTCAATCTCGGCGACACCTACAGCACCCGCCCGAGCGAAGGAGCGCTTCGAAAGAGCCTGCTCCTCGCACCCGAACGGCTCGCCCTCGCCCTGACAGAGGACGGCTGGACGCTTCGCAACAAGATCATCTGGGCCAAAACCAACGCTGCCCCGACGAGCGTCACGGACCGCCTCGCCACCAAGCACGAAGTGATCTACCTGCTGACCCGCTCCCCTAGGTACTACTTCAACCTCGACCAGATCCGGGTGCCCCATACGTCGAGATCGAAGCCGACCCACACCACAGTCGAGCCGGGAAGACCGGCCTGGCTGGGGCCGAACACCGACGGCGACCGCGGCCTCCACGCACTCAAGGCCCGCGGCGAGCCCGGACACCCACTCGGTAAGAACCCCGGCGACGTTTGGGCCATGAGCGTCAGCAACTTCCGTGGCGCGCACTTCGCGACGTACCCGGTTGCTCTCGTGGAGCGGATGCTACGAGCCGGCTGTCCGGAGCGGCGGTGCGTGAACTGTCACGCCCCATGGCGATCGCCACCGAGCCGGATCGCCGTCCAGCCGCCCGCTCCGTCGTGTGACTGCGGAGCAGGGAGTGAGCCCGGCATCGTGCTCGATCCCTTCATGGGCGCCGGGACCACGGCTGTCGCGGCACGTGCCCTCGGTCGGGATTGGATCGGCGTCGAGCTGAATCCCAAGTTTCGCGATATGGCGCTTCGGCGGCTCGATGCTGCCTGATCGGCTACGGCTCCTCGGGAGCCTGCGGTCGCTGTCTCGGAAGATGCAGCGGTCGCACCACCCCGAGGAGGTGGGCTGACCGACCATCCGGGTCGATCGGCGTGACAACCCTCAGGAAGGAGAACGAGTCCGATGAAGACTCTGGCGATTCGTCTGGAAGACGACGTGCACGCACGCCTGGCGCTCCTCTCGAAGCTCAGCGATCTGTCGATCACCGACACGATTCGAGCGGCGATTGATGGCCACCTGGCGACGCTTGCTGCCCAGCCCGACATCGCGGCCAAGGCCGAAGCCCTGACCAGCGAGATCGAGCGAGAGGCGGCCGAACAGCGCAGCGCTATCGCGGCTCTGCTCGGTGCGAGCAAGCCAGCTAGCCGTCAGGCGAAGGCCTGACACTCCTATCCATTTGGTGGGGTTCCGGGTGAGCGTGAGCTCCCCGGACCCCACCCCCACCCACCAAGGAAAGGCTCGCCTGAAATGTTGTGGAATGCACACTTTTTGATGCATTCCCGCATCACTCGGCGTAAAATGGGACATAGATCGATCAACAAAGGACACCGAAAGAGAGCCCACATTTATGCACCAAGACCCACAACTTGCTGAAGTAATCAGCAACGCGCGCAAGGCGAAGGGACTGAGCACCCGTGCGGTCGCCGCCGAGATTGGCCTCGACCAGTCGAACATCGTGCGACTGGAGAACGGTGCCGTCACCGCCCCGCAACCCGCGGTGCTGGAGAGCCTGGCTCGCGTGCTGGACCTTGACCTGGCCGACCTGTATGCCCTTGCGGGCTACACCAAGCCGTCTGAGCTTCCGGCGTTCACGCCTTACCTCCGCAGCAAGTTCGCTGGCCTCCCGACCGAGGCGCACGACGAACTCGAGCGCTCGTTTCGACGCATCGCGAAGAAGTACGGCTACGACGCCAACGGCCCGACACCGGGCCAAGACGAGAACTAACCAACGCCACCCACAGGAAAGGAGGCAGCCATGAACACAGCAACACAATCCACTCTCGGTCGCCTCCGATCCATCGCTCCAAGCACGGGCGAGCTGTCGTTTGACGAAGCACTTCGCGTCGCTGAACTACAAGCCGCCCGCATCGCCGAACTGGTCGGCGGCTTCGACCGGCTGACCGAAGCCACCATCGGCCAACTGCCTCGCGTACGCGTCGTGCAGGAAGACCTCGGTGTCTCTGGCATGAGCCACTGGACGGGCACCGAGTGGCTGATCACCCTAAACGAGCGCGACAGCCTGCGCCGTCAGCGTTTCACGCTGCTCCACGAGTTCAAGCACATCATCGACCACGGCACCACGCATCGGCTCTACACCGGCAGCCAGCGAGCATCAACCAAAGTGCAAGCCGAGCGCGCCGCTGACTACTTCGCCGGCTGCGCCCTGGTGCCGAAGCGTGAACTCAAAAGTGCGTGGGGTCAAGGCATTCAGGGCATCCCGGCGCTGGCTGCGCACTTCGATGTCAGTGAGGAAGCGATCGTCGTCCGTCTCAGTCAGACCAAGCTCAACCAAGCCGTTGACCATGTCCCCGCACCTCGCTGCGCTCGTCCTGTCAGCTCTCCCCGCGGCGCTGCACAGCGCTTCCGCGTTGCCTACACCCGAAGGAGTTACTTGTGAATAGCGACGCCGCCGACGCGATCGTTTCCAGACCCTTGGCGGTGATGTACCTCCGCGTTAGTACCAAGGACCAAGCCGGCCGGGGTGGGGAGGCAGAGGGGTTCAGCATCCCGGCGCAGCGTGAGGCCTGCCTGCGCAAAGCCGAAAGCCTGGGCGTCCAGATAGTCGAAGAGTTCGTGGATGCGGGCGAGAGCGCTCGTTCGGCTAATCGTCCTGAGCTGCAGCGCATGCTGAAATACGTCGCCAACCACCGCGTGGCTACCGTCATCGTGCACAAGGTCGACCGCCTGGCACGCAACCGCGTCGATGATGTTGAGATCAATCTCGCGCTCCGGCAAGCGGGCGCTCAACTTGTCAGCGTCACCGAGAACATCGACGAGACGCCGAGCGGCATGCTCGTCCACGGCATCATGAGTTCGATCGCCGAGTTCTACAGCCGCAACCTCGCGACGGAATCGCGCAAGGGAATGCTGCAGAAGGCGAAAGGCGGCGGCACGGTCAACGCCGCTCCGTTCGGCTACCTCAACAGTCGGGTGCGGACACCGGAAGGACGCGAAGTCCGCACGGTGGTTCTCGATCCTGAGCGCGCCCAGTGGGTGCCGTGGATCTTCGAGCACTACGTCACCGGCGAGTGGACAACGGCAATGATTCGTGACGAGCTGCAAAAGCACGGAGTCATGACCTTGCCAAAGCCCAGTCGCCCAAGCGCGCCGATCGCGCTTTCGCACGTCCACACCATCCTCAAGAATCGCTACTACGTCGGTGTCGTCACCTTCGAAGGTGTGGAGTACCCAGGCAAGCACGAAGCACTGATCAGCGAGCAACTGTTTGCCCGCGCTCAGCAGGTCCGGGAGGCGCGGCGGCAGAGCGGCGAGAAGCCGCGCGTCCACTCGCACTACCTCAAGGGCAGCCTGTACTGCGGCAACTGCGGCGAACCGCTGACTTTCGAGCAGTCCCGCAACCGAGTGGGCACGCTCTACGACTACTTCTATTGCCTCGGCCGTCAGCGACTCAAGAACGGATGCACCTTCAAGGCCACTCAGGCTCATTTCCTCGAAGAGCTGGTTGAGGACCACTGGTCGACCATCACGATGTCAGAGCGCAAACTGTCGACGGTCCGTCGCCTCGTCCTCGAACACATGGACACGTTGCTGCCCAATCAAGATCGAGCGGAGGCCACGGCGAAGCGCGAACTTGCTGACCTCGCCAGTCAGAGCGAGCGGCTGATGCAGGCGTTCTACGCCGATGCGATCTCCCTCGATCATCTCAAGCGAGAGCAGGCGAGGATCAGCGCTGCCCGCGCCGAAGCCGAAGCCCTCATCTCGCGCAACGCTACGGACCGTGACCTGGTGATCGAAAAGCTCGACTACCTCTGCGCCCTGCTTGGCAGCCCGATGCGCTACTACGAGAACGCACCGGAGAGCATGCGCCGCGAACTGAACCAGAGCATCTTCGATCGCATTTTTGTGTTTGACGATGAGATTGTCGGAGCGGATCTGACCGAGCCGGCTCAACGCCTGCTGTCCGAGAGCCTTGAGCTCGATCTAGCGCGCGAACGGAAGAGGGTCCTAACCCAACCCGTTAGAACCAGCGACCTTGGCCGAACCCCAGAGGTCGGCAATTCGTCTCACAGGGGTGAGGGGAAGGGTACCGAGGAGGCCGCCCAGGACAGTTCCGACGGACGCCTGGGCGCCTATTTGGCGGCTGAACGCCCTAGGGGTGGATTCCCTTGGGAACGAAAGAACCTCGGACCTTTCAAGGTCCGAGGTTCTAACGATCATTTCTTGGTTGCGGGGACAGGATTTGAACCTGCGACCTCTGGGTTATGAGCCCAGCGAGCTACCGAACTGCTCCACCCCGCGGCACGAAGAGTGACTCTATCATGCGCCGCGAAGTGCCGCAGATTCGGCCTCTCGATCGACGACCGCGCCTACTGTCCGATCGCGGCCAGCGCCGCCTTGATGGCATCCTGCATGGCCTGGTCGGCTTGCGCGGCCTTGACCAGGTCATTGGCCGCATAGGCCGCCGTCCGAGCCGCGAGGGCGGCCTGGTAGTCGCTCAGGGCCTTGTCGAGCGCGGCCTTCTGCGCAGCAGTGAGAGCGGTGCCCGTCCCGGTACCCGTGCCCGTTCCGGTGCCTGTGCCCGTTCCGGTGCCCGTGCCTGTTCCCGATCCCGTGCCCGACGAGCCGCCCGCGCCGTTGTCACCGGCGCTGGCGCCCGAGTCGCCGCCGAACAGCGAGTCGAGCGCGGCATCCAGCGTGTCTTCGAAGGCGATCTTGTCGCCGAACGCGACCAGCACCTTCTGCAGCAGCGGATAGCTCGTGTCGGCATTGGTGCTCGACTTCACGTAGACGGGCTGCACGTAGAGCAGGCCTCCGCCGACGGGCAGGGTCAGCAGGTTTCCGTAGATCACCTCGGTCTGCCCGCCGATGCGCAGCTGGTTCAGCTGGGTGGAGACGGTCGGATCGGAGTCGAAGGTGTTCTGCACCTGGCCGGGGCCGGGCACCGTGTCCTGCTTGGGAAGCGTGAGCAGCGTCATCTTTCCGTAGTCCGGCCCGGCATCGGCGTCGACCGAGAGGTATCCCGTCAGAACGCTCCTGCTCGACGACGAACTCGACTTCGGGATGTAGGTCGAATAGAGCGTGAACGCCGGCGACTTCGTGTCGGGCACCTGCATCGTCAGGTAGTACGGCGGCTGCGCCACCGCGCTCGACTTGGGCTGCGTCGGGTCGTTCGGCACGCTCCAGGCGTCGACGCCCGAGTAGAACGAGCCCGCGTCGGTCACGTGGTA
>Ga0068852_100000495_pt1 | contig 25781 bp, 19 predicted proteins | sample KBSCornC22_FD_66594 | JGI IMG/M metagenome (GOLD analysis project Ga0068852, IMG submission 66594) | Corn rhizosphere microbial communities from Kellogg Biological Station, Michigan, USA - KBS Corn C2-2 | ecosystem: Host-associated > Plants > Roots > Rhizosphere > Soil ... | reverse complement strand
ATTGAACTATTTTTTAACCAATGCTAATTCCTTCATTATTACGTCTGGGAATCCGGAGCCGGCATTTCCGCCTGTGGGTTCTTTTGAGGAGGACGTGATCTTAATTTAAAAAAGAGCACGACACCTGTGAGGACGAGGAGAAAGGAAATGATCTCGGCCTGGGTGGGATGAAAGGGCAGGTTTTCATATTTAGTATTGACGCGGATCTTTTCGATAAAAAACCGTTCGATACCATTGACCGCCAGGTACACGGCGAAAAGCATTCCGGGCACTTTCAGCTTTTTACGGAGCGACCATAGCAGGAAAAAGAGGCCCAGACAGACGATGGTCTCATAAAATGGAGTAGGAAATACAGGGATAGGCAGCTGGCTGCAATAGGAACTGTCTGTACAGCCGGGAATAGCGATACCCTGATTGATAACATTGTGTGGATAGCTATAGGCAAAAAGCCAGTCCGGCAGCCAGGAAGGAGCTTTGGCAGCCAGATGAGGTATCTGGCTAACTCCATGGAACTCTGTATAGACCTGGGTATAATACTGCTGTGTAATGCGTTGGAAATCACTTGAGCTGGCCAGAGCCGGCTTGCCAGCCGCCGTCGTATAATAGGCGCTGTTGAGGATACCCCAGTCTCCGTCGCCTGCCACCTGGCAGCCGATGCGACCGACAGCATATGCCAGCATAAGACCCGGTGCGGCGGCATCATTCAGATACCAGAAACCGATGTTGTGCTTGCGGGCATAATACCAGATTGCCAGTGCGGCGCAGATAAGGCCTCCATAAAAGGTAAGACCGCTGAATGAGAAGAGCGATCCTATCGGATCTTTTATAAAATCGTCCCAGGTCTCCAGGCAGTTGAAGATCTTGGCGCCCAGAAATCCAAAGAGAGCTGCATAAATAGTGAAATCCCCCACCCTGTCATGGGGCCAGATACGGATCTTCTTCTCCTGTGGCTGCGGCAGTTTCTGCTTGTTCTTTTCATACCATTTCCATCCCGCGAGAATGAGCCCCAGCAGGAGTCCGGCCGGGAAATTACCGGCCGAGGATTTTATATAATCCTGGGGATTGGCCGTTACGGAGCTGTCCAGGGTAAAGAGCCCTACCAGCTTGTATGCCACGATAAAACCCAGGATAAAATTCACCAACAGATCGAATAAGCTGGCAGGCTTGCCAATAACGACCATCTGATCCTTGCCCTGTAATAAGCCTTCCCTTTCCTTTCGTAACAGTTCTTTTGATAAGGTCACCGCTGCGGCAATAAAGGAAAGGGCCACAAAAAAGCCAAAAGAATTGATAAACCGTAACGGAGACCAGGTTATTCCGAACAGATCCTTAAAGGCAAAATAAAGGTTGGGATACATAAGTTATTAAGGTGGGCGAGGCTGGCCCGGCACAAACCTACACTAAAAAAAGGAGAATCTACTCTCTTGTAATGAATCTGGAAAGAATGGAGGATGAGGGGTTTAGCTCGAATTTTCCCAACCGGCTGAAAAAATAATTTTCCACAAATACTAATTATAGTGGATTGCCGTTCCACAAATATGTTCCACGGGGAACATTTTTCGCTGCAAATTAAGTTCCCGTCTGCATTTCATGGCTTATTCACAACTGTGGACAAGATTTCGCACGGCAAGACCCCGCACAGCGGGGCTGCGCGAAATGCGAAGCATTGACAACCTCATGATTGATTTCCATAGGTGTTGCCGAAGGTCGGATTGACGTTGTCAACTCCTTCCCTTTCACCGAGGCCGTTGAAAAGACATTATGCCCGAGGTAACCGCAATCCGTTAGCGTCCGTGAAATGGCATCGGGCCGAAGGCCCGACCTCCTGGCAACAGCTTGAACCGGCCTCTGCAACAGTTTGAAATATTTTATCCAATAAAAAACCCCCTAAATCAGGGGGTCTATCAAAAAGTCTATCTTTTTTCTGATCCTTAACAGTACTCATTGAAAGCCGCAATCAGATTTTGGGCTATCAGCTGGGCAGGACGGCCTTCTATCTGATGACGTTCGATCAAATGGACCAGCTGGCCATCCTTGAACAGGGCAATAGACGGAGAAGAGGGCGGATAGGGCAATAAATGCTCGCGTATCGTATTTACCGCCTCCGTATCAAAGCCGGCAAAGGAAGTGGTGAGAAAATCGGGCCTTTTAGAACTGTTGGCCACAGCCATCAACACGCCCGGGCGGGCCATACGGGCCGCACATCCACATACACTGTTTACCATGACCAGGGTGGTTCCTGATTTTTTCAGTTGATCTTCCACTTCGGAAGAGGTCAATAATTCCTCGAACCCATTATCCGTGAGTTCTTCCTTCATCGGTTGTACTATCTCTGCTGGATACATTTTCTTTTAAATATTTAAGATGATTTGGATTATAAGCGTCTGAATTCAAAATTCCCGCATAAATCAAAACATAAAAATAGTCAAAAAGTTGTGAGGACACTCACGATCGGAATAAATGTCATTCGAGGCAGGCGTAAAGTGCAATTCTGTCATTCCACTTGAGAGTTCTTTGGTCTAAATCCGTCATTTTTTCCCAAAAAATGGAGTTTTTGGCCCATGGTACAGGGTTTGTTCCCTTCTTATCGTCAAACAAAATTGATAAAACTTAAATAAGAACGCACTATGACACTCGTAAAAGTAAATAATCACCCGGCCAGGAACCTGTCCAGCTTTGTAGATGAATTTTTCCAGGATCTCCCTGTTAGCTGGGGTCGTGAAGGCGGTTTTGCCTTTCCTCCGGTGAATATCCACGAGACGAAAGACGCTTATCACCTGGAACTGAGCGCCCCCGGCAGAGCCAAGGAAGACTTCCAGCTATCGGTGGACAAGGGTCAACTGACCGTCACCTTTGAGAAGAAGGAAGAAACAAAGACAGAAGAATACAAGACCATCCGGAAGGAATTCTCTTTCAAAAGCTTCAAACGCAGCTTCAACCTGGATGACAGGATCGATACCAATGGTATCCAGGCCAAATATGAGAATGGCGTGCTGAAGCTGTACCTGCCTAAGAAAGAACAGGAAAAAGAAAGCGCCAAACAGATCTCGATCCAATAGCCGGCCTGACTTATCAGCCGAGCCCAAATAAGATATTTTTGAATGTTTCATAAGCAGTTGGTTTTGGTTTAAGCCCCGCTAGTCCTAGTGGGGCTTTTTAATGAGAGCACAGCGAGCATGCCAGAAGGGCCGACATAAGCGCTTGCAGTGGTCCGGACCGTCGGTCCGGCGGAACTGACGAATTTAACCGCGCGGTTTTGAACTCTAAACGGGGTGTTAAAGGCTGGGACGAATAAGGACTTTCTTTATAGGTTTGGGGGATTTTTAAGGCGATTGTGTTAATTTCGAGCTTCACTACACGACACAACACCTTCCGAACACACCGGAGGGCTGTTGTCCGGAGGACAGGCATTAAATTTTTGGCAAAATTGGCCTACATTTATAAAAAGGCCAATTTTGATTTATATCATCCAAGAATATGATTAAACCCGTGAAAGTTTTTCAGTTTTGGCTTTTGGTGGTAGCAGGCTTGGCATTTTCCGATAGTGCATATTCCCAGAACCCTGTTTTTCATATCCCCATGGCTTTGTCGTCGGACACAGCGAAGGTCGGAGAAGACTCAGCCCTGCGAATACGCAACCTCAACCCTTATTTTACCTTACATGTGGATTCCACCCTCAGCTATCAGCTGGAGCTCAACCGCGATCCCAGCAAATACTTCTTTTTTATGAAGAATGCACCGGTGGGTCTAAAGATCAGGGAGAACGGGTTGCTTACCTTCAAGGCCGACAAATCTTACTTTCTCTCCGGCAAGCTCAAATACGACTACGAATACAAGGTCAATATCGGGGTACAAAATCTCAATAATCCCAGGGAAAGGATAGATACATCCTTTACCCTGTCCTTTTTTACCACGGAGATCACCCCCTCCCATGTAAAGCCGACGGTAAGCAATGTATTATATATGGACGAAGGGGACACGATCAGCTTCAAGGTTCAATGCGAGACGGGAACTTATCCCATCGAAAGCATCAACTTCTACTCCAGCATACCTATTAAGACGAATTCCAATATCAAAGCATGCAATGATGATTTTACCTGGAGTCCTCCCTATGACTTTGTAAAAGAGAGCGATTCTTCCAAGACCAAGCTTCTGCTTCTCTATTTTGTCGGCACCAACAAGATCTTTATGCGGGATACGGCCACCATTCGCATATATGTGAAAGACGCCCTGAATTATCCATATATGAAGGAAGAGTATGCGCTGGCGATAAAGAATATCAATACCTATATCCTCCGCCTGAAATATGCTTTTTTCCAGCTGGATAAAAAGGTGAAGAAGACGAAGAATACCCGTACTGACTTTGATATGACTACAGCCACTACAGCCCTGGGCGGGACCATTTTTTCCTCTGCAGCCAGTCCGGACGCCAAGACGGCCGGTACGATCCTGCCGAGTGTCGGTGTAGCCCTTGTACCTGTGAAAGAGGCGGTGGCCCCGACCCTCACGGCCGAGCAAAACCAGGCGGGTCTTATCCGCAGCTCGATCAAGCGGCTGGAATATACTGAGCGGGATAATGCCCTTGTAGGAGAAAAGGACATGGAGATCACCAAAAAGATCGCCGCCCTGAAGAATGAGCTGAAGCAGACACAGGTCCAGCTCATCGACGTACCGCTGGAAGAGACCAGCAACATGACGGAAGAGCAGCTAAATGCCTATTTCAACAATCCCAAAGTGAATAAAAAATACCGGCTGAAGAAGCGCTAGTCGCAAATCCCTTTCTTACGGGTGTCCACGATGTAAAGTATTTTCCAGACTCCGCCCGTCCGTATCAGTTGGAAGGAATCCACACCGCAGTGGAGGAGAGTGCCATTATAATAAAAATGATAGGGCGCCCATACCATAGCAAGAGGGCCATCCATTTTCAGCGACTCGATATGGACCTGTTCATCGGCAGCCCCTTTTGGCAATCTACCGATGGCCTGCGCAAACTCGGCCACTGGATAGCTGTGCGCCGTTGCCTTTCCATTACTGTCTACTACAATGGTCTGCAGAACAGCATTGTCGTCAAAGGCTGACATAAGCTGGGCGCTATCGGCATTCTTCATGGCGGTGAACAGCAGGTTCACGGCAGCCCGCACGGAATCCTGTCCTGACTGGGCGCGAGCCGCTCCCATCGGGATAATGCAAGCGATGATAAGAAAGTATTTAAAAGTCATAATACTACTACTTGTAGCCCAGTATCTTCAACATGCTCTGGGCGGTCTGCTCCTTGGCATATACCCAGTCGACAAGCTTCCCATTCTTGTCATGTCCTACGATGACATGCTTGGGTGAAGGGATCAGGCAGTGCTTGATCCCCCCATAACCAGATATCTGGTCCTGATAGGCGCCTGTGTGGAAGAACCCTACATACAGGGGCTCGCCGTTATTGAGCTTGGGCAAAAAGACTTCGTTGATATGCTCTTCCGAGTCGTAGTAATCATGGCTATCGCAGGTAATGCCACCCAATACCACCCGCTGATACTCCACGTCCCATTTATTGATGGGGAGCATGAGAAAGCGCTCCCCAATACCCCAGGTATCTGGCAAGGTGGTGATAAAAGAGGAATCGATCATATACCAGATCTCACGGTCGTTCTGCATTTTCTGACCGATGACGCTATAGATATGGGCCATGCTCTCCCCTACGGTATAGCTTCCAAATTCAGTAAAGATATTGGGCATCGGCACATTGCTGCGCTTGCAGGCCTTCTTGATATTACCAACGATCTCATTGATCATGAACTGATAGTCGTATTCGAAGCCCAGTGAGTGCTTGATGGGGAAGCCACCGCCAATGTTGATGGAATCCAGCTCCGGACATATCTTCTTCAGCTGGCAATAAAGGTTGATCACCTTGTTCAGCTCACTCCAATAATAGATATCGTCCTTGATACCCTTGTTTAAAAAAATATGCAGCATTTTCAGCTGGAACCTGTCCTCATTGCCTTCTATCTTGTCTACATAGAATTCCAGCACGTCCCTGGCCCGAAAGCCCAGGCGGGAGGTGTAGAAAGGGAAATTGGGCTCTTCTTCCGCGGCCACCCGTATCCCCAGCTTGAAGGGCACTTTCACCGACCGCTTGTACTGCTGCAGCTCTTCCTTATTGTCCAGAATAGGGATCACGTTCTTAAACCCGCTGTTCAGAAGGGAAGCTATACGGCTGGTATAGGGTTTTTGCTTGAAGCCGTTGCAGATGATAAAGGTATCCTTGGTGATCTTCTTACGGGCATATAATTTCTTGATGATCTCGATGTCGTATGCATAGGAGGTTTCCAGGTGGATATCGTGGTTCAGCGCTTCCTCTACGATAAAGGAAAAGTGAGAGCTTTTGGTACAATAACAATAGAAGTATTTCCCTTCGTAATGATGCCGTTTGATCGCATTGGCAAACATCTTTTTGGCCTTCCGGATTTGCTGACCGATCTTGGGCAGATAGGTCAATTTCATGGGAGTTCCATACTTATCAATGAGCGATTTCAGATCTAAGCCGTTGAATTGCAGATAAGCATCTTTGACTTCAAATCCCTCTTGAGGAAAGTTGAAGGTTTGCGTCACCAGGTCGGTGTACGTATTGTTCATTGACTGGTCCAGGTTATAAAGTATTTACAATAATTAAATAGCGCGTATACTTTTAAAAACTATGCAAATGTGAAGTTTTTTTGAAATGAGGCCAAAAATAAAAAACCGGCCACAGGCCGGTTGTCCGAAGGACCATCATTAGATGTTTTCGGCCGGAGGGTATTTTTTATGACAGCCCGTAGGCGCACAAAACAAAACCGGCCCCCTTGAGGAGGCCGGCGCGTATAGTTGTGGTGCGTAAGACAGAGTATTATTTCACGGAAGCAACCAGCTTTGAAAAGGTTGCCGGCTCATTCATGGCCAGGTCAGCCAGCACCTTACGGTCCAGGCCGATGCCCTTTTGAGAGAGCTTGTGAATAAAAGCGGAATACGTAAGCCCTTCTGCACGGACGGCCGCATTGATACGGGCGATCCACAGGGTGCGGTATTCTCTTTTCTTCAATTTACGGCCAACATAACGGTACTGGAGACCTTTCTCCAGAACGTTCTTGGCTACAGTGTAAACATTCTTTCTTTTGCCATAGAAACCTTTCGCCTCTTTTAAGATGCGTTTTCTGCGTGCCCGGGAAGCAACGGCGTTTACTGAACGTGGCATATCTTAATTAGTTTGAAATTTTAATAATGATGATTCAAGCGCTTATTTCAATCGCAACAGGCGTTTTACAAAATCAGCATTGGCCTGATGTACAACACCCTTCTTATTCATGTTGCGTTTCCGCTTTTTTGACTTCTTGGTCAGGATGTGGCGTTTGAAGGCGCGTTGGAAGGTGATCTCGCCGGTGCCGGTGATCTTGAATCTCTTTTTGGCACTCGAATTGGTTTTAACCTTTGGCATTTTAAATGCTTTTTACATGATACCCTGCTGGCGGATCCACACGGGTGGATCACTTAGGGGGCCGTTTGGGCTATTAATTGTCCGCTAAAAATGGACCTTTGGTCAATGGTCCTGTGGACCATTTTTTCGGATGGCAAAGGTACGTCATTAATTGGAAAAACCCGCCTTTTTGGCGGGTTTTTTATCATTTTGGCCGTTTAGGCTGGTTTTTCCTTCTTTTTCTGGGGTTTAGGAGCCCAGATAGCCAGCATACGCTTGCCCTCCATCTTGGGCATCCCTTCCAGTACCCCGGCGTCATTGAGACGCTCGGCGAATTTCAGCAGGAGAAGCTCTCCCCTTTCCTTGAACTGGATGGCGCGCCCCTTGAACTGTACATAAGCCTTTACCTTATTGCCCTCTTTCAGGAACTTTTCGGCATGCTTGGCCTTGAAGTCGAAATCATGGTCATCCGTATTGGGAGTAAACCTGATCTCTTTTACTTCCGAAGCCTTGCTCTTGGCCTTCATTTCCTTTTCCTTCTTCTTCTTCTCGTAAAGGAACTTATTATAATCAATGATCTTACATACGGGCGGGTCTGCATTGGGAGATATCTCTACCAGGTCGAGCCCCTGCTCCTGCGCCATTTTCAGCGCTTCCTGTATAGAATACACCCCAACTTCTATATTCTCTCCGACCAGACGTACCTGAGGTACTCTGATCATATGATTGGTGCGATGTTCTTGTTGCTGTTCTTTCCTGAAACGTGGATTAAAATTACCTCTCGGAGGTCTCGGTGGAAATGCCATTTACAATTTTTAAGTTAACCTTTCTCCCCATTGGAAAGGCTTCTATTTTTTTCGTTTAATTAATGTCCGTCCTTCGGACAACGAGCCTCTGGCTCGTTCTGGAACAACTCCCTTAGGGGTTGGGAGTCCTTTCTTTGATCTCTTTTTTGATCTCAGGAATGAACTCGTCGATACTCTTAACGCCGAGATCTCCTTTTCCTTGTCTTCTCACTGCCACTTTCCCCTCCTGTGCCTCTTTTTCTCCTACTACCAGCATATAGGGAACTCTTGCCAGCTCGGTGTCCCGGATCTTTTTCCCGATCTTCTCATTGCGATCATCCACCTCTGCACGAATATCAGCATTTTTCAGGGAATCCAAAAGAGTTTGTGCATATTCCATGGACTTATCGCTGATCGGCAGGATCTTTACCTGGAGGGGGGCCAGCCATACGGGGAATTTGCCCGCATAATGCTCCAGCAGGAAGCCAATAAAGCGTTCATGCGTCCCCAGGGGTGCCCTATGGATGATCAGGGGGGTCTCCGGCTGATTGTCTTTATTGGTAAAGGATAATTTGAACCGGCGTCCCTGGGCAAAATCTACCTGATTGGTAGCCAATGTGAACTCCCGTCCGATGGTGCTCCAGATCTGGACATCGATCTTGGGGCCATAAAAGGCCGCCTCGTCCGCCACCTCCTTGAAAGGGGTATTCGTGCGGACCAGCACATCCCGCACCAGGGCTTCCGTCTCCTTCCATAATTCCGGCTCATTCACGTATTTCTGACCCAATTTGGCCGGATCATGCAGGCTGAGACGCATCACATACTTCTCTATTCCAAAGATCTTAAAATACTTAAGGTACATCTCGTTCACCGCCTTGAACTCCTCATAGAACTGCTCTTTCGTACAGTAAATATGAGCATCGTTCATATGCAAACACCGTACCCGCATGAGCCCGAACAGCTCACCGCTCTGCTCATACCTGTAACAGGTCCCATATTCCGCCAGCCGGTAAGGCAGGTCCTTATAGCTCTTCTGCTCGGCGTCGAATATCTTATGATGATGCGGACAGTTCATGGCCTTCAGATAGTACTTCACCCCTTCCAGCTCCATGGGAGGATACATACTGTCCTGGTAATACGGCAGGTGCCCGCTGGTAAGATAAAGATCTTCCTTGGCGATATGCGGCGTCACTACCCTCTTATAGCCGGCCCGCTCTTCCGTCTCTTTCGCGAGCCTTTCCAATTCCTCGATCACAACGGCCCCATTGGGCATCCACAAAGGAAGTCCGGGCCCGACCATATCGTCATAAGTAAAAATGCCCAATTCCTTGCCCAGCTTGCGGTGGTCCCTTTTCCGCGCCTCTTCCTGCAGGGCTTCGTATTCGTCCAGCTCCTTTTTGGCGGGGAAGGTCACCCCATATATACGGGTGAGCTGCTTGTTTTTTTCATCCCCCTTCCAATAGGCGCCGGCAATGTTGGTCAGCTTGATGGCTTTGATAAAGCCGGTATGCGGAATATGAGGACCGCGACAGAGATCCGTGAACTGCCCCTGCGTATAAAAAGTTATTTCTCCATCTTTCAGATTCTGTAACAGATCAAGCTTGTACTCATCCCCCTTGTTGGTGAAATAGCTTACCGCTTCGGCCTTGCTGACATCCTTGCGTTGATAAGCCGAATTCTGTTTGGACAGCTCCGCCATCTTTGCCTCCAGTTTGCGAAGGTCCTCGTCGGAGATCTGTCTTCCACCCAGGTCCATATCGTAATAAAAACCGGGAGGATTTTCCGTGGCTGGGCCTACCCAGAATTTAACCCCAGGATAAAGTGTTTCGATCGCCTCCGCCATCAAATGCGCGGACGAATGCCAAAAAGTGGATTTACCTTCATTATCATCCCAGGTGAGTAATTTCAATGTCGAGTCTGTCGGTATAGGGCGGGTAGCATCCCATACCTGTCCATTCACACTAGCTGCTAAAACCTTTCTTGCCAATCCTTCACTGATGGATTTTGCTATATCCAGCGCAGTGCTGCCGTATGGATATTCACGCACGGCGCCATCGGGAAAAGTGATCTTGATCATAAGGGTGCAAATTTAACAAAGTATTGCCACAAATATCGAGCGCACAGGGCATCTGCTGAAAATTATGCCCTTACGCGCTCTTCAGCTAAAGTCTGGGCCTTCGGCCAGAGGAACTGTGTTCCTCTTTGTGTCCTTTATTGACAAGCGGAACCGCGGGAAGAAAATATTTGCCTACCTTGCTAAAGTGAAACAACCGGCCATGAGGTGTATTTTTATTCTCTTTCTGATAATTACGGGAGGCTTTATTCATGCACAGGACCTTACCGGTGTCTGGCAGGGACATTTTCGTGCCAATAACATGAATACCCGTAATTCGATCTTCGACGACCGTTATAAGTTCGAAGTGCAGATCGCGCAGCATGACAAAAACCTGGAGGCCATCACCTATTCTTATCTCTCCACTCTTTTTTACGGGAAAGCCGCGGCTACAGGAGCCATCAACCTCAGGACCAATAAGGTCATCGTTCAGGAAGTAAAGCTGCTGGAGGTGCGCAATCAGTCGGGGGATGTCTGTATCATGACCTGCTTTCTCCAATATTCCCAATCCGGCGGTGAAGAGTTCCTGGAGGGCACCTATGTCAGCATGAACACCCGGGATTCCAGCAATTGCGGCAGAGGCTCGGTGTTCCTTCGGAAAGTGCCCCAGTCCGACTTTTACAAAGAGCCATTCCTGGTAAAAAGAGAGAAAGAGCTGGACATGGCTAAGCACCGCAATCCACCCGAAAGCACTGAAGTAGTAAAGATCAAACCAAAAGATATCCCGGCCGCCGCACACAAGACCACCACCAGCAAGTCGGCGCACCATCCGGAAACGACCAGGCCGGCCAATGGGACCGTAGCCAAAGCGCCCGCCAAATCCAAACCCACCCGTTCATCCAAGCCTGTTATCAAGTCCAGGCCGAAGGAACCCGAGACCGCGCCGCTGGCAAAGGTCAGCCCTCCTCAGACAACCAGGCCTGCCATAGCGACGGACTCCTCCGGCATCGGAAAACATTTCTCTGTCATCACCCCCAAAGTACTGCAGTCCCGCAGCACAGTGCTGACAAAGGCCATCACGGTGAATACAAGGGAGGTGGTGCTGAATATCTATGATGACGGGGCCATCGACCATGATACGGTATCAGTATACCTGGATAAAAAGCTGATCATCTCTCACGCCATGCTGACGGACCGTCCCCTGGTCGTCACCCTGCACCTGGATGAGTCCGATGATTACCACGAGCTGGTAATGGTAGCGGAAAATGAAGGAGAGATCCCCCCCAATACCTCTCTGATGATCGTCAAGGCCGGAGATAAGGAATACGATGTTCGCATTACTTCCACCGAACAAAAAAATGCCATGGTGACCTTCAGATACCAGAAGTAACTCTTGAGCCGCCTATGGCGGCTCGTCCGAAGGACAGAAATTAGCGCAATTGCCGGGGATGCGTTAATTTCTATCAAAACGAATCCCAGGCACATTTATTCATGCGCCGGATATACCTGATACTATACTGCTTACTTGCATCCTGCAGCCTCTTTGCAGAGGATATCTCGGGCATCTGGAAGGGTACGCTTACACAAGGTCCTGGCGGCTGTTATCCTCATTATTTCCTCGAACTGCAGATCACCATTTTAAATGACCAGATCACGGGCAAGGCCTATGACTACTATGATAAGGAACATTTTGTAAAAATGAGCTTTAGGGGACGCTATAACGCGCAGACCCACCGGCTGGTCCTCATCGAAGAAAGCATTTTGCAACTGGACATTCCCTCGGAATGCTCCCCCTGTATGAAGACCTATGACCTCAATTACTCAAGAGAAGGCGACGATGAAATGCTGAAAGGCGACTGGAAAGGCATTATGCAGGACAAACAGCTTGCCTGCCCGCCCGGAAAGATATTTCTCAAAAAGACCACGGTCTCGGATTTTCCGGCAGACCTGGAACAACGCGACACGCTGGCAGCCCTGCAAAAGCAGCTCCACCTGCAGCCCAGAACGACAGAAATAGTAAAGACCATCACGGTCAATACCTCACAGATCAAGATCGAGCTCTATGACAATGGGGAGATCGACCATGACACAGTCACCGTACTCATCAACGGAAAACTGCTCCTGTACCGAAAAATGCTTACGGACAGGCCATTGACATTGGAATTCTCCGCATTGCCGGGCATGGAATATGAGCTGGTGATGTATGCGGATAACCTGGGCGATATCCCGCCCAACACGGCTCTGATGATGGTGACAGCCGGGAGCCGGAAGATAGAGACGTTCCTTTCTTCCAGTGAGCAGAAAAGCGCGGCGGTGCGCCTTATCTATAAGCCCGATTGACCAGCACTATCTGTCCCAAGCTTGTTTTTTGTAAAATAATCCACCGAATCGACGACCTCGCCACAGCCAAGCATCTTTGCTTTGTAGGTCGGATGCTTGTTCCCCAGGTAAGGATTGATGATCTTGGGAGTATTCGAGAGCCAGAACCCTTCGATGGAGTCGCTGAATGCCATCGGACAGCGGTCGTGGTAAATAGTTCCCACATCGTAGCGTACGGTACGTACGAGCGTATACAGATCGTCGGTCAGCGTATTAAAGCCCTTTCTCTTTTGTTCGATATTTCCCTGCCCTACGATCCCTTTGGCATCGCCGCCAACGGTGGCGGTAAAGCTCTTTGCCGTATTGACAATATCAGAGTCGCCCCTGATCTGAGAAATGGGCAGGCTGTCGGCTTTGAGGGCCAGCGCATAGGCTGCCTGATCGGCCTTCACGGTATCCCAATCCACCAGGGCGTCCCTCAGGGCATAGTAATTGTCCATCAATTCCCCAAAAGCTTTGTTAAAAGCGACGGTATTCTTACTGATCTTCAGTGCAGTGTCACGATCTGCCGGCCCGGAGGACTCTTTTTTGGAGAACCAGTTCAGTTTCCAGCCTACCAGACCTGCCAACAGGAGAACAACGATCAACAAAACCAATTTTCTATTCACTGTGTAAATGTTTTTAGCCAATAATTCGGGTGCGTAAAGATAATCATAAATCTCTAAGCCCAAAACAAGCGGGGGCATGGGGGTACAGTCCGTAATCATTACATTTGCACCCATGTTAGCAGGATTACAGAATGTAACTTTTGAATTCGGGGCCAGGACTATCGTACGCAACGCCACCTGGCATATCCAACCCAACGAACGCATCGGCCTTATCGGCTACAATGGCACAGGAAAATCCACTTTGCTGAAACTGTTTGCCGGCGACTATACTCCCTCCGAAGGCACGGTGGAGAGAAGCCGCAGCACCACCATTGGCTATCTGCACCAGGACCTCCTCAGCTTTGATACCAATGGATCGATACTGGATGTGGCCATGACGGCATTCGAGCGGGTCCTGCAGCTGGAAAAAGAGATCGAGGAGCTGGGCAAGCGCCTGGAACAGAACACGGAGGACGAAGCGCTGCTCCACCAGTATTCCGACGCCCTCCATGAGATGGACACGTTGGACGGGTACAGCATCCACCACAGGACGGAGGAGATCCTGCAGGGGCTGGGGTTTTCCAATACCGATCTGCAGCGGCCTTTCCGGGAATTCAGCGGCGGCTGGCGGATGCGTGTGCTGCTGGCCAAGATGATCCTCCAACAGCCGGATCTGCTCCTACTGGATGAACCTACCAACCATATGGACCTTCCTTCCATCGAATGGCTGGAAAAATATCTCCAGCACTACCAGGGGTCCGTCGTCATCGTCAGCCACGATAAATACTTTTTAGACAGAATGGTGACAAAGATCGTGGAGCTGTACCAGAAAGAGCTGCATGTCTACAACGGCAATTACTCCTATTATGAGACGGAGAAGGCCATGCGGGTTGAGCTGCAGCAGCGGGCTTTTGAAAATCAGCAGGACTATATCCGTCAGCAGGAACGGTTTATCGAACGGTTTCGAGCCAAGGCCACCAAGGCGGCAGCGGCGCAGAGCGCCATGAAAAGGCTGGAAAAGGTCGAGCGTATCGAAAACGTGGAGATCGAGCGGCCCAATATCAAGATCAATTTCCGGGTGGACAAGACCCCCGGCCGGGTGCTGGCGACCTTAAAGCATGCCACCAAAAAATTCGGCAACCTCACTATCGTAGAAGATGCGTCGGTGGAGATCGACCGGGGTGATAAGATCGCGCTCATCGGAGCCAACGGTAAAGGAAAATCAACCTTGTTACGTATCATCGCCGGCACGGAGCCTTTCCAGGGCGAGCGTGTCTGGGGCCATAATGTGGACGAAAGCTTTTATGCCCAGCATCAGCTGGAATCCCTGGATGTCAATAAAACGCTTTTAGAAGAAATGCAGCTCTGCGGCAGCCAGAAGACGGATCTTGAGCTACGGGTCCTGCTGGGTTGTTTCCTTTTCAGCGGCGATGACGTGGATAAGAAGATCAAAGTGCTCAGCGGTGGCGAAAAGGCCCGGGTAGCCCTCGCGAAGACCATCGTCAGCAAGGCCAATTTTCTTCTGCTGGACGAACCTACCAACCACCTGGACCTGCACTCCTGCGAGCTGCTGATCGATGCATTGAACAAGTACGAGGGCAGCTTCCTGTTAGTAAGCCACGACCGTTATTTTATTTCCAGGACAGCCAATAAGATCTGGGAGATCGACGAGAACCGTCAGATCAGGGAATTCAAGGGCGGCTATGAAGAATATGTCGAATGGAAGGAAAGAATGGCTGCGAAGGCCATGGCTCCGGCGGCTCCGCCGCCTCCGCCTGTTCAGGCGCCTCCTGCGCCAAAAACGCCTCCCCCCGCTCCCATCAGCAAAGAGCAGAAGAAAGAGCTGCAAAAACAGCAGCGTATCTTTCAGCAGCTGGAGGAAAAGATCGCTTCCCTCACCCGTCAAAAGGCGCAGCTGGAAGCATCCCTGGCCGACCCGGCTACGTATTCCGATAAGACCAGGTTTGTACAGGCCGAGGCGGATTATAAAAGAGCCAGCGACGAACTGAACAAGGCCAACCGGGAGTATGAGCAGGTCTTCGAAAAGATCATGGAGCTGGAAAAAAACCAGTGACCGGCGCTGATATGAATAGCCCATTGAGATACCTTGTTGCCTTATTGCTCCTGCAGCTGTCACTGGGCGGCGTATATGCCCAACAGGCGGGGCGGCGTCCCAGTATAGGGCTGACCCTTAGCGGGGGCGGAGCAAAAGGGCTTGCACACATTGGCATCCTGAAGGCCATCGACTCTGCCGGATTGAAGATCGATTATATCACGGGCACCAGCATGGGCAGTATCATCGGTGGCCTTTACGCCATCGGCTATTCCGCGGACAGCATCGAAAAGATCACCCGGCACATCGACTGGGACCTGCTGCTCTCCAATCAATCCACCATGCGCAGCATGATCATGGAGGAAAAGGACGAATATGGTAAATACGATGTCGAGCTGCCCTGGGTAAATCACTGGTTCCGGATAGCTACCGGCGTCATCGAAGGACAGGAGCTTTGGCTAAAGTTTGCCGAGCTGTTCCGTCCCGTATACAATATCAAAGACTTCCATAAATTCCCCATCCCTTTCGAGTGCATTGCAACGGATGTGTCCACAGGTGAGCCGCTGGTGCTGGACAGCGGAGACATCGTTTCGGCCATTCGGAGCAGCATGGCCATCCCCTCTCTGTTCACAGCGGTGGAGTACAATGGCAGGAAACTGGTAGACGGCGGCGTTGCACGTAATTTTCCCGTACAGGATGTGCGGAAGATGGGGGCCGACCTGGTGATTGGAAGCAACGTATCGGGCGCGCTGCGTACCTCCGACCAGGTGACCAACGCCATACAGGTATTGTTACAGGTGGCCTTCTTCCGCGAGGCGGAGGATACCCGTAAGCAGATCCCGCTTTGTAACATTTACATATTCCAGCCCCTGGAAAAGTTTAGCATGGGCAGCTTTGGCGAAGCCGACCAGATACTGGATGCCGGACTGAAGAAGGGCCGGGAGCTATACCCCATCTTCAAGCACCTGGCCGACAGCCTGAATGCCCTTTATGGGCCACAAGAGATTGCTCATAACAGACTGCCTGTAGAAACTCCCATAAAGATATCCTCTTTTGAAGTCAAGGGGCTGAAAAGGACGACGGAGCCTTTTTTTATACAGGCCACCGGGCTGGAGGTGGGCCGGTATTATACCACCTCCAATCTATCCAGGATGGTGCGCCGGGCTTTTGGCACCCGTTATTATAACCATATCACTTATTCGCTGGAGTCCCGTGGAGGGGACAGCAATCGGGTGATCTTCGAAGTAGAGGAGAATCCCTTCACTTTTGCCAAGATAGGCCTCAACTATAATCAGTTCAGCGGCATCAGCGCGATCATCAACCTCACCAGCCATGACTTTTTTACGCCTACTTCCCGCAGTCTCGTAACCTTCAACATCGGACAGAATTTTCGTATGCGGGCGGAGCATCTGCAATACTTCAGCCGGGGCGGAAAGCTGGCCTTTTCGCTGGGTACGCAGTTCGACCAGTTTCGCATCACAAGCTATAACAACGCCTATAAGGAAGAGGGCCTCTACGATCAGGATTATTTCAAGCTGGATGGGAAGTTCAGCTATTTCACCAGCCGGGGTCTGATGCTTGGCGCCGGCAGCCGGTTTGAATGGGTCCATTATGATCCGTCCATCACTTCCAGCCTGGAGTTCAAAGGGCGTAACAATTTTATGACAAGCTATTTCTTTATCCGTCATAATACCCTGGACCGCCCCATCTATCCCCGAAAAGGAACCAAGATCGATGCGGAAGCGGATTATGTTTTCGAGCAGAACCCCCACGCTCAATACTTTGCATCCGACACCACCCGGAGCGATACCAGCTTTTCAGACCAACCTTATGAACGGGTCTTGTTCAGCCTGGACAGGTATACCCCGCTGGCCAAACGCTATACTTTGCTGACCCATGCCCAAGTCGGGATCAACCTCAACTATATCCACAATATCATGAATGAGTTCTCCATCGGAGGGCTTACCAGCAATTTCCATAACCAGGTAACCTTTTCAGGATTGCGTGAAGGTACTTTTTATTCTTCCAGCGTAGCGGCGCTGCTGGTGGGGCTGCGTTACCAGCTGTTCAACAATACCTTTATAACGGGCAAGGCTAATATCCTCTTTAACAATTTTATTACGAATAACCAGACCTTCTTCAATACGCCGGACTTCCTTTCCGGCTATTCGCTCACCTTCACGTATAATTTCGCGCTGGGACCGCTGGAGCTAAGCGCCATGTACAGCGACCAATCCAAAAGAGTATTGGGGTATGTGAATATCGGGATACCTTTTTAGGAATGTCTTACTCCCTGGCCTTTATAAAATCACTGACTATATAGCTGATGAGCTTGCCCGTCATCGGATCCTGCCGCCCGTCGTCCAGCCTGGCGGCGCCTTCACATATATGCAGGTAGGCGATCCTGGAGTCACTGGCCGCCAGCGTAACATACTGTCGGGCATGCATAGCCGTAATTCCTGTAGGGGTCATGCCCGGGCTGAGCACCCCCTGGATGCTGTCCAGGTCCAGCTCCAGCCCGATATAGCCGTCCTCCGTAAAAGAGGTGGCGTGCGCTACAGCCTGTATAAAGCTCCTTTTTTCCAGGAGAAAGATATCTTCATAGGTGATGAGATCGATAAAGGGATTGTTGACAATGTCCAGCCATACATTCTGCTGCAGATAGTTCTCGTGGATGCCGACGACACAGTATTTCTGCAGGTAACCATCTTCTTCTGCATAACGGAAGCCATTCCCGCTGTGCCGGCCTTCCGCAGGACGAAAATCCGTATGGGCGTCGAGGTTGACACAGTTGATCTGCGCCAGCGGAATGAGCCCGGCCTTGTGAAGGCCTTTGGCCGAGCCCTTGATCAGAGGATAGGAATTGTTATGTCCGCCGCCTATGACAATGGGTATCTTGCCAAAGGCGGTGATGATCTTTACCAGGTCTTCCACTGCCTCATCGATGGTATGTACCGCATGGCGATAGGCTTCCTGCTTCTCATCCTGTCCATGGGCATTGGTCTCGATCAACCTTTGCATTTCGCTGAAATCAAAATGTCCCAGCACCAGGATATTGTCGCCCTCGAGAAAGTCATTGCTCTGGATATTGAGGAAACAGTCCAAAAAAGGCTGCCACGCGGTAGAAGCACCTCCCAGGCTGCCATTGGCCCTGGCGCCGATGTCTTCGGGGACGCCTATTAAAACATATTCGGCCGGAGACCTTTCGATGGAGGCGATCAGGGAGGCAGCATCGGCAGTCAATACCCGCTCGCCCAGCTTGGTTTCAAACTTTCGGATACTGGTCCGGGAAAGGATGTCCTGTTTGCTGTAGACGTTGAGGTATTGCATAAAAAATGATTTTAAGATGAGATCTTGTCACTGACGATCTTCAATATGGCAGCTTCGGCGGCGATGGCCTTGCTTTCCAGTTCTTTTCCGCGGGCAAGCACTTTTGCCACCCAGGCCTTGTCCTCATAGCTGGAGGCGTTGATCCGGACATTCAGCCAGGCGCCAAGCACGGCGCTTCGGGCACAGAGCGCCCCCACGCCGGCATCTGATACGGAATTGGGATTGCCCGTTGCCGCCATGGCCCGGATAGGTTCCATGCTCGCATAAGCTACCTCCATCACACGCAGCGGAATTTCAATAGCAATCTTTGTCGCCTCCTGAATAGCTCTCGACCGGACGGCCTTTTCCTCCGGCGTGGTCTTCGGCAGGCCAAAGGCAGCCATGATCCCGTTGAAGGCGCGGGTGTCCGCATCCACGAGGTCGATCAGCTCCTTTTTATATTGCTGTCCTTTTTCCGCCCAGTCGCTGAATTCGGCCCATCGCTGATCCCATCCCTTTTTATGAGAGGAGAGATTGGCAACCATCGCAGCAAGGGAGGCGCCCAGCGCTCCTACATATGCCGAAATAGAGCCACCACCGGGAGCAGGGCTTTCGCTGGCCGTCTCGTCGGCAAAGTCAGTGAGACTTTTGTTTACCAGCGTATGGTCTGAAGGGCTGACCAACAGATATTCAATGATGCGTTCTTCCGGCCGGAATGGCGCCAGCTCATCAAGTCCCATCGAAAGAATGGCTATCCGGATCAGCTCTTTTTCGGACACGCCGGTGGAACGCTGTTGCTTTCCCAGAAAATATTTACCTGCGTCCAGCATGGCCTGTAAGGGGATCAAACCTACCAGCTCGCTGCCTGTGACCCGGAGACCTCTCTCCGCTGCCGACCTGCATACTTCATCAAAAGCTATATGCACCGGCGTCACCTGGATATTGGTCAGGTTCATGGATATCTGGGCAATACCATATTCTTCTATGTACCAGCCGATAGCTTTTACGGCCTTGAGACGGCCCGGCACGCTGACAGGCTTGCCATCCGGACCGGCCACGGGTTTTCCGTTGATGGGATCACCTTCCCGAAGGACACGCCCGGCCTCCCGGACATCGAAAGCAACGGAATTGGCCCGACGGGTAGAGGTGGTATTGAGGTTTACATTATAGGCAACCAGGAAGTCCCTGGCCCCGATGACGGTGCCGCCCCGGCGGACATCAAATACCGCGGGTCCGTAGTCGGGCGCCCATTCGGGCAATTGTATCTTTTTAAAGAACCCTTCGTATTCGCCGGCCCGGATGACAGAAAGATTGTGACGCTGTTTGTTGGGCTGCGCTTCTTCATATAAATAGACGGGTATCTGCAGCTCCTCCCCCACTCTCCTGCCCAGCTTTTGCGCCCAGGCCGCCGTTTCTTCCATGCTGATGCCGGCTATGGGTATCAGGGGGCATACATCGGTGGCGCCCATGCGAGGATGCTCTCCTTTATGGCAGCGCATATCGATGAGCTCTCCTGCCCGTTTGATAGCCCTAAAGGCGGCTTCGACAACGGCTGCGGGATGGCCGACAAAAGTAACGACGGTGCGGTTGGTGGCTTTACCGGGGTCTGTATTCAACAGACGTACTCCCTCCACTGCTTCGATCTCGCCGGTGATCTGCCGGATGATGTTCAGGTCCTGTCCTTCGCTAAAATTGGGAACACATTCGATGATTTGTTGCATGGGAGCAATTTAAGGAAACTACCGCATAAAATGCAGGAATCGGTCTTCACCGAAAATAGACCAATTCCCGCATAGGGCTAATGTCTGAGGCCTTCGTCGGACCTGCTTCGTCACGGTCCTCCTCGGTCGTAACCTTCGCCAGGGCTCGGTCATGGACAAACCGCCTGTGGCGGTTCTTTGGTCAGTCATTGTCCGCCGGCCTTCTTCTCGGACGGATAAAGTCCAGGGGATGGCTGATGAAATAGCGCCCCAGTATCCCCAAAAATTCGGGATAATCGCGCAGGCGGACACCCCGGCTCTTTGCGGCAACGACAAATGCCAGCGAAAAGCTGACGAGGAAATTCAGGAATCCGATGCCCAATACTCCAATGATCACGGTGGCCAGATAGCCGGGATTGACCTGGCTTATGCCAAGGCCATATACGGCCAGTGCCGTATTACCCGCAGAAATGGTGATGTGGCGTATGTCGAAATGGATACCGAATATCTCGCTCACAAATCCGGCCATACCCAGGAAAAAACCAAGGGCAATATTGCCCATGAGCGCACCGGCATGCTTTTCCACATACATGGACAGCTTTTTCAATCTCCCGCTCTTCATGGTTACCCGCAGTACAGGATGAGTCTGTAATCTCTCGGCGATGCGTCCATATTGTATCTTGTTCTGAACATAGCCGGCAATGATGCCGCTGATGAAAAGGAAGACGCCTGTATTACAGGCATAAAGAAGGGAAAGGCTTTGCCAGGGATGCTGTTCTTTCAACATATGGATGGCAACAGTCCCCGACACCAGCGGAGCGCCGGACAGCTTGTCATAAAGCCATGCGAGGACAAAGACGCCGGGGAAGACGATGACCAGGTTGCCTATAAAGGAGGCGATCTGACTGCGGGATACTTTGGCCACGGTGACGGCCAGATTGTACAGATTGGGTCGCCGGGTATTGCGCCGGGTGTCCAGGCTGCCGGCGACTGCGCTGGCGGTAAAGGCGGGCTGTTTGGTAGCAAGGGTGGTGTGCGTCTCCTCGATCAATATGAACCCAAGGCTATAGTTGATGCTATAGGCGAAGCCATGCCAAAAGATGGCCATTGGCATTTTTATCAGCAGGTTCTTGATCAGCACCACCAGAGAGATCCAGGCGCCGCCGCCCATGGCGCTGTAAAGCATAGCCCGGTATTCCGCCCAGGTGGAAGTAATGTACTTGCTGCCTTTTTCACCCTTATGCTCCGCTATCTGGTAGGCCAGGTATCCCGTGGTCTGGGAAATGAATTCCAGGATGCTGTTCTTCCTGTTCTCATTACGGACCAGCATGCGAAAGAAGTCCACAAACTTGCCTGCGTCGAAGTGGTGGTTCTTATCCAGCAGGTCGGTAAGAATGGAAATACGATCCAGCCGATTGGCCAGCAGGATCAATATATAGGTCTGATGAAGGCTGGCGCCCCGTTGTGTATGATTCTCCCGGATATATTCCAGTATCTCCCGGCATTGCGCAAGGGACCTTTCTATCTTTTCAGCCGTGACCTGGGGAGCCAGATCCAGCTGATGTATATGATAGTTCTGCTGAACGAAGGGATTCTCTTCCTTATTCCCGGCAGGCATATAATCCAGCACTTCTCTTTCCAATCCCAGCTGCGCCACCTGGAAGCTCAGCGTCTTCAGTGAATACAACAGCTGCGAAAGGATCCTTTCGTCGTCCACATGCAGGGAAAGCCCGACGCTCTCGAAAAAAAGCACCCAGCTCTCCCTTGGGATGTCCTCTACCCATTTATAATCGTCGTTGTGAAAGAACACCCGGTTGAGCACATAGAGAAAATCATTCTCGTTCCGCAGCGGTGGAAGAAGCTTGTGTCTCAGCCTGCCAAAGAATTCCTGCCAGAAGCCTCTGGCTATGGGGATGCCGCTTTCCGTCAGGGCGAAGGAAAGGTCGGTGCGTATCAGCTGGGAAAGAATGGCGTGCTGCAGGTTGCCCAGCAGCACAGGGCTCTGATGCAGAGCGGAGATAATGCGATGGATATTTTCTTTTGCCGGCACTCTGTCCGGAGAGGAAGAAGGGCGGATCGAGGAAAAAAAGGACACGAGGAAGTCGAGTCCCTGCTCGCTGTCCCCGATAGGAAGCAGGGAGGTCCTTTGCGATACGGCCTGAATAAAATCTATTTTTTCCTTTCTCTTGCGTCCAAACATAATTTCCGTTTTAAGGCATCGACAGCATCGTCAGACAAGCTCTCCCGCGATGAAGACCCGGTCCACGAGGTTGGAGCCAAAAGCATAAGGCAAATAAGCCAGCGATGGGATGGGCCTGGTAAGAATGAGGTCAGCCCTCTTGCCCGGGGTAAGGCTGCCTGTCACGGCGCCCAGCTCCATAGCATGCGCCCCATTGATCGTAGCAGCGTTAATCGCCTCTTCCGGCAGCATCTGCATCTGGATACAGCTCATGGCTACTACCAGGTTCATATTGCCGCTGGGAGAAGAGCCGGGATTGAGGTCGGAGGCCAGGGCGATAGCACAGCCGGCGTCTATGAGCCGGCGGGCAGGCTGAAAAGGCATCCGGAGAAAGAAGGCGGCGGTAGGCAATAAGGTACCGATGGTGCTGGAATCCTTCAGGACGGCAATAGATGCATCGTCCATCATTTCCAGGTGGTCGACAGACAAAGCGCCCAGCTTTATTCCCATCTGCACCCCTCCGGAAAGGTTCAGCTGATTGGCATGGATCTTTGGTCTCAGCCCGTACTCCATACCGGCCTTGCAAATGGTCTCTGTCTCGGCCGGATCGAAGAACCCTTTCTCACAAAACACATCGATGTAATCCGCCAGCTGCTCACGGGCTATTACGGGCAACATTTCATGTATGATGAGATCTATATAGCCCTGGTGATCGTCCCTGTATTCGGGAGGATAGGTATGCGCACCCAGAAAGCTGGCTTTTATCGAGAGACGGGACCGCTGCTTCAGCTTTTTTATAACGCGCAGCATCTTCAGCTCGCCTTCTACCGTCAATCCATAACCGCTTTTTATTTCTATGGACCCTGTCCCCATACGGCTGAGCTCCTGCAGTCTTTTCCAGGCCTGCTGGAAAAGCACCTCCTCGGACGTTTCGCGCAGGACCCGGGCCGAGTTAAGTATACCGCCGCCCCTTGCATTGATCTCGGCATAGCTGAGACCGCGGATCTTATCCACAAACTCCGTCTCACGAGAGCCTGCATATACCAAATGGGTATGGCTGTCACACCAGGCAGGAAGAAGCCAGCAGCCGGATGCATCGATCGCCGGATGCGTCGTCAGGCCGGACGAAAGATCCTTCATGGCGCCCAGCGCCGCAATGTGTTCGTCCTCTATCAGCAGCCATCCATCCTCTATACAGGGCAGTTCGGCCAATTCCTCGCCGCGCAAAGGCCCCTGCTGCGTGTGGACGCCGGCCAGCTTGCAATTTATGATCAATTGGGAAGACATGGCCCAAGATAGTATTTTGTAAGGGAAAAGTGCATTCTGAAATTTAGCCCTTTTCCCACAAAGGGCTAATGTCTGACCTTCGGTCGAACCGCTTCCAGCGGTTCATGGTTGTGCGGTTCCTGGTCGGCAGGCTCACAAAAAATCAGCCTTGTCAAGCTTGCGGGATATCCTGCAGGCCGCGTTGATGAGCCCTACATGACTGTATGTCTGAGGAAAATTGCCCCACTGTGATCCATCGATGGTAGCATCCTCGCTGAAAATACCGAGGTGATTGCTGAACTGCAGCAGTTGGTCCAGGTTGCGCCTGGCATCATCTATCCTTCCTACACAGGCAAGAGCATCTACATACCAGAAGGCGCATACGAGAAAAGTGCTTTCCGGAAATCCAAAATCGTCGTAATGCTTGTACCGGTAGAACAGTCCTTTATCCGTCAGCAGCTCTTTTTCCAGGGCGGCAATATGCAGCCGGGCTTTTTCAGAATCGTGTGGCAGATAGTCCATAGTGATCATGCTCAGTGTGCTGGCATCCAGGTTAATCGAGCCGATGGCCTGTGGATAGAGCCTGCGTTCCTGGTCATAAGTCTTCTCGATGAGCTTACCGGCGGCAACAGCCAGCTGGTGCGCCTTTTGCATCAGGTCCTGATCGTTGAAAAGAAAGCCGATCTTATAGGCGGCCTTGGCGCCGGCCCAGTGGAACAGCAGCGTATACGTGTGTACCTGAACCTCTTTCCGGAATTCCCAGAGCCCGGAGTCGGGCTCGGCCAGCGTCCGCTCGATCTGCCCCAGCAGCCAGGGAACGATCTTACGATAGCTGCTCTTCTTTTTAAAGATGAGGCGTTTGTCCGAATACAAGGGAAGAAGGCTTACCAATACCTGCCCGTATACATCGTGTTGCGACTGTACATATGCCTTGTTGCCGATGCGGACAGGTTTGTTACCTAGATAGCCCTCCAGCTCGACAGTGGTCTCAAACAATTTCTTGTCTCCTGTAATGGAGTACAATGGTTGAAGTGAGTTGGTAGCATTGTGGATGATATTGTAGATGAAATCAAAATATTTTTCCAGCTCTTCAAAATGCCCGATCTGGTTGAAGGCGCGCAGGGTATAATGTGCATCCCTGAACCAGCAATAACGATAATCCCAATTCCGCGTGCTGTCATGGAACTCAGGGAGGCTGGTAGTGCCGGCGGCGATGATGCCGCCTGTGTCCTCGTATTGATGCAGCTTCAGCACCAGGGCGCTGCGGATGATCTCGTCCTGGTAGATATCGGGGAGATAGGAGCTCTTTATATAGCTCTGCCAGTCTTCCGTGGTCTTGCGGATAAACTCATCGGCCGTCTCTTTCAGGGGAGCTTCCAACGGTTCGCCATACGTGAGCACCAGGTAACGGTCCTGGTCGAGGACAAAGGATTGTTCCTTTTGTATATAAGTCAGGGGCACGTCCGTCGTAAGGCGCACCTGCTGATCCAGATTGAGGTAACGGATATGGTTGCTGGCGATAACGGATTCGGGCACTACCCTTCCGTAGTCTCCTCTTGGCTGGCAGGAGATCAAAACGGCCGGCTCGCCCTCCAGCAGCTCTATCTTGCGTACCAGCATCAGGGGGCGGAATTGCCGATCATGGATACGCATACGGGGAGCGCAGTCCTTTACCACAAAACGGCCGTCGCGACATTTGAATTCCGTACAAAGGACGTTGGTATTGGGGACATAATACTGAGCGGATGTAGCAGTATCGTCCATAGGACGGATAAAAAAATGGCCTCCTTTTTCTTCATCCAGGAGGCTGCCAAAGAGGAAGCTGCTGTCGAACCTGGGCATACACATCCATTTGACATCCGCCCTGTCGTCGATATAAGCCAGGTAGGAGCAATTTCCAATAATGCCCATCTTGTACTTGTGCGGCCGCATAGAATTATTTTAATGATTGAACCTGAGGTTCAGCCTGGGGAGTGATCAGCTTGTTCAGGAGAGGCAGCACCTGCTGCTGCGACAGGATGGTATATTGAGC
>Ga0068852_100000489_pt1 | contig 25857 bp, 20 predicted proteins | sample KBSCornC22_FD_66594 | JGI IMG/M metagenome (GOLD analysis project Ga0068852, IMG submission 66594) | Corn rhizosphere microbial communities from Kellogg Biological Station, Michigan, USA - KBS Corn C2-2 | ecosystem: Host-associated > Plants > Roots > Rhizosphere > Soil ... | reverse complement strand
CTGGCGACCAACCAGCTCGGCAAGGGCAAGTTCGAGATCGTCTATCCGTCCATCTCGATCCTGGCCGAACCGCCGGTGGCCCTGGTCGACAAGGTCGTCGATCGCAAGAATACGCGCGCCGTTGCCGAGGCTTACCTCAAGTTCCTGTACACGCCCGAGGCGCAGAAGATCATCGGCAAGAATTATTATCGCCCGCGCGATCCTGCCGTCGCCGCGCAATTCAAGGATCAGTTCAAGAGCCTGCCGCTGCTCAGCATCGACAAGAATTTCGGCGGCTGGAAGCGCGTCCAGGCGGCGCATTTCAACGATGGCGGCGTGTTCGATCAGGTGTTCGAAGACGCCAAGAAGTGACGGGCGGGGGCCCGGGAGGCCCCGCCCCAATTCAAGGAAAGGGATTTCGCATGACCCGCCAGTTTTTGCTGGCCAGCGCTTCGGCGCTCGCTTTTGCCGTACCGCTCCACGCCCAGACCGCTCCTGCCGGCGCGGACCAGGGCTCCGGGCTCGATACCACCGTTCCGGCCGATAGCGCCGCGGCGCCCGCTCCGGCTACCGCCAAGACCGGCGACGCCATTCTCGATCGGCTGAACGAGCTCGAGGCCAAGGTTGCCGCGCTCGAAGCGCGCAACAAGCAGCTCGAGGCGGAGGCGGCCGAGACGCAGACGCGCGTCCAGAAGGTCGAGGTGCGCGCCGCCAAGGAAGTCCAGCCGGGGCCGGCGCCGACGTTCAGCGACGTCAATGGCAGCTTCACCTTCCACCCGCGCGGCACGTTCCAGCTCGATTATGCCGGCTATCACAGCCGTGCCGGCGGCTATGACTATAGCAACGGCACCGATATCCGCCGCGCGCGTATCGGCTTCGACGGCACCGCCTGGGGCGTGTGGAAATATCGGATCGAAGCCGAACTCGTGAAGCAGAACGTCAATCTGCTCGACGCTTACATTCAATATACCGGCTTCAAGAATCTGCTGATCACCGTCGGCCAGCAGAAAGCGCCCTTTGGGCTGGAAGCCAACAGCACCGACGCGCTCAACACCTTCCTCGAACGCGGTATGGCGAGCAACGCCTTCGGGGCGGTCGGCGCGGAACGTCGCGTCGGCGCCACGATCGCCTATACGCCGACGCCGCAGATCATCGCCACGGTCGGCCTGTTCGGAGCGGGCGAGGGCGTGCAGCGCAACGCCAACACGCCGGACGAGACCTATGGCGTCAACGGCCGCATCACCTATGAGCCGATCAACGACACCGGCCGGGTCGTGCATGTCGGCGCCTCGGCCTATCATGTCAGCCAGATCGCCGGGAAGGCGATCACGCTCGGCGACCGGCCGGGCACGCGCGTCGACAATGGTCAGATCGAATCCGTGGGCATCGGCCCGGTCACGACCGGTCCTGCGGCCAACCAGACGCGCGGCGTGCAGGGCGCGACCTATTGGGGAACCGAAGCGGCGTTCGTCTATGACCGCTTCTCGCTTCAGGGCGAATATAGCCACCTGCACGTCAACCGGTACGGCTTCGTCGCCGATCCCAATTTCGACGGCTATTACGTCTTCGGGACCGTCTTCCTCACCGGCGAGAGCCGCGGCTTCAAGGGCGGGGTGGTCGATCGGGTGAAGCCGTTCAACGACTTCAATCCGGCTGCCGGCCATTGGGGCGCGTTCGAACTTGGGGTGCGGTACGACCGGCTCAACCTGACCGATCTCCATCTGTCTCCGCTCGATCATACGGCAGACAGTTGGACGGGCGGGCTCAACTGGTATCTGAACCCGAACACTCGTTTCATCTTCAACTATATTCGTTTCAAGGGCACCAACTCGCCTTTGGTCGTCGCGCCGGTTGCGGTTAACGGGACGACGGCCAAGGGCGATGCCTATGCGACGAGGTTGCAGATCGACTTCTAGGATTTAAGCCGTTCGTGCCGAGTAGCTGTCGAGCTTGTCGAGACAGCATATCGAGGCACATGTCTCGATACGGGTTCTCGACAGGCTCGTACCCTACTCGACACGAACGGTGATCCTTTCGGTAAGGGAATCACCCGGTCTCCATGGCTGCGACAATCATCTCACCGCGAAAGGGCCGGGGAAGGCATTCGCCTCTCCCCGGCCTGCCGCTTACGCTGGGCGTCACCATATTGTGGCTGACGATCCTGCTGCTGCTTCCGCTCGCCGCCTTGTTCTCCAAGTCGGTGGCGCTGGGGCCGGGTCATTTCATCGAGGCCGCCTTTTCGCGCCGCGCGCTCGCCTCCTATGAGCTGAGCTTCGGCGCGGCATTGATCGCGGCCGCGATCAATGCGGTATTCGGCCTGCTCGTCGCCTGGGTGCTGGTACGTTACCGCTTTCCGGGCCGGCGGCTGTTCGGTGCGGTCGTCGACCTGCCTTTCGCGCTGCCGACCGCGGTGGCGGGCATTGCGCTGACCGCGGTCTATGCCAATACCGGCTGGGTCGGGAAGCCGGCCGCCGCGCTCGGCCTCCAGCTCGCCTACAATCCGGTCGGGGTGGTGATCGCACTCACCTTCATCGGCCTGCCTTTCGTCGTCCGCACGGTCGAACCGGTGCTGGCGGACCTCGGCAAGGGGATCGAGGAAGCGGCCGCGACGCTCGGGGCCAGGCGCTGGATCATCTTCCGGCGCGTGATCCTGCCCGAAATCTTCCCCTCGGTCGTGACCGGCTTCGCGCTCGCCTTCGCGCGCGGGGTGGGGGAATATGGTTCGGTGATCTTCATCGCCGGCAACATGCCGTTCAAGTCGGAGATCGCGCCCTTGCTGATCGTCACCAAGCTCGAGGAATATGATTATGCCGGCGCGACCGCGATCGCGACCGTGCTGCTGCTTGCCAGCCTGGTCCTGCTGCTGCTGATCAACATCTGGCAGGGGCGCGAGCATCGGAGGCGCGCGCTATGAGCGCCAAGAACAAGGCGATCAGCGAAAGCCTTGCCACCAAGACTGTGCTGATCCTGGTGGCGCTCGCCTATGTATCGCTGATCCTGCTGCTGCCGCTTTTGTCGGTGTTCAGCGAGGCGTTCCGCCACGGCATCGCCGCGTTCAAGGCGGCAATCGTCGAGCCCGACGCGCGTGCCGCGATCAAGCTGACGCTCACCGTCGCCGCCATCTCGGTGCCGATCAACATGATCTGCGGCGTCGCCGCGGCCTGGGCGGTCACCAAGCATGATTTCCGGGGCAAGAATCTGCTGATCAGCCTGATTGACGTGCCTTTCTCCATCTCGCCGGTGGTCGCGGGCATGATGTACCTGCTGCTGTTCGGCGCGCAGGGCTGGTTCGGCGACTGGCTGCTCGCGCACGATATCCGCATCGCCTTCGCGGTGCCGGGGATCGTGCTCGCGACTTTGGTCGTCACCTTGCCCTTCGTCGCGCGCGAGTTGATCCCGCTGATGCAGAGTCAGGGCCGCGAGGAAGAGGAAGCCGCGCTGACGCTGGGTGCGCCCGGCTGGCGCATCTTCCTGTGGGTGACCCTGCCCAATATCCGCTGGGGCCTGCTCTATGGCGTGCTCCTCACCAATGCGCGCGCCATGGGCGAATTCGGCGCGGTATCGGTCATCTCCGGACATATCCGCGGCGAGACCAACACCATGCCGCTGCAAGTCGAGGTTCTCTACAACGAATATAATTTCGCTGCCGCCTTCGCCGTCGCCTCGCTACTGGCGGGACTCGCGCTGGTCACGCTCGTCGTGAAGACGTTGCTCGAATGGCGACATGGCGACCAGCTCGCCGCTGCGGGGCATTAGAACAAGCGAATGACAATCACAGTCCGCAACATCGTCAAGGGCTTCGGACATTATCCGGCCCTTCGGGACGTCTCGCTCGAGATCGAGGATGGCGCCTTCGTGGCATTGCTCGGGCCGTCGGGTTCGGGCAAGACCACCTTGCTGCGCATCATCGCCGGGCTCGAAACCGCCGAGAGCGGGCATATCCTGTTCGGGGGCGAGGATGTGACCGACCGCGCGCCGCAGGATCGCGGCATCGGTTTCGTCTTCCAGAATTATGCTCTGTTCCGACACATGACCGTCGAACATAATATCGCGTTCGGCCTCGACGTGATGAAGCGCAGCCAGCGGCCCGACAAGGCCGCGATCCGCAGCCGCGTCGAGGAACTGCTCGAGCTGGTCCAGCTGCCCGGCTACGGCAAACGCTATCCGGCGCAATTGTCGGGCGGCCAGCGCCAGCGCGTCGCGCTCGCGCGCGCGCTCGCCCGCGATCCGCATATCCTGCTGCTGGACGAGCCGTTCGGCGCGCTCGATGCCAAGGTCCGTCGCGAATTGCGCGGTGCCTTGCGCGAGATCCATGATCGTGTCGGTCTCACCTCGATCTTCGTCACGCACGATTATGAGGAAGCCTTCGCGCTCGCCGACAAGGTCGCGATCCTGGGCGGCGGCAAGATCGAGCAATATGACACGCCCGAAGCGGTGCAGACCCGCCCGGCCAGCGATTATGTCCGCGAATTCCTGAGCTGATCCGTCTTACATGACGAGCGGCCCTCGCTTGGCTATAGTTGGCCGAGGAGAGGGCGATGATCGAAGTCCAGTTCAACGGCCAATTCCCGCCGGGCTATCGCGCGGCCGAGCGAATCAACTTGTCCGAACTGATGCGCAGCCGCAGCGAAAGGGCGCCTGCGCCGCCGAAACCGCCGACGCGGATCGGCAATGCGCGGCTGCTCCAGGCGGATGCGACGTCGGAAGCCGATTTTCTTGGCCAACATGGCTTCGTCCTCTTGAAGGCACCTACGCGCGTGGCCGACTGGGATGATGCCGATCAGGTCAAATGGCGCTACCTGCCCGAGGTCGAGGCGATGATCCGTGAGCGCCTTTATCCCGGTCGTCCGCTCGTCATCCGCCAGCCGCCCAATGTGATGCGGCGCGGGGCGGGCACGACGACGCCGCAATATGGTCTGGGCGTCCATTCCGATCATGGCACCACCGCGGACGACTTCCAGCGCAATGTCGAGGCGTTCACCGGCCCGGACATCGGCGCGCAATGGCGTGCCGGGTTCGAGCGGGACGAGGTGGAGGAATTCGTCGCGCTCGATTTCTGGCGCACCACCAACATGGACGGCCCGCTCAAGCATATGCCGCTTGCTTTGTGCGACCCCAGCTCGATCGACCAGGCCGATATCATCCCGACCGCGCTCGAAGGCATCGCGCCGGGTGGCGCGCTGACCCACCATGTCAGCCTCGCGCACAACGAGCAGCAGCGCTGGTATTATTATCCGGACATGACCCCGGACGAGGTGCTGGTGTTCAAGCTCTTCCAGCTGAAGAAAGAAGAGCAGCCGCAGCCCTATCGTGCCTGCTTCCACACCGCATTCGAGGATCCCACCGCGCCGGCCGACGCCCAGCCGCGCCAGAGCTGCGAGCATCGCGTGTCGATCTTGCTGCTGCGGGATTAGGGCGCGCGGTGGAAGGAGAGGTGAACGAAGCGCCCCGCCTCGCCAACGGGGAGCTGCAAGGTCAGCAGCGACCCACTCATCGATAAGGTCGGCCCGCCTACGTCATTGCTGGCGAAGACGTGCCTGAGATGAAACAGACCCTGTCCGGGGCCGCGGTGTAGCGTCAAAGAGCGCAGGAGCCTGGGGCGGACGCCGCCGGTCCATAGGTCGACCTGCAGCCAATCGCCTTGCAGCTGGTTGCGCAGCACAACGCGATCGCCGGCCCAGATGCCGGCAAGCTGCGCGTCGTTGGGAATCGTGAGCGTGAGTCGGTCGGCGGAGCGGGTCACCACGCCATCGAGTAGACGGATGCTAGTCAGGCCGACGATCATGAAGGCTACCCAGAAGAGCAGGCCCTTCAGCAGGATATGGGAATGACGGTCAGCCCCAAATCGCATCGCATGCCGCATCTGCTATCTCCTAGGCTGCGCAGTTATCACGTTGTCGGCGGTGGCGAAATCGAAAGCGAGATGGGTGGCCGCCAGTGGCATTTTCCGACCGATCCCTCAAAGTCGCGGGAAAAGGTCGGCCCTTACGCCAGTCCGTCCAGCACATCCCTGACCTTCGCCGCGAGATCGGCGAAGCTGTACGGCTTGGTGATCAGCTGCACGCCCGGATCGAGGCGGCCGTTATGGACGATGGCGTTGCGCGCATAGCCGGTGGTGAACAGCACTTTGATGCCCGGCTGGATCTCGCGCGCTTCGGCCGCAACCTGCGCGCCCGTCATCCCGCCAGGCAGCACCACGTCGGTGAAGAGCAGGTCGACATGCGTTTCCCGCCGCAACAGGCGCAGCGCGGCCGGGCCGTCCGCCGCCTGCAGCACGCGATAGCCCAGCTCGCTCAATGCCTCGACCGATTGCTGACGCACATCCACGTCGTCTTCGACCACCAGCACCGTTTCGGTCGGAGAGCCTTCCGGCGCGACCTGCGGCGCGCCATCCACCTCGTCCTCCGCGGCGCTGTCGTGACGCGGCAGGTAGATCTTGATCGTGGTGCCGTCGCCCGGTTCCGAATAGATTTTGAGGTGGCCGCCCGACTGCTTGACGAAACCGTAGACCTGGCTGAGGCCGAGGCCGGTGCCCTGGCCGACCGGCTTGGTCGTGAAGAAGGGTTCGAATGCCTGCGCGACCGTCGTCTCGTCCATGCCGGTGCCCGTGTCGGAAATCGAGATCACGACATATTGGCCGGGCGTGATCTCGCTGTGATTACGGACATAGGCTTCATCCAGATAGGCATTGGCGGTCTCGATCGTCAGCCGCCCGCCATCCGGCATCGCGTCGCGGGCATTGACCGCGAGGTTGAGGATCGCCGCCTCCAGGCCGGTCGGGTCGACCTCGACCCGCCAGACGCCCGCGCCGCGCACGGTCTCGACCGCGATCATCTCGCCGAGCGTCCGATGCAACAGGTCGGACATGCTGCCGACCAGAGCATTCGGGTCGACCGACCGTGGATTGAGCGGCTGTCGGCGCGAGAATGCGAGCAGCCGCTGGGTCAGCGAGGCAGCCCGCTGCGCACCCGCCATCGCGTTGCCGGCGGCGCGCTGCAGCCGGGCCGAGCCGTCGGGGAGGCTGCGCTGCAGCGCTTCGAGATTGCCGATGATGACCTGAAGCAGATTGTTGAAATCATGCGCGATGCCGCCGGTCAGCTGGCCGACCGCCTCCATCTTCTGCGACTGGCGTAGAGCCTCTTCGTTGCGGCGCAATTCCTCGGTCCGCTCCGCCACCTGATGCTCGAGTGTGGCATTCAGTTCGCGCAACGCCTCTTCCGCGCGTTTTCGTTCCTCGATCTCGCGTTGCATCGCCTGGGTGAGGCGGGTGTTGTCGATCGCGACGGCGGCTTCCGCGGCAAGGCCGGCGAGGCCGCGTTCGGACCGCTCGTTGAATTTCCCGCTTTCCGCATGCCCGAAGAAAAGGCCGCCGATCACCTCGCCCGTCCGAGAGATGACGGGGACCGCCAGATAAGAGCGGACGGGAAGATGTCCCTCCGGCATGCCGAAGTGCGGCGCAGTCTTGCCGTAGCGCGGATCCCTGGTGATGTCGTCGGAGCGGATGATGCACTCGCCCGCGAAGGTCGGCGCGAACACCTCGGTCTTGCGCGGCATCGGAAATTTGGAAAAGGCCTCGATGGGCGCGCCGGCCAAGGTGTAGAGCATGTAGCTCTCACCCGCCTCGTCCAGGACATTGTAGAAGAAGGCGCCGAATTGGGCGCCGCTCAGCGCCACGCCCGCGTCGGTAACGATCTGGACGAGCTGCCGGAGATCATTCTCCGCCGCGAGCGCCGAACCGGCGCGGTTGAGCACTTCCAGCGTGTGCCGCTCTTCGCGGATCTGCTCTTCCGATCGACGCTGGCTGGTCCGATCGCGCACCACCTTGGTGAAGCCGATCAGCGCGCCCGCATCGTCATGGATCGGCGTCATCTCGCCGACCGCCCAAAGCAGGCTGCCGTCCTTGCGCTTGCGCCATCCGTCCTCGCCCCCGCCGCGGCCATGGGCGACCGCATCATCACGCTCCCGCCGGAGCTGCGCGGCGGCTGCGTCGGCGTCAGGGAAAAGCCGATCGAGCGGGTGGCCGAGCATTTCGGCTTCACTCCAGCCCAGGATATGCTCGGCGCCCGCGCTCCAACTGGTGACGCAGCCCTGCATATCGGTGCTGATAATTGCCGTTTCGATCGCGCTGTCGACGATCTGCCGCCAGGCACGAACCGTTTCGATGCCCGAAGCCGGGCGTTCGCTATCGCTCATTCAGTCTACCGCTCGCGCAGCGATTGAGCACAATCGTGGCACCTCCGCATGCCGCCCCGATTTGTCCCGCCCGACGGTACCTTAGCCGAAATGTTTCGCGATCCAAGTCCTATCGGACCGCGACCAGCTTTTCCGCGGGCGCGTTGATCTGCTCGATCAGCGCGCGATGCGTCGGCAGGTCCGCGGTCGCGCGTTCGCCGAAATTGCGGATCTTCTGGAACAGGCGCTCGGCCGCCTTGGCATTGGGGAAATCGGCGCGTCCCCCCGACAGGTCGGTGCGGAAGCCCATGCCGTAGAGGATGTATTGGTAGTTGAAGAAAGCGAAGCTCTCGAGATCGAGCAGGAAATCGAAGCGATTGGGCGGTCGATAGCGCCATTGCTCGAGCAATTCCCGCAGGCGATCGGGGATCGAGTCCGGATCGACATTATCGCGCCAGAAGGGCTCTTCCCGCCGGCTCAGGCAATAATGGAGCTTGAGGAAGTTGACGATATTCTCGAACCGCGCGGCAATCAGCTGATTGAACCGCGTTGCCGGTGCGTCGATCGGGCCATTGTGCGGGAACAGTTCGGCGATCATCGCGATCGCGGCTTCGATCAGCACCACACCGGTCGATTCCAGCGGCTCGAGGAAGCCGCCCGACAAGCCCACCGCGACGCAATTCTTGATCCATTGCTGCTCGCGATAACCGGGCTCGAACGACAGGTTGCGGGTCTCCACCGTATCGATCCCGGGGCCGACATAGGCCCGCAACACCGTCGCCGCCTCCCCATCGGACATATGCTCGCTCGAATAGACGGTGCCCAGCCCGCGTCCGCCGGCAAGCCCGATGTCCCAGGTCCAGCCCGCCTGATGCGCGGTGGCAATGGTGAAGCTTTCGAGTGGGGCGTCGGGGCGGTCGTAGGGCAATTTGCAGGCGATCGCCCGATCGGTGAACAGATAGCGCTTGGCCGAGATGAAGCGCGAACCGAGCGCACGGCCGATCAGTTCGGCCCGGAAACCCGTGCAATCGATGAACAGATCGGCGCCAAGCGCACCATGCTCACGACCGATGACGCGGTCGATCGCCCCGTCGGGTGCAAGCGCGACGTCGGCCACCATGTCGCGGACGTGCCGCACGCCCAGTTCGATCGCGCGATCGGCGAGCACCTTGCCGAGCTGCCCGGCATCGAAATGATAGGCATAATTGAGCGGACCGGTGAATTCGCCCTCGCCCGGACGCTTGGGGCCGCGCCGTGCCTCGGCGACGCGGTTCTGGATCGTCACCGCCTCCGCGAAAGGCGGCCGGGTCGCCTCGTCCTGCAGCAGCCAATAGGCGACCAGGCTCGTATCCTCGGTATAGAAAGGCGCCTCGAACGGGTGCAGGTAGCGGTGCCGCCTACCGTCCGCAGGCGCGTCCAGCCAGTCGTCGAACCGGATGCCCTGCTTGAAGGTCGCCGACGTGCTGCGGATGAACTGCGTCTCGTCGATGCCGAGGAATTTGAGCGTGTTGCGGATGGTGGGAAAGGCGCCTTCGCCGACCCCGATCGGGCCGATATCGGGCGATTCCAGCAAGGTGATCTGAAGGTGCGGATTGTCCTTGAGGTCGAGGAAGCGCGCCAGATAGGCGGCTGTCATCCAGCCGGCGGTGCCGCCGCCGACGATCAGGATCGAGCGCTTGCTCTGCACCGCCTCAGGCCCTCACGAACAGGTTCTTGAACCAGAGCGGCCCGCTGCGCGCCGCCTGCCGCCAATCGCTATCCTCCTCATCCTCCGGCGTATAGCCCCATGGATTGAATAGCTTGACGCGCGCGCCCTTGAACGAGCCGGTCTGGCGCGTGACCAGGGTCAGTCCGTGCTCAATCGCGGTGGCGGCGAGCAAGGCATCGCGCGTGTCGGCCAGGCTGAGCTGCGCGCGCCGGCGCATGACCGCCGCATCGAGGGCCAGGATCCGGCCGTCGAAGGCCGGCATCACCTGATCGGCGATCCAGTTGCGCAGCGCCTGGCCATTGCCCTTGTCGTGCTTCTCCGCGCGGGCGGCCGTATTCTCCAGTTCGAGCAGCGACAAAGCGGAGAGGAAGAGGTTCTGACGCGCGATGCCCGTCGCCCAGCTGGCGAGACCGGCGTCCGTTCTTCCGGCCTTGGCCTTGCGCAATTCCAGCACCACCGGCGTGTCCAGCAGATACATTAGCGGACCTCCGCCGCCCGGTCCCACGCGTCGCCCGAACGTGCGGCCTCCACCTCCGGCGAATCGGACATTGCGAGCAAATCCACAAGGCTTTCGGTCTGGCCCGTCAAATGGCGGAAATTCTCAATACTCATAAGGACATGGGTCGGCTTGCCGCGATCGGTGATGAACACCGGCTCGATTCGCGCGGCGCGCTTCGCATGGCTTACATCCTGGTTGAAATCGCGGCTGCTGACGACCTTCATACCCCTCCAGATCGATCCTACATACCTACAGAATAGGCGATCGAAGCGTAGGTACATTACTACCTTGTAGCACCCCGGCAACAGAAATGTTCGAACCGGCCGGAATCGCGATTCATCATAGCAATTACGGGTTGCGGCGGCGCCGTCGGAGCGCTCCCCTCTCCTCATAACAAAGCGGGGAGTGATGCAGTGCAAAGCGTGATGGACAGTTTCTGGTCGACCTTGGGCAACCTGTTGTCGGCCCATGGTCCGGCGGTCGCGGGGGCGGCGCACAGCTATGCGCCGGGCGATTACAGCATCCATTTCTTCCTTCAGCTGGCGATCATCATCTTCGCCTGCCGCGTGGTCGGCTGGGCGGGACAGAAGCTGATCGGCCAGCCGCAGGTCGTGGGCGAGATGATCGCCGGCGTGATCCTGGGGCCGTCGCTGATCGGCCTGTTCTGGCCCGATCTGCAGGGCGCGATCTTCCCCAAGGAGACCAAGAACGTGCTCTATGCCGGCTCGCAGCTCGGCGTGGCGCTCTACATGTTCATGGTCGGCCTGAAGCTGCGGCTCGATCATTTCCAGTCCAAGGCGCGCAGCGCCGCGGCGGTGTCGGCGGCGGGCGTGATCACGCCCTTCCTGATCGCGGCCGCGATCACGCCCTTCCTGCTGACGGTGCCGGGCCTGTTCGCGCCAGGCATCAGCCAGGCCAACGCGACCTTGTTCATGGGCGCGTGCATCGCGCTCACCGCCTTCCCGATGCTGGCGCGCATCATCAATGAGCGCGGGCTTTCCGACAGTGCGCTCGGCACCTTGTCGCTGACCGCAGGCGCGTTCGACGACGCCGCATCCTGGTGCGTGCTGGCGGTCGTGCTCGCGACTTTCGGTGCCGGGCCGGGCGTAGCCGTGGTCGCGATCGGCGGGGCGGTGATCTATGCGCTTTTCCTTGTTCTGTTCGGCCGCAAGTTGCTCGCGCCGCTCGGCCGCGCGGTCGAAGCCAAGGGCGAGATGAGCATGACCGTGCTCGCCATCACCTTGATGCTGTTCTGCCTGTCCGCCTTCTTCATGGACGCGATCGGCATCCACGGCATTTTCGGCGGCTTCATCCTGGGCGCCTTCATGCCGCGCGGCCTGTTCGTCGAGGAACTCAAGAAGAAGGTCGAGCCGGTGGCGGTCGTTTTGCTGCTGCCGATGTTCTTCACCTATTCGGGCCTCAACACCCGCATGGACATGCTGACCTCGCCGTCGATGCTGTTGATCGCCGCCGGTATTCTGGTCGCCTCGATCGTCGCCAAGTTCGCCGCCTGCTACGGCGCGGCCCGCCTGATGGGCGAGGACAATCGCACTGCATTGGGCATCGGCGCGCTGATGAACTCGCGCGGGCTGATGGAGCTGATCATCATCAATATCGGTCTGCAGAAGGGCGTGATTGGTCCGGCGCTCTTCTCGATGCTGGTGCTGATGGCGATCGTCACCACGATGATGGCGAGCCCGCTGTTCGAGATCGTCTACGGCCGCAAGGCGCGCGAGACGGGCGAACTGGGCGCGGTCCCCGGCAGCCTTGCCGCCCAGGGCGCATGATTTGCTCCCCTTGGTGGGTGAAGGCCGATCCTATGAGTTCCTGCCGCGGCTCCCTGCGCACGTCATCGCGAAGCGCGAAGCGCTGTGGCGATCCAGGCCTGCCCATCTGGATTGCCGTGCCCCCGCGGGGCTCACCATGACGGGTTCCAAGCGTCAGGTGCAAGCCACAAGATAGCGACCCTCTCCTCCGGTCGCGCTGGCCCTCGTCTCCTCTCCGCCCCTGGGAGACGAGGGCCTTTTTTATCTGCGATCGTCATCCTCGCGAAAGCGAGGATCCAGCTTTTCTATTGGAAGCAGAAAGCTGGCCCCCGCGTTGGCGGGTGTGACGGGACAAACTATTTCGCCTTCCAGTCCAGCTCCTTGTCGAGCGTCGCCACCACCGTCGGGTGGTAATTGGCGCGCGCAGTCGCATAGATGCGGCGCGCGATCGGCGGGCCCCAATCCCCCTCGGCCTTGAGCGCGCGATAGACCGGATAGATGAGCAGGCCGCGGCCGATGCGGGGCAGGAATTCCTCCATCGCGGCGACCGCGGGATCGTAGCGGTTCTCCGCGGCGAGCACGAGCCAGGCCGAGCGGATATAGGCGCTGATCGAGGTCGACAGATGCAGGTTGGCGTCGAGTTCGGCGAGCCGCGTGGCCGTTTGCTTGCGCGGCAGGCCGTTCAGGAAACGCAGCCATTCCTGCGTCGACCAATGCGATGCGTCGATCGAGCTGATCGGGGCGCCGTCGTTCACGCGCGCGAGCGTCGCGTCGATCTTCGCCAGGATCGCCGATTTCACATGGACCGCATTGTCCGGCAGGCCCGGCGCATAGGCCCATTTGTCGAGCTCCAGCCTCGCCTCGAGCGCCTTGTCCCCCTTGATCAGATTGGCGCGCAGATCCGCCAGGAAACCGGCCGTGGTCTGCGGCTGGAAGGCGTGGCGGTTGAAATAGGAGGTGAGATAGGCGTCCCAGCGCGGACGGCCGACGGCATATTCGATCGTGCGCAAGAAGGTCGAACCCTTGTAATAATCGAGCTCGCCATAAACGCCCTCGGGCTCGCCATGCAGGCGCGTGGCGTCGGGATTGGGCGCATTCTTGAGGTCGCGCTGGAGATAGTCCCAGGCGAGGTCGGCGAGCGTGGCGCCGCGTTCCTTGCCGTAGACCGCCTCGTCGATCCGGTTCTCGAAATAAGTGGTGAAGCCCTCATTGAGCCAGGTGTCGGACCAGGTCGCGTTGGTCACGAGGTTGCCCGACCAGCTGTGCGCCAGTTCGTGCGCGATCACGTCGACGTTGGATTTGTCGCCGGTGATGATCGTCGGCGTGGCGAAGGTGAGGGTCGGGTTCTCCATGCCGCCGAACGGGAAGGAGGGTGGCAGGACGAGGATGTCGTAGCGGCCCCAGCGATAGGGGCCGTAGAGCTTCTCCGCGGTCGCGACCATCTTCTCCGTGTCGGACAGTTCGCGCGCCGCGCGGTCGAGCATGGCCGGTTCGGTATAGACGCCGGTGCGCGGTCCGAGCGGGCGGAAGGCGAGGTCCCCGACCGCGATCGCGATCAGATAAGGCGGGACATTGTGATCCATGCGGAAGCGATAGCTGTGCCAGCCGTTGGGACCGGGCACCCCTTTCGGCGTCAACCGCTCCGCGCTCATCACCGCGACCAGGTCCGACGGCACGGTGATCCGGGCGCTCCAGCTCTGGCGGATGCCGGGGCTGTCCTGCGTCGGGATCCAGCTGCGATTGTTGATCGATTCGCCCTGGCTGTAGAGATAGGGCTTCTTCTTGCCCGCGGTCAGCGACGGATCGAGCCAGCCGAGCGCGCTGGCGTCGGGGCTCGAACGATAGGTGACGACGATGCGGCGCGCGTGGCCGATCTCCACCGTCAGCGGCGCGCCCTTATAATCGTCATAGGTGCCGACCCGGTATTTGAGCGTGTGACCGGCGGCGTCGGTGATCTTCGCGATGACGAGCTTGTTGTCGTCGAGGACGATCTCCTTCGCGCCGGGCCGGGCGAGGATGTCGAGCGCGGCAGTGCCGGCGACGGTCCTGGCCGCGAAGTCGACCTTCAGGTCGAGATCGACATGGGTGACCCGCGCCACCTGCGGCTTGGCGTAGGAGAGCGCGTCATGCGCCTCCGGCATGGTGAGGATCGGGGAGGGGGCGTCCGGCCGGGCGATGGCGGGAGCGGTCGTGAGCGCGCCGGCAAGCGCGATGAGTGAAATGCGCATGGGCAATCCTGAACGGTGATTGCGGCGCTTTTGATCCCGCTGCCTCACCACCGCAAGGGACCTTTCGGAACGGGGCGCGTTCTGCGGCGCAAGACCTTGGTCGGCTCAGGCTGACCAGCCTGAACCGTGAATCAAGGTCTTAACTTTGTGAGAGAACCTGACGATCAGGTTCTAGGAGAGGGCGACTGGCACTCTGGTTGGAATTGCTGACCGCGCTGCTGATGGTGCCCATCCTGGCCCTGATCCATGGCTGGGGCCTGATGGGCATGTCGCACATGTTCAACCTGACCGATGATGCATTGCTGCGAAAGACGCTGAGCCCACAGTCGATCCTGCTCGTGGCGTTCGTGGCGATGCTGCTGTTCGCGCTGCATGCGATCGAGATCGGGCTGGTCGGCCTGCTCTACCTGATCGGCCATGCGGCGCGCGCGTTCGAGCCCGCAATGGTGATCTCCGCATCTTATTACACCACCACCGGCGCGGGATCGGACGCGCTGCCCAATGGCTGGCGTGTGATCGGCAATGCGGAATCCTTGCTCGGATTGCTGCTGATCGGCTGGTCGACCGCTTTCCTGGTGCGCAAGATCGACCGGCTGCAGGCCCGCGAGCGGGGCACGCCGGACGAACTCCGGCGGCAGCGGCTGCGCAGCGGCACGGGGTTCGGCGGGCATGAGGGACCTGCGGCGCCGGACGTTGCCGAGGGCGACGGAAGGACCTGACCGGCCGCAAGCATCCCCGCCGAGGGATAAAAATCCCATACATTCACGCGCCACGCCCGATCGCCTATCGCCTTGCCATAGGGCCAGGGGGAATGATGAGCGATTGCACGCTTCGCGCCGGGAGCAATGCTGCCACATGACGCGATACGGCGGCGGGCCGCGAAACCGCGCCTCGGCTTCGCTCGTCCCGGCTCTGGACCCGGCAATCGTCGAATTGGTGCGCCGCCTCGGGAGCGGGATGGACGTCATGGCGACGCTGCCGTGGGATGCCCGAGCCCGCTTGACGACGGGCCGAGGCGGTAAGACTCGCATCGGCTCTCTGCTGGACTGCGTCGAACATTGGCTGGCGCTGGAGAGTGACCGGAAGCGCGCCGTGATCACCTGTGAGCTGGCACTGCGTGCGCCCGGGATGAGCGATCCCGCCGACCGCCTCGAAGCGCACGATATCGCCGTTTTGGCAAAGGCGTTGAAGGCCGGGCGAGGTACGACTGGAGAGGATGTCGTTGCGAGGCGAACCTCGGCGGCGCGCCCCTGCGGTACCTCCGCGTCGGAAGGTGAAGGCGCTGATTGACGCCGTATTGGTGACATACTACCCCAACACGGACAGGTCGCACCGCGCCCAAGCGTGAGTAACCGGCCATTGTGGTGGGGAAAGAGGAATGTGGCATAAGCTCGTTGTGGTAGCGGCTTCGTTTGCGGCCTTCGGCGTCGCGGCCGCGCCTCTTTCCGTCGCACCCATGGTCAAGATCGACAGCGGCAGGCTGGCGGGCGCCGAAAAGGACGGTGTCAAATCCTTCCTCGGCATCCCCTATGCCGCGCCGCCGACCGGCGATCTGCGCTGGCGGGCGCCGCAGCCGGTCAAGCCGTGGCAAGGCGTGCGCCCGGCGACCGAATTCGGGCCGGTCTGCCGCCAGATCGCAGCGTGGGTGAAGATGCCGCAGAGCGAGGATTGCCTGACGCTCAACGTCTGGGCGCCCGCCAAAAAGCCAGGCCGACCTTATCCCGTTCTCGTCTGGATCCATGGCGGTGCGCTGATGAACGGGCATGGCAGCGAATGGGGTCCGGACGGCGGCAAGAGCATCGTCCAGAAGGGCGTGATCCTGGTTTCGATCAATTACCGCCTGGGCGTGTTCGGCTTCTTCCCCCATCCCGAGCTGGGTGCGGAAGCACCCGATCATGCGGCGGGAAACCAGGGTTTCCGCGATCAGATTGCCGCGCTGCAATGGGTCAAGCGCAACATCGCCGCCTTTGGTGGCGACCCCGGCAAGGTCACGATCGCGGGCGAGTCCGCCGGCGGTTCCTCCGTCTCCGCGCTGACCATTTCGCCTCTGGCCAGCGGGCTGTTCCAGCGTGCCATTGCCGAAAGCGGCGTGATTGGCGGCCTGCCGCCCAAGGCGATGGCGGAAAAAGCCGCGACCGATCTGGCCGATGCCCTGAAGGCGCCCCACCTGGCCGACTTGCGCAAGCTCAGCGCGGACGACCTGCTCAAGCAGAATTGGCGGGCGATGCCCGATCTGGATGGCGTGGTGTTCACCGAACAGCCGCAGCAGAGCTTCGCAGCCGGCCATCAGAACAAGGTCCCGCTGTTGGTCGGCTGGAATGCCGATGAAGGCGTGGATCTCGCCCCCGACACGTTCGGCACCAAGGACATCAAGGCGGCCAATTATACGAGCCTGCTGCAGAGGATCTTCGGGCCGCAGATCCCACCGTTCGTGCTCGCGCTCTATCCCGGAACGACCGATGCGCAGGCGCTGGCCTCTGCGCAGCGCCTGGTCACCGACATGATCGGGCTCAGCCATTTTGGCTGGGCGACGATGCAGCAGAAGACGAAGACGCAGCCCGTCTATCTCTATCATTACCTCCACTGGCCCGTGGAGCCGACGGCGGACCAGCCTTGTTATTATGGCTGCAAGGCGGGGCATACGGCGGAGATCCGCTTCGCTTATGGCGCTCTGTGGCGGGAGCAGCGCGCCTGGACCAAGGACGATCTGGCGCTGCAGGAGCAGATGATCGGCTATTGGACCAACTTCGCCAAGACCGGCGATCCGAATGGCGATGCGCTGCCCAAATGGCCGGCCTTCGATGGTACGCCCGCGACGGTGCAAAGGCTGGGCAGTGCCGCGGAGATCAAGGAGCGCGGCAACATCCCCGATTTCCGGCCTTATCTCGCGATGGCGGGCCAATAGCCGCGAGGGCGAGGGACGCAAGGATCTCATGCCCGGGCAAATCGGCGACAATCCGGCTCGCGCAGCGCCGGACGATCCCATATCGTAAAGCCGACGGGCGCCGTGTGACCGACCTTGATTCGCGCTGGGGCTCTGCGCTCCGGTAGTGGCTCGCTGCATCGGCCCGAAAAATCGTAGTCGTTCCGGATGCTTACCAAATATATCTCGTTCCGACGTTGTTCGGCTGCCCGGTCGACTCTGATTTTCGATACCGAACCATAGTTAAAGACTATTTGTCGTAAATCTGCCCTTCGATTATCCCATGTCCCGCTTTCGATGTCAGTGCTTCGGCATTGGTGGCGCATCGGATTGGGGGGATATATGAAATTTCATGTACTTGGATTTGTGGCCGCAGTCGGGCTTCTGCCGGTTGCGGCCTCCGCGCAGAGTTCGGCTTCTCTGAGCACGAAAGCCCATTATTCCTTCAGCATCCATACAACTCAGATCGACGGCTATAATTCGACAGACGGCTCCCTGGCTTATGGTGGAACCGGCAATCACACTCTGTCGCCACAGATGGACGGAAGTTTTGGCGCAGGAGGAACCGGCGCGGGGGGCGAGACGCAGATCAAGCTGGACGCCACGGTCTCCGCGCCCGTGAATTCATCGGCCTATCTGAACGGGGCCTGGTTTCCGGTCAATGACGCGGGCGGCAATCCGCTGCCGATCTATCATGTCAGCAATCTGACTGAGTTCTCGACGCAGTTCGACCTATATCTTTCTTATGATTTCACATCGTCCGGCATGAGTAATGGTGACGCCGGGGCGAGCGTCATCGACCTGGCGTCGTTCAGTGTCTTCTGCTCGTCTTGTACGGGGCTGCCGACCAATTATTTCACCGGGAGTGATGCCTTTTTCACGGGCGATTATTATGGTGCTGGTACCGGGGCATTCTCGCATCAGGTGTCGGGCAGCTGGGATTTGAAGCTCATCCTGGCACCGTTCAGCACGGCGGGGCTTTTCGCGACGCTTTCATCGAACGTGACGATGGTTGCGCAGGCTCCGTCGGCACCGGAACCGTCGTCGTGGGCGATGCTCATCGGCGGATTGGCGCTGGTCGGCAACTCGATGCGCGCAGCGCAGAGGGCCAAGCAGCGCTACGCCTGATTCAGCCTGAATGAATGCAACTAGAGGACCCACTCGATCGCATCTGAGTGGGTCCTCTAGAATGGCTTTCCCGCGATTTTCGAGCCGCCAGATGAGCCCAGCTGGCTCCAAAACAGCTCTAACGCAGGTGCGTGGCGTTCAGTTCAGCGGCCGCCGCATCGAATTGCGCCCGGAATGCCGGCAATTGCATCAGCCGCTCTGCCACCATCATGCCATAGGCCTGGCCGGCCGCGACGTCGGCCGGAAAATGGACCTCGCACACCAGGCGCGCGCGGGCATAGCTCGCGGCGCGCGCCATGATTGCGGGCGCGTGGGAGGGGATCAGCCGCGCCAGGATCGCGCCCATCGCATAGCCCATTGTGGCATGGCCGCTGGGATAGCTGCTCTGCGGCTCGTCATCGGTGAAGCAGCTATGCAGGCTGGGATCGACGATCCACGGCCGCTTGCGTCGGAAATGATCCTTGGCGCGATCGGCCGCGGCCTTTTCCTCGGCGCGTATCGTCCGGAACAGGGCCGCGGTGGCGGGCAGCCTGGCGAGATCGAAGCCCGGGCCGATCGCGTCGGCGAAGATCGTCACGTCCTTGACGTGATCGTCATGCTTCGCCTGTTCGACATCGGCATCGATGCGCGTCTGATCGATGCGATGCAGTTCGGCCAATTCCTCCTGGCCCGCCGAGCTGTCGTCCGCGGGTGGGGGCGGCAGCAGCAATGCCGGGTCGAAATTGCTAGGCGTGAGCAGCAACGGCGTCTTCGCCGCTGGCGCGGCTGCGATCAGCAGCAAGGCCGCGCAGGGCAGCAAAGACGCCGCACGCATCAGAAGGTGACCGTGATGTCGCCGGTTACGGCGCGGCCCGGCTGGTAGAAATATTGATCGAACGGGGCGGTCTTGCCGGCATTGATGTTGGTGATGCGGGTCGAATCGAACAGATCGTCAACCGACAGGCCGAAGCGGACCTTGCCGACGCGGTAGCGTACGGCGAGCTGCGCCGTGTTGTAGCCGGGGATCCGGTAGGCCGGGTTCTCGCCGTCGACCGCCCATTGCTTGCCGGTATATTTGTCGATCAACGAGAAAGTGGCGTCGCCCTTCTTATAGAGCAGCCCAGCCGCCGCCGTTCCGACCGGCGCATTGGGGACCTGCGTATGCGGCTGCCCCGCATTGTCGGTCTTGGCATAATTGACCGAGCCGTTGGCAAACACCGCCAGGCCCGAGGCGAAGGCGTAGGTCGCCTGGCCTTCGAGGCCCTTGTAGGTGACCGCACCCTGGTTGATCCAGACCGTGCCCTCGCCCGGGTTGGGCGAGGTGAAGGACGCGAACTTGTTCTTGAAGCGGATATAATAGCCGTCGACATCCAGGCTCAGATGCTGGCCGTGATAGACCAGGCCGGTTTGATAATTGGTCGAACGTTCGGGCGCGACCGTCGAGAGGCCTGGATTGGCGACATACAGCACGCTGAGCGCCGGCATCAGGAAGCCGCGGGCATATTGGCCATAAGCCGACAGATTGCTGGTCAGCGCATAATTGACCGTCAGGAACGGCAAGGTGGCGTGGTAGGTGTTCTTGACGTCCTGCGCGAAACGCGTCGTCTGGTTGTAATCGGCGTCGATCTTGCGTTCGAAGCTCACATGCTTGACGCCGGGGGCGATCTTCAGCCCGGCGAGCGGACGGATCTCCAGCTCGGCATATTCTTCGAGATGATCGATGTTCGAATTCTGGTCGAACTTGATGTTCTGCGGGGTCAGCGCGCCCGTGGTCGGGTTGGTGACCTTCTTCTCGATATAATTGGGCTGCATCGAGACGAGGTCGACGTCCCGCTGCTGGCGATAGGTGTTGGAATGTTCCCACCACAGCCCGGCAGTGAGCGTCGTGAAGGCGATGTCGGCCTTCAGGTCGGCCATGTCGCCGTAGACGCGATATTGATTGGTCTTGGTGTAGCCCGGCACGCCGGCGGTCGCCTTGCCGCCAGGGGTGAGCGTGACGACATTGGCCTTGGCGATGTCGGCCGGCGCGGCGGTCGCATAGAGCGTGACGTCGTTGCCGCTCAGCGTCTCATTGTCATAGCTGTAGGTATAAAGCTTGTTGGTCAGCGCCAGATGCTCGAGCGGGGTCCATTCGAGCTTGCCGATCTCGAAATCGGTGGTCTTGTGCGTGTGGTTATAGCCCCAATAAGTCTGGCTGGCGGGATCGTTGTTGAGGCTGAAATTCTTGCCGTAGGCGGCGACCTGCGCCAGCGTCGCGCCATCCTTGTCCGGCTGGTTGAAGCGGTTGTCGTTATAGGTCGCAACCACGGTCAATTTGGCGCTGGTGCCGAGCGGGATCAGCGCCTTGCCGAAGATATTGTCGGCGCGGAACGGGCTGAAGCTGCGCGCGCCATCGGACGAGACGTGCTGCGCGCTCAGCAGGAATTCGCTGCCGCCGAGCTTGTCGACCTGGCCGCTCTGCAGCAGCGCGCGGCCGAGCCACGTATTCCAGGTGCCGAACTGACCCTTGAGTTCGGCCGACGGCTGCGCGCGCGTCGCGCGGGAGAAGAGGTTCATGTTGCCGCCGAACGTCGCCTGGCCAAGTTGGCTGGCGTTGCCCGGGCCGCGATCGACCACCAACGTCTCGATCGTGTTCGACGGGAAGAAGGTGTTCGAATGATGGGTCGGGTCGTTCGTGTCGCCGAACGGCACGCCGTCATAGGTGATATTATATTCGCCGTCCTGGAAGCCGCGGATCTGCGCCTTGGATTCGGACAGGCCCGCACCGTTGACGCCGCCGAAATTGGACACGGACGGCGCGATCAGCGCGATCTGGTTGAAGTCGGCGGTCGCGGGCAGCGAATCCTCGATGAAGGAGCGCGACACGATCGACTGGGGCTGCGTCGCCGCGAGCGAGGCGGTGACGGGCGCGATCTCATTGGCCTTGGTCGCCGTGACGACGATGTCCGAACCTTCGGCGATATCGCTGTCATTGCCTGCCGATGGCGCAGCGGGTGCCGCATTGTCGGCAGATGTGCCGACCGCCGCGCACGCGGCGCTCGCGATGAGCGCGAATGCAGAAATAGCGGCGAGCAACCGCCCACGAGCGAAGATCATCGAGTCCCCCGAATGAATTGACGGCAAGGCTGCCGCGGTCGGGAGCGGAATAGGGCAGTCGCATGACCCTTCTGTTTCGTGTGCGTTACGATGGTGTGACGGTCCGGTGTCCCTTACCCTTTCGATCCGTGCCGCTGTCCGATTTCTGAAACATTTCGGTCATGTTACGACCGTAACGAACGAAGTGGGCTAGGTCACGGAAGCGGCTAGCCGCCGAGCCGCTCTTCGCGCATGCCTCGCTGACGGCGATAGCCGAAGGGGAGGGCCGGTTCCTTCATGGCGGAGACGGACCAGTTGACCAACGATCATGTGCGGGGCGGATCGACCAGGTGATGGCGATGCGTTTGACAGTTTCGATCGCGGCATTGGCGGGTGTCGCGATGCTATCGCCCCTGCCGGCCGCCGCGCATGCCAAAGCGGCCCAGAGCAAAGGTCATCATCGCGATGATGACGGCGATGACGATGATGACCATGCTCCCCGACGGGCGGCCCGACCGAACGCTGCCCGCCCACCGCATGCGGCACGGGAAAGGGATCATGACGATGCCTCTTCGTCCGCCCCCACGACGGCTGCTCAGCCGTCGGTGGGCAATGCGCCGGACGCCGATGACGACGATGTTCGGGCCGCGCCACCGGAACCGATCCGGCACTCGCCGCAACCGGACGCCGACCGCGACGACGCGAAGCCGGTTGCACCGCCCATCGTCGCGCAATCCCCGCCCAAGGCTCGGGACGATGATGACGACGATGACGACGTCCGGCCGAGCGGCGCATCGGCCGAGATCGTGGTGACCGCGCGCCGGCTGGACACGGCACGCGCCTCGGTGGAGCCCAGCCTGGGCGCGTCGACCTACAGCATCAGCAACGATACGTTCGAAAACCGCCCGCTGGGCGAGACGACCAGCATCGCGCAGATCCTGCTGCAGGCACCCGGCGTCGCCCAGGCCGGCGGAGGCCAGATCAGCGTGCGCGGCTCGCCGTCGGGCGTGCAATATCGCATCAACAACGTGATCCTGCCCGATGGCGTCGCCGACCTTGGCGAGCGGCTGAGCCCGCGACTGGCCGATCGCGTCGACCTGCTCACCGGGGCCTTGCCGGCGCAATATGGGCTGCAGGTCGGCGGCGTGGTCAACATCACGACCAAGAATGGCGCCTTCGGCCGGTCGGGCCAGATCGAGGCGACCGGCGGCAGCCACGGCCAGTTCGAGCCGGCCTTCGAATATACCGACGCATCGGGCAGCACGAGCTGGTTCACGTCGGCGAGCTATTTCCGTGACGCGGTCGGCCTGGCGTCACCGGACGGCAGCCGCGCGCCGCCGCATGACCATACGCATCAATTCGACGGACTGGCGTTCGTCGATCATGTGATCGATCCGCAATCGCGCCTGTCGCTGGTGATCGGCACGTCCGACGACACCAATCAGATCCCCGAAGCGCCGTTCGAGCCCGAGCGCCGGTTCGGCTCCGATCCCGCCGCGAACCCCGTAAATGGCGGACATGCGCGCGCGGACAACCAATTCGGCTCGCTCTCCTATCTGCGAACCGACGGTCCCACGACGATCCAGCTCTCGCTGTTCGGCCGCTATTCGATCAACGACCTGCGGCCCGGCGCAAGCGCGGGCTTGTCCGCCACCGGGGTCGGCGGCAGCCGCCATGCGCGCGACTGGGCGGGGGGCATGCAGGCGGAGGGCTCGTATGTGCTCGATCCGCATCACACGCTCCGCGCAGGCGGTGTCTTCAGCGCCGCGCACCTGCTCAACCGGCTCGATCTGTCGGTGGCAACGCAGAATGGCGCAACGGTGACGCAAGTCGCCGACACGAGCCGTGCGCACCGTTCCGAGGCGAGCCTGTTCCTCCAGGACGAGTGGGGCCTGGCGGACCATCTCACGCTCAATCTGGGCGGGCGGCTCGACCATGTCGACGGTATCGCGCGCGCGACGCGGGTGGAACCGCGCGCCAATCTGGTGTGGGCCGGATCGTCGGACCTGACGTTGCATGCGGGCTACGCACGCTATCTGGTCGCGCCGGCGCTTTATGCCGCCGATCAGTTGCGCCGGCTCGGCGGCACCAGCGCCGCGCCCGACGGCCTGCCCGACCGGCTGCGTGTCGAGACCGACGATTATTACGATGTCGGCGCCGAGCAGAAGTGGAAAGGCGTGACGCTCGGGCTCGACCTGTTCCGGCGCGATGCCCGGGCTCTGCTGGGAAGCGCGCCCGTGGGATCGCCCTTGCTCGCGCGGCCCTTCAATTACCGCACCGCGCGGATCGAGGGCGTGGAGATGCGGTTCCTATATGCCGAAGGGCCGCTCTCGGCCTGGGCGAACCTTACCTATCTGCATGCGCGCGCCCAGGGTGTTGCATCGGGCGCAGCCTATCTGCCCACAGGCCTGGTTGCCTATCTGCAGACGCACAAGGTCGAACCCGAAAGCGTGCAGCCCTACAGCGCCTCGGGGGGTGTCTCCTATCGCCATGGCCGGTTCCACCTGAGCGGCACCCTGCTCTATGGCGGCGGCGGTCACACGCTTTGGCAGGACGACGCAACCGGTCCGAGGCGGCTGCCCACCTATGCACAGGTGGATTTCGGGCTGCTTTACCGTATCGACGGCTTGCGCGATCGGCCGCTCGATGTCCGGCTCGACCTGATCAACGCCTTCGATCGGCGCTATCGCCTGAGCGACGATGGCGAGATGGGAATCCCGATCTGGGGCCCACGTCGCGGCCTGTTTGTCGGCGTGGAGCAGAATTTCTGAATCAAGCGGCGCGATGACGCGCTGCCTCGCGTCTCACAATCTGCGCTGCTGAACCCCAAGCCTCGCGTCACGTTGCAATGCCCGCACGAACGGGTTTGCGAAGGTAGCGTATGCGTCGATTGGGGATGTCGGTCAGGATCGTGTCGGTCCCTCTGGTTGCGGCGCTCTTGGCCAAGGGAGGCCAGGCGCAGCCGCACATATTGTCGGGGCTGGTCCTGATCGATGCGCGCGCCCCGATCGCGACCTTTCGTGGATCCGAAGCCTTCGGCATCGCCGCCGACGGGGGTGCGCGCGAGGAGGCCAGGCCGCTATTCCTGCCCGCCAACAGTCATGCGCTGCGGCAGCTTGCCGCGTACCGCCTGTCCTATCGGCTGCGCACCGAGCTTGCCGGCGAGGCGTGGCATTGGTCCGGCAATGGCAGCTGGAGCGATCCCGCGCACGCCCAGGGCTATTGGACGGGCAGCGCGCCCTTGACGCCCGAAAAGCTGAGCTATGGCTACCGGCTGCCACGCCGTGGCAATACCAACGACGAAGCCAATAATGACGGCTATTCGCGCATCGACGACGGCGACACCGCGACCTTCTGGAAGAGCAATCCCTATCTGGATGGCCGCTATACCGGCGTCCCGGGCGACCATTCGGATTGGGTCGTGGTCGAGCTGCCCCGGCGATCGGCGATCGACGCGATCCGGATCCAATGGGCGCTGCCTTATGCACGACGCTTCCGCATCCAATATTGGGTGGGGCTGGACGAATATGACGGCCATTGGCGCGATTTCGCGCGCGGCGTCGAGAATGACGGCCACGGCGGCGCCGTCGTCCTGCGGCTCTCGGCCGTGCCCGTGCGCGCCAGGTTCGTGCGCATCCTGCTCGAACAATCGTCGCATCATGCACCGTCCGGTTCGACCGATCCGCGCGACGCACTGGGATTTGCGATCGCCGAGCTTGGACTTGGACGGATGGGGTCCGACGGCCGGTTCCAGGATCTGGTGCGGCATGCGGCCTACCATTCCGGTCAGACGATCATCCACGTTTCCTCGACCGATCCCTGGCACCGCGCGATCGATCGCGATGCGGATACGGCGCAGCCGTCGCTGGTGGAGATGCATCGGCAGGGGCTGGTCGGCGCGAACCCGCTGATGGTGCCCGCCGGCGTGCTCTACGACACGCCCGACAACATGCTCGCCATGCTCGACTATCTCCGGCGCGCGAGCCTTCGGATCGGCAAGGTCGAGCTGGGCGAGGAGCCCGATGGCCAACTGGTCGATGCGGAAGATTATGGCGCGCTCTATGTCGAATTCGCGTCGCGCCTGCATCGATCCATGCCCGATCTCGTCATCGGCGGGCCGAGCCTGGTCAACGGCATTTCCGACACGTGGCTCACCGACAGCCAGGATCAGAGCTGGACCAGCCATTTCATCCATTATCTGACGGCCCGCGGTGCGCTGCCGCTGCTCGGCTTCTTCTCGTTCGAATATTTTCCGTTCGACGACGTGTGCGGCCGCGCCGCGATCAAGCTGCGCGAGCAAAGCGGGATGATGGCGGAGCTGTTCCAGCGCCTGAATGCGGATGGCGTACCGCGTTCCATTCCCTGGATGATCAGCGAATATGGCTATTCGGCTTTTGGCG
>Ga0068852_100000484_pt1 | contig 26098 bp, 27 predicted proteins | sample KBSCornC22_FD_66594 | JGI IMG/M metagenome (GOLD analysis project Ga0068852, IMG submission 66594) | Corn rhizosphere microbial communities from Kellogg Biological Station, Michigan, USA - KBS Corn C2-2 | ecosystem: Host-associated > Plants > Roots > Rhizosphere > Soil ... | reverse complement strand
CGGCTCGAAGATTTCGTTCTTGACCGTGGCATGGATATGGCGAACAATGCCATATGGCAAAGGCCGCCTTACTCCTGGACTTCAAGGCCGTCCAAGGCGAACTGCTGCTTGAAATGAAGTTGTGGCAATTGCCCGCTATTACCGCGGACCGGCCGCATGGGCTGAAATATCGGCTTTATCTCGGGCGGGCGGGCAAAACGCTGGTGCGCTACGACAACGAGACCGGAAAGGGCGACCATCGTCACCTGGGCGCGAATGAGTTCGAAATATCCTATCGATTCGACACATTGGAAAAGCTGCTCGACGATTTTCACGTCGACTGCGAGCGGCTTGGATGGAGCTGGGACGAATGAAAACGCTTTACGTGGAAGTCATGACCTCCGCCGAGGCGCTCAAGAGGTTCTCGCGGGCCTGGAACAAGGCGGCATCGGGTAAACGCGCGGAAGCGACGGTCGGCTTGGGGTCGATCGCGGAGCTCACGGCCCTGCTCTCACCGAAGCGAATGGAGCTCCTGCGGCACGTGGCACAGAATCCCGGCCTTTCGATCCGCGCATTGGCCCTCGCGCTCGCCCGGGATTACAAGAACGTGCACACCGACGTTTCCGACCTGGAGGCGCGACACCTTCTCGAGCGGGACGGCGAAGGCCTGCTCATCGCCCCTTACGACGAGCTGGTCATCCGCGCCTCGCTGCGCGAGGCGGCATGAAGCTCAGGTGAGCGCCACCAGCTCCTGGTCGCCCTGCTGCTCCCTCTCGAAGCGCAGGAAGTCGTAGTAGCCGCAGCGGTTGCTGTCCGGGTACTTGCGGCAGACGCCCGGGCGCGCCTCGTAGACGGTGCAGCGGCGCTTTTCCTGGTCGAGCAGGGCGCACGTGGAGTTGAAGATCGTGTCCTTCTTGTGCCGCAACATGCGCACCTTGCCCTTCGCGTCCAGCTTGGTGAAGCGGTCCTCGGCCTGCGCATAGGTGATCCCGAAGTGGCGGGCGAGCCGCTCGATGTCCCGGGTGTGCACCTCGATCTCCGTGTAGGTGCAGCAGTACGCCGGGCACTTGAGGCAGTTGAAGCGCTGCGTCTTCGCGGGCTTGGCCGCGGCTTTCACTTTGACGGGAACGGGAAAGGGCTTGCCGTTTTTCATGGGGTCGGGGCTCCGGAGGATTCGCCATTGTAGCGACGAAGCTCAGGAACTTGCATCACTCAGGGCGGCAAATTCCGCCACCGAAAGCGTCTCTCCCCGGCGCGCCGGATCGATGCCCGCGTGGATGAACGCTTCCACGGGAACGAGGGCGCGCGTGGCGTTGCGCAGCGTCTTGCGCCGCTGCCCGAAGGCGGCCGCGACGATGCCGGCGAAGCGCTCCTCGTCGCGGGCGCGCAGGCGCTCTGCGGGCAGCGGCTTCATGCGCACGACGGCGGAATCGACCTTGGGGGGTGGCGTGAAGGCCCCCGGCGGCACGTTGAATGCGAGCGCCATCGCGAAGCGGTACTGGAGCATCACCGAGAGCCTCCCATAGTCGGCACTGTCCGGCTCCGCCACCATCCGGTCGACCACCTCCTTCTGCAGCATGAAGACGCAGTCGGACACGCGGTCGGCGATCCCGGCCATGCGAAAAAGGATCGGGCTGGAGACGTTGTACGGGAGGTTGCCCACCACGCGCAGCGGCGCGGGCAGCTCCGAGAAGTCGAACTCGAGGACGTCGGCCTCGTGCACCACCACCTTCGCGGGATCGAAGCGCACGCGCAGGCCCGCGGCCAGGTCGCGGTCGATCTCGACCACGTGCAGGCAGTCCAGCCGGGGTGCCAGCTCCCCGGTCATGAGGCCGGAACCCGGGCCGATCTCCACCATGTGCTGGCCCGGGGCGGGCTCGATCGCGGCGACGATCCGCGCGAGGTAGTGGCGGTCGGTGAGGAAATGCTGCCCGAAGCGCTTCCTGGGGCGCGGCAGCATGGCGCTCAGGCGGCCGGGGCGAGCTCGAAGGCGAGCGCGATCGCCGCGCGCAGGCTGCCGCCATCCACCTCGCCCCGCCCGGCGCGGTCGAGCGCCGTGCCGTGGTCGACAGAGGTGCGCACGATCGGCAATCCGAGCGTCACGTTCACCGCGTCGCCGAACGCCGCGTGCTTGAGCACCGAGAGGCCCTGGTCGTGGTACATGGCGAGCTCGGCATCGGCGCCCTCGAGCATGCGGGGCGTGAAGAGCGTATCGGCGGGGTAGGGCCCGGCCACGTTCATGCCCCCGGCCGCCAGCGCCTCGATCACCGGCGTGATGACCTCGATCTCCTCGCGGCCGAGATAGCCCGATTCGCCGGCATGGGGGTTCAGCCCCGCCACGAGGATGCGCGGATTGGGGATGCGGAAGCGCTCGCGCAGGTCGCGGTCCAGCACTCGCAGCACGGAGGCCACGCGCTCGCGGGTGATGGCGCGCGGCACGTCGGCGAGCGCGAGGTGGGTCGTGACCAACGCCACCCGGAGTCCCGCGCCCGCCAGCAGCATCACCACCTGCTTCGTGCCGGTGCGCTCGGCGAGGTACTCGGTGTGGCCGGTGAAGGGCAGGCCGCTTTCGTTGATCGTGCTCTTCTGCACGGGCGCGGTGCACATCGCCGTGAATTCCCCGGCGAGGCAGCCTTCGAGCGCGCGATCGAGCAGGGAGACCACGTGCCGGCCGTTGCGCGCATCGAGCCGCCCGGCCTCGACCGGCGTGGCGACCGGGATGTGCAGCATCGAGACCGGCACCGGCTTGGCGCGCGAGTAATCGGGAATGTCGAAGGCGAGGCCGCGCTGGGCCGCGCGTTGCGCGATCACCTCGCGGTCGCCCACGATCACGAGGGGACCGGCGAAGCGCTCGCGCGCGAACATCGCGCACAGGTCGGGGCCGATTCCCGCGGGCTCCCCCGCGGTCAGCGCCACGGCCATCTACTTCTCGTCGAGACGGATCTCGACGAAGGCGCGGTCGCGCGCCTGGCGCAGCCAGTCCTGGTACGCCTCGTCGGCCTTGCGCAGGCGGATCGCCTGGCGCGCGGCGATCTTCTTCTTGTCGCCGGAGAGCTCGTCCGAGCGGCGCTCGAGCACCTGCACGAGGTGCCAGCCGAACGGCGTCTGGATGGGCTGGCTCACCTCGCCCTCCTTGAGCGCATTCATGACGCGCTCGAATTCGGGCACGGTGTCGCCGGCCGCGACCCAGCCGAGATCGCCGCCCTTGGAGGCGCTCGAGTCCTCGGAATTGAGCTTGGCGAGCTCCGCGAAGTCGCCGCCGTTCACGATGCGCTCGCGAAGCCGCTGCAGGCGCTCGCGCGCCTCGGCCTCCGAGAGCCCTTCGCGCGAACGCAGCAGGATGTGGCGCACGTGCGTCTGCTGCACGCCGCCCGCGGCCGCCTTGCCGCGCTTCTCGAGGAGCTTCACGATGTGGAAGCCGTTGGGGCTGCGCAGGATGTCGCTCACCTCGCCCGGCTGGAGCTTGTTGAGCGCCTCGAGGAAGAGCGACGGCAGGCGGCCCGAAGGACGCCAGCCGAGGTTGCCGCCCTGCAACGCGTCCGGCGCATCCGAATAGGTCGCGGCGACCTGCGCGAAGTTGGCGCCGCGGCGCAGCTCCGAAAGCGCCTGCGCCGCGCGCTTGCGGCGTTGCTCGATCTGGTCGTTGTTCGCCTGCGACGGCACCAGCACCAGCACGTGCGCGAGGCGGTACTCGGAATCGCCGGTGGCTTCCCGCGCCTCACGGGCGAGCTCGGTCTCGACCTCGGCATCGGTCACGACGACGGTGTTCTCGACCTCGCGCTCGCGCAGCCGCGCCAGCAGGATCTCGTTGCGGATGTCCTCGCGGAAGCGCGGGTAGCGGATGCCGTCGCGCTCGAGGGCGGTGCGGAACTGCGGCAGCTGCATGCTGTTCTCGGCGGCGATGCGCTCGATGGTGCGGTCGAGGGTGGCGTCGTCCACCTTGATGCCGTTCTCCTTGGCGAGCTGGACCTGCACCTGGTCGTTGATCATCCGCTCGAGGATCTGGCGCTGCAGCGTGTCGACGGCCGGGAGCTGGCCGCCCTGCTTCTGCAGTTGCTTCATGACGAGCTGGACGCGCTCGTTCAGGTCGTTCTGGGTGATCACCTCGTCGTTCACCACGGCCACGATGCGGTCCACGCCGATGACGCGGGGCGGCGTGGTGGAAAGGCGGGTATCGAGGCGCGGCGCGGCCACCTGGGCCAGGGCCGGCAGGGCCAGCAGGGCACAAAGCGCCGCGGCAAGGCGCAGGAAATTCGATGCGAACGTCATGGGGAAATCTCGTCGGCGCGGCGATAGCCCGAAATATTGCGGCGAATCGTCTCGAACGGGTTGATCCCGATTCGCGATAGCCCCGTGAGCTCGAGCTGGATCTGGAAGGACGTGGAGTATTGCTGGGCTGAGGTGATGAAGCGATGGGCGACAGCGCGAAGCTGCCAGCAGCCTGCATTGTACTCGAAGCCTGCCAGTCCCTCGAGGACCTTGCGTTCCTGCGTGCTCCAGTCGATCCGCCCCAGGCCGGTGATCGTGCTGGTGATCGGCCACTGGCTGGAAACGTCCACCTGCTTGATCCCTCGCAGGGACGGGTCCGTGGCGAGCGGATCCCCGCGGGTATAGCGGTAGGCGAGGTTCAGGATCTTCCCGGGCTCCGGCATCCACTGCGTCTGGAACGTGAGCCGCTGCGAGCGCGAGAGGTTGGGCGTGTACTGGATGCCCATGTCCACCGACACCGTGGGCGCCATCTGGCTCGAGGCGACCGCGACGATGTCGGAGTTCTTTGTGTCGGTGTCGCTGGTCCCGGTGAGCGTGACCCGCGGGGGCTTGAAGAAGTACGTCTGGCCGAGGCTGCCGCGAAAGCGCTCGAGGCCCGTGGAGGACTCGATGAGCTTCGTCGTCACGGCGAGCGTGACCTGGTTCGCGTCGCCGATGCGGTCGCCGCCCACGAAGCGGTTCTCGCGGAAGAGCTGGGCGAAGTTGATGTCCGCTTCGGCCGTGGTGAAGTTGGGGAGGTTGCTCTGGTCCTTGAACGGGACGTAGAGGTAGTAGAGCCGCGGCTCCAGCGTCTGCTCGAAGGCGCGTCCCCCCCAGGTGGTGCTGCGGTCGAAGAAGAGGCCCGAATCGATGCTCGCGATGGGCAGGGTGCGGCTGGGCGAATCGTCGCCCGTGGACTGGTCGAGCTTGTACTGGGTGAAGTCGACGCCCACCTTGGGCACGACGTAGCCCCAGCTGCGGCGCAACGGAATGTCCACCGACGGATAGAAGATCGCCCGCTGCCCGCTCACGAGCGTGGGGTGGCGGAAATTCGAGTACTCGCTGTACACCTGCCAGTCGAGGAAGCCGGCGACGTTCTGCTTCAGGCCCGAGGCGGCGAGGCGCGGCATGATGCGGTAGGGAATCGGGATGGCGCCGGGATTGAGCGGGTCCTGCAGGGTCTGGTAGGCGAGCGCGCGGGCCGAGAGCGCCCAGACGTCGTCCTGGAACGCCACGATCGCATCGCGCGGCAGGTTGGTCTGCGACGTCGCGGCGATCCTCGTGGACAGGTCGCGGAAGTAGTTGTCGTCGGAAACCTTCTGCGCGTTGATCGCCGCGTTCCAGCCGCCCCACAGCGCCTGCGAATGGCGCAGGCCCACGAAATAGCGGTCGATCTCCGCGATGTGGTCGTGGGGCAGGATCTCGCCCACCAGCTCGCCGTTGAACTTCGGCTCCAGGTAGCGGAACTCGCCCCCCAGCTGCAGGCCGCGCTTGGTGTAGATCTTCGGCGTGGCCGTCGCATCCAGGTTGTCGGCGATGTTCCAGTAGTACGGCAGCGACATCTCGAAGCCGCTCTTGCCGGAGGTGCCGAACGTGGGCGAGAGGAATCCGCTCTTGCGCTTGTTGTCGAGCGGGAACGTCATGTACGGCGTGTACAGGATCGGCACGCCGAGGAAGTAGAGCGTGGAGTTGTACGCGGTGCCGACATTGCGCGAGCTGTCGATCAGCAGCTCGTTCACGCGCAGGAACCAGTCGTCGCGCGGCGCGGGACACGAGGTGTATTCGGCCGAGTGCAGCACGTTCACCTGGTTCTGGCTCAGGTCCGCGCTCACGGCCTGGCCGCGCGAGGAGGATTTGCGCTCGGCCGTCTTCGGGAACTCGAACACGGGCGCATCCATGTGCCCGCGGTCCTCGCCCATGTCGTAATCGAGCCGCGGCCCGGTCGCGGCGTCGCCGTTGCGCTCGAGCTTCACGTTGCCCGTGGCGACGGCTTTCTGGTCCTGCTGGGAGTACTCGAGGCGATCGGCGCGAATGCTTGCGCCACGCTGTCGCAGGATCACGTTGCCGGTGGCGACGATCTTCTGGTCCGGCTCGCCTTCGATCCGGTCGGCCTCGAGGAACTTCGCGCTGTCACGCTCGGGACGCGTCGGCGCGAGGTGCAGCTGCTTCTCGATCTGGAGCCGAAAGGTCTCGGCATCGGCGCCGGCGACCTCCTGCGAGAGGCCGCAAATGAGCGCGATGGTCAGCGTCCGGATGCGTACCGGCCTCAAGTTTGCGAAAGTGCGAATGCTAGAATGGATGGCGAAGGATACACGCAAACATCCCCCGCTTTCCGACCATGGATGACCGCCTGAGCGCGCTCGAAGCATGGCTGCGCGCCACACTCCCGGGCGCGTCATTGCGCATCGAGCCGGCCTCCGCCGACGCGAGCTTTCGCCGCTATTTCCGCGTCTTCGTCGAGGGCGAACGCACGTTGATCGCGATGGATGCGCCGCCCGGGCGCGAGGATTCGGCGCCCTTCGTGCGCATCGCGAGGCTCTTCCGCGACGCGGGCCTCAACGCGCCGGAAGTCCTCGCGCAGGATCTTTCGCAGGGCTTCCTGCTGCTCACCGACCTCGGCACGCAGTCCTATCTCGGCGCGTTGCGCGCGGACAATTTCGATTCCCTCTTCGGCGATGCGACCACCGCGCTGGTGCGCTGGCAGTCGGCCACGCAGCCGGACGTGCTGCCCGAATACGACGAGGCCCTGCTGCGCCGCGAGCTGGAGCTCTTTCCGGACTGGTACGTGCAGCGCCATCTCGGCGTCGAGCTCACGCAGAAGCAGCGCGCCACGCTCGACGCGCTCTTCGCCCGCATCCTCGCGTCGAACCTCGCGGAGCCGCGCGTGTACGTGCACCGCGATTACATGCCGCGCAACCTCATGGTCGCCTCGCCCAATCCCGGCATCCTCGATTTCCAGGACGCCGTGCACGGGCCGATCAGCTACGACGTGGCGTCGCTCTTCCGCGATGCGTTCGTGAGCTGGGACGAGGAACGCGTGCTCGACGGCACCATCCGCTACTGGGAGAAGGCCCGCCGCGCCGGCTTGCCGGTGCGCGACGACTTCGGCGAGTTCTGGCGCGACGTCGAATGGATGGGCCTGCAGCGCCATCTCAAGGTGCTCGGCATCTTCGCGCGCCTGCACTACCGCGACGGCAAGAAGGGCTATCTCGAGGACACGCCGCGCTTCGTGGGTTACGTGCGCCACGCGGCCGGGCGCTATCGCGAGCTCGAGCCGCTGGGCCGCCTCCTCGACGAGCTCGAGGACCGCAAGCCCGGCGTGCGCTACACGTTCTGATGGCACGCGCGGTCATCCTCGCGGCGGGTCGCGGCGAGCGCATGCGTCCGCTCACGGACACCGTCCCCAAGCCCCTGCTCGAGGCCGGCGGCAAGGCCCTCATCGAGTGGCAGGTCGAGCGTCTCGCGGCCGGCGGGTTTCGCGAGCTGGTGGTGAACCACTCGCACCTCGGCGCGATGATCGAGGAGGCCCTGGGCGACGGCAGCCGCTACGGCGTGCGCATCGCGTATTCGCACGAGCCGAAGGCGCTGGAGACCGCGGGCGGCATCGTGCAGGCGCTGCACCTGCTGGGCGACGCGCCCTTCGCGGTAGTGAGCGCCGACATCTACACCGAGTTCGATTACCGGCGCCTCGAAGCCCCGCTGCGCGACATCGCCGCCGATACCAACCGTCACATTGCCCACTTCGTGCTCGTGGACAATCCGCCGTTTCACGCGAAGGGCGACGACATGGGCGTAGCCGCGGGACGGGTCACGCGCGCGGCGCCGCGCCTCACGTATGCGAACCTCGCCGTGTTCCATCCGGCGCCCTTCCGCGACGTGGCGCCCGGCACGTGCCTCAAGCTCTTCCCGTGGGCGTACCGCTTCGTGGACGAGGGCCGCGTGAGCGGCGAGCACTTCACCGGCGTGTGGGACAACATCGGCACGCCGCAGCAACTGGCGGACCTGGACCGGAGGCTTTCGCAATGACGCTCTACCGCCCCACGCACTTCCGCGTGGACGACGAATCCGCGCTCCTCGCGTTCATCGAGGCGCACGGCTTCGGCACGCTCGTGTCCGCCGGCGCCCGCGGGCTCGACGTGAGCCACATCCCGTTCGTGCCCGAGCGCGGCGCCGACGGCCGCATCCGGCTGCTCGCCCACGTGGCACGCGCCAACGCGCAATGGGAGGCCCTTGCCGGGGCCACGCACGTGGTTGCGATCTTCGAGGGCCCCCATGCCTACGTGTCGCCAACGTGGTACTCCGAGCACCCGTCGGTGCCCACGTGGAACTACGCCGTCGTGCACGCCCACGGGCGGGTACGCCTGATGGACGAGGCGGGGCTGCGTGCGCTGCTCGAGCGCCTGTCGCGAATCTACGAGGAGGGGCGCCCGAATGCCTGGCGCCTCTCGGACCAGCCCGGGGAATACGTCGCGAAAATGCTGCGCGCGATCGTGGGCTTCGAGCTCGAGGTCGAACGCCTCGAGGGCAAGTTCAAGCTGTCCCAGAACCGGCCCGCCGAGATCCCGCGCGTGATTGCCGCGCTGGAGGCGGAGGGGCAATCGGAGCTCGCCGGGCTCATGCGCCTCCACACCCCGAAACCCAAGAGTAATATCACTCCATGAAGCTCGAGAACCCCGTACACATCAAGCCGTTCAAGGCGCGCCGCGCGCGGCTCGCGAAGGCCCTCGGCGAGGGCATCGTCGTGCTGCCCACCGCTCCGGAACGCACCCGCAACGCCGATTCCCACTACGACTATCGCTGGGACAGCGGCTTCTACTACCTCACCGGTTTCCGCGAGCCCGAGGCGGTCCTGGTGCTCGTGCTCGGCGCGCGGCCGAAGTCGATCCTCTTCTGCCGCGAGAAGAACATGGAGCGCGAGATCTGGGACGGCTTCCGCTACGGCCCGCAGCTCGCGGCCGAGGCCTTCGGCTTCGACGAGGCGTATCCCATCGCGGAGCTCGATGCCCGCCTGCCCGACCTCCTCGCGGACAAGTCCGCACTGCACACGCCCATCGGCCTGGATACGTCGTGGGACGTGCGCATCGCCGGCTGGCTCAATGCGGTGCGCGCGCGTGTTCGTACCGGCGTCACGGCGCCTGCCGAAATCCGCGACGTGCGCGCCGCCATCAACGACATGCGGCTCTTCAAGGACGACTACGAGCTCGCGATCATGCGGCGCGCGGCCGCCATCTCCAGCGAGGCGCACGCCCGTGCCATGCGCACCGCGGCCCCGGGCCAGCGCGAGTACGAGGTCGAGGCCGAGCTGATCCACGAGTTCTGCAGGAACGGCGCACGCGCCCCGGCGTATGGCTCCATCGTCGCCGCGGGTCCCAACGCCTGCGTGCTGCACTACCGCGAGAACAGCTCCGAGCTCAAGCGCGGCGAGCTGCTCCTCATCGATGCGGGGTGCGAGCTGGAAAGCTACGCTTCCGATATCACGCGCACGTTCCCGGTGGGCGCGCGCTTTTCCGGGCCGCAACGCGACATCTACGAGCTCGTGCTCGCCTCGCAGGAGGCCGCGATCAAGGCGGTCAAGCCCGGCGCCGACTTCATCGACTACCACGAGGCCGCCACCCGCGTGCTGGTGCAGGGCTACATCGATCTCAAGCTCTGCAAGGGCAGCGTCGACAAGGTGCTCGAGGACGGCTCGTACAAGCAGTTCTACATGCACCGCACCGGGCATTGGCTGGGCCTGGACGTGCACGACGCCGGCGACTACATGCAGAAGGGCAAGTGGCGGAAGCTCAAGCCCGGCATGGTGCTCACGGTCGAGCCCGGCACGTACATCCGTGCCGCGGACAACGTCCCGAAGGCGTTCTGGAACATCGGCGTGCGCATCGAGGACGATGTCCTCGTGACCGCGAAGGGCCGCGAGGTGCTCACCGCCGAATGCCCGAAGAGCGTGAAGGACGTCGAGGACCTCGTCCTCGCCCGGTAATGCGCACGCTGGACGTCGCGATCGTGGGCTCCGGCCCGGTCGGCGCGACGCTCGCCGCGATGGCCCACGCCTCCGGTCTCGAGGTGGGTGTCTTCGAGGCGCGCACGGCACCCTCGGAGGACCGGCGCACGCTGGCCCTCTCGCATGCCAGCCGCGAGCGCCTGGAAGAGGCCGGCGCCTGGCCCCGCGAGGCTGCGACCGCCATCGCCTCGATCCACATCTCGCAGCGCGGCGGCCCTGGCCGCACGCTGCTCGAAGCGCATGAGCAGCGCCTGCCCGCGTTGGGCTACACCGTGGCTTACGCGGCGCTCGAAGCGGCATTGCACCGTCGGGTCGCGGCCCTCGGGGTGCCGATCGAATACGGCACGGCGTGCAGCGGCATCCGCCTGGAGCCCGACGCGGCGCACGTGCAGTTCTCCTCCGGCGACGAAGTGTCCGCGCGCCTTCTCGTGCTCGCGGACGGCGGAGCCAATGCGAGCCGCATTCCCGGCGTGGCCTTCCTCGAGAAGGACTACCTGCAGCGCGCGCTGGTGGCCCTGGTGACGTGCGATCGCGCGCACGCGGGCCGCGCCTACGAGCGCTTCACGCCGCAGGGGCCGATGGCGTTGCTGCCGGTCGAGGACCGCTACGCCCTGGTGTGGACCGCGAAACCCACGGAGGCGGAGCGCCTGCTCGCGCTCGACGACGCGAGCTTCCTCGCCGAGCTGCAGCGGGCCTTTGGCGATCGCGCCGGGCGCTTCGTGGCGGCCGGCCCGCGGGCCTCGTTCCCCTTGAAGCTGCGCGCCGTCAACACGCCCGTGGCCCTGCGCACCGCCATGGTGGGTAACGCGGCCCAGGCGCTGCACCCCATCGCGGGCCAGGGCCTCAACCTCGGGCTGCGCGATGCGGCGACGCTTGCCGCGGCGCTGGGGCGAGTGCGGCGGCATGAGGTCGGCGGCGCACCCATGCTGCGCGAGTACGCGGAAGCGCGGCGGCGCGATGCCACGCGCGGCATCGCCTTCACGGATTTCCTCGTCTCCAGCTTCGCGGACCCGCGGCGGCTCCCCACCTGGGGCCGGGGGCTCGGCCTCATCGCCCTCGACCTCTTCCCGCCCGCGCGCCGCCTGCTCGGCCAGCGCATGATCCACGGGGCGCCGGCGCCGTGAGCGGGGAGCGCATCGTCGTCGCGGGCGGTGGCCACGTGGGCCTCGCCTTCGCCTGTGCCGGCCGCGCCGAGGAGATCCGGGTGATCGATCCCCTGCCTGCGCCCGCCAGCCCGGGCGAGGGCTACGACGTGCGCGTCTTCGCGTTGAGCTCCGGCACCCGCAGCTTCCTGCGCGACGTGGGCGCGTGGGAGCGGCTCGATCCCGGCCGTGTCGCGCCCGTGCGCCGCATGGAGATCTTCGGCGATGGCGACGGCCGGCTCTCCTTCTCCGGCCGGGCCGGGACGCCGCTTGCCTGGATCGTGGAGGGCAACCGGCTCGCCGCGGCGCTCGAGGAACAGGCGGCCACGCTTCCGTACGTCCAATTGCAGCGTGGCGTGCGCGTGGCCTCATGCGATGCGCGCGCGGAGGGTGCCACGGTCGAATTGGACGACGGCCAGGAGCTCGAATGCGATCTCCTCGTCGGCGCGGACGGGCCCGACTCCGCGGTGCGAACGATGCTCGGGCTCGAGGCCCAGCAGGTGTCCTATGAGGAGACCGCGGTGGTGGCCAATTTCGCCACCGGGCAGGGCCATGGCGACACCGCCCGGCAGTGGTTCCGGGAGGATGGGGTGCTCGCCTGGCTGCCGCTGCCCGGACAGCGCATCTCCATCGTCTGGTCCGCCCGCATCGCCGTCGCCGAGGAGCTGGCCGCCCTCGAGGCGCGCGACTTCGAGCGGCGCGTCCGGGACGCCGGCCGGTCCGTCCTGGGGGATCTCGAGCTCATTTCAGCCGTAGCGCGATTCCCCCTGCGGGCGATCCGCGTGGACCGGGCGGTGGCCCCCGGGGCGGCCCTCATCGGCGACGCGGCCCATGCGGTCCACCCCCTGGCCGGCCAGGGCGTGAACCTCGGATTCCAGGACGCCCGCGTGCTCGCGGACGAGGTGAACCTCCGCTCTCCCCTCGAGCGGCCCGGGGATCTCCGCGTCCTGCGGCGGTACGCCCGCCAGCGCCGCGAGGACGTGACGGCCATGCAATTCGTGACCGACCGGCTGGACCGGCTCTTCGGCAGCACCAAGCCGGGGGTGTTCACCCTCCGGAACCTCGGTCTGGACCTCGTGGATGGCCAACCCTTGATCAAGGGCACTCTTGCGGGCCGCGCAATGCGATAATGTCGGGTGGGCCTTGCCCGACAATTTCCGAGGGTTTTCATGCGATTTGCGCGTTATTTCGCGGCCGCTGCGGCCGCCCTCCTGGTGGCGCTGCCGGCTGCCGCCCAGGACATGGACAAGATCAAGGCCGAGCTGAAGAAGGTCGTCTCCGACGCCCCGATCGAGTCCATCAGGAAGACGCCGTACGCGGGCCTCTACGAGGTCGTGGTCGGCGGCGAGGTCGTGTACACCGACGAGAAGGGCTCGTTCCTCTTCCTCGGCAACATCATCGACATCAACAACAAGGAAAACCTCACCGAGACGCGCATGCGCCAGGTGAACAAGATCGACTTCGCCGCCCTGCCGTTCGACCGCGCGATCAAGATCGTGCGTGGCAATGGCTCGCGCAAGATCGCGATCTTCGAGGATCCGAACTGCGGCTACTGCAAGCGCTTCGAGCGCGACCTGCAGGGCGTGAACGACATCACGGTCTACGTGTTCCTGTATCCCATCCTCTCCGCCGACTCGGTCGAGAAGGCCAAGGCCATCTGGTGCTCGAAGGAGCCCGGCAAGATGTGGATGGACACGATGACCAAGGAAGTGGTCCCGTCCGGCGACAAGAGCTGCCCCACGCCGCTCGACCAGAACGTGGCCTACGGCCGCGACAAGAAGATCAACGGCACGCCCACGATCATCTTCGAGGATGGCGAGCGTGTTCCGGGTGCCATGAAGCTGGCGGATTTCGAGAAGAAGCTCGCGGCGGCGAAGAGCCCGAACGCGAAAGTCTCGCAGCGCTAGCCGTCCTTCGGGCAGGTACGTCGCACGAGGCGGCCTTCGGGCCGCCTCTGTTTTAGTGGGCCGCCGGAGGCTCCGCGCCTTTCGGCCACAGCAGCCACATGCGGCCCTGCTGGCGCATCTTGCCCGCCTGGCTGCCCGCGGCATCCCCGAAGCCCCAGAAGAAGTCGGCGCGAACGCCGCCCGCGATGGCACCCCCCGTATCCTGGGCCACCATCAGGCGCTCGAGCGGCTCGGTGGTATTGGGCCAGGTGGTTGCGAGCCATACGGGCGCACCCAGCGGCACCACCCGTGCATCGACGGCGATGGAGCGCTCACCCGTGAGCGGCACGCCGAGCGCGCCGATGGGTCCGGGGAGGTCGGGTGCGAGCTCGCGGAAGAACACGTAGCTCGGGTTCGCGTTGAGGTAGTCCTGCACCTTCTGCGGGTTGGCGCGCGCCCACGCCTTGATGCCCTGCATCGAGGCGCGTTCGGGCGCGATCTCGCCATTGTCGATGAGCGCGCGGCCGAGCGACTTGAACGGGTAGCCGTTCTGGTCGGCGTAGCCCACGCGCATGCGGGTGCCGTCCTCGAGCTGGACCTGTCCCGAGCCCTGGATGTGCAGGAAGAACGCATCCACGGCATCGTCCACCCAGACGAGCTCGCTGCCGCGCGTGGCCGACGGTTCGCGATCGATATCCGCGCGCGCGAAATAGGGCACCACGCGACGGCCCTCGAGGCGTCCGCGCAGGCGCTTGTTCTTGAGGTCCGGATAGACCTCGGAAAGGTCGATCACGAGCAGGTCGGGCGGCACGCCGTAGAGCGGATACCGGTAACGCGCCGAGGGCGTGCGGCTGCCGTGCAGCAAGGGCTCGTAGTAGCCGGTCACGAGCCCCGTATCCGAATCGTCTCCGTTGAGCACGTGCCAGGGATCGAAGCTCGACTGGAAGAATGCGGCGATGTCACGCTCGCTGCCAGCGCCGAGCGCGCGCGCCTGCCCGCACGCATTGCTCCACGCCTCGCGTTTCTCGAGCACGCTGCAACTGCGCACGAACGCCTGCAGCGACGGTGCGAGCGCATCGCGCCCCCAGCCGGACAGGTCGCTCCACGCGGCGGGCACCAGCTTGCCGCGCACTTCCGGTGCCGGCGGCGGCACGGGCGTGGGCGGCGGGCAGACGGGTTTCGCGACCGGCGGGCAGCTCAACGGCTCGACGCTCGCCACCTTCTTTTCCGGCGGGGTCGCGCAGCCGGCGATCATCGCCACCACCAGCGCCGCCCCCGTGCGGGCGGCAATGCAACATAATGGGCGCACGCGCGGCCTCATGGGAGATGCAAGTTGGGTTGGGTGTTCCTGGAGATATTCGTGGCGCTGGCGATCGCCGTGGTCATCGTCTGGTGGACTTTTCCGCGTCGCCCGAAGGCCGACGACACCCAGGTCGCGCGCACCCGCCCGGAGGACGAGCGCTAGTGAAGCCCTGACAAGTCCCGGGGGCCGCCTGCCGCTCAGTGCAGCACGCGCGGCACGCTCAGCGTGAATTCGGGGATGTTCGCCTCGAAGCGCGTGCCGTCCTCGGCCACGAGCTGGTAGCTGCCTCGCATCGTGCCGACCGCAGTGGGGATCGAGGAGCCGCTCGAATACTCGAACGTGTCGCCGGGCTTCAGCACCGGCTGCTCGCCCACCACGCCCATGCCGCGCACTTCCTGCACCTGGTTGTCCGCATCGGTGATGATCCAGTGGCGGCTCACGAGCTGCGCGGTGGCGTTGCCGTTGTTGGTGATGCGGATCGTGTACGCGAAGACATAGCGATCCTCCTCCTCGTCCGACTGGTCGGGAAGGTAGGTCGAATGCGCGGTCACGGCGACGCTGTATTTCTTGCCTTCGGGCATGAAAATCATGTTATCAGAGAACGTTGGAGGGCCTGCCCGGTGGCCGCCCGCGTGTAGAATCCGACACGCATCGCCTCCGGCACCGCTCCCATGGCATCGAACTTCCGCATCGCCCCGAGCCTCCTTTCCGCGGACTTCGCGCGGCTGGGCGAGGAGGTGCGCGACGTGATCGCCGCGGGCGTGGACCTGATCCATTTCGACGTGATGGACAACCATTACGTTCCCAACCTCACGGTGGGACCGCTCGTCTGCGAGGCCATTCGTCCCCACTGCACGGTGCCCATCGACGTGCACCTCATGGTGAAGCCGGTGGACCGCATCGTCCCGGACTTCGCCAAGGCCGGCGCCTCGATCATCACGTTCCACCCGGAGGCGAGCGAGCACATCGACCGCACGCTGGGGCTCATTCGCGAGAACGGCTGCCAGGCCGGGCTCGTCTTCAATCCGGCAACGCCGCTCGCCTGGCTGGACCACGTGATGGACAAGATCGACATGATCCTCATCATGTCCGTGAACCCGGGATTCGGCGGCCAGTCGTTCATCGCCTCGGCGCTTGCGAAACTCGCCGAGGCACGCAAGCGCATCGAGGCCTCGGGCCGCGCCATCCGGCTCGAGATCGACGGCGGCGTGAAGGTCGAGAACATCGGCGCGATCGCGCGCGCGGGCGCGGATACGTTCGTCGCAGGCTCCGCGATCTTCGGCCAGCAGGATCGCGCCGCGGTCGTGCGCCGCATGCGCGAGGAGCTTGCACGGGCTACAATGCCCGCGTAATCCTCCACCCCTTTCCCGATTCAGCATGGCACCGCGCGGACCCCGATTCGATTGGCGATGGCAGAGCTGGCGCTAGCTGCGCTCGTCGTGCCATTCCTTCGAACGAACCGTGTGGTGACCCATGACTGAAGACGATTTCCAGGCGCTCGCCCGCGCCGGCTACAACCGGATCCCGCTGCATCTCGAGACCTTCGCCGATCTCGATACGCCGCTGTCGATCTATCTCAAGCTCGCCAACCGCCCGAATTCGTACCTGCTGGAGTCGGTGATCGGGGGCGAGCGCTTCGGGCGCTACTCGATCGTGGGCCTGCCCGCGCGCGAGATGATCGAGGTGCGCGGACGCACGGTCGCCATCCGCCGCGATGGCCGCCAGGTCGAGTCCGGCGGGCACGAGGACCCGCTCGCGCGCATCGACGCCTATCTCGCGAGCTTCCGCGCGGCACCGCTCGCCTCGTCGCTGCGCTTCAGCGGCGGCGTGGCGGGTTACTTCGGCTACGACACCGTGCGCTACATCGAGCGGCGTGTCGCGCGCGTCGAGAAGCCCGATCCCATCGCGTTGCCCGAAGTGCGGCTGCTGCTGTCGGAGGAGCTCGCGGTGGTCGACAACCTCGCGGGCAAGCTGCACCTCATCGTCTACGTCGATCCGCGCGAGGAGGGCGCCTATGCGCGCGGCCAGGAGCGCCTGCAGGAGCTGCGGGCTGCCTTGCGCACCCAGGCCGCATTGCCGCCGCACGAGCCGGGCGGCGAGAAGTCCCAGGCCACGTCCAACGTCGGCGACCGTGCGTTCTTCGATGCGGTCGCGAAATGCAAGCGGTACATCACCGACGGCGACATCATGCAGGTGCAGGTCTCCCAGCGCCTCACGCAGCCGTTCGCGCACTCGCCGCTCAATCTCTACCGGGCGCTGCGCTCGATCAACCCCTCGCCGTACATGTTCTATTTCGAGTTCGGCGATTGCCAGCTCGTGGGCGCCTCGCCCGAGATCCTGGTGCGCCGCGAGGGCGACAAGGTGACGCTGCGCCCGATCGCGGGCACGCGCAAGCGCGGCGCCACGCCCGAGCGCGACCGCGAGATGGAGCAGGAGCTGGTGAACGACCCGAAGGAGCGCGCCGAGCACCTCATGCTGATCGACCTGGGCCGCAACGACGTGGGCCGCATCGCGCACGTGGGCAGCGTGAAGGTCACCGAGACCATGGTGGTCGAGCGCTACTCGCACGTGATGCACATGGTGTCGAACGTGGAAGGCCAGGTCGATGCGGCGCTCACGCCGATGGAGCTGCTGCGTGCGACTTTTCCCGCGGGCACCGTCACCGGCACGCCCAAGGTGCGCGCGATGGAGATCATCGACGAGCTGGAGCCCGAGCGCCGCAGCGTCTACGCGGGCGCGGCGGGCTACATCGGCTTCAACGGCAACGTGGACCTCGCCATCGCCATCCGCACCGGCGTGGTGAAGGATGGAAAGCTGCACGTGCAGGCCGCAGCGGGCATCGTCGCCGACTCCATCCCCGACAACGAATGGCGTGAGACGCAGAACAAGGCGCGTGCCGTGCTCGCCGCGGCGGAGCTGGTGCACGCGGGGGTGGATTCGCCCCTCGAATGACGCCGGCCGCGCGATGGCTGCGTGCTATGATCGATTCGCCTCGCAACGCAGACGGCCGCCATTCGAGGGCCGCACAAAAGCCATGCAAAACGCCGCTCAATCCATCGCGCCGGGGGCCGCCGGCCGCGCGGAGCTGGTCCGGGAGATCGCTCGCCTCGTGGTCACGGCGCTGAACCTCGATGTGAAGGCGGAGGACATCGATCCCGCTGCGCCGCTCTATGGCGAAGGGCTCGGCCTCGACTCGATCGACATCCTCGAGGTGGCCCTCGTGATCTCCAAGCGCTACGGCTTCAAGCTGCGCGACGACGACCAGGACAACGTCCGCATCTTCCGTTCGCTGGACGACCTCGCAGCCCACGTCGCGGAGCGGAGAACGAAGTGACGCGGTCCGCGCGGGTGCACGCGCGGACGGCCCTCATCGCCGCCGGGTGCGCGGGCGTGGCGCTCGTGGCGCACCTCACCATCATCGAACGCTTTCCCGCCGCGATCGGCGCGGCGCTCTGCCTGGTCCCGCTCGCGGCCGTGGGGCTGCTCGCGCTTCGCCGTGCCGCCCATGCGGGGTTCGTGGCCTTTGCCGTGGTCGCGGCGGGTGTCGCGCTCTGGCTCGCGTGGAGCGGCCTCGAGCGGCGCTTCGCGGATGTGCTCTTCGCCGAGCACGTGACGCTCAACCTCCTGCTGGCACTCGTCTTCGGGCGGACGCTGCGCGCCGGACGCGAACCCCTCGTCACGCGCTTCGCGCGCGTCATCCACGAGGGCGGCATCCCCTCGGAGGTCGAGCGCTACACGCGCCGGGTCACGCTCGCGTGGACCGTGTTTTTCCTGCTCGTGGCCGGGACTTCCGCCGTGTTGTACGCGGGACATTGGCTGGTCGCGTGGTCGCTGCTCGCCAATGTCGGCAGCCCCGTGCTCGTCGCTCTCATGTTCGCCATCGAGCATGCCGTGCGCAGGCGGGCGCTGCCGCACTGGCAGCACGTGGGCCTCGTCGCAGGCATCCGCGCCTTCGCGCGGCATTTCCGTGGTGCCCGCCTCGGGCCGGCATCGCATTGACGCCATGAGCCGTCCCGCCCGTCGCGCGAACCTGCCGGAGCGGCACGCGCTCGCGGTGCACGCGCCGGCCGACGTGTTCGCGTGGCGGGGAGCGCAGGCCATCACGGCGCGCGAATTCTTCATCGACGTCGCGCGCGTCGCTGCCGCATTGCCCGCGGGATCGCACTTGCTGAACCTGTGCACGGACCGTTATCGCTTCACCCTCTTCTTCGTCGCGGCGGTCATGCGCGGGCAGGTCACGCTGCTGCCGCCGGGCACCAACGCGAAAGTGATCCGCTCGCTGCACGGCTTCGCGCCGGGCGCGCGTTACGTGGCCGACGAGGCGCATGACGGCATCGGCCTGCCGCGCTTCGAGCCGGACCCTGCCTCGAGCGCCACGCTGCCGCTCCTGCCGATTCCGGCGGACCAGGTCGTCGCCTGCGTGTTCACGTCGGGCTCGACGGGGGAGCCGCAGCCGAACTTCAAGACGTGGGGCAGCCTCGTTGCCGATGCGCGTGCGGAAGCACAACGCGTAGGCGCGGGCCCCGGGGACACCATCCTCGGCACCGTGCCCGCGCAGCACATGTACGGCTTCGAATCCACGGTCATGCTGCCGTTGCAGTCGGGTGCGGCGCTCACGAGCGAGCGGCCGTATTTTCCCGCGCAGATCGATGCCGCCATCGCGCGCGTGCCGCCGCCGCGGCTGCTCTTCATCACGCCCTTCCACCTCAAGGCCTGGCTCGCCGGCGGCGAGCCCGCACGCGTCGAGACCATCGTCTCGGCCACGGCGCCCCTGTCGGTGGATCTCGCGCGCGAGGCCGAGGCACGAACCGGCGCGCGGCTGGTCGAGATCTACGGCTGCACGGAGGCGGGCCAGGTCGCGACGCGGCGCACCGCGCTCGGCGAGGAATGGACGCTCCACGAGGGCATGCGGCTGCGCGAGCAGGCAGGGCGCGTGGTCGTGAGCGGCGGCCACGTCGAGGAGCCCACCGTGATGCACGACCTGATCGAGATCCGCGGCGACGGGCGCCATTTCGTGCTGCACGGCCGGCTCGCGGACATGGTCAACATCGCGGGCAAGCGCAGCTCGCTCGCGCATCTCAACCACCAGCTCACCTCGATTCGCGGCGTCGTGGATGGCGTGTTCCACGCTCCCGAGGAGCGCGAGGCCGATGGCGTCACGCGCCTGATGGCGTTCGTCGTGGCGCCCACGCTCGACCGGCGCCGCGTGCTGGCGGCGTTGCGCGAACGCATCGATGCGGCTTTCCTGCCGCGGCCGATCGTCATGGTGGAGTCGCTGCCGCGCGATCGCACCGGCAAGATCACCCGGGAGGCGCTGCTGGTGCTCGCCGAGCGCGCTCGCCGGTGAGTGCCGCGTCCGCGTCCTTCGTCGTGCCGGGGGACCATCCGGCGTTCGCGGGACATTTTCCGGGGCGGCCCGTGCTGCCGGGCGTGGCATTGCTCGCCGAAGCGATCGCGGTGGTGACCGAGGCGACGGGCACGCGCGTGCAGGACTGGGCGCTCGAAAACGCGAAGTTCCACGCACCGGTCGGGCCCGATGCGCGGCTGGCCGTGCATCACGCGGCCACGCAGGCCGGTGCCGTGCGCTTCGAGATCCGTTGCGGTGACGTGGCCGTCGCTTCCGGCACGCTCGTGCGTGCCGCAGGCACCTGCCCGTGAACGCGGTCTCCCACGGCAAGCGCCCCGCGGCGGAATGGAGGCGCCGCAGCGAACGCGGCAGCGTGTGGTCGATCCGCCTGGTCGCATGGCTGTCGCTCAAGGCCGGGCGCGCGCCCTCGCGGCTGCTGCTCCATCCGATCGTCGCCTATTACCTCGCGGCGGCCGGAGAAGCACGGCGCGCGTCGCGCGACTACCTCGCGCGCTGCCTCGGCCGCCCGGCGACGCTGGGCGAGGTCTACGGCCACCTGTTCGCATTTGCCTCGACGCTGCACGATCGCGTGTTCTTCCTGCGGGACCGCTTCGACCTGTTCGAGCTGCAGGTGGAGGGGACGGAGGTGGTCGGCGAGGGCGGCGCCCTGCTCATGGGCTCGCACGTCGGCAGCTTCGAGGTGATCCGCGCTTGCGCGCTGCGCGCCGGGCGGCGCGTGGCGATGGCGATGTACGAGGAAAATGCGCGCAAGGTGCAGAAGGTGCTGGCGAGCGTGAATCCCTCGTTCGAGCAGGACATCGTGGCCCTCGGCCGCATCGGCTCGATGCTGGCCCTGCGCGAGCGGCTGGAGGAGGGCGCGCTCGTGGGCGTGCTGGCCGATCGCTCGCTCGGGGACGATCCGGCGATCGAGCTTTCCTTCCTCGGCGCACCGGCCGCATTTCCCACCGGGCCCATGCGGATGGCCGCGGCGCTGCGCCAGCGCGTGATCCTCATGACGGGCCTCTATCTCGGCGGCAATCGCTACGCCATCCGCTTCGAGAACCTGGCGGATTTCAGCGGGCTCGACGCGGCCACGCGTACGGAGCGCGATGCGCGCATCCGCGAAGCGGTCGAGCGCTACGCGGCGCGCCTCGAGCACCATTGCCGCGAAGCACCGTACAACTTCTTCAACTTCTATCCCTTCTGGCGATCGTGAGGAAAGCCGTCCTCCGTGCCGCGGCGTTCACCGTCATCGCGGTAATTCACGCCGCCATCGCAGCCGCTCCCCTTTCGCTCGACGCGCTGATGGACATGCTGCGGCGGGAGAGGCCGGCGACCGTGCACTTCAACGAGACGCGGGAGATGGCGTTGCTCGACCGCCCGCTCGAGTCCTCCGGCGAGCTCACCTTCACGCCACCCGATCGGCTCGAGAAACGGACGACGAGCCCCGGCAGCGAGAGGCTGGTCGTCGAGGGCGACACGCTGGTGATGGAGCGGGCAGGCCGCAGGCAGGCCGCCTCGCTGCGCCAGTGGCCCCAGGTCGCCGCGATGCTGGAAGGCATCCGTGCCACGCTGGCCGGCGATCGTCCGCGGCTGGAGCAGGTGTACCGGGTCACGCTCGAGGGCGACGCGGCCGGATGGCGGCTCGTGCTCGTGCCGCGCGACGCGGAGGTCGCGAAGATCGTGGCGCGCGTGACGCTCGGCGGCGTGGAAGGAAGCGTGCGGCGCGTGGAGATCGACCAGGCCGACGGCGACCGCTCGCTCATGCAGATCGCGCCCCGCGGGCGATGAGTCCGTCCCGCCGGCGTGCCGCGGTAGCGGTCGTCGCATGGCTGCTGGTGCTGGCCGCCTGCGGCGCGCAGATCGCGCACACGCGCTTCGTGGCCGATCTCTCCTCGTTCCTGCCTACCGCGCCGACCCCCGAGCAACGGTTGCTGGTCGACCAGCTTCGCGATGGTGCCCTCTCCCGGATGATGCTGATGGGCATCGAGGGTGCGGATGCGGCGGTCCGCGCCGACCTCTCGCGCGCCGTGGCCTCCACGTTGCGGCGCGATGCGCGCTTCACCATCGTGGCCAACGGCGCCGCGGATGGATTCACGGCCGAGCGCGACTTCGTCGTGGCGCACCGCTACGCCCTCAGCCCGCGCGTGGACGCAGAGCGCTTCACGGTGCAGGGCCTTCGCGCCGCGATCACGCAGACGCTGGACCTCCTCGCGTCCTCCGCCGGGCTGCTGGTGAAGCCGCTGGTCGCGCGCGACCCGACCGGCGAGACGCTCGCCGTGCTCGAATCGCTGCAGGGCGGGCAAGGGCCGCGCATGCTCCAGGGCGTCTGGTCGGATGGCGAGGGACGCCGCGCGGTGCTGCTGGCGCGCACGCGGGCCAGCGGCTCCGATGTCGATGCACAGGCGGCTGCGCTCGCCGCTGTGCAGCAGGCCTTCGACGCGGGGGTGGCGTCCGTCGGCGCGAGCGCGCAGGGAGCCCGCATCGGCGTGACCGGCCCCGGCGCATTCTCGGCACGCTCGCGTGCGCTCGTGAAGGGCGACGTGGCGCGGCTTTCCACGCTCGCCACGGCGGCCGTTGCCACCATGCTGTTGCTGGTCTATCGCTCGCCGCTCGCGCTCGTCCTGGGGCTGCTGCCCGTGGTGACCGGTGCGGTCGTGGGCATCGCCGCGGTCTCCGCCGGTTTCGGCCTGGTGCACGGCATCACGCTCGGGTTCGGCGCCACGCTCATCGGCGAGGCCGTCGATTACGCCATCTATCTCTTCGTGCAGGCCGGAGAGCGCGAGCGCGCCGCGGATGCGATCGCGCTGCGCGGCTTCTGGCCCACGATCCGCCTCGGCGTGCTCACCTCCATCGCCGGTTTCTGCGCGCTCGTCTTCTCGGGACTGCCGGGGCTCGCGCAGCTCGGCGTGTACTCGATCGCGGGGCTCGTCGCCGCAGCCCTGGTGACGCGATTCGTGCTGCCGGTACTGTTGCCCGCGAATTTTCGCGTGCGCGACCTGTCCGTGGCCGGCGCACGCATCGCCGCATTCGCCCGCCGGTTGCGGCGGCTGGCACCCTGGGTCCTCGTCCTCGCGGCCGCGGCGATCGCGGTGCTCCTCTGGCGCGGTGACGACGCGTGGGACGGCGACATCGCGAGCCTCAATCCGATTGCCGCGCGCGATCGGGTGCTCGATGCCCGGTTGCGGTCGGCATTGGGCGCGTCGGATGCGCGGTACATGGTCCTGATCCGCGGCGCGAGCGCGGATGCTTCGATCGCCGGCGCGGAGCGCGTGGGCGCCGCGCTCGATGCGCTGGTTGCGGCCGGCATCCTCGAAGGCTACGAGAGTCCCGCGCGCTTCGTGCCTTCGGTCGCGACGCAGCAGGCGCGGCTCGCGAGCCTGCCCGATGAGGCCACGCTGCGCTCGCGCCTCGTGCAGGCGTTGGAAGGCCTGCCCCTGCGCGCCGATCGTCTCGAACCCTTCGTCGCCGAAGCGGCGGCCGCGCGCAACGCGGCACCCGTCACGCCCGATGCACTCGAAGGTACCGCGTTCGCGGCGCCGGTGAAGGGAATGCTCTTCAGCGACGCGGACGGCAGGTGGACCGCCCTCATGGGACTGCGCCCGGCGCGGGCGGTCCCCCTCGATCCACGCGCGCTGCGCGAAGCGGTGCTGCGCACGGGCGTGCAGGGCGCGGCATTCCTCGACGTGAAGGCCGAGCTCGATCGCCTCTACACGGGGTACCTGCGGCAGGCGCTCCTCATGTCGGCGCTGGGGCTAGCCGTGATCGTCGCCCTGCTGGCCATCGCGTTGCGCGATGCGCGGCGCGTGGCGCGCGTGATGGTGCCGCTTGCGGCAGGTGTCGCGGTGGTCGCGGCCGGACATGTGCTGCTCGGCACGCGTCTTTCGATCCTGCACCTGATGGGCCTGCTGCTCGTGGTCGCCGTGGGCTCGAACTACGCGCTCTTCCTGGATCGCGTGGGCCTCGGAGCGGGCGGGACGCAGACCACGCTCGCGTCGCTCGTGCTCGCCAATGCGACCACGGTGGCGAGCTTCGGCATGCTCGCCCTGTCGTCGATCCCGGTGCTGTCCGCCCTCGGCTCGACCGTGGCCGCGGGTGCGCTCCTCACGCTCGTCTTCGCGGCCGCGTTCGCCGCGCCCGCACCCGTCGATGCGCCCAACCCCTGAGCTACAATTTCGCGGCGAGGAGAATTGCCGCATGCGCACGCTGGTCGAGGCGACCGGGCCGCGACCGCGCCTCGCGATCGTGCTGCTGTCCGGCTCTTATACGGAACCCGAGGATTTCCTGCGCGAAGGCTTTGTCGATGCATTGCGGGCTCGCGGCGTCGAGGCGGAGGTCGTGATGGCGGGCGTGCGCGCGGCCTATTTCGCGGACGCCTCGGTCGTCGATCGCATCCGCGAGTCGGTGCTGCTGCCCCTGCAGGCGCGGGGATTCGGCCGGACCTGGATCGCGGGCATCTCGCTGGGCGCCCTCGCGGCTCTCTGCCATGCGGCACGGCACGAGGACGAAGCCGAGCGTCGCGTGCTGCTCTCGCCGTATCCCGGGACACGTGAAGTGTGGGGCGAGATCGCGGCCGCAGGCGGCCTCGCATCGTGGCAGCCTTCGTTGCCATGCTCCGGCGACCTCGAGCGGGAGGCTTGGCATTGGCTCGCCGAAGGCGGCGCGCGACGCACGGCCGTGGAATGCTGGTTCGGTGCGGATGACCGCTTCGTGGAGGGGCAGCGCATGATGGCGTCGGCGTTGCCGCCGGGCTCGGTGCACGAGATCGAGGGCGGCCACCAATGGAAGGATTGGCAAGCGATGTGGAAGGATTTCGTGCGGCGGCTGCCCGCGTGAGCGCCGCTACCCAGGAAGCCGTGAGCCGGGGCTGGCGCCCGGCGCCGGCGCTGGCAGGGTCGGTAGGGCTGCATTGCGTCGCCTGCGCCGCGGCGCTCGTGGCGCCCGAGCAGGCTGCGTGGGCGCTGGCGACCGTCGCCGGCAACCATCTCGTGCTCGGTGCCGCGGGTCTCTGGCCACGAAGCTCGATACTCGGCCGCAACGTGACGCGGCTGCCCGCGGAGGCGGCCGCGCGCGGCGAGGTCGCGATCACCTTCGACGATGGTCCCCATCCGCAACATACGCCGCGCGTGCTGGACCTGCTCGAGGCGCACGGAGCGCGCGCGACCTTCTTCTGCGTGGCGCAAGCCGCACGTGGGTATCCCGGGCTCGTGCGCGAGATCGTGCGCCGCGGCCACCGCGTGGAAAACCATTCGCTGCGCCATCGCGCCACTTTCCCGCTGCATTCGGTGCGCGGATACCGCCAGGAGCTCGTGGCCGCGCAGGAGATCATCGCGGACCTCACCGGCCAGGCACCGCGTTTCTTCCGCGCGCCGGCAGGCCTGCGCAACCCGCTCCTCGATCCGGCGCTGCAATCGCTGGGACTCACGCTGGTGAGCTGGACCCGCCGCGGCTTCGATGCGCGTGACGGCAACGCGGCCAGCGTGGCGCGCCGCCTGCTGCGCGGGCTGGCGCCGGGCGACATCCTGGTGCTTCACGACGGCCATGCCGCTCGCACGCATCGCGGCACGCCGGTGTCGCTCGAGGTGCTGCCGCGCGTGCTGGATGCGGTCGCGCAGGCGGCGCTCGTGCCCGTCACGCTGCACGAGGCGATGCCCGCATGAGCGGCGATTTCTTCCGCGCGCTTGCCGGCCGGGCCGCGCGGCGCTATCCCCATGCGGATCCGTTCGCGCGCCACTTCGCCCATGGCAAGCTCACGCGCGACCCCGTCTTCCGCCACGTGCTCGAAGGCGGCTTTTTCGCGCCCGGCTCGCGCATCCTCGACCTCGGCTGCGGCCAGGGCCTGCTCGCGGCGCTGTTGGCGGAGGCCTGCGAGACGCACGCACGCGGCGAATGGCCGTCGCAATGGCCGGCGCCGCCCGCGGGCTTCGCCATCGACGGCGTGGACCTGGCGGGCCGCGACATCGAGCGCGCGCGGCTCGCGGCCGGTGCAGGCGCGCATTTCGTCCGCGGCGATATCCGCAGCGTCGAGTTCGGCCGCACGGACGCCGTGGCGCTCTTCGACGTGCTGCATTACCTCGATCCCGAAGGGCAGCGCGACGTGATCGCCCGTACGCGTGCCTCGCTCGGTCCCGGCGGGGTGCTGCTGCTGCGCATCGCCGACGCCTCGCGCTCGCTGCGCTTCCTCTTCACCGTCGC